>Ga0302311_10000657_pt1 | contig 42173 bp, 42 predicted proteins | sample III_Palsa_N1_3_FD_200449 | JGI IMG/M metagenome (GOLD analysis project Ga0302311, IMG submission 200449) | Peat permafrost microbial communities from Stordalen Mire near Abisko, Sweden - III_Palsa_N1_3 | ecosystem: Environmental > Terrestrial > Soil > Palsa > Peat permafrost | place: Sweden... | reverse complement strand
GGAAAACCGGCAAAGGTTGCCCTTATCGCCGTTGCCAGAAAACTGCTCATTATCCTCAATGCAATCGCGCGAAATACGCTCAAACCAGCTTGACCCAAACACAATCGCTGTCGAAGGATGCGCGCGAAGGGTGGGGCCAGGTGAATAATTTAGCTGAACCATCGTTGCGCGCATCCTTCGACGGGCTCAGGATGAGCGGGGGTGGGGTTTGGGTACAGGTATAGGCCCCGATAGCGCAAAAAAAGGGCCGGAGCTTTCGCTCCGACCCCTTTTTGCTGGCGATGATCCGAGGATCAGCCGCCGTAGACTTCGGTCAGGTCGACCTTGATGCCGGGGCCCATCGAGCTCGACAGGCCGACCTTGCGCAGGTACTTGCCCTTCGCGCCGGCTGGCTTGGCTTTCACGATCGCATCGACGAAGGCGTCGAAGTTGGCGCGCAGAGCTTCGTCGGTGAACGACATCTTGCCCAGGCCGCCGTGGATGATCCCGGCCTTTTCGACGCGAAATTCGATCTGGCCGCTTTTGGCTGCCTTGATCGCGTCAACCACGTTCGGGGTCACGGTGCCCAGCTTCGGGTTTGGCATCAGGCCTTTGGGACCCAGGATCTTGCCCAGGCGACCGACGATACCCATCATGTCGGGCGTTGCGATCACGCGACCGTAGTCGACGTTGCCGCCCTGCATTTCTTCGAGCAGGTCTTCGGCGCCGACGCGGTCTGCGCCAGCAGCCAGAGCGGCTTCGGCCTTGTCACCGCGTGCGAACACGGCAACCTTGACGTCCTTGCCGGTACCCGAAGGCAGCGTGACCATGCCGCGGACCATCTGGTCGGCGTGACGGGGATCGACGCCCAGGTTCATCGCGATTTCGAGCGATTCGTCGAACTTGGCGCTTTTCAGATCCTTCAACAGCGTGATCGCTTCGTTGATGGTGTACAGCTTCTGGTTGTCGCCAAGCTTTGCGGTGAGGGCCTTGGCCTTTTTGGTCGTTGCCATCTGATCAGCCCTCCACAACCTGGATGCCCATCGAACGGGCGGAACCTTCGATGATCTTCGCAGCCTGTTCGATCGAATTGGCGTTGAGATCCTTCATCTTCATCTGCGCGATTTCAGCCAGTTGCGACTGCTTGATCGTGCCGACAGAATCCTTGCCAGGCAGCTTCGAGCCAGCCTTGAGGCCAAGCGCCTGCTTGATGAAGAACGTGGCCGGAGGCGTCTTCGTGATGAACGAGAACGAACGGTCCGAATATACGGTGATCACGGTAGGCAGCGGCGTGCCCTTCTCGACTTCCTGGGTGGAAGCGTTGAATTCCTTACAGAAACCCATGATGTTGACGCCGCGCTGACCCAGCGCAGGCCCGATTGGCGGCGAAGGCTTGGCTTCGCCGGCTTTGATCTGCAACTTGATGTAGCAGTCGATTTTCTTGGCCACAGTGGCCTCCTTATCTTCCTGTTGGGGTCGCCCCCGCAGAGTGAGCGGTCAAACGGCATGGCTTTCACCATGCCTCCCGCGACGGAATCACCCGAGGCAAGCCCTGGGTGAAGAGCGCGCGCATAACGATATGCGCGCGAATTGCAAGTTTAGTCGTGCGCCTGCCGGTGCGATTGCCGATTATGGCGCACCCAACCCCACCCCAGTCGTCGCCCCGGGCTTGACCCGGGGTCCCGCTGCCTTCTGTTCTGTCGCGCGACGAAGCAAGAAGAAGCGGGATCCCGGGTCAAGCCCGGGATGACGTGAGTGTGGGGAGAGGTCGGTGAGTTTACTTGACCAGTTCGACTTCTTCGAACGCCAGTTCGACCGGCGTGGCGCGGCCGAAGATCGACACCGAAACCTTGACGCGCTGTTTGTCGAAATCGAGTTCCTCGACCACGCCGTTGAACGACGCGAAGGGCCCTGCGTTGACTTTGACCGAATCGCCGATTTCGTAATCGACCACGATCTGCGTGCTTGGCTCGGCAGCGGCGGCATCGCGGGCACCGAAATAGCGCTGCGCTTCTTTTTCCGAAATCGGCTGCGGCTTGTTGTTGGTGCCCAGGAAGCCGGTGACTTTCGGGGTGTTTTTCACGAGGTGATAGACGTCGTCGTTCAGCACCAGCTTGGCCAGGACGTAGCCGGGCATGAACTTGCGTTCGACCTGGACTTTCTTGCCGCGCTTTACTTCGGTGACGGTTTCGGTCGGCACTTCGACCGCTTCGACCAGTTGCGTCAGGCCTTTGCGCTCGGCTTCGGCGACGATCGCTTCGCGGACCTTGTTTTCAAAGCCGGAATAGGCGTGGATGATATACCAACGGGCCATAGTGATTTCCTGGATAGATACGGTCGTGATCGCGCGTCAGCGCAAATCAGGCAAGTTGAAGCAGCATCCGGACGGCATAGCCGAACAGGGTGTCGATACCGAGGAAGAACACCGACAGGATCAGCATCATGACGCCCACGAAAATCGCGGTGGTCACGGTTTCCTGGCGGGTCGGCCACACGACTTTGCGTGCTTCGGCTTTGACCTGGTTGAAAAACTCGCTCGGACTGGTCCTGGCCATGGCTCTTGTCTTGCCTTCAACGAAAAGTGTCACGAGTTCCGCCTAGGGGTCATCGCCGCCCCGGACAAGTCCGGGAGGGGCAAGTAACACTCCAAATCTGCGGGGAGAGATTCGCATTTAGGCGGCGCTGGGGAAAAAGGCAAGAGTGCGGGAATTCGGGTTCTCACCCTCCCGATCACCGCCGCATTTTGATGCGCACTTTGTTGCGGCCGGATTTCTTCGCTTCGTACAGCGCGACGTCGGCTGCATCGAACAGCGCCTCGCGGCTCATGCCCGGGCGCAATTGCGCCAGGCCGCAGGAAATCGAGGTGAGCACGCGGATATTGCCGACGACGGCGATCGGCTCGGTCGCGACCACGCGCGTGATCCGTTCGCAGATCGCCTGCGCCGATTCGAGATCGCAGCGGAACAGGATCGCGAATTCATCGCCGCTCATCCGCCCGACGACGTCATCCTGGCGCGTGCCGGCGAGCAGGCGGCGCGCGATTTCGACCAGCGCGGTATCGCCCGTCGGATGGCCATATGTGTCGTTGACGGCCTTGAAATGGTCGACATCGATCAGCGCCAGAGTCACCGCGCCCGGCGGCGTGGTCGCGGTCGCTACTTCGATCGCGTGCGTAATCCGCTGGCGGAAACCGGCGCGGCTGAACACTCCGGTCAGGTCGTCGATTTCGATCCGCCGCGAAATCGCCAGCTCGCGCGCCTTGCGCAAAGTGATGTCGCGCAAGGTGATCACCGTGCCGACCGCATTCGCATTCGCGCCATCGTGCAGCGGCCGCGCCGAGCGCAGCGTTGCCTCCAGCGTGGTCTGCGGCTGGGCTGGCGACCGGAATTCGACCGTGCGCAGCATATCCTCGCCGACGGGGTGATCGTCGTCCGCGGCCTGGGGCATCTGGTCGAGCCCGACCCCGAGGCGCGCAGCCAGCCGTTTCAGCGATACCCCGACGAGGTCCTTTGGCGCCAGGCCTAGAAAATCGAGCACCGGCCCGTCGGCCCAGCGGCACACGCCCGAGCTGTCGAAGCCGAGGATGGCATCGGGCGAATGCGCCATGATTACGCGCAACAGTTCCTCGCGCTCGGCCAGCAGTGCGCGCGCCTCTGCGCGAGAGGCGACGATCGCCGCCACGGGCAAGGTCGTGCACATCAGCACGGCGAGGTAGAACTGAAAGAACAGCGCCTGGAACACCGGCCCCTGGTGCGTCAGCGCCATCGGCCCGGCCATGTGGATCGACGCGATCGTCCCGATCACTTCGACCAGGATGACCCCGGCCAAAGTCGCCAGCCGCCCCTGCCCGAACGACAGCACCAGCAGCGAGGAAAATGGCAGGAACAGGATCGGCAGAGTGGTCTGCGAAAACACGAAGGCCGTAAGCAGCGCGTGCATCGCAAACAGGGCGATGCCCCGCACCTGGCCCACCGAAGTCTGGGCTTCGATCGCACGGATATAGCTGCCGTCGAACAGCGCCTTGAAAAACGGTGTAAAAATAACTGCGCCAAGCGCCGTGCAGCCAAACCAGCTCAGGAACGAAGGCCCGATCGGCGAGCCATACGTCCATGCCGAAACCAGCGCCCCGGCCGCCCCGCCCACCGCCGGCGCGATTACACCCGCGCCGATCAGGAACTGCGCGGTCGTGCGCCCATCGGCCAGGACGTGATCGCCCATCCGCGATTTGCTGATGATCCAGGCGGCCAGCAGCGTCTGGCCCATGTTGGCCGCGCCATAAAACACGATGCCGCCGGCCCAGCCGCGCCCGACGCCATTGGCCAGCAGATTGCCCACCCAGCCCGCCAGCAGCAGCACCGCCCAGTCGCGCCGCGGCCGCGACAGTAGCAGCGCCAGGATGACCGCATCCGCCGGCCACACCGAAGCATGGGTCTGCGTCTGCGTGGTATAGGCGATCGTCGTCGTCGCGATCAGGAAATAACCGAGCCCGCCGATCAGCGCCCACCACAGGCGTTCGAGCAGCGCGCGAGAATCCAGCGCATGATCATGCAGGACGTTGGCGCCCAGAATCCCGGACGCCAGGCTTTCCTCGCCCTGCAGCTCCGCGTTCAGCACATCGGCCGGCAGCATGCCCGAAGGCATCACGCGCGCCACGCCTTTGGCCCGATGTTTTCCAACCTTGGTCATTCATCCACCCTGTGGGGAAAATGATTAACACAAAGTTTCGATCTGCCGCCAAAAACCTGGGAAATGCCCATTGAGGCGATAAGATCTCATAAAGGATAGGGCGCAGGCGCCTTGCGCGGGCCGGCTATCGCGAATCGGCGCAATGCGCGCCCGATGGCACAGGACGCACTTCTCGCGCGCCTGCCCGAATACGCCATACAGACGATGTCAAAAATCGAGTGAGCGCCCGCGCGTTTCCGGCAGGAAGAACAGCATCGAAATAAAGCTGATCGCGGTAAAAACGAACGGATACCAAAGGCCCGCGAAAATATCGCCGGTCGTGATCACGATCGCATAGACGGTGAACGGCAGGAACCCGCCGACCCAGCCAACCCCGACATGATAGGGCACCGACAGCGCGGTATAGCGGATGCGCGTGGGGAACAGCTCCACCGCCGCGGTCGACAGCGGGCCATAAACCAGCGCCGCCGCAATCCCGAAAATCAGCATCAGGCCAAACAGCGCCAGCTTGCCGACTTTTGCAGGGTCCGCCTTTTCGGGATAGCCCGCGGCCACCAGCGCCGATCGCACCCGCGCCGCAAAATCCGCCTTGACCGATGCGGCAGCGGCCGGCGCCAGCCCGGTTGCGCTGGCCGATGGCACCACCACCGTGCCGACCTCGATCTGCGCCAGCGACCCGGCGGGAGCCGCGCGCTGGCCATAGGACAGCCCGGCATTGACCAGGAAGCTCTTGGCCACGTTGCAAGACGAATTGAACGGCGCCTTGCCGATCGGATCGAACTGCGTAACGCAATCGGCAGGATCAGCCACGACCACGACCGGCGCCCGCTGCAAGGCCGCCGCCAGCGTCGGATTGACCGCCGTCTGCATCGCCTCGAACGCCGGGAAATAGGCGACCAGCGCGATCAGCATGCCGCACAGCATGACCGGCTTGCGCCCATAGCGATCGGACAGCCGCCCCGCCACGATGAACATCGGCGCACTGAGCGCGACCACGCCCATCAGCAGTGCCCCGCTGACCCGGGGATCGAGCCCGAGCGATTTTTCCAGAAACACCTGAACGTAAAAATAGGCGGTGTAGAAAACCGCACCCTGCGCACACATCATGCTGAAAAACGCGACCGCGATCAGGCGCAGATTGGCGGTATTCCCAAACGTTTCGCGATAGACCGAGCGCGCAGGCCCCTCGCCTTCCGCCTCGAGCGCGGCAAACAGCGGGCTCTCGGTCATCTTCATGCGCATGAAGACCGAGATCGCCAGCAACCCGACCGAAGCCAGGAAACACAGCCGCCAGCCCCACGCGTCGAACGCGACAGTCCCCAACGTCGTGCGCAAAACCAGCACCACCAGCAGCGCAACCAGCAACCCGATCGGCGCCGAAATCTGCACGTATGATCCATAATACCCGCGCGATCTGGCCGGCGCATGTTCCGCCACCGAAATCGCCGCGCCGCCATAAACCCCGCCCAGCGCAGTCCCCTGGATAATCCGCGCCAGCACCACCAGCACCGAAGCCGAAACCCCCACCTGGTGCCAGGTCGGCAACAGCCCGATCGCAAATGTCGCCCCGCCCATCATCAGCACGGTGATCAAAAACGCCGCCTTGCGCCCCAACTGGTCACCCAGCCGACCAAACACCAGCGCACCCAGCGGACGAAACACAAACCCCGCACCAAACAGCGCCAGCGCCGCGATATACCCCGCCGACGGCGACAGCCCGGCAAAGAACTTGGCCGAAATCACTGGTGCAAGCGTGCCGAAGATATAGAAATCGTACCATTCGAACGCGCTCGCCGCCGCCGACGCCCCGACGACCAGCCCCATATGGGCCGGCGCCTCGGCGTGCTGGGCAGATTGAGTCAAAGGCATATCCAGTTCCATTAACGGCTCGCGCGCAAAGCCACCGCCGTGGCCTGCTTTCACCATACCCTAAGCAAGATTGCGGCATGCACCATATATTGGTTGCTGGATGCGGCAGATATGCTGGCCCCGGGGAGCGTAAGCGCGAGTCCAAACCCGGTGCTCCAACTCCACCCCAGACCCGCCCATGACGCAACGTGGCTAACTTGTTGGTTTTTTTAAGGGCCTCCGGCGGCAAAGGGCCAAGGGCCCTTTGAACCCGTTACCGTCATGAACTGCGCGTTGCCTCAAGCATTTGCACCCCGCCGCGCAGCGAATATCGTCTCCCGACGCAGAGGCAAGATGTTCCGCCGAACTGACATATCAACGCGGACGGTAATGGGATGCAAGGGCCCCTGGCCCTTGCCCGCCGGAGGCACCTTAAGCGCCCCGCGAGGCGAGGTCCGGAAAAAATGGCAGGAGTGAGGGGACTCGAACCCATGGCCCTCGGTTTTGGAGACCGATGCTCTACCAACTGAGCTACACTCCTGCGCCAGCGCTTGCGCACCGGAAGAAGGCGGCCTTAGTGGGTTGACGAAAGGGATGCAACCGGGGAGATCATCAAAATATCAGTCATGGCACGCGAAGAACCCCAGACCATACCGCCGGAGCTGCTGCTCAAGGCTTATCGCGCCGGGATCTTTCCGATGGCGGACAGTCGTGACGATCCCGAGGTGTATTGGGTCGAGCCGCGGATGCGGGCGATTCTGCCGCTGTATGGGTTTCACCTTTCGCATTCGCTGGCGAAGACGCTGCGGCGCGACAAGTTTCGCGTGACCTGCAATGCCGCCTTCGACGCGGTGATCGATCACTGTGCAGCACCGCGCCCCGATGCCGCCGAAAGCTGGATCAGCATGCGTATTCGTGACAGTTATCGCGAATTGCACGCGCGTGGCGCCGCGCATTCGATCGAAACCTGGCAGACCGGGGCCGATGGCGTCGAGCGGCTGGTCGGTGGGCTGTATGGCGTTGGGATCGATCGCGCGTTTTGCGGCGAGAGCATGTTTTCGCGCGCGACCGATGCGTCGAAAGTGGCGCTGGCGTGGCTGGTTGCGGCTTTGCGCCAGGGCGGCGCGGAATTGCTCGATTGCCAGTTTACCACGCCGCACCTGGTGTCGCTCGGCGCGGTGGAAATGCCGCAGGCGGATTACCTGACGCTGTTGCATCACGCGACGCGCAAGGGGCCGACATCGCTCGACTCGGCGGCGCGTTACTGGGGCGGTGCGACTTCGGGCGCGCTGTCGTCGGTATCTTCGGCGGGTTCGGGCGCGCTTTTGGCCTTGGGCTTTGCCGCCTTGGCGGCTGCGGCAGCCGCGGCGACGGGGTCGTCTTCCTCGCCCGGGAATTTCATCGCGCAGTCCTTGACCCAGACATCATAGACCGGGTGTTCGACGACATTGAGCGATGGCGTGTTCTTGAACAGCCAGCCCGAGAAAACCTTGCGCCAGGCCAGGCGATTCGCCGTAGTCGCGCGTTCCTCGACAAACATCTGGACGAAGGCGCCGGTTTCCTGCGGGTCTTCCCACGGGGCGGTGCGTTCGCAGGTCGCCAGCTTGATGATGACATTGCCGATGCGACGCGATTCGCCCGGTTTCATCACCACGTCCTGCGTGATGTTGTTGCGTTTGTTGATCAGGCCGATCGTGGCGACGCGGTCCTTGACCGGGGTGCCATAGTTGTTTTGATCGACCCCGCTGGCGAGCGCCGACGGGCCGGCGGCCTCGGTCGCTTCGGCTGGCGGTGGTGCTTCGCTGCCGCGGTTGCAGCCTGTCAGCGCCAGGGCAAGGCCAGCGGCGAGCGATATCGGACCTGAGCGTTTCATCGGATGGATCGGCGCGTGCGTCAGGTCTGGTCGGGCGACCAGGCTTCGTAATCGCCCGTGGCCGCCGCGCGGTGGCCACCGCGTGCGAGCGCGCCCGCCGGAAGATAGGCATCCGACGTGCCCGTGGCATTGGGGGTATAATCGACTTCCCACACGCGCGCCGGCGGCAGGTTGCTTTCGGGAACGCCGACAAAGCTGCCGTGCAGCCAGCCGTGCCATTCGGGTGGCACGCGGCTGGCGTCATTAGGGCCGTTGTAGATCACCCAGCGCTGTTCGCGGCCGGCAAACGGATGCCCCTTGGGGTATGGTTTGACCCCGCGGAAATAGACGTTGCCCTGCGCGTCATGGCCAACCTGTTCGCCATTGCGCGCGCTGAAAAGCCGGGTGCCAATGGTGGCGCCATTCCACCAGGTGAATATCGTGCCGAGAATGCTCATGGGGTCTGCGCTTAGCGCCTGTTGTGGGGGGGAAGCAAGGACGTCGTGCGGGTGATCGCAGGCTTATTACCAGGTGACCTTATCGCCCTGCCCGATGCCCAGTTGCGCCGCGCGCCCTGCGTTCAATTCCAGCACGCCCGAGACTTCGCCCGCCGAGGGCAGCGGCCTTTCGTCATAAGGCACCGCATTGGCCGCGATATTGAGCACTTTGTGATCCGTGCCGATGTAGATGATATCGAGCCCGATGACCGTGTTCTTCATCCAGAACGCGGTGCGCTTTGGCGGGTCGGACGGGAAAATCATGCCTTCGTCGGCGCCCATCTTGGTGCGGAACATCAGCCCGTGTTCCTGCTGGAGCCCGGTCGCGGCAACTTCGACCTGAAACGTGTGCGGGCCCTTGGCAGTCGCAATCGTCAGCGGGATAACCGCCAGGCCCGAAATCGGGTGGACATGGGCCGCGCTCGACGTGGCCGCATTGCTGGCCGCCACGGGCGAACACGCAGCAACCCCCACCAGCATCGCGCCAGCGGCAGCAAACCCACTCAGGCCAGTAAACACTTTACGAATCATCGGCTTCATCCACCCATTCCTGTGCCGCAAGTCCATTGCCCGCTTCGACCATCGCGCGCGCCGATGCAAGCGGATGCCCAGCGCGAATCATGGCCGCAACCTGCTTCGCGCGCGTTGCGGGATCGAGCCTGACCGCCGGTCCATCGTCGTCCGCACCTGAACCCCGCCCGAATGGCCCCAGCCGCCGCCGCCGCGCAAATTCCAGCGCGGCCGTCCGCCGTTCCATTTCACTGCCCCCCGCCTTCGCGATCAGCGGCGCCGCGATCCCGTCGCGCGACAAGGTTTCGGAAATCCGCCGCGCGCCATAGCCCTTGCGCATCAGCCCCGCCCCGCGCGCCTGCGCAAACCCGGCATCGTCGATATAGTTCAGCGCCACCAGTCGCTCGACCACGCCCGCCAGGTCGGCCGGCGTTTCGCCATCCCACCCGCGTTCCCGGATCTTGCGCTTCAGATACGCGGTCAGCCGGCCCGCGCTCGTCGCAAACCGCGCGACATAGCCCAGCGCCATTTCGTCGAGCTGCCTGGCATCGAGCGGCTTTGGCGCTTTGCGTTGTTTTTGCTGCCATTTCTTGGCCGGAGCCGAATTGTGGTCATCGCCGTCCATCGTCGCGCCTTATTCGTGCCACAGTCCCGGATAAAGGAGGACCATGGCCTGATGTACGCGTTTGTGCGAGGGCCCCTGAAAATTAAAACGCAAATATACTTCGAGGTAGCAAATGACCGTTTCCGCAGTCGCCGACCAACCGGCGGCCTTGGTGCCAACGCCGAACGATGACGCATTGCCGCGTCGTTTCGCGGACTTCCCAACGTTTTGCGATGCGCTCGATTATGCCGCGATGGGCGAACGCGGGCTGAACTTCCACGATCCGCGCGGTGCGCTGACGCGGGCCTTTCCCTTTTCCGAATTGCGCACCGATGCGCTGATCGCCGCGCGCCGGCTGATCGCGCGCGGCATCGTGCCGGGCGACCGGGTTGCCCTGATTGCCGAAACCGGCGCCGAATTCGCTGCCTTGTTTTGCGGCGCGATCTACGCCGGCGCCTGGCCAGTGCCGCTGCCCCTGCCGACCAGCTTTGGCGGCAAGGACAATTATATCGATCAGATCGCGGTGCAACTCGCCAGTTCCGATCCGAAACTGCTGCTCTACCCCGACGAAATCGGCGCGATGTGCCTCGCTGCTGCGGACCGGCAGAAATGTCCGGGCATGAGCTGGCTGGACATCGCCGCGGTCGAACCGGCGCTGGGTGACCTGCCGCCCACCGATCCCGATGCCATCTGCTATCTGCAGTATTCCAGCGGCTCGACTCGCTTTCCCCACGGTGTGGCCGTCACTCACCGCGCGCTGATGGCCAATCTGGCCGGGCATGCGCACGGAATGAAGTTTCAGATCGGCGACCGCTGCATCAGTTGGCTGCCGTGGTATCACGACATGGGCCTGGTCGGATGCCTGCTGTCGGCGATCGGCAACCAGTTTTCGGTCGATTACCTGAAAACCGATGATTTCGCGCGGCGCCCCCTCGCCTGGCTCGACCTGATCAGCCGCAACCAGGGCACGTCTGTCGCCTATTCGCCGACATTCGGCTACGACATCTGCGCCCGGCGCATTTCCAACCAGACCCAGGTCGCGCAACGTTTCGACCTGTCGCGCTGGCGCCTGGCCGGCAATGGCGCGGACATGATCCGGCCCGACGTAATGCAGAGCTTCGTCGATGCCTTTGCGCCAGCCGGTTTCCGCGCCGCCGCATTCCTGCCAAGCTACGGCCTGGCCGAAGCCACGCTGGCGGTTACGGTTATGCCGCCGGGCGAAGGCATCCGCGTCGAACTGGTCGAGGAAGAGCGCCTGTCGGGCACCCCGCGCGACCTGTCACGCCCCGCGCGCTATCGCGCGATCGTCAATTGCGGCCTGCCCGTGCGTGGCATGGAAATCGAAATCCGCGGTGAAACCGGCACCGCCGTGCCCCATCACCACATCGGCAAAGTGCTGTGCCGCGGTACATCGGTGATGCACTCCTATTTCCGCGACCCCGAATCGACCGCCGCCGCCATGATCGGCGACTGGCTCGATACCGGTGACATGGGATACCTGAATTCGGAAGGGTACCTGTTCATCGTCGGCCGCGCCAAGGACATGATCATCATCAACGGCAAGAACCACTGGCCCCAGGATATCGAATGGGCCGTCGAACAATTGCCCGGATTCCACCAGGGCGACATCGCAGCCTTCTCGATCGAAACCGAATCCGGCGAAGAAGCCCCCGCCGTGCTCGTCCACTGCCGCGTATCCGACCCCGAAGAACGCCTGCGCCTGCGCAACGAAATCCGCGACAAAGTCCGCGCGATTACCGGCATGAACTGCGTTGTCGAACTGGTCCCACCGCGTACATTGCCGCGCACGAGCTCGGGCAAGTTGAGCCGGGCGAAGGCGAAGACGCTGTATCTGAATGGGGATATTGAGCCTTACGATCTGGCTGCATAAAAGGGGCCTCCGGCGGGCAAGGGCTTGGCCCTTGCATCCCTGGACCGTCTGCGTTGGCGTGACTTCGCTGCGTAGGATCCCGCCGCTGCGTCGGGAGACGACTGCCGCTTTGCGGCGGGACGCAAAGGCCCGGACAGCGCGCGAAGCAAGACGGTAACGGGTTCCTAGGGCAATGGCCCTAGGCCGCCGGAGGCCCTTAAACGCCGCGCCCTTTTGGTAGCGCGCAACCTCAAACGAGAATATGGCCTGAACCGAAGGGAATCGGGGCTTTGGTCGTTCAGCGCAACAACGTTAAAATTACCGGATCGGGCGCGCGCACGATCGTGTTTGCCCATGGCTTTGGCTGTGACCAGAACATGTGGCGCTTTGTCGCGCCGGCGTTCGAGAACGATTTTCGCGTTGTGTTGTTTGACAATGTCGGTGCGGGGCGTTCGGATTTGTCGGCCTATGTGATGGGCAAGTATGAGACGTTGCACGGGTATGCTGATGATCTGGTCGAAATCGGCGAGGTGCTCGGGCTGAAGGGCGCGATTTTCGTTGGGCATTCGGTCAGTGCGATGATCGGGGCGCTGGCTTCGATCAAGGCGCCTGACTTGTTTGAAAGCCTGGTCATGATCGGGCCGTCGCCGCGGTATATCGACGATGGCGATTATATTGGCGGGTTTACGCCGGGGCAGATCGAGGAATTGCTCGATTTTCTGGGCGACAATCATCTTGGGTGGTCGAGCGCGATGGCGCCGGCGATCATGGGCAATCCTGATCGGCCGGAGCTGGGCGAGGAATTAACCAACAGTTTTTGCCGGACCGATCCCGCGATTGCCAAGGCTTTTGCGCGTGTGACATTCACGTCCGACAATCGCGCCGACCTGGCCGCGATCAAGGCGCGTACGCTCGTCCTGCAATGCAACGACGACATCATCGCGCCGCTGGCCGTCGGCGAATTCGTGCGCGACCGGATTGCCGATTGCCGGATGATCCAGTTGGCCGCGACCGGCCACTGCCCCAACCTGAGCGCTCCTGATGAAGTCATCGCGGCCATCCGTGGCTTTGTCTGATTCCGACGACCAAAGTCCGACCGCCGCCGGCGAGGATTTTGCGGACCTGTTTGAAAACGCGCCGTGCGCCTATCTGTCGCTACGGCCCGATGGCCGGATTGCGATGGCCAATGCGGCGATGTCGCGCTGGACCGGGTTTTCGCGCGAGGAACTGGTCGGCACGCGGATGCGCGATATCATGCCGTTTGCGGCCAGGATATTCCTGGAGACTCATCTCCTGCCGCTGCTGCGGCTTCAGCAGACGGTCGATGAAGTCGCGCTCGATTTCGTCACCAAAGACGGCGGAAAACTGCCAACGCTCGCCAACGCCAGCGAGCATCGCGATGCCGATGGCCGGCATCTTTCGACGCGCCTGATCCTGCTCAAGGCGGTGGATCGCCGCCTGTACGAACGCGAACTCGTGACCGAGCGCGACCGTGCGCAGGAGGCGATCACCATTGGCCGCCAGGATGCCGAATTGCGCGAGCAGTTCATCGCGGTCCTGGGACATGACTTGCGCAATCCCCTGGCCTCGATCGATTCAGGCGTCGACTTGCTGCGGCGGGAGGGCGCAAGTCCACGTGCATCGCGGGTGCTCGACCTGATGAAGGGCAGCGTGGAACGCGCCGGCAGCCTGATCGACAACGTGCTCGATTTCGCACGCGGCCGATTGGGCGGCGGCATAACGCTGGAACGCCAGGCCGAAGCGCCTTTGCAGCCGATGCTCGAACAAGTGGTGGCCGAATTGCGCGCAATCGCCCCCGACCGCGCGATCGACGCAAGTTTCGCGATCGATCGCCCGGTCAATTGCGATGCCACCCGCATTGGCCAGCTCGCCTCGAACCTGCTCGGCAACGCGCTGACCCACGGCGCAAGCGACCAGCCTGTCCGGTTCAGGGTCGAGACCAGCGACGACACGCTGACCCTGTGGGTGGCCAATGGCGGCAAGCCCATTCCGGCCAAAACCCTGGGCGCGCTGTTCCATCCGTTCTTTCGCGGCAACGCCTCCAAAAGCCAGCAGGGACTGGGCCTGGGCCTGTATATCGCGTCACAGATCGCCCAGGCGCATGGCGGTGAGCTCAGCGCGGTGTCGTCACCCACCGAGACGCGATTTACGTTCTCGATGCCGTTGGGCGCGACGCCCCGATAATCGAGACATGAGCTGCACCGACTGTGTGCGACCTTGACATTTGACGAACAACGGACGACACTTGTCGCCTAAAATACGACAGGTGACGCAAACATGGCGATAGCGAAAAAGGGTGACGAGGGGATCGTCAGTCGAACCGCCAGCCTGCTCGGCGGTCCGGCCACTTTTAATCGGGCCATGCTGACCACGCTCGACGCGCATGAGGTGATCCTGTCCGGCTTTCCCGGTCGCGCGCTTGTGTACCTGTCCGAAAATGTCGCGATCATCCGCCGTCCGGAAGGCTTCGAGAAAGCCCTCGGGCTTAGCCTGCGCACGTTCCAGCGGCACAAGAAGGACACAGAGGCGAAGAAGCTCAGCCAGGAACAGAGCGGTCGCGTCTGGAAATTCGCGGAGATTTTCGAGAAAGCGGTCGAGGTCTTCGGCTCTCGGGCCGAGGCCGAGCAATTTCTCGAACGACCTGCGCTGGGCCTTAACCAGCACCGCCCCATCGACTTGCTGGCGACGCCGGCGGGGGTCGAACTGGTCGAGACGCACATCGAGCGGATCAAATACGGCGTCTATGCATGACGCCGTTGCACGGCCTGCCTGGCGCGGGCGAAGTGCTGGCCTGGCGCCTGGATGACGAGAGATTCAAGGCCGCATGGGACAGCGGTGAAGGTGCATTCCAGGTCGGCGGCCGCTGGAACAGCCCGGGGGTACGCGCGGTCTATTGTGCGATCGATCCCGCGACCGCGGTCCTCGAAGTTGCGGTTCACAAGACGTTTTCGGTGCTCGACACGGTCCCGCATGTCCTGACAGCGCTGAAGATCCTCGACCCGTCATCAATCCATATCGTCGATCCCGGCGCTGTGCCCAATCCAAACTGGCTCCGGCCCGGCATACCCGGCGCGGGCCAGCAAGCGTTCGGCGATGTCTTGCTGGCCGCACACATGTTCGTGCTCATTCCGAGCGCGGTGTCTGTCTATAGCTGGAACCTGGTATTCGAGGCAACGAAGGCAAAGGGCGCGTATTCGATCGAGCGACAGGAACGGTTCGCGCTCGACACGCGGTTGCATCCTCCGATCAGGCCCTGATTGTCGTTCCTGCAAAGAGCTGCAACATCGTTTTCAAAACGGGATCGGCGCGCCGTCCCATGCGAAAAAACCGCCGCTGTCTGCCGGCCCGAGACCATCGATCACATCGAGCAGGGCCTTTGCGCTGACTTCGGGCGTGAACAACTGGTCGGTCGCGACATTGCGCTGAAACGCGGCGGACAGCTGGGTTGCGACGGTGCCGGGGTGCAGCGCGACCGCGACCGATTGCGGCAGTTTGCGCGACCATTCGATTGCGATCGTGCGGACCAGCATATTCAGCGCGGCCTTTGACGCGCGATAGGCGTGCCAGCCGCCCAAACGGTTGTCGCCGATCGATCCGACCCGCGCCGACAATGCGGCGAAGACACAGCGCCGATCGCGCGCCATCAGCGGCTGGACCGCGCGCGCGATCATCGTTGGCACAATCGCATTGTCGGCGAACAGTTCGGCCAGCGCGGCGGCGCTGACCTGGCGCAGCGCTTTTTCCGGGCCGCTGCCATCGGCGCGGTGCAGCCGGCCGGTCGCCACGATCACCAGGTCGAGCGGTGCGCCGATTTCCGCCAGCGTTGCTGCCAGCGCTTCGTCATCGAACGCATCGAAACGGAATGGATGGATGCGCGGGCCCTCTGGCACCGCACCCCGGCGCGATCCGGCATAGACTGCCGCAACATCGGCGCGCGCGGCCAGGTGTTCGACGAGCGCGGCGCCGATGCCGCCCGATGCGCCGAATACCACACAGCGCATCAGCGGCGCCATGAGGCGGGATCGGTCGCGATCCGCATGACCGCCGCGAGCACCGCTTCGTCCGCCGGGCGCACATCATCGAGCTTGCCCGGGGGTTCGTAATACGCGGTCACCGCCAGTGGCGCGTGAAAGTGGCGATCGTCCACGGGGGGCAGCGCCAGCGCGAGGTCGTTGATCTTTGCGGTGCTGCCGGCTGTGCTCCATGTGCCGGTCTTGTCGCCCGCCTGCCAGCCCGACGGCAGACCCGCGCGCAAGCGGCCGTGCCCGGTCGGCGATGCTTTCATCCAGGCCCACAGCCGTGCGCGCGATTCGCCCGACAGGATGTTGCCCGTCAGCAGTCGCGCGACAGTCGCGGCCATTGCGGCGGGTGTGGTCGTGTCATGCACTGCGCCGGGGCCGACGCGGTTGAGCTCTGGCTCGTTGTGATCCAGTCGGCTCACGGTATCGCCGGTTGCGCGCCAGAACGCAGTCACTGCCGCCGGGCCGCCGAAGCGCGCGAGCAGCGTGTTGGCGGCCAGATTGTCGCTGCGTTCCACCGCCGCCTGCGCCAATGCGAATACCGGCATGCCTTCGGTGCCCGCCAGTTTTTCGTCCGCCGCGATCCGTGTTGCCACCGCGCCGGTCACCGGCGACGCCGGCAGCACGTCGAGCACCGAGAACGGCAGCACTTCATCGCCGCGCGTGTGGCCGGCGTCGATCTGCGCCAGGATCATCGCGGCGAGCGACAGTTTGAACGTCGAGCAATGCGCAAACCGTTCGTCCTGGCGCCAGCCAAAGCCGCGCCCGGTCGCGCTGTTCAGCACCATGACGCCGAGCCGCCCGCCCGCCTGCGCTTCGAGTGCGGCAAGTTGCGCGATGCCGGGGGGCGTCGACATTGCCAGCGCGCGCATGGGCACAAGGGTCGCAGCGATGCCGCCGAGTACAGTGCGTCGATCACATGCGGCCAATGTGCGTATCCCAACTTCGCCTGATCTCGCCGCCCCGGGCTTGACCCGGGGTCCCACTGCCTTTGCGCAGCGTCGCGGAAAGGAGTGGGGTCCCGGGTCGAGCCCGGGACGACAGAGGAGAGGTATCCCGTTCATTCCGGGGTGGCCAGCGGTGTTTCCGACCAACTGCCAATCCCCATCGACGCGCCACGTGGGGCGCGGGGCTTTGGCACTTGCGGCGGGCGCGCCGGCGGGCCATCTTGGCGGCAGCAAATTCGCCTCCACACGAGTGACACCCATGGCCAGCACCGGCGCCGATTCCGCACCCACGATTACCCTGACCCCGCCCGATCCGGTGCCGGTGGTCGCGCCGGCGCAGGCCGCCGGGCTCGTGCCGATCGACGATGGCAAGAAGACCGAGCTCGACAAACGCGCCGATGCCTTTGTCGCCGACCTGATCGCGCAGGATTCCGCGAGCCCCGAATTCGGGCAGCGCATCGACCAGTTGACCGCGATGGGTGCCAAGGAAATTTCGGCCGCGGCGGGCATGTCGAACCGGTTTCTCGATCGGCCGATCCGCGCGATGGACAAGGACAGCGGCGTCGGGTCCGATTTGGCCGCGCTGCGCCGCACGGTCGAAGAACTCGACCCGGGCAAGAAGGGCGTCACCACCGGCGGCCGCAAATTCCTCGGGATCATCCCGTTCGGCAACAGCGTGAAGCGCTATTTCGACGGCTATGTCTCGGCGCAGGGCCATATCAAATCGATCCTCGACCGGCTGGCGTCGGGCAAGGACGAATTGTTGAAAGACAATGCCGCGATCGATGTCGAACGCGCGAAGCTGTGGGAGGCGATGGGCAAGCTGGAGCAGATGATCCACATCGCGCGCACGCTCGACCAGAAGCTCGAGGACGCGGCGCTCGATCTCGATCACACCGACCCGGCCAAGGCCAAGGCGGTGCGCGAATCCGCGCTGTTCTACACCCGCCAACGCACGCAGGACCTGCTGACGCAGATGGCGGTCACCGTGCAGGGCTATCTCGCGCTCGACCTGGTCAAGAAAAACAACGTCGAGCTGGTCAAGGGCGTCGACCGCGCGAGCACGACGACGGTCGCCGCGCTGCGCACCGCGGTCACCGTGGCGCAGGCGATGACCAACCAGCGGCTGGTGCTGGGGCAGATCACCGCGCTCAACACCACGACCGCGAACATCATCGATTCCACCGGCAAGATGTTGAAAGACAACACCGCGAAAATCCACGAGATGGCGGCCGCGAGCAGGATCCCGCTGGAAACGCTGCAACGCGCATTCCAGAACATCTATGAAACGATGGATTCGATCGACACGTTCAAGCTGAAAGCGCTCGATTCGATGAAACAGACGGTGACCACGCTGTCGAGCGAAGTCGAGAAATCGCAAGGCTATATCGCCCGCGCGCAGGCGACCAGTTCGACGCCGGGGAACGCCGCGCCGCATCCGGCGCTGTCGCTCGACGGCGGCATCTGATGGGCAGCGAAACCGCCGATCACGCGCAGATCCTGCAGGCCGCGCGCAACGCGCTGGCGTTTCAGCAGCAGGGCGGACGCCGCGCGTCGGGCCGTTCGATCGGGCGCCGATCGGCCGAATTGAAGCGCCAGCATGCCTTGCGCAAATTGATGCGCGCCAGCCTGGCGGTCGGCGTGATCCTGCTGGCGGCGATCGTTGCCGGGTTCGTGATCGGTGGAATCGGGATCGGCGGGTTTCTGCTGACCTTGCTGGCGATGATTGGCGCGGCGGTGTTTTTTGCGACGTATCCGCGGCTGAAAATCCCCGCGCTGGGCGCGCTCAATCGCGGCGATGTGCGCGCGACGGTGGGCCGGACGCAGCTGTGGCTCGAATCGCAGCGCGCCGATCTGCCCGTCCCTGCCGCGCGGCAACTGGATGCGATCGGCACGCGGCTCGATGCCCTGGGTACGCAATTGGCGGGGATCGATCCGTCGGAACCGGCGGTCGGCGATGTGCGCCGGCTGATCGGCGAACATCTGCCCGACATGGTTGCCAGCTACACGCGCATCCCGGCGCATCTGCGCAATGAAACGCGCAGTGGCAAGACATCGGACGCGCAATTGTCCGAAGGCCTGGGCAAGATAACCGACGAAATCGACGCGCTGTCGCGCCGGCTGGCCGAGGGCGATATCGACGCGCTGGCGACCGAGGCGCGGTATCTCGATTATCGTTATGGCAATGCGATCGAAGACAAATCCTGATGCGCCTGGAAATTCCCCACTCTCTCGGCAAGGACGAAGTCCGCCGCCGGATCACCGCACGCATGGGCGATGCAGAGGGCAAATTGGGCGCGATGACCGGCGCCCCGCTCAGCCTGGCGCTGAACTGGATCGACCAGGACCGGTTGTCGGTCGATGCCACCGCGATGGGCTATACCGTGCCATCGACGATGGACATCACCGACGCCGCGCTGGTGTTCGACGTGACGATCCCCCCCGGCCTGGGTTTCGCCCGCGGCATGATCGAAAACATGATCCGCGAACGCGGCGAGAAACTGCTCGCATAGAGCATCGAGGCGACAATCAGTCTAAAAAGCCCTCCCCCTGAAGGGGGAGGGTTGGGTGGGGGTGTACGGCGCTGCGGCGTCGCACGACCAATCGGCCGTCGGACACCCCTCCCCAACCCCTCCCCTGAGGGGCGGGGCTATGTTGGATTGCGCGGCTGACGTTGTGCGCAACCCAAACCGCTCGCTGCTTCAGAACGCTATGCTGCCCTGATTGAAGAGTTGCGTCAGCAGCGCGACCGTCTCCTTCGAACTCGCCAGCGCCGGATCAACTTCAAAACACGCTCGTGCGCACAACGCCTGCGCGAAATCGGCGCTCGGGCCGGCGCAGTCGTGACATTCACCATCGACCATCAACAGCACACCAGCCGACTGCGCGATAAACGCAAACCGGCTCGCCGGATTGCGCTGCAGCCACGGCCCCGCCTTGATCGCCTTGCGCATGCCGGCAAGATCGATGTCCTCCTCCGGCGCCCAATCGATCTCGGGGTATTTGCGCGTGGTGGTATAACGCCCGAACCAGCGGGCAAAGGCCTGCTTGTCCATCAAAGTTGCCGCGATCATGCCCTGCAATTGCGCCAGCGCGGCGGGGGTGATTTCGCCGGGGTTAGCCTGCGCCACAAGGCCCGGATCGGCGTAGCGATCATCATCGACCAGCCCATCCAACACATCATCGACCCACAGACCGATCAATTCCTGCCGCGATGGTGCGCGAAAACCGATCGAATACGTCATGCAATCGCCGCCCACCGCGACGCCTTCGTGCGCAAACCCGGGCGGCACATAGAGGATGTCGCCAGGTTCCAGCACCCATTCGTCGGTCGCTTCGAACTGCGCGAGCAGGCGCAAATCATCGTGTTCCAGCAGCGGCGTGCTGTCGTCGCATTTGCCGCCGACGCGCCAGCGGCGCTGCCCCAGCCCCTGTACCAGGAACACGTCATAGTGATCGAAATGTGCACCGACGCCGCCGCCGTCGGTGGCATAGCTGACCATGACATCGTCGATCCGCCAGTTGGGGATGAAACGGAACGCGTCGATCAATTCGGCCACTTCGGGCACCTGCTGATCGACGGCCTGCACCAGCATGGTCCAGTCGCGGTCTTTCAGCCGGGCAAAGCGGTCTTCGACGATCGGCCCTGATTCGACCGCCAGCGCACCAGCGGCGCCGGTGATCATCCGCGATTCCACATCGGGCTCGCATGCCAGCCCGGCCAGTTCATCGGGGGTGAGCGGATTGCGCCAGTCGGCGAAACCCTGGCGAATCAGCATCGGTTTTTGCTGCCAGGTGTCGCGCAAAAACGCGGTCGGGTCGAAATTGTCGAGCATGGTGTGCTGATGGCAGTGTAGAGCGCGGATTGCTAGGCGCTTCACTGTTGCCGAAAGAACCGCTGTTGCCAGCCGTATGTCGCCTGTACCGGATCGCCGTTCTGATCGACCGCGGGCGTAAAGCGAAAGCGCGCTTTGGCCACCTTGCAGGTGACGGCGTCGGCTTCGGGATCACCGCTCGGCTGCTGCACAACACAATCGCTGACATGGCCATCGGTGCCTACGGTGAATAGGAAGATCGACGCCGTGTTCAGCCGTTTGGCGCGGCCCGCCTTGGGGTAATCGGCTTCGGTTAGCTCGCCTGCGATCTTGACCGGTTTTGTCATCGCATAGCGCCCGCCCGACCCATTGCCCGCGCCGCCGCTGCCTGTACCTGCGCCGGCAATCGCCCCCCCGGTGCCGGCGCCCGCCACGCCCGCGCCGGACCGGGTTTCGCTGCCAGCCCCTGAAACCGGCGCAGCGGTCATCGCCGGGATCGGGATAAGCGGCGGCGGTGCGACGATCTGGTCTGCATTCGCGCGTTTGCCCGCAGCACCGCTGGCGCCTTCGTGGGCGTGGCCGGTAGTCGCCTTGCTCGGCGCCGGCGGTGGTGGTGGCGCAGCCGGCGCAATCGCGACCAGCACCGGGCCCAGCCCGACCTGATCGGCCAGCGCGCGCACCCCGCCAAACGCACGAACCAGCGCGAAGGCCAACACGATATGGATCGCCGCAATGGCCACGATCACGCCGATCCGCGCGCGTGGCGACATCGCAGGGGTATCGGCAAATCCAGACATTGGCCGGTGCCTATCAGATTTCGAGCAGACTGTCCTCGCGCGCCAGACTGTACAAAGTCAGGCCAGCGCCGCGCGCCTGATCGACGGCCATTGTCGACGCCGCCGAAATCGTCGCCAGTACCGGCACGTTGGCGATCACCGCCTTTTGCACCAGTTCGAAACTGCACCGCGCGGTCAGCACGACGAACCCCGTCGCCGGGTCCCGCCCGGCATGCGCGAGCGCGCCGATCAGCTTGTCGAATGCGTTATGCCGCCCGACATCTTCGCGAACCATCACGATACGGCCATCAGGTTCGCAGAACGCCGCCGCATGCGCGGCGCGCGTCGCACGGCCCAGCACCTGGTGATCGCCAAGCGCCGCCACCGCGCGAAATATCGCTGCCTTTTCCACTGTCAGCCGCGCCGAAACCGGAGCCAGCGGGCGCAGGACCTGCTCCAGGCTCTCGATCCCGCACAGACCGCAACTGCCCTCGGCCAGCCGCAGCCGCGCGCGATCGAGCAATGGCCCCGCAGCGGGCGCATCGAGAGCAATGCGCAACATCCAACCGCCCGACGGCACTTCCCAGGCATCGGCCGACAGGTATTCGCCGGCACTCGTGATCAACTGCTCCGACAGGCAAAACCCCAGCGCATAATCATCGAGATCGGCGGGCGTGGCCATCATCACGGCATAGCCGATGCCGTTGATTTCGATCGCAATCGGCGCCTCATCGACCAGTGGCCGGGTCAGCCCACGCGGCGGCGTGCCATTGGCGAAATGCTCGGTGACGCCAGAATCCCGCGCCCCATCAACCGCCATCAGCGCCATGATCCTTGGGATCGGTCGCCGCCATCTGGTGCGGCGAACGGATACCGCGCGCCAAGCGCTTGAACGCTTCGACGCCGACCGGGCCCAGTTCGTGCGTGCCGTGATCGAGCAACTGCACCTGCATGCGCACGGTCCAGAACGCGTGGATATGGTCGGCTACCGTCGACACCGGGTCCTTGTCATGCGCCAGGTTCGCCTCGATCTGGTTGACCATGCGCACCAGTTTGGCCGTGGTATCGACGTGGTATCCTTCGCTCATTCCGCCGCCTCGGCCGAAATCCGCCGCGACAGACCGGAATGCGCGTCATACTCCTCCTGCCACTGGCTCGGGCCGTTCGACGGGGTGATCTGCACCGCGGTCACTTTGTATTCGGGGCAATTGGTTGCCCAGTCCGAATTGTCGGTGGTGATCACATTGGCCTGCGTCGTGGGGTGGTGGAACGTCGTGTAGACCACGCCCGGCGCCACGCGATCGGTGACCGTTGCGCGCAAGGTGGTTTCGCCCGAACGGCTCGCCAGACGGACCCAGTCATCGGTGTGCACACCGCGATTTTCGGCGTCGGACGGGTGGATTTCCAACCGGTCTTCCTCGTGCCAGATCGAGTTTTCGGTCCGCCGTGTCTGTGCGCCGACATTGTATTGCGACAGGATGCGGCCCGTCGTCAGCAGCAGCGGAAAGCGCGGCCCGGTGCGTTCGTCGGTCGGGACATATTCGGTGACGATGAATTTGCCTTTGCCGCGCACGAAGCCATCGACATGCATGATCGGCGCGCCATCGGGGAAATCGGCGTTGACCGGCCACTGCAGCGATCCGACTTCATCGAGCCGGGCAAAGCTGACGCCCGCGAAAGTCGGCGTCAAACGCGCGATTTCGTCCATGATCTCGCTGGCATGGGTGTAATTCCAGTCGAGCCCCATCTCGTTGGCCAGCAATTGCGTGACCTGCCAGTCTTCATAGCCGTTCAGCGGTTCCATCACTTTGCGCACCGGCTGAATCCGGCGTTCGGCATTGGTGAACGTGCCGCTCTTTTCGAGGAACGTCGATCCGGGCAGGAAGATATGCGCATAGTTCGCGGTCTCGTTCAGGAAAATATCCTGCACGATCACGCATTCCATCGCTTCGAGGCCCGCCACGACATGCTTCGTATCGGGGTCCGACTGGACAATATCTTCGCCCTGAACATACAGGCCCTTGAACAATCCGTCGGTCGCGGCATCGAGCATATTGGGAATGCGCAGGCCCGGTTCGGGATCGATCCGCACGCCCCATTCCGCCTCGAACAGCGCGCGCGCATCGGCGTCGGACACGTGGCGATAGCCGGACAATTCGTGCGGGAACGAACCCATGTCGCACGCGCCCTGGACATTGTTCTGCCCGCGCAACGGGTTAACGCCCACGCCGCGCCGGCCGATATTGCCCGTCGCCATCGCCAGGTTGGCGATCGCCATCACCGTCGACGAGCCCTGGCTGTGCTCGGTCACGCCCAGCCCGTAATAGATCGCGCCGTTTCCGCCGGTCGCAAACAGTCGCGCGGCGCCGCGCAGCAATTCGGCATCGACACCCGTCACCGGAGCGAGGAATTCCGGGCTGTTGCGCGGGTCGGACACAAAGTCCGCCCAATCACGGTACTCGTCCATATCGCAGCGCTCGCGCACGAACGCTTCGTCGGCCAGGCCTTCGGTCACGATCACATGCGCGATCGCGCTCAATACCGCGACATTGGTGCCGGGGCGCAAAGGCAGGTGGAAATCGGCGGCGATATGCGGCGAGCGCACCATGTCGATCCGGCGCGGATCGATCACGATCAGCTTTGCCCCCGCGCGCAGACGTTTCTTCATGCGGCTGGCGAACACCGGGTGCCCATCGGTCGGGTTGGCGCCGATCACCAGCATCACATCGCTGTCTTCGACGCTGTCGAAATCCTGCGTGCCGGCCGAGGTGCCGAATGTGTTTTTCAGGCCATAGCCGGTCGGCGAGTGGCACACGCGTGCGCATGTATCGACGTTGTTCGTGCCGAAACCGGCGCGCACCAGTTTCTGGACGAGGAAGCCTTCCTCGTTGGTGCAGCGGCTCGAGACGATTCCGCCCAGCGCATTGTTGCCGTATTTCGCGCCGATCCGCTTGAATTCGCTCGCGGCGTAGCTGATCGCCTCGTCCCAGGTGACTTCGCGCCAGGGTTCGGTGATTGCGTTACGAATCATCGGCTTGGTCATGCGGTCCTGGTGCTTGGCATAGCCCCACGCGAAGCGGCCCTTCACGCACGAATGCCCGCGATTTGCCTTGCCGTCTTTCCACGGCACCATGCGCACGACTTCTTCCCCGCGCATTTCGGCGCGGAACGTGCAGCCGACGCCGCAATAGGCGCAAGTCGTGATCACCGAGCGTTCGGGCTTGCCGATCGTCTTGACCGCTTTTTCGTTCAGGGTCGCGGTCGGGCATGCCTGCACACAGGCGCCGCACGACACGCATTCGGACGACAGGAAATCGTCGCTGGCCAGGCCCGCGCTGACTTTCGAGCCGAACCCGCGCCCGTCGATCGTCAGCGCAAATGTGCCCTGCACCTCCTCGCACGCGCGCACGCAGCGCGAACACACGATGCATTTCGACGGGTCGAAATCGAAATAAGGGTTCGAAATGTCGGTCGCCGCGCCCAGGTGATTGTCGCCATCATAGCCGAACCGCACATCGCGCAGGCCGACATTCGCCGCCTGGTCCTGCAATTCGCAATCGTTGTTCGCGCTGCAGGTCAGGCAATCGAGCGGATGATCGGAAATGTACAATTCCATCACGCCGCGCCGCAGTTTCTGGACCTTTTCGGTCTGCGTGTGCACGACCATGCCTTGCGCGGCGGGCGTGGTGCACGATGCCGGCGTGCCGCGCATGCCGTCGATTTCGACGAGGCACAGCCGGCACGATCCGAACTGCTTCAGATTGTCGCTGGCGCACAATTTGGGGATCGATCCGCCCGACATGGCGGCCGCGCGCATGACCGTGGTGCCGGCGGGCACGCTGACATCGCGGCCGTCGATCGACAGCGTGACGGTGGTGTCGCTGTGCACGGCGGGGGTGCCGAAATCGACCTGGGGTTCATAGCCCATGTGCATGGTCCTTTGCGGCGACAAGATCGCCCGGTGTGTTGATATTGAACGGATTGCGCGACAGCCGCACAGCCCTGGCGCCGGTCCGCGCGGCAAAGGCGTGGAGCGAATGTCTGGTATCTTCGGCAAGCAGCGCATCGAGCGTGCCGCGCACCGCGACCGGCCACAGCCCGATCACCGGCGCATCGATCGCGTACGACGGCCCGGGCGAAAGCTCGCCGATCAGGTCGGCCGGCAGATCGAACCCATCGACCGGGATCGCCAGCACTGCGTCGAAACCATGCGCGGCAGCGTGATGCAGCGCGCCGTTCAGCCCACCCAGCGGACCCATGCCGGCATGCGGCCGATCGGAGACACCGGGTTCACGCCCCGCCACGATCACCGCGTCGCACTGGCGTTCCAGGCTGGCCGTCGCGCGCGCCATAAGGCTGCGCCCGGCGATCACGGCCTGTGCCTTGTCGCTGCCAAAGCGGCGCGATTGCCCGCCCGCCAGCACCACGCCCATGATCCGTTGCGCGATCATTCAGCCGCTTCCTCCGTCAGCGCCGGCATCCCGAAATCTTCCGGGAAATGGCGCAAAGCCGATAGCACCGGATAAGGCGTAAACCCGCCCAGCGCGCACAGCGATCCGAATTTCATGGTTTCGCACAAATCGGTCAACAAATCGACATCGTCGGCCAGCGAACGCGGCGCCTTGCGCGCGTTGTGCATCTGCGGCAGCGTTTCGACGCGATCGGCGGCGCGGCCGGAGCGTGCGCGAATGCGGTCGATCACTTCGACCCCGCGCGTCGATCCGATGCGGCACGGCGTGCATTTGCCGCAGCTTTCGACCGAGCAGAATTCCATCGCAAACCGCGCCTGCGACGAAAAATCGGCGGTGTCGTCGAACACGCTGATCCCGGCATGACCGATCAGGCCATCGGCCGCGGCAAAACTTTCATAATCGAACGGCAGATGGAAATCGGCGCGCGGGTGGTACGCGCCCAGGGGTCCACCGACTTGCACCGCGCGCACCGGTCGGCCGCTGTCGGTGCCCCCGCCGATATCATCGACCAGCTCACCCAGGGTGATCCCGAAGCCCACTTCGAACAGCCCGCCATGGCGGACATTGCCCGCAATCTGGATCGGCATCGTCCCGCGCGACCGGCCAAAGCCGATGTCGGCATAAGCCGCGCCGCCATGCGCCATGACCCAGGGCACTGCCGCCAGGGTCAGCACATTGTTGACCACTGTCGGTTTGCCAAACAGGCCTTCGAGCGCAGGCAGCGGCGGCTTGGCGCGCACTTCGCCGCGCTTGCCTTCCAAGCTATTGAGCAGCGAAGTTTCCTCGCCGCACACATAGGCGCCCGCACCCACGCGCACTTCGATCCGGAACGGTGCGATGATCGCCGCCGAGCGCTCGACCGCCGCGCGCATCTTGGCGATCGCGTGCGGATATTCGCTGCGGATGTAGACGTAGCCCTGCTGCGCGCCGACTGCGAAGCCTGCGATGGCCATGCCTTCGATCAGGAGGAACGGGTCGCCCTCCATGACCATGCGGTCGGCAAAGGTCGCGCTGTCGCCTTCGTCGGCATTGCACACAACGTATTTGCGTGTCGGCGCCGCCTTGGCGACCGTCGTCCATTTGATTCCGGCGGGAAAGCCCGCGCCGCCGCGGCCGCGCAGGCCCGATGCGGTGACTTCGGCGATTGTCGCCTCTGCGCCCAGTTCGCGCGCGCGGTTCAGCCCGGCCCAGCCGCCGGTCGCGGCATAATCGTCGAGATTGGTCGGGCGGGTTTTGCCTGCGCGCTCGAACGTCAGGCGCTGCTGGCGCGCGATAAACGGATGCCCTGCAATCGGCCCGATCGCCAGCGAACTTGTACCGTCAAGCACTGCAGCGACATCAGCAGCAGTCAGCGGGCCAAACCCGCGCCCATCGATTTCGGCTAGCGGCTCCAGCCAGTGCATGCCCCAACTCGACACGCGCTCGACCGTGCAACCCGCCACCGCAAACGCGCGCGCGACATCATCGGCACCGCAAGCCAAAGCCAAAGCGTCGTCGCTGATCCGCACAATCACAACACGCTCTCCACCAGGGCGGACAATCGCGCCGGCGTCAGCCGCGCATGCACCGCATCACCGACCATCGCATTGGGCCCGACCGTGCACAGACCCAGGCAATAGATCGGCTCGATCGACACGCGCGTTTCCCCGGCAAATTGCGCGGCCAGCGCTTCGACACCGCGTGCCTGGCAGCTTTCCGCGCGGCACAGCTTGATCACCGGGCGCGTGTGCGGCTCGTCGTGGAAATCGTGGTAGAAACTGACCACGCCATGCACTTCGGCGCGGCTGAGGTTCAGCGCCAGCGCGATCGCGCGCTCGGCGTCTTCGGTCACATGGCCGAATGCCGCCTGGACATCGTGCAGGATCGGCAGCAGCGGGCCTTCGCGCGTCGCGTGCAGCGCCAGAATGCGGTCCAGTTCAGTGGGATCGGCCATCGCGTGTCTCGTGCTCATCCGTTATAATCGGGCATTCTACCCCTGCAGGTCAAATCGAAACCCCCAATGCTTGATAGGTTCCGTCTATCACGAATGCGCGTGCCACCGCCAGCGCCGCCTGCGCGCGCGGCAAGGCCGGATCGCGATCGAGCACGACCAGCCCGACTCTCCGCGCCGGCTCGGGCGGATCGAGCGGCAGGAACCGCGCCCACGCCACATCGCCGAGCAGATGCGCGTAACTATCGGGCACGATCGACGAAAATGCGCCCGAGGCAACCATCGCAAACAGCGCGATATGGCTGTCGGCGGTCGCACGCGGCCGCGCCACATGGCCACGCACGGTCAACCGCTGATCGAGAATGCGCCGGTACAGCATCATTTCATCGAGCAGGCACAGATCCTGCGCCACCGCCTCTTCCCAGGTGATGCTGGCGCGATCGTCGAACCGCCCCCCGCGCCGGGTCAGAAACCGGTAGTCCTCGCTCGCCAGCGGCACCGTCGTCAGGCCCGGCGACATGTCCTGATCGAGATAAGTAATCCCCGCATCGATTTCCAACGCATGCAGCGCCTGGTCGATCGAGCGCGCGGTCGCCGATCGCACCGACAGCACCAGCGCCGGATTGGCCGCGAGCAGCGCCGCGCCAAACCGCCCGACCAGCGGCAAGGCGGCAGGAATGGCCGCCAGCGTAAACGGTCCTTCCAGTGGCGTCGCCAACACGGCCGCATTCATCGCGCCCATCGCGCCCAGGATCTGTTGCGCCCATGGCAGCATCGCTTCGCCATGCGGGGTCAGCCCGATGAACCGCCGGTCGCGATCGATCAGCCGCCGGCCGAATTCCTGCTCCAGCGCAACCATGCCCGCCGACAGGGTCGGTTGCGACACACCGCATTCGTCGGCCGCGCGCGCAAAGTGGCGCGTGCGGGCAAGCGTTACGAAATAGCGCAAATGGCGCAGTTGCATGAGATCAATGGCTCCGCGCGTGGCTTAGCCGCAATTGCCGGGTGCAGCAATCGGTCGGAAACGGGCCCAACTGCCCACCCACTGCGGCATCTCCCGTAGTAGGATTGCGTAATCCAGACTCTGTGGGACAGCGCGAATGGCAGCCATATCCTCGATTGGTGCGAAAGGACGAAGCCCGGACCTTGTCGGTTATGGCCAGCAGGTCATCCGCGCCGAAGCCGCCGCGCTTGCGCGCCTGGCCGACGCGATCGATGACCGGTTTGCCGATGCGGTGCGCGCGATCCTGGCCGGCAAGCACCGCGTCGTCGTCACCGGCATGGGCAAATCGGGCCACATCGCGCGCAAGATCGCCGCCACCCTGTCCGCCACCGGCACTCCGGCGCTGTTCCTCCACCCGGCCGAGGCGGCGCATGGCGACCTGGGCATGCTGACGCGCGGCGACATCCTGATCGTGCTGTCGAATTCCGGGACAACACCCGAAGTGCGCCCGATCATGCGCTATGCCCGCGCGCTGGGCTGCGTGATCATCGCGCTGACTGCGCGGGCGCACGCGCCGGTGGCACAAGCCGCCGACATCGCGCTGATCCTGCCCGACGCGCCCGAGGCATGCCCGGTCAACCTGGCGCCGACGACATCGACGACGATGATGCTCGCGCTCGGCGATGCGATCGCGGTCGCGGTGATGAGCCAGCGCGGTATTTCGCGCGCCGGCATCCATATGCTGCACCCCGGCGGCAGCATCGGCGCCAGCCTGACCCCGGTCGACGATGTGATGCATCGCGGCGCGCGCCTGCCGCTGGTGCCGCTGGCGATGCCGATGCGCGACGTGCTGGTGGTGATGACCGAAAAAAGCCTGGGGCTGGCGGGCGTGATCGACGAAGACGGGCGGCTGGCGGGCGTCATTACCGATGGCGATCTGCGCCGCCATATCGACACCTTGATGCAGGCCACGGCGCAAGACGTAATGACGCGCGATCCCGTGACGATGCCGCTGGGCAGCCTCGCCGGCGATGTCCGCGCATTGCTGAACGATGCGCGGATCACCGCGCTGTTTATCGTTGCGCGCGACGACCCGCGCCGACCGGTCGGCGTGATCCACATTCACGACCTGTCCCGGTGCGCCCTTCCCGTGCCCTAGCGCCGAGCACGTCGCCCTGGGGTCATCGCGCAAAGCAGCCCAAACGCGTAGAACACCGCGACAAAAGCAAACACGCTTCCCTCGGGACCGACCGAGCCGCCAGTGATCCAGACCGATCCCGTCGGCTGGAACGTCAACAGATGCCCCTGGTCGAAATAGCCACTGCCCGCCGCGCCAAACAGCGGCGCACTCGCCCAGTTCCAGCCCGTGTGATAGCCGCAAGACCACCACACCGACCCGGTGCGATAGACGGCATAAGCCAGCAGCGCGCCCTGGACACCCAGCCGCAGCAGCCAGATCCAGCTTGCCCCGGGATTACCCAGGTGCAGCACCGAAAACATCAGGCCGGACACAACGATCGCCCCGCGCCAGCCCACGAACCGTTCGGCCACGAGCAGAACCGCGACCCGGCCATACAGTTCCTCGCCGGTCGCACCGACAAAGTCTGCGGCCAGCCACCCGGCCCCATGCGCAAAAGCCGCACCGCCCGATTGCACCGAAACGGCGGCCCATGCGCTCCCCATGGCCAGGATCGCAAGGATCGCACCGGTCATGACCACGATGCCAATCCCGATGCCCAGCAGCGCCAGTCGCAACGCCCCGCGACCGGCAAGCGGAAAGCCACGCCACCGCAGATCCAGCAGTCCCAACACGCCACCGACCACGATGCAATCGAGCAGCAACCGCACGACCATCAGGACCGCATAATGCCCCAGCGACATTTCCCCATTCACCAGCGACGGCAGGTCCAGCGCCGCCGCCAACGGGTGATTGATCGTGCGCTCCACCGGATCGAACACAAACCAGGCCAGCACAAGGAACCCGAGCGCGAACCATTTCTGCCGTCCTGCCGCGTCTGTCGCTGACAGCCGGTGCAGAAACGCTCCCGGCTTGTCGTCACGCATCATCCGCCAGCTTTCCGACCGGCCGGAATTGCCTGAACTCCCGCCAATTGCAGCACCCCCTCCAGCCCGCCACTGACGATCGCCGGGACCGTTGCCGAACGCTCCGGCGGCACGCCAAGGCGATTGATCCATGCCGTGCGATAGCCAAACCAGCCCGCGCCGACCGCATCCCAGCCGCCGAATGCGGCAAACCCGATCGCGTCTTTGGGCAGGCCGAACGCAGCGATCGCCATCGCGTAAGCGCTTGGCGATGGCTTGTACTTCCGCACGCGATCGGTGCTGAGCGGGGATTCGAAATAGCGATCGAGACCGGCGTGCCGGGTGTTCGATCGCAACATCGCCTCGGTCATGTTCGACAGGAAGGCCATGCGGATCCCGGCGTCCTTCAGCCGGGTCAGCACCGGCACAACATCGGGCCAGATGTCGAGCGTGGAATATTTTGCGACCAAAGCCTGGTGCACCGGCGCGGGCAGATCGAGATGCAGGCTCTGCGCGGCAAACCGCAGCGCCTCTGCGGCAAGCGCTTCGAAATCCTCATACCGACCGGCCGCCGTATCGATCCAGGTGTAATCGAACAGTTTCTGCGACCACACCGCCGCGAGCCTGTCGCCCTGCTCCGGGAAGAACCCCCGCGCCGCCGCGACCACCGATCGCGGATCGAATATGGGAAAGGCGTCGAACGCGATCGCGCGGATTTTCGTGGGTTGCGCAGTCCAACCACGCTGCGGCACGACAGCCACGCCGAGCGCAAGCGCCTCGAGCACGGTACGGCGCGAAACCGTGCCGATACGCGGAATTGGGCTCTGACTGTTCACTTCAAGACCTCGTGATTGAATGCTGCGGCGCATGTCGCTTGCCAGTGTTGACCTGCTGATGCACACTTTTCGCACACTCGCTCGGGATATCATCCAATGAAACTTCAGCCCATGAACCGCCTGGCCGCCATTGCCGGATCGCTGCTGATCTGCGCCGCCGCGATCGCACCAAATACCGCCATGGCCGACACCAAAGTCACGCATTTCGGCCCGGGCGAACTGCCGAAGATGGCCGGCATCGGCAAGGCGCCGCCATTCAGCGCCGCAGTCATGGCCGGCGACACCCTGTATGTTGCCGGCACGACCGACGGCGACGCGGCCACGGGCAAGCCCGCCCCCGACGCCACCGCGGGCGCAAAAAGCGTGCTGGATAAGATCAAGCACACCGTCGAGGCCGCTGGATTGACGATGGACGATCTCGTCTGGGTCCAGGTGTTTGCCACCGACCTCGGAAATTTCGGCGCGTTCAACGAGGTCTACCGCACGTATTTCAAGGGGCCGATGCCGGCGCGGGCATTCATCGGCGCAGGCAGCCTGTTGGGCGGAGCGCACTACGAAGTGATGGGTATCGCGGTGAAGCCGGCCAAGTAACGGTTTTGCGCGCCCTAATATAACCACGTCATCCCGGGCTTGACCCGGGATCCCACTTATTCTGCAACTTCAGAAGTTTAGTGGGGCCCCGGGTCAAGCCCGGGGCGACGAACGAGGGCGTAAGATGCAATCGCAAATGTGCCCTCACGCGATCAGTTTGCGCGCGATCCGATTGCTCGGCCGTTCGACCACGCGGTACATCACCATGGCAAGCACCAGCGCGCCGATGACCGCCAGAACCGTCGCCAGCACGCCGCGCGGATCGGGGCCGAAAGCGTGGATCTTGCGGTTCACGATTTCGAGCGCGTACGGATGCAGCAAATAGAGCGAATAGCTGGCGTCGCCGATCAACAGCAGTCCACTGGGCCAACGCAGGCGCGGCCCCAGCGCGAGCAGCGCCAGCAATAGCACGACGCTGACGATCCCGCCGGTCGGCAGCGCGCCGCCCAGGCCGTGGTTCGCGCCGGTCACCAGGATCACCATCGCGACCAGCGCGACGCCGATCGCGAGCCAATGTGGCGTATGTTTCAGCCCCGTCCTGGCGTTGTGCCACACCAGCCAGGCGACAATACCGCACGCGAAATTGAGCAGGATCGGCTGGGTCCAGAAAGCAAGCGGATCGCCAAAGTGCGCCACCACGCCATGCAGCGAAGCGACCACGATCAGCATCACCAACGCCAGATAAGGTGCCAGCCGCGCCGAGATCGCCAGGCACGCGGCGAATACAACGTAGAAAAACGCCTCGTAATTCAGCGTCCAGCCCAGGAACAGCAGCGGCATATCCGCCCCGTCTGCGCGCGGATAGGGCCAGAACGCCAGCGACCGCAGCAGGTTCAACCCCGACACTTGCGTCGCGGGAAACAGCGACGGCGCGACCATACCCAGCGCAAACACTCCCAATGTCGCAAGCCAATACAGCGGCACCACACGCGCAACGCGTTTCAGCAGGAAATGGCGCGGGTTTTGCGCAGCGGCATGGCAGATGACGAAACCCGATATGACGAAGAACAGCTCCACGCCAAAGCTGGCGATCCCGGTCCAATGGCAGTGGAACAGCACCACCGCCAGCGCCGCGACCGCGCGCAACACCTGCAGCGCATCCAGCCGCGTCGCATGTTTTTGACCAGGTACCATCCGCCACCCCTAGCATCGCGCGCGCCAACATTTCCTTTACGCCCGGGGAGCGATCGGCGAGACCGGACCATGATCCGCACAATTGCCGAAGCCGCGCGCCAGATCGATGTTATCCATGAAACCGACGTGCTTGTCGTCGGGTCGGGGCCCGGTGGGCTGGCCGCGGCGCTGGCCTCTGCGCGCGCGGGGGCCGCGACCACGCTGGTCGAGCGTTATGGCTGTTTTGGCGGCAATATCACGCAAGTCGGGGTCGAAGGGTTTGCCTGGTATCGCCATCCCGCGACGATCGACAGCGAAGGCATCGGCCGCGAGTTCGAGAGCCGCGCGGTCGCGATGGACGCCGCGCTGCCCGAGCCGCAATCGATCAGCCACGCGCTCGATGCCGAGGCGTTCAAATATGTCGCCGACTGCCTGGTGACAGAGGCGGGCGTGCACCCGATGCTGCACCGTATGTTCGTCGCGCCGATCATGGAAAATGGCGAAATCCGCGGCATCATCGTCGAAAGCAAAGCGGGGCGCGAGGCGATCCTGGCGAAATATGTGATCGATGGCACCGGCGATGCCGACATCGCCGCACGCGCCGGCGCGCCGGTGTTCAAGACGCCGCGCGCCGAAATGATGAGCGCATCGGTGATGTTTTCGATGTCGGGCGTCGACAAGACGCGGTTTATCGACGCCGTCAAAGCCGATCCGCAGACCTATGCCGACTGGGCCAAGGACGGCGAATGGAGCGTGACCACGTCGGGCAAGGAAGACGCGCTGTTCTCCCCGTTCCTGCGCAAACCGTTCCAGGCCGCGCACCGCGCCGGGATGCTGCCCGACAATCTGGCGACGATCGCCGGCACCTGGGGCACCGTGTCGGACCAGGGCGACCTGACGTACCTGAACCTCGTGCACATGACGCGCGACGGCACCGATCCCGACGACCTGACCAGCGGCGAGATCGAGGGCCGTGCGCAGGCGATGCACGCGATTGCGGCGCTGCGTGGTTTCATGCCCGGGTGCGAACATGCGAAACTGCGCAATTTCGGCATGACACTGGGCATCCGCGACACGCGCAAGATTGATGCGGTGTACAATATGACCGACGCCGATGTGCGTGGTGAAGGCCGGTTTGACGATTCGATCGGGATCTTTCCCGAATTCATCGATGGCTATGGCCTGCTGATTATTCCCACTACCGGGCGGTATTTTCATATCCCCTATCGCAGCCTGTTGCCGCGCGGGGGGCCTCGCAATTTGATCGTTGTGGGGCGCAGTACGGGCGGCGACAAAGTCAGCCATGCGGCGATCCGCAATATGATGGCCTGCGCGGTGTCGGGCCAGGGCGCGGGGGTTGCGGCGGCGGTTGCGTTGAAGTCTGGGTGCGATTTGCACGATCTGGATATTGGCGCTGTGCAGGCGGAATTGCGACGACAAGGTGCGCGGATTGCTTGAAGGGAGGGCTTGACCACTTTTGCCTCTCGAGGCCCCCACCCCCCCGCTCATCCTGAGCCCGTCGAAGGATGCGCGCAGGTTGTGAGGCTGGGTCTGCAAGCTAGCCAAACCAACCACCGCGCGCGTCCTTCGACAAGCTCAGGATGAGCGGGGGTTGTTTTAAGTCACAGGTTTAAGGGCGAAGGGGGAGCAAGCAGCACATGACCGCAATCCCGCGCCGCTGGCTCCTCCTCGGCCTGGCTGCACTCGCCAACATGGCCGCCTACTATAGCTATGACGCGATCGCGCCGATCGCCGAAATGCTGCATGCACGCGGGCTGACCAACGCCGACATTGGCCTGCTCAACGCAGTCTATTCGCTGCCCAACATCCCGCTGGCACTGCTCGGCGGCGTGCTGATCGACCGGATCGGCGCGGGGCGCGCGGCGGCACTGGCGTCTGGATTGTGCCTGATCGGCGCGGTGTTGACCGCGATCGGGCAACCGTTCGCGCTGATGGTTACAGGGCGACTGGTGTTCGGCATCGGCAGCGAGACGCTCTATATCGCGCTGCTATGTGCAATTGCCGGTTGGTTTGCAGGCGGCGGTGGCGCGCTGGCGACGGCACTGTTCTTTTCGCTGGCGCGGGTCGGGTCGTACCTGGCCGATACCTCGCCCGATTGGGCCGCGTCGGTCTATGCGCGCGGGTGGCACGCGCCGCTGTGGCTGGCGGCAGGACTGTGCGGCGCGGGGTTCAGCGCGGCATTGGTCTGCATGCGGTTTGACCAAGGACGCAGGGAAACCGCGGAACGCATGAACTGGCGCGATATCGCCGCATTCCCGCGCGCGTTCTGGCACATCCTGTGGCTCAACGTCCTGTTCGCCTCGGTGTTCTTCCCGTTCCGGTCGACGTTTTCGATCCAGTATTTTCAGGACGCGCGCGGGCTGACCCTGGCGCAAGCAGGCGTCACCAACAGCTGGGTGTTCTTCGCCGCGATCCTGGCCACGCCACTATTCGGCCTGATCGCCGATCGCTGGGGCCACCGCGCCGCGCTGCTGCTGGCCGGCGCGACGCTGATGCCGGTGACATTCGTGCTGCTGGGCACGGCGGCCAGCCCACTTTGGGTCACGACGGTCATGATGGGCGTGAGTTTTTCGGTCATCCCCGCGGTCATCTGGCCCACGACCGCGATGCTGATCCCGCCGCAACGGCTGGGCACTGCATTCGGCCTGATCAACCTGCTGCGAAGCCTGGGGTTGGCGGGATCGAACCTGGTCGCAGGCACGCTCAATGATCGCTTTTCAGCCGGACCACAGCACCCGGCGGGCTATGCCGCGATGTTCGTGTGGTTCACCGCGCTGGCGACGATCGCGCTGATCGCCGCCGCCGCATTCTGGCGTTCGCAAAATCCTCCCCGGCACGGGGAGGATACGATCAGAACGTCTTTGAAATGCCCACAAAGAACCCGCGCCGGGGCCCGAACGAAGGCGCGCCAACGCCGACGCCCGTGCCATCGCGGATTTCGTACACCGCATTGGCCACGTTCTGCACATCGACATGCACGTCATAGCCGCTGTCGGCGAACTTGTGCCCGATCGATGCGTTGAACGTGACATAGCCCTTCAACGCCGAGCCATTGGGTACGTTGGAACCATCGGCCAGCGTTTCATCGCTGCGCAGGCCCGATCCGTAGATCATGTCCGCACTGATCCGCGTTCCGTCCAGAACGCCGCGGTTGAAATGATAGGCTCCGCCCGCCGAACCGGTCCAGGTCTGGTTGTGATCGACATAGATCCAGTGGTTGGCGATATACGCGAGATCGGCCGCGTTGAAATTGTACTGGTTGCTGTCGATCTGCGTGCCTTGCGCCTTGTCGTATGACAGGTTGCCATATGCGCTGAACCCGCCGTTCGTGTAATTCGTGGTCAGTTCAACCCCGTAGATGCGGCCTTTGGCATAGTTGAACGGGGTCAGGATGATCGGCGCGCCGAACTGGCCTTCATCGACCATATGCGTCAGCGTACGGTAAAACCCGTCGAGCCCGAACGAGAAATGGTGGCCGACTTTCTGCTGGAACCCGGCGTCCCAATAGTTTTCGCGCTGGGCATAGCTGGCGTCATCCTGCCGCACATTGGGCGCGACGGTGGTGTTGGCGACTTGCGCCAGATTGGACGAGGCCACCAGTTCGAACGGCGCCGGCGAGAAATTGCGCGCGTACCCGGCGTGCCCGGTAAAGCCGCCCGGCGGGCTCCACACCAGATTGACACGCGGGCTTAGCTGGCGCTCGTCGCGGATGCCGTCGGCTTCATCGAAGCGCAGCCCGTAATTGAGCACGACATGCGGGATCAGGTGCCATTCGTCCTGCAGATAGACGCTGTAAGTGCGCTGCGCGACGTCGGTATAATCGCTGAGCAGGACGGGCGGACCGTTGATCAAGCCAGTCTGATAGCCGAGTTCGGGATGGGTCGGATCGAACACATCGCCCGTCGTGGGAAACACCGCTGTGCTGGTAGAGCTGATCGAACGATCCTGGTTGATCAGCCCGCCAAAGCGCAGCGTATGCGCATCGCCGATCTTGTACGCGCTATCGAGCTGCGCGCCGACCGAAACGACGCGCTTGCTGGCGTATTGCGCGGTGCCGTTGAATAGCAGCTCGCCAGTGTAGTCGGGGCGATAATCGAGCGTCGCGATCCGGCCGAACGCCGAAACCTGCGACGTAAATGCGCCCGCAGTGTGCAGCCAGCTAAGCGCGGCAAAGCCGAACGTCTGCAACTGCTGCTCGTTCAGCGCCTCGCTGGCGTATGTCGTCTGGCCATTTACCGCGATCGGCTGTTTGTTGAAATCGGTCTGCGATCCGGTCTGGCCGATGGGATTGGGGATCTCGTAATGCTGGTTGGTATAGCCGCCGGTCAGCGAGATGCGGTCGCTTTCGCCCAGAATGCGGTCGACATAGCCGAACCCGTTGAACTGGTTCGACTGGTCGTGAATCGCGGTGTTGTTGCCGTTGACGTTGTCGATGCCCAGGTTGGTATGCTTGTAATCGCCCGAGACGAACCAGGTCGATGCGCCCGAACTGCCCGACAATTGCACGCTGGGCTGGATCGTATCGTGACTGCCACCATACAGGCTGACCGTGGTCGAATCCTTCAGCCCCGATTTGGTCGTGATGTCGATAATGCCGGCGGTGCGCAGGCCATATTGCGCGGGCAATGTGCCGGTGACGAGGTCCAGCCGCTCGATCAGGCGCGGCGACAGCGTCTGGCCGAAGACCGCGACGCTTTCGGGAATGATCACGCCGTTCAGCCGGTATTGCACGCCATTGTGTTCGTCGCGCACGTGGAACTGGCCGAACTGGTCCTGGCTGACGCCCGGCATTTGCAGGATGATGTCCTGGATCGGCTGGTTGTCGCTGCCCGGCAGGTTCTGGATCGCCGCTTCGCCCAGCGAATAGACCGAGGCGCCCAGGCTGGGCTTGATGCTTTCGCGCGCGGTGTCGAGGCGATGTGCGGTGACGACGATTTGCGACGGCGCCGGCGGGGTCGCGGCAGGCGTTGCCGGCGCCTGATCGGCGGGAGCCGGATCGGCCGCGAGCGCGGGTGTGGCCATGAAAGCAAGTGCGCACAGCGCTGCGCCGGTCAAAAGACGTCGGGAATTCATGATCATGCGGGTATCTTTTATGTCCGGGAGGTCTGCAAACTGTGCATCTGCAATATGTGATGTTATAGTATTACACAAGTACTTATTCATGACAAATTGGTCAGGTAGGACAGCACCATGATCAGCGTCGAAAGATATATCTTTCCGTCTTGCAATTCGCGCGCTCCGATATATCTTAGATGCATAAATACCGAGTCGTCTGGACCCATCACCCCGTGAACCGCCTCATGCTCCTGCGCCGCCGCCATGGCCTTTCCGGGCCCGAAGACGCAGCACCTTTGTCAGAAAGCCCACGCACCATGTCGCAAGCCCCCGCACCCGAATTGACCCGTCACCAGGTCAGCCGCGTCCGCCACGAAACGCGCCGCCGCACGCTGACCATCGCCTCGATCGAGGCACTCGGCTCGCACATGCGTCGCATCGGGTTTACCTCGCCTGAACTGCACGACTTTGTCAGCGCCGCATTCGACGATCATATCAAACTGTTTTTCCCCAACTCTTCAGGCGAAACCGTCATGCGCGATTTCACCCCGCGCCGGTTCGACACCGCCGCCAACACGCTGACGATCGATTTCGCACTCCACGATGCCGGCCCCGCCACGACCTGGGCCGCGCAGGCCAAAGTGGGCGACACGCTCGAAATCGGCGGCCCGCGCGGATCGGCCGTCGTGCCCGACGATTACGACTGGTACGTGCTTATCGGCGATGAAAGCGCCCTGCCCGCAATCGGCCGCCGCGTCGAAGAACTGCGCGCCGGCGTTCCCGTGATCACGCTGGCCGTGGTCGATGGCGCGGCCGACGAGCAAATGTTCCCGACACAAGCCGCATGGACCGGCCATTGGGTCCACCGCGACGGATCGAGCGACGCCGACCTGCTACTCGGCGCATTGCAGGGCCTGACTTTGCCCGCAGGCGAAGGCTTCGTGTGGATCGCCGCCGAAACCGGCGTCGCCAAAGCGTTGCGCGCGCACGTCCTCGACACACTGGGCCACCGCCGCGAATGGACCAAGGCCGCCGGGTACTGGACCAAAGGCTTGTCGGACGCCGCGGACAAATCGCTCGACGGATGAGTCGAACTCGAGAGTTTTCTCGAATTTCTAACAAGATCCGTTCATCCTGAGCTTGTCGAAGGACGCGCGCGGCAGTTGATCCTGGCTCTGTTTAGGTCCGCGGGGAAAAGTTGGCGCGCGTCATTAGCTTCGCTGGCCTTCGGCTCGACAAGCTCAGGATGAACGGATGTTTTAGAGAAGGCCCGGCCGACCACTTGCCCGCCTGCCCACGCATGCTACGCCTGTATCCCGATGACATCGAGGGGCACACGGATGAAGCACGCAATCGGCAAATGGGTTCAAACGCTGGCGGCCGGCGCGCTTGTCGCCGCGCCTATCGCGCAATCAGCATTCGCCGCCTCACCCGTCCCGGCCGCCGCCGATCACGGCATGGTCGTCACCGCGCATCACCTGGCGACAGAGGCGGGCCTCGATGTCCTGCGGGGCGGCGGCAATGCGATCGATGCCGCGGTTGCCGTCGGTTACGCGCTGGCGGTCACCTTTCCAGAGGCGGGCAATCTTGGTGGCGGCGGGTTCATGACAGTGCGGCTGGCCGATGGCACCACGCATTTCCTCGATTTCCGCGAAACCGCGCCGGGCGCCGCAACCGCAAAGATGTACCAGGACAAAGCCGGCAACGTCATCCCCGGCCTGTCGACGCGCGGCTGGCTGGCCGTCGGCGTGCCCGGCACCGTCGCCGGGATGGAATACGCCCGCACCCATTGGGGCACCCGCCCGCGCGCGGACCTGATGGCGCCAGCCATCCACATGGCCGAACAGGGCTATGTGCTCGATCGCGGCGATGCCGAGATGTACGTCGAAGACGTGCCCGATCTGCGCAAGAGCCCGGCCACCGCCGCGATCTTCCTGAACAACGGTGCCGCCTGGCGCGACGGCGAGCGCCTGGTCCAGACCGACCTGGCCCACTCGCTGAAAATGATCGCCGAACACGGACCCGACGCATTCTACAAAGGCCCGATCGCCAGCGCCATCGTCGCAAGCAGCGCCAAAAGCGGCGGCATCCTCTCGCTCGCCGATTTCGCCAGCTACACCGTGCGCGACATGAAACCGCTGGAATGCGACTACCGCGGCTACCACGTGATCGCCGCGCCCCCGCCCAGCTCCGGCGGCGTCGTCATCTGCGAATCCATGGGCATCCTCGCCGGCTACCCAACCCCGCAATGGGGCTGGGCCTCGGCCGACGCAACGCACGTCCTGATCGAAGCCATGCGCCGCGCCTACCACGATCGTAACCTGTCGCTCGGCGATCCCGACTTCGTAAAAATGGACACCGCGCGCCTGATTTCGCCCGCCTATGCCCAGACCCTGCGCGCCGGTATCCACATGGACCGCGCCACGCCCTCAATGTCGCTAGGCGGCGTCGGCACCAGCCCCGAAGGCCAGAACACCACGCACTATTCAATCGTAGACGCCGCCGGCAACGCCGTCTCGGTAACCTACACCCTCAACGACTGGTTCGGCGCACACGTCATGGCCCCCGGCACCGGCATCGTCCTGAACGACGAAATGGACGATTTCTCGGCAAAACCAGGCGTGCCCAATATCTACGGCCTCGTCGAAGGCCCCAACAACGCAATCGCCCCAGGCAAGCGCCCGCTATCCTCGATGAGCCCCACAATCGTCACCAAAGACGGCAAGCTCGCCCTCGTCATCGGCACCCCAGGCGGCAGCCGCATCCCCGCAGGCGTCCTGCAAGTCATGCTCAACATGATCGACTACGGCATGACCCTGACCGAAGCGATCGACGCCCCGCGCCTGCAACAACAATGGCTCCCAGACGAAACCTACTACGAACGCTACGGCCTGTCCGCCGACACACTCGCGATCCTGCGCGCCCGCGGCCAGAAAATGACCGAACGCCGGCATGAAAACCACATCGCCGCGATTGTCGTCGGGGGCCCGCGGATTGCCGGCGCAGTCCAGCCACCGCGCGATGACCAGGGTATGGATGTTGCGCCTGCCCGGTTGTTTGGGGCGATCGATCCGCGTCGTCCGACGGGTTTGGCTGAGGGGTATTGAAAGAGGCCTCCGGCGGGCGCTTTAGGGCCTCCGGCGGCCTAGGGCCATTGCCCTAGGAACCCGTTACCGTCCGCGTTGGAGCGCCTTCGCATCGTAGTATCCCGCCGCTGCGTCGGTAGACAATACAGCCGCTTCGCGGCGGGACGCAAACGCATGAACAGCACGCGAAGCAAGACGGTAACGGGATGCAAGGGCGATGGGTCTGGACCCATAAACGGGATTCACAGGAGCTGAGAGATGTGATTCACTTCCTTTCGAGGGAGGCGATATCATGTCTGATTTATTTTGGTTTTCCGATGAACAGTGGGCTCGCATCGAGCCGTTGCTGCCGAACAAGTCGCGTGGCGTTCCCCGTGTGGATGACCGCCGGGTGCTATCCGGGGTCGTCCACGCCTTGCGCTGTGGCGGTCGCTGGAGAGATTGCCCACCTGAATACGGTCCCAAGAAGACGCTCTACAACCGCTTCGTGCGATAGGCCGATAATGGCACCTGGGAGCGCATCTTTCACGGTCTGGCCGTAGATGAGGATTTACCATCAAGGCTGTTCATCGATGCAACACTGATCAAAGCGCACCGGACTGCCGGAGGCGCAAAAGGGGGGCCTTGGCCAATGGTATCGGCCGTACCCAGAACGGACG
>Ga0302311_10000656_pt1 | contig 42186 bp, 35 predicted proteins | sample III_Palsa_N1_3_FD_200449 | JGI IMG/M metagenome (GOLD analysis project Ga0302311, IMG submission 200449) | Peat permafrost microbial communities from Stordalen Mire near Abisko, Sweden - III_Palsa_N1_3 | ecosystem: Environmental > Terrestrial > Soil > Palsa > Peat permafrost | place: Sweden... | reverse complement strand
CACTCTGATCGCGCCGGTGTGGTATGGCCATCCCACACCGGCACTCCAAACTCTCGACGAGTTTTAGAGTTCTGGCAAACTAACGAGGCTCAGGATGAGCGGGCCTTGTGATGAGCGGGTCTTGTGATGAGCGGGTCTTGTGATGAGCGGGTCTTGTTAGACAACAGCATCTTCCAGACAACAACCCTATTGCAAACACTCATCGGTCGCGCGCTGCTTCTCGATGTTGCGCAGTCGTGTCGCGCCCTAAATCGTGGGGTCCACAACCACGAGGTTTCCCCATGAGCACCGCAACTCTCGCCGAACGCTTTGCCGAACTTCAGGCCGAGCGTGAGCAGACCTGGTCCCCGGCGCAGCTCGAAAAGAACGCCAGCCAACGCCGGATCCTGGTCGAACGCGACAACCCCGCTGCGCGGCCGAAATCAGGCGACCGCATCGCACCGTTCGCACTGACCGACGCCGACGGCCAGACGCTGACCAGCACCGATCTGCTCGCCAAAGGCCCGGCAGTGCTGGTGTTCTTCCGTTTTGGCGGATGCCCCGCATGCAACATCGCGCTGCCGTATTATGACCAGGCACTGTGGCCCGCGCTCCACGCGGCGGGCATGCCGCTGATCGCGGTCAGCGCGCAGACCCCGGTCGATCGTGGCCCGGCCGAGCGCCATGGCCTGCGTCTGGCGACTTTTGCCGACCCCGATTACGCGCTGGGCCGTGCGCTGGGGATCACGTTCCTGCCCGACGAACGTCCCGCCGTCGCGCCGGGCCAGCCGTGGATCGGCGCTACACTGGGTACGCACAGCTATGAAATTGCGCAGCCGGCGGTGATCGTGCTCGAGAGCGATCACACGATCCGCTTCATCGACGTCAGCCCCGACTGGCTGGCGCGCACCGATGCCGCCACGGTTTTGGCGCACTTGCCCGAAGTGCGCCAGACTCAGGCGGCCTGATGAGCCCCTCCCCTCAGGGGAGGGGTTGGGGAGGGGTGTCCGAGGGCCGATTGGTTATGCAACGCCGCATCGTGGTACACCCCCACCCAACCCTCCCCCTGAGGGGGAGGGCTTTTTTTGGTGGGGATCGCTTAGTACCCGCGAGCCCGGTCGACCACGTCGACCGGGTTTTCGCCGTAAGCAAAGCGCGACAGCTCGGATAGGATCTTTTCGACCAGGTTGCTCCGCGCGATCAGGTAATTGGCCGAAATGTGCGGGGTCAGCAGCACTTGCGGGTGCGTATAGAGCGCGTGGCTCTGCGGCAGCGGTTCGGGATCGGTGACATCGAGCGTGGCGAACGACACCTGGCCGCTCTCCAGCGCATCGAGCAGCGACGCCTGGTCGATCACCGATCCGCGCGCGACATTGATCAGGTGCGCGCCGGGTTTGACTTGCCCAAATAGCGCACCATCGAACAAGTGCCGCGTCTGCGGGGTTGCGGGGACGGCGATCACGATATGATCGGCCTCGCGCACCACATCGGCGACAGTATCGCGCATTTCGACCCCGATTACGCCGACCACGCCCTCGCGGCTGCGGCGCACTGCGAGCACGCGCGCACCCAGCGCGGCCGCGCGCCGCGCGACGGCGGTGCCGATCGCGCCCAGTCCGATCACCCCGACGGTGCTGCCGGTCACCCGGCCGAGCTGGCGATAGCACCAGTCTTCGGGTGAATGCGCCGCTGCCTCGTGCAGGTTCTTGGCGCGCGCATAGATCGCGGCGATCACATAGTCCGCGATTTCCTCGGACGCAGTGCCCCGCGCGCATGACACGACCGGCGCATCGAGCAACCATTCGGGATAGAAATCAACGCCCGCCGAACAACTGAACACCCATTGCAACCGGCCCGGCCAACCCGCCGGCTTTTCGCGCGGTGCCTGGCGCCATGCGGGGGAGGGGCGCACGATCAGGACATCGGCGTCGCCCGCGACCGACCACGGGGTGGCTTCGGGGGCGGCGATGATCTCCGGCTTTGACGCATGGCCCGCGATCACCGCGTTGAACTCGGCCTCGAGCTGGCTGGCGATGATCATTGACCGAGCCCCGCCTTGCCGGCCGCGACCAGTACAGTGTCCGCCTGGGGCGAATGGATGCGACTGCACAGGACATCGCGGTAGTGGCGCTCGAGCGGATTGTTGCGGCTGATCCCCGGATTGCCGGTCAGCTCCAGCCCGATTTCGACCGCGCGAATGGCATTGGCATTGGCCAGGTGCTTGATCAGGTTGGTCTGCACCCCGCTCGGGCCCTCGCCATTGTCGAGCGCTTCGGCCGCGGTGTCGATCAAGGTGCGATTGGTCAGCAACAACCCCTCGATTTCGCCGAATTTCTCCTGCACGCGCGGCAATGTTGCGAGCGAAGCGCCCAGGTTGGAAGGCACGCGATCGCGCAGATAGCCCGCCAGCCAGTCACGCGCCGCGCGTGCCGCGCTATCATAGATCGTCGCGATCGCCAGCGCATTCCACGCGATCGCATCGTTCCGGACGCCCGGCACCGGCACCCATTCGGCCGGCAGGCGCAGATCGACCGCGTGCCCTGCGGGCGTTGGCGTATCGCGAAAAATGACTTTGTGGCTGACCGTGGCGCGCATGCCCAGGTGGTCCCATTCGGGCACGATCTCGATACCCGGCGATGCCGGATCGACCAGCAGCAGGCCGACGCGCGGTGTCTCTTCGTCGGTGCGCGCATAGACCGCGAACCAGTCGAGCCCGGTCGACCCGGTCGAATAGATTTTCTCGCCCGAAATCAGCCATTCGTCGCCCTGGCGCCGTGCGATCGTCGCGGGCATTCCGCCGCGCACCGGGGTGCCGAGCTCCGGCTCGACCCGCAATGTCCCGATCAGCCCTCGCCCGGCCGCCGCTTCGCGCGCCAGCCGCTCGTAAAGCGCATTTGGCCAGCGGCCATTGCGATCGGGCGCGGCGTGAAACGCATACGTCATGAACAGGATCAGCGCGGTCGACGGATCGCCCTTGGCCACTGCGCCGAGCACGCGCAGCGCATCGACAAACCCGGCGCCCTGGCCGCCAAGGCGCGGATCGACGGTCAGCCCGAGCAGCCCTTCGCGCGCCAGGATGTCGAAATTTTCGCGCGGGAAACGCGGATTGCGGTCATAATCCTGCGCGCGCACGGCCAGTTCCGCGGTCAAGGCGGCTAGCGCCGCTGGCGACAGGTCCGGGCGGGATTGGACAATCGGCTGTGTCGCCATGGCTCAGGCTTCCTCGATCACGGAATTGAAACTGGTGTCCCACAAAGGGCGGACATCGACTTTGTGCGGGATCAGCCCGGCGTCGGTGAACACGTCGGCGACCGCCTGCTGCGACTGGATCGCGGCATCGGTGACGGGGCGCAAAGTGTAGGGATCGCTCTGGCGGTTGATCTGCGCGGTCACGTATTCGACGGGCACGCCGATCGATTTCGCGACGATCGGCGCCCATGTCGCCTCGTGCGCCGTGCTCCACGCATAGGCTTTGCGTTGCAGGCGCATGAAACGCGCGATCAGGTCGTGCCGGACGGGATCGGCCACCGCATCCTTGTGCGCCGCCACCATGTAATTGCCTGACAGAAAGCCCAGCGCGGTTTTCAGGATCCGCGCGCCTTGCGTGGCGACTGCGCGTTCGATCGGATAGCCATAAATCGCCCAGGCATCGAGCGCGCCCTGCTCGAACGCCGCCGCGCCATCGGCCACAGTCATCGCGACCGGGTTGATGTCCGACCAGCGCAGGCCGACCGATTTCAGCATCTGGATCAGGTAATATTGCGACGTGGTCGCGCGCACATAGCCGACGCGCTTGCCCTTCAGGTCGGCCAGCGTCTGGACCGGCGACCCCTTGGGCACCAGAACGACCTGGCTGTTGACGTCACCATGCAGGACCGCGATCTGCAGGAAACTCTGCACCGACGAAGCCAGCGCAAACACCGGCGGAATTTCGCTCATCCCGACAATGTCGATAGCGCCCGAATTGAGCGCCTCGACCGCAAGATGTCCCGATTCGAATTCGGAGTACGCGATTGGAAAATCGGGAACGATCCCGGCCGCCGGAAACATCAGGCGCAAATCGAGCACGCCCTTGCCGATCACCGCAACGCGCAATCCGGCGGTTTTGTGCCGGCCAAAGCCGCATCCGGCGAGCAGGGCCGAGGACACTGCTGCGCCGCCACCGATCAGCAGGCTGCGGCGGGTTGGTGCAGGGAAGGTCGGGTAAGTCATGGAAAATTCGAGGTCCTCAGTTGCCGGGCTTAAACTCAACTGTATCGATTGAGATTATGTCCGGCAATTGAGGATTTCTTGATTGCGGTCTGTTCGCAGTCATGGGTCAGCGATAATTGAGGCTCAGTCGCACGGGTCGGCGGCCTCTAACAAGTTCCGCTCATCCTGAGCCTGTCGAAGGACGCGCGCCAACGCCAGCCCCACGCGACAACAAGTTTGCCTGGATCAACCTTTGCACGCGTCCTTCGACAAGCTCAGGATGAGCGGACGTTTTGAATTAACGCCACAATTTAGCGGTTCACAATATGGGAATCCGCTCGTCCTCAGGGCATGGTTTTTCCGGCCTTGCGTGGTGCGAACAAGTTGAACGCCCGGCAATTCTGAGGGGAATTGCCGGGCGCCGCCTGCGGCCGGTTCGCAAGCGTCCGCAGGATTTCGCCGCGCCCCGGGGACGGGAGGTGGGCGAAAGGGTGGATCAGTATTTCAGCCCGATTTTCAGGAAGATCGTGCGCGGCGGGTTCTGCGCGCCTTCCAGCAGCAAGGTCCCGGCATAAGCGCCTGACTTGATCGCCGCACCGATCGGGGTGAGCGAGGTGAAGTAGAACGAATTGGTCAGGTTGCGCGCGGTCAGGGTGAAATCCCAGCGCTTGTCTGCGGTTACGAAGCTGATGAATGCGTTGGCAAAACCGTGACCGGGAATGCGGTATTGCTGGTTGTTGATCGCGTCCGAATAGAACGAGGTCTGGAAATTGCCGCTGCCGCCGATCTTGACCGCGCCATAGCGACCGGCCGGGATGGTCCAGGTTGCCGAGGCGAAATACTGGAACTGCGGCTCGCCGGCGAACTGCTTGCCGGTGTAGTTGTAGCCTGGGACCGTGCCATAGGCCGGCGCGGAATAATCGTCGTAGCGGGTTTTCAGGTAGGTCGTGTTGAATGACAAGGTCAGCGCATCGATCGGTTGCGCGCTGGTTTCCAGTTCGAAGCCGTCGGTATGCGCGGACGGCGCATTGCCGCGCGTGCTGACGTACGTGCCCGAAACCGGGCTATACGCCGACACCGAGGTCTGCAGGTTCTTGTAATCGTTGTAGAATCCGGTGACGTTCACGCGCAGGTGATGATCGAGCCATTCGGTCTTGATCCCGCCTTCGTACGTGTTGACCGTTTCGGGGTTGTACGGCAGCGCGGTGGACAGGGTCAGCGCGCGGTTGTTGAACCCGCCGGCGTCGAAGCCTTTGGCATAGTCGGCAAACAGGAAAATCGCCGGCGCTGCCTGCCACGAAATGCCGGCCTTTGGCGTGAACGCGCGCCAGGTCTTGGCATTGAGCACCGCGGCGTTGTTGAAATTGACTTGCGAGGCCGAAACGCTGACGCCCTGGGACGCGATCGCGCCGCCGGTCAGGACCTGCGGATAGAGTGTGGGGTCGAGCGCATTCCCGTTCAGGTCGTCGTTGACGCCGGAAAACGCAAATTCGCGGTGCTCGATGATATAGCGGCCGCCGCCGGTCAGGGTCAGCTTGCTGGTCAGGTGGACATTGCCCTGGAGATAGGCCGAATAGTTGAAGCTGCGCGTATCGCCGATCTGGTCGAACGGCGCGGCGGGCAGGGCGGTGTCGGTCTGCGGCAGGCCGGTGACATAGCCGATGCGGTTGCTCGAGAAATTTTCGAACAGGTAATATAGCCCGCCGGTGAAATCGAACGCCTTCCAGTTGCCCTGCAATTGCAGTTCCTGGGTGAACTGGTGCTGGTGGTAGGCGATGTAATTGTCCGCGATATCGACCGCGCGCGGCTGCGCACTGTCGTAGGACGTCTGCGCCTGGCCATCGTTGTTGTAGTTGATCGGGTTCTGGGTGAACGCGCGCAGGGCGCTGATCGAATGAAACGACAGTGCGCTCGATAGCGTGTCGTCGATCCGCAGGGTCACCCCGCCCGAATGGGAATCATTGACCGGATAGCGCCCGGCATATGTGGTATTGGCCTGATAGGGCGCGAGCGAGGTCGGGCTGTACAGCGTGCCCCCGGTGACGGCGCCGAGCCCCGACAGCGCGGGATTGGTCGCGTTATACGTCGTGGGGGTGTATTGTGCGGCCTCCGAATGGTCGATCGTCCCGTCGCCGGTCAGCGTGACTTTCAGCGTCGAATTCGGGGTCAGCACCAGTTTGATGCGGCCGCCGGTCGTGTTCTGGTTGTTGGTATAGTCCTTTTCGGTCGGGTTCCAGGTATAGCCCTGATGTTGGTCGTGCGCGAACGCCACGCTGGCATCGAGCAGGCCGGGGACCAGCGCGCCCGAGACATACGCGTGGGTGTTGAACGTTTCGTACGAGCCATAGCCGATATCGCCGCGCGCCTCGAACGTATCGGTCGGCGCACGCGTGACGTAGCGGATCGCGCCGCCCGACGAATTCGCGCCGAACAGCGTGCCCTGCGGCCCGCGCAAGACTTCGACGCGGTCAACATCGGTCAGGTCTGACATGCCGTTGATCGCGCGCGCCAGATAGACGTCATCGATATAGACGCCGACGGTCGGGTCGAAAATCGGGTCGCTGTTGCCGATGCCGCGGATAAAGAACGTGTTGGTCAGCGGGGTGATCCCCGATGGCGCGGTATACAGCCCGGGGATCTGCCCGGCGAGGTCGCGCGTGGTGGTGACGTTCTGTTCGCTGCGGAATTCGCTGCCGATCACGCTGACCGCGACCGGGGTCGATTGCAGGCGCGATTCCTTGCGCGTGGCAGTCACGACGATGTCGGTCAGCGCTTCGCCGGCATCGGGCGCGGCGGCATCAGCGGCAGGCGCGGTTGTGGCAGCGGGTGCGGCGGCATCGGCGGCTTGCGCGGCAGAACCTGCGGCGCACAGCATGCCGGCGACCAACGCGGCCAAGGCGGTGCGGCCGCGGATTTGCGCGATGGAGGACCTGATGGAACTGGACATTGTATTTCCCTGTGACGAATTTTTATGGCGTTTGCCCGCATGCCGACTTGGGCCCGACCGTGGTCGCAGGCGCTGGGATCAGCGCGCCGCTCCACGGCTGGCGCGTTCCCAATAGGCAGCAGGGATTGGGCTGTCCTATGAGAACTCAACTTTTTAAGTTGAGAATTCCATGATCCGGATGCCGGGTTAGGCATATGGCCATCAGGATTGCTGGTTTGCCGCTATGGCAAGGCGCAGCCAGCAAAAGGCAAGATATTGTTATTGAACAATTCCGACTCATCCTGAGCCTGTCGAAGGACGCGCGCAACGGTCGGTCCGGGCGAGCTTGTTGTCCCATCGGACTGGTGTTTGCGCGCGTCCTTCGACAGGCTCAGGATGAGCGAGGCTGGTTGAAACGCGAAAACCGCATTCAAAACCGCTCGACGTGGGGCCGCAACTCGATTTCCCAGCTCCACGCGCTGCGGTGTTGCGCCAGCACCGCAAGGTAGGACGCCGCAATCGCGTCAGGATCGAGCGTGCTGTCTGGCGCACCGGCAGGATCGGGGCGTTCGGCGCTGCGCACCGCGCCATCGATGATGAAATGCGCGACGTGCACGCCTTTGGGCGCCAGTTCGCGCGCGGCGCTCTGGGCCAGGCCGCGCAGGCCGAACTTGCCGATCGCGAATGCGGATGAATTGGCGAAACCCTTGACGCTCGCGGTCGCCCCGGTCAGCAGGATCGCGCCGCGCCCCAGCGGGATCAGCCGGCGCGCGGCCTGCTGCACCACCAGGAACCCGCCAAACGCCGAGATCTCGATCGCCCGCCGCACCAGGTCGGGGTCGAGCGCCTCGATCGGGCCGCGGACCCGACCCGAGGCATTGAACACGACCACTTCGGGCACGCCGATCGCGGCCTCGGTCTGTTCGAACAGGCGGGCGACCGACGCGGCATCCGCGACATCGGGGGCAAAGGCGACCCCGCCGATGTCCGCGGCGAGCTGTGCCAACCGGTCCGGATTGCGCGAGGCCAGCGCGATTTTATAGCCCTGCGCGGCGAGCGCACGCGCCGCCGAACTGCTGATGCCGGGGCCGGCGCCCACGATCAGCGCGGTCTTGTTGACGATATCGGCCATGGGAAATCTCCGGTCACAGAATGGGGTTTTGCGATCGCAGCCATACCGCAAGGCGGCGCCTGCGTGATATCACGTCTGCAAAACCGTTGATGATTACGTGTGCCGATGATGAGAATTTCTGATGTGCGCGGCAGGATATCTTGTTTGAAGCCGCAGATCGGCATCCCCAGCTAAGCGTGCGACTGCATGATGCGCGCGCAAAAGTTTTCAGGATTGCTCGATGACATCCCCCCGGCAACTGCATCTTGGCGCGTTCATGCGCCCGATCTCGATCCACACCGGTGCATGGCGCTATCCCGGTGCGGTGCCGGATGCCAATTTCAATTTCCCGCTGATCCGGCAGATGATCCAGAAGCTGGAAGCGGCGAAGTTCGACGCGTTTTTCATGGCGGACCATCTCGCGGTGCTCAACATGCCGACCGACGCGCTGAAACGCAGCCACACCGCGACCAGCTTCGAACCGTTTACACTGCTGTCGGCCCTGGCGACCGCGACCGACCGCATCGGCCTGGTTGCCACCGCCTCGACCACGTATGACGAGCCATTCCATATCGCGCGGCGGTTTGCTTCGCTCGATCATATTTCTGGCGGGCGCGCCGGATGGAATGTGGTGACGACGGGCAACCCCGAAACCGCGCACAATTTCAGCCGTGACGATCATCTCGAACACGCCACCCGCTATGCCCGTGCGCGTGAATTTCACGCGGTCGTCACGGGGTTGTGGGATTCATGGGCCGATGATGCGTTCGTCCACGATGCCGCGAGCGGCGTGTTTTTCGATCCCGAGAAACTGAACGTGCTGAACCATGCGGGTGAATTCCTGAAAGTGCGCGGCCCGCTCAATATCGCGCGGCCGGTGCAGGGCTGGCCGGTGATCGTGCAGGCCGGCGCATCGGACGCGGGGCGGCAACTGGCCGCCGAAACCGCCGAAGTGATATTCGGCGCGTCCGACAGCCTGGCGCGCGGCCAGGAATTCTACGCGGATATCAAGGGCCGCATGGCCGCGCTGGGCCGCGATCCCGACAGTTTGAAAATCCTGCCCGCCGCCTTCGTCGTGGTGGGGGACAGTGACGCCGAGGCGGTCGAGGCGCGCGAACGGCTCGACGCGCTGGTGCATTACGACAGCGGCATCCATTCGCTGTCGATCATGCTGGGATACGACGTATCGGGGTTCGATCCCGATGGTCCGCTGCCCGAGATCCCGCCCAGCAACGCCAGCAAGACATCGCGCGATCGCGTGGTCGAGGCCGGAAAGCGGCCGGGCGTGACGATCCGCGATCTGGCGGCGAAGGCCGGGTCGTATTCGGGCCTGGCGTTCGTCGGATCGCCCACGACGATTGCCGACCAGATGGAACAATGGCTGGTCGAACGCGGATCCGACGGGTTCAACGTGATGTTTCCGCACATCCCGCACGGGTTGATCGATTTCTGCGACAAGGTGGTGCCCGAATTGCAGCGGCGCGGGATTTTCCGCCGCGAATACACCGGCACCACTTTGCGCGATCACCTCGGCCTTGTGCGCCCGGCCAACCAGTTCTTCGCCTGAAATGGTGGTTAGGAAACACCACCCTGGTTCGATTTGCTGGCTTATCCACGCCCGCATGTGGTGGCATAATGCCGCATCTTCAGTTGCGACATGAAAAGGGCCGACCCATGACCGACGCCGTGACCAGTAATGCCTCGCTCGCCGCCCGGCGCGACCGTGCCGTTCCGCGCGGGGTTTCGTCTTCCACTGCTGTGTATGCAGAGCGCGCGGAAAACGCAGAATTGTGGGATGTCGAGGGCCGGCGCTATGTCGATTTCGCGGGCGGGATCGCGGTGTTGAACACCGGGCATCGCCACCCCAGAGTGATCGCCGCGGTCGAGGCGCAACTGGGCAAATTCACGCATTCGGCATTCCAGGTGAGCCCGTATGAAAGCTATATCGAGCTGTGCGAACGGTTGAACGATCGCGCGCCGTTTTCGGGCGATGCCAAGACGATCCTGCTGACCACCGGATCCGAAGCCACGGAAAACGCGATCAAGGTCGCGCGCGCGGCGACCGGGCGCTCGGCGGTGATCGCGTTCACCGGGGCGTTTCATGGCCGCACTTTGCTGGCCTCGGCGATGACCGGCAAAGTCGCGCCCTATAAGCGCAAGATCGGCCCGATGCCGCCCGAAGTGTTCCACGCGCCGTTCCCCACCGGGATCGATGGCAACACCGTCGAGCGCAGCCTGGCCGCAATCGCCTATCTGTTCGCCGCCGATGTCGATCCCGAACGCGTGGCCGCGGTGATCGTCGAGCCGGTGCAGGGCGAGGGCGGGTTCCATGTCGCGCCGACCGAATTCCTCGAGGCCTTGCGCGCGCTCGCCGACCAGCACGGGTTCCTGCTGATCGCCGACGAAGTGCAGTCGGGCTTTGCGCGCACGGGCAAGCTGTTCGGCATCGAACACAGCGGGGTCGAGCCCGACCTGGTGTGTATCGCCAAATCGCTGGCCGGCGGATTTCCGCTCGCGGGTCTGATCGGCCGCGCGCCGCTGATGGACGCGCTCGATCCGGGCGGGCTTGGCGGCACCTATGGCGGGTCGCCGATCGGCGTAGCCGCCGCGCTGGCGGTGCTCGATGTGATCGACGAAGAGCATCTGCTCGACCGGGCCACTGCGATCGGCGATCGCTTGCGCGCGCGGATCACCGGGTTTGCTGCGGCCGGATTGCCTGTCGCCAATCTGCGCGGGCTGGGCGCGATGATCGGGTTCGATGTAACCAATGCGGCGGGCGAAACCTGTGGCATTGCGGCGAAAGCGGTGACGGTTGCGGCGCTCGATGCGGGGCTGATCCTGCTGTCGTGCGGCACGAAGGGCGAGGCGATCCGCGTGCTCGTGCCGCTGACCGCGTCGGACGACATTATTGACGAGGGGCTTGGCGTGATCGAAAGCGCGCTGGCCAAAGTTTCCGGAAAGGTTGACGCATGAATGCGCCCGTATTGACTGCTGTTAAGTCCCGCCCCGATCTGGCGCGCCCCGACCTGTGGCGCGAGTCCGCGTTCATTGCGGGCGAATGGCGCACATCGGCCAGCACGATCGCGGTCGACAATCCGGCCACCGGCGAAGTGATCGGGCATGTGCCCAATTTCGGCGCGGCAGAGGCTGACGAAGCCGTGACCGCGGCATATGGGGCGTTTGCCGCGTGGCGCAGGAAGACCGGCAAGGAACGCGGAACCGTCCTGCGCCGCTGGGCCGAGCTGATGGCCGTGCACGCCGACGACCTGGCGCTGATCATGACCGCAGAACAGGGCAAGCCGCTGGCCGAGGCCAAGGGCGAAGTCGCCTACGCGGCATCGTTCCTCGAATGGTTTGCCGAAGAGGCGCGCCGCGTGCGCGGCGAAGTGCTGACGCCGCATATGGCCGATCGCCGGCTGGTCGTTACGCGCCAGCCGGTCGGTGTGGTTGGCGCGATCACGCCGTGGAATTTCCCGCTGGCGATGATCACGCGCAAGGCTGGCCCGGCGCTTGCGACCGGTTGTACATTTGTGGCGAAACCGTCTGAATTGACACCGTTTTCCGCGCTTGCGCTGGCTGTTCTGGCGAAAGAGGCCGGCGTTCCCGACGGCGTGCTGAGCATTGTCACGGGCGATGCCAAGGGCATCGGCGGCGTGCTGACCGGCGATCCGCGCGTGGCCAAATTCACGTTCACCGGATCGACTGCAGTGGGCAAATTGCTCGCCGCGCAATGCGCCCCGACGGTCAAGCGCGTCAGCCTGGAACTGGGCGGCAACGCGCCGTTCATCGTGTTCGAAGACGCCGATGTCGATGCCGCGGTCGAAGGCGCGCTGGCCTCGAAATTCCGCAACACCGGCCAGACCTGCGTGTGCGCCAACCGGCTGTATGTGCATGACGCCGTCTACGACGAATTCGCACAGAAACTGGCCGCGCGCGTTTCAACCTATCGCATCGGCAATGGCTTGGTCGGCCCGACCGACCAGGGCCCGCTGATCGACGGCCGCGCGGTCGCGAAAATCACTGCGCATGTCGCCGAGGCGCTGGCGCACGGCGCGCGCGCGCTGACCGGCGGCGCGCCCGATCCATCGGGCGACCGGTTCTATCAACCGACCGTGCTCGTCGATGTCCGCCCCGATGCGCTGCTCGTGCGCGAGGAAACGTTCGGGCCGCTCGCCGGCCTGATCCGCTTCACCGACGAAGCGCAAGTGGTGGATTACGCCAACGACACTCGCGCGGGCCTGGCATCCTACGTCTACACCGCCAGCGCGCCGCGCCAGTGGCGCCTGATGGAATCGCTGGAATATGGCATGGTCGGGATCAACACCGGGCTGATTTCGACCGAAGCTGCGCCGTTTGGCGGGGTCAAGGAATCGGGCCTGGGGCGCGAAGGTTCGCACCTGGGGCTGGACGATTACCTCGAAATCAAGCTGGCCTGCATCGCGATCTGATCCAACGCGATCCTCTCGTCGTCCCGGGCTTGGCCCGGGATGACGGAGTGTGTTGGGGCGGGTTACGCGGCAGACTTCAGGCGGATAAGCCAGGCCCGCGCCTGCTTGGGTTCGCCCACTGCCTGCGAACTGACCGGGCCGCGCGCCGCCATGAATTCGTCGTGGAGCAGGAACGGATCCATGAAAAGCTTCTCGCGCGCATCGGCGATCGCTTCGGCCAGTTCCGTCAGGTTTTCGATCACCGGCGCGATCGCCGCGCGCGCGATACGATCCGGATTGTGATCAAAAATGCCCCATTTGCCCGCCGCGGCAACTTCCAGCGCGGCAATCAACGCGTTGCGGTAATCGGTTTCCATATGCGCGCGCAGGGCGTCGAGACGTTCGAGACGATCAGCTTTGGCCATGGGCCGCCGTTATACCGATCCAGCGGCGACGGCAATATCGCGTTCGTTCGGACAGCCGATGCTTCGTTGCTATGGTGATCGATGTATGTACAATTTCGTCAACATTGAGCGCCCGAAAGGCCACGGCCGGCGAAAGGAAACGCTATGACGCGCAAGATGACTGAAGCGGAATTGGCAGCCCAGGTCGAGCACCTAATGGCAATGCCCGACAGTGCCATCGACACGGCCGATATCCCCGAGGCTGCGGCGGAAAATTGGGCGCTGGCGCAGCGTCCGGGCCTGTACAAACCTTTGAAAAAACCTGTCACATTGCGGCTTGATGCCGACGTGGTGGACTGGTTCAAGGATCACGCAGAAACGGGCGGGTATCAGACGGAAATAAACCGGGTGCTGCGGCGCCATGTGCAGAACAGTGCAGCGCGGGGGTAATCGCGCCGGATTTGAACAGGGGGATTGAAATGGTTCGCTGGAATGCAAAGACGGCGCTGTTAGGCGCTGCCGCCCTGTGCGCGGCGATCGTTCCCGTTGGCGCGCAGGCGTCGGACCTGGTGCTGATCAACGGCCGGATCTACACCGCCGCCAGCCCGACCTGGGCCACCGCGATTGCCATCACCGGCGACACCATCGAGGCGGTCGGCACCGATGCGGCAGTCCTGCGCACGCGCACCGCGAAAACCCGCGTGGTCGATCTCAAGGGGCAGATGGTGATCCCCGGCGTGACCGACAATCACACGCATATCTGGTTTGGTTCGCTCGCGCTGACGCATCTGAACCTGGCCACCGAAACCGAAAACATCACGCCCGAAAACGACCGCGCCGAATACATTGCGCGGATCAAGGCCTATGCCGCCGCGCACAAGAACGAGCCGATCGTGTTCGTCCGCAGCACGTTCCACCACAACCCCGGCCCGGGCCTGGCGATGCTCGATGAAGCCGTGCCCGACCGGCCGCTCGTCATCCACCATGTCGACGAACACTGGCTATGGGTCAATTCGCGCGCGCTCGCGCTGGCCGGCATAACCGACAAACCCCTGGCCGATCCGGTCGAGGAAAAATACATCGAGCGTGATGCCAGGGGCCACCCGACCGGCGTTCTCGATGAAGCCGCGCAGGACGTGATGGAGCGCGCGCTGCCGCCGATGTCGATGGACGAACAGTTGCGCATCCTGAAGGTGGGCGAGCACTATCTCAACAGCTTTGGCGTCACCAGCGCCGTCGTGCTGACCGGCGGCCTCGACGACCTGCGCGCGCTCGACACACTACGCAAACGCGGCGGACTGACCCTGCGCGTGCGCCAGGCCTTCGCCTCGGTCGCGGTCAATCACCACATGACCCCCGCCTTCTTCGCCGACCTCGAAACCGCGCGCACGACCTGGCACGACGACTGGCTGTCCGCCAATATCGTCAAGTTCTTCATGGACGGCGACCCAACGCCGCCGCTGTATAAACCCGAAGACTACAACGCCCTGATCAAGGAACTCGACAAGCGCGGCTACTACGTCGTGTCCCACGCCCTGACCGCAGCCGGCGTCAAAATGGCGCTCGATGGTTACCAGGCGGCACAGCAACAAAACGGCGATCACGACGCCCGCATGCGCGTAACCCACGCCGAACTGATCGACCCCGCCGACATGCCCCGCTTCGCCCAATTGCACGTCGTCGTCAGCACCCAACCCTCGTTCTGCTGTACCGCCGGCGAACCCGACAACCCCTGGCGCACGATCCGCAAAACCGGCGCAACCATCGTGTTCGACAGCGACTGGCCCTGCTCATGGCCGCCAAACCCGATCGAAGGCATCGAACAAGTCGCCAGCCGCTGGGTCTATCGTGAGGAAAATGCCCACGGCTTCGTTGGGCCTTTGCACTCGGACGGCGTGCCCGAGGCGCTGACCCCCGAGCAGGCGCTGATTGGCTACACCCGCGATGCTGCATTTGCGAACCACACTGAGGCGAAGCTCGGCACGCTGACTGCGGGCAAGCTGGCGGATATCGTCGTGCTGACGAAGAATATTCTCGATCTGCCGGTGGATCAGATTCACACTGCGCATGTGGCGGCTACGATTGTGGGCGGTAAGGTGGTTTACGGGGGGCTTTGAGGTTTAAGGGCCTCCGGCGGCCAAGGGCCGGGGGCCCTTGGATCCCTTTACCTTTTGAACTGGGCACTCGTGGGGGCATTGTATTTTGGCGCAATGTGGCGGTTTTTCTGCCGCTTTGCGGCGGGGCGCAATGGCATGGGTTACTGCCCATGCGCGCTGACATAGCCCCATCTCGTCGTCCCGGACTTGATCCGGGGCCCCACTTTTTTGTGTGGGCGCGTCGGAACAGAAAGGCAGTGGGGTCCCGGATCAAGTCCGGGACGACGACGGGGTTATGTTGGCGTCCCGCCGCAAAGCGGCTTTAAGCTGCTGCCTTGGGACGGGATGCAAACGGGGCGATCTGCGCAGTTCAAAACGGTAACGGGATCCAAGGGCCCCTGGCCCTTGGCCGCCGGAGGCCCCTTTAGAAGCCCCCTAGAACTTCTTCCCAAACCGCACGCCGAAATAGCGCGGTTTGATCGGATAGCTGCGTGTCCCCTGCGTGCAGGTCTGGATTTCGCAGAAGGCGTTGCGGCTCAGGACGCCCTGGCTGTCGAAGGCGTTCTGGAGGAACAGTTCGGCGGTGATGGTGTCTTTTTTAGCGCCGACTGAGAAATCGAAGCTTTGGAAGCCGGCGGGGTCGCCGAACAGGGCGTCGTTGGAGGTGTTGAGGTCTGACGTGCTGCTGGATTGGTGTGAACCGACGGCTTGCAGGTAGGCGTTCCATGCGCCCACTGGGACTTCGTAACGCGCGGTTAGCTGGCCTTTGAACTTGGGCTGGCGTGGCAGGCGGGTGCCGGCTGCGGCGGCCAGGTTGCCTTCGGATGCGGAGCAGGTGGCGCTTGGCACCAGGTTGTCGACGGCTTGCAGGTCGCAGAAGTTGGTCGACAGTTTTGCGTCGTTGTACGCGGCTGAGCCGGACAGTGTGATCGGGCCGAGTTTCCAGTCGAAATCGCCTTCGACGCCGTAGACGCGCGCGTTGCCGGCGTTGATGGTTACGGTCGTGCCGTAGGTGTTGGGCACGATGACTGCGTATTGGACGCCCTTCCACTTTTCGTAATAGAGCGCGGTGTTGAAGCGGAAATTGTGGCCAATGCGGATTTTGGCACCGAGTTCGAAGTTGTCGATGGTGTCGGCTTTGTAGGGCTGGCTGCCGACGAGGTTGTTGCCGCCGCCCGGGCGGAAGCCGGTCGAATAGGTGGCGTACAGCATCTTGTCGGGCGTGACTTGCCAGGCCAGGCTGACTTTGTGGGTCTGGCCGGTCTGGTGATAGGGTTCGTTGACGTTGATGCACTGCAGATGGCCGGTCAGCGGCGTCGTGCAGCCTGCATCCTGGGCGTTGGTCAGCACGCCGTTGAAGCCGTAGGTGTTGTTGCTGGTCGAGAAATAGCGGATGCCGCCGGTCAGTTTCAGCGTGTCGAGGATCGGATAGCTGCCTTCGGCGTAGATCCCGAAATCCTTGTAGGTCTGGTCGAGGTCGGTTGCGTAGAGCGCGTTGCCGCGCACGGCCGGCGCGGGATCGGTGGGCAGGAAGACATTCGTCGCCGGGTCGTAGTCGGTGCCCAGGTATCCGGTCGCGCCGCCTGGCTGGATGTAATCGGTATCGACGGTGTTTTTCTGGAACTGGTTGAAGATACCTGCGGTCAACTGCAGGCGCGAGGAGCGGGGCGTGGAAACGCGCAGTTCCTCGGTGATCTTGTGCGACGCGGTGTTCGACGTGGCGTATTGCATCGGATCGAGAATGTTGCCGTTGGCGTCGCGGAAATAGTAATACGATCCGCCATTCTTGTCATAGTCGATCGCGTAATAGCTGTAGTCCTGCACGGTGTGCACGTCGCGGTGGAAATAGCCGAGCGAGCCGGTGACATCGAGCCCGGCGATGTGGCCCTGCAGCGTCATTGACGCCTGGTACCATTCGTCATGGTTGCTTGTCGGCGTGTAGTCGTGGACCTGCATTCCGGTAAAGCGCGGGTCATAGCCGAAGCCGCCATAGCTCTGCAGATGCTGGTAGGTGATCGACGGCATGATCGACCAGTCGGGGGCGACTTGCCAGAGCAGGGTCGCGCGGCCGCCGTATTGGGTGACCGGGTTGTAGTTGTCCTCCACGACCTTGGAATTGTTGCGCGGGTAGGTGATGTTCGGATTGTCCTGGCCGAACGTGAATGTGTAGCTGCCCGGCGTGTTGTTGATGTAGCCGCCTTCGTGGTCATAAAAAGCCATCACGCGCAGCGCGATATCGTGCGTGATCGGCAGGTTGATATAGCCCTGGACCTGGGCGCCGGCGCCGCCGCCATGGCCATAGGCATCGGCCTGTACGTCGATCCCGGCCTCGATCTTGTCGAGTTTCGGCTTTTGCGTGATGATCCGCAGCGTGCCAGCGAGCGAGCTCGAGCCGAACAGCGTGCCTTGCGGGCCCGACAGGGCCTCGACGCGTTCCACGTCGTAGATGTGCACTTCGGGCATGCCGAGGTTCGACGTGATCGGGATTTCGTCGAGGTAAGTCGCGGCCGTGGGCAGGCCGCCGCCGCCGACCGAGATCCCGCGGAAATACAGGTTCGACCGGCCGGGCCCGAGCGAGTCACTGCTGACGCTGGGCAGGAGGCCGATGTAGTCGTTGAAATTGCTGACCTGGTGCTGTTCCAGCTTGTCCATCGACAGCGCCTGGAGGCTGATCGGAACTTTCTGCAGGCTTTCGCTCTTGCGCGTTGCGGTCACGACGATGTCGCCGACGCCGCTCGTTGCGGATGCGCTGTCGGCTGGCGTGTCTGCGGCTGCAGGGGTTGCTTGCGCGAAGACCGGGGTTGCGACCAGCGGGGTCAGGCACGTGGCTGCGGCGAGCATGGAATAGCGGCAGATGGTCTGCCTGGCACTGCGATCGGGCGCGGCGCGCTTGCCGGTTCGTGTCATGTCTGAAACCCTCATGGTTTTTATGGTCGGTATGATTGCGCCTCGGCAGGCGTTGGCATTTGCAACACGCGTTGCGGTGGCCATAAATGATTTTAAATCAGATACTTGATCCGGACAGTTGGTCTGGCCTGGATGCTTTTTCCGTGAGAACAGACTATGACCGGCGCACTTTTCCTGTCAAGCAAGCGGGGCGTGTTTTTGGCCCGGTAAAACGGTGTTTTGTTGCATCGCAGTGGTGGTTTTACTGCACCATTATGGATTAACTTTTCCTCCGATCGGAAAGAAATAAATGCATGTCGATCCCGCTGTCGCCTGAACACCGGGCGCAGTTGAACCAGGCGCAGGGCCTGCTGGGGGCTGACCCGGCGCGTGCTGCGGTGATTGCGCGGCGGGTGGCTGATGTGGTGCCACACGATGCGCTGGTGCATTGCGTGCTCGCCTGCGCGTTGCGGCTCGCCGGCGACGCGCATGGCGCGTGCGCGGCGATTGCGCCGCTGGCGAGTGCGCATCCCGATGATCCGCAGCTCGCGGCCGAATGGGGGCAGGCGCTACTGGCGGCTGGCGATCCGGAGCGCGCGATTGCGCCGTTGCAGCGCGCCACGGCGGCGCGGCCGGGCATGACCGTTGTCTGGCATGCTTTGGCCCGCGCACTGCGCGCGACGGGGGCCGAAGATCAGGCGTGGCGGGCCGATGCCGGAGCGGTCACTGCTGCCAGCCGCGATCCGATGCTGATCGAAGCCGCGCGGGCGATGGTCGCGGGCAAACCCGACCAGGCCGAAGCGCTGATCCACCGGTTTCTGGCCGCGATACCCGACGATGCGGCGGCGATCCGCCTGCTGGGCGAGCTGGCCTGGCGGCGCGGGCGCGGGGATCAGGCGATTGCGCATTTGTACCGGGCGGTGACGGTGGCGCCGGGGTTCGAGGCGGCGCGGGTGTTCCTGACGCGCGTGCTGATCGAGGGGGACCGGTTGGCGCAGGCGCGCGAACAGGCGGTGATCCTGATCACGGGCGCGCCGAATGAGACCGGGTTGCAGATGCTGTATGCGTCGGTGCTGGTGAAACTGGGCGAACAGGCCGAGGCGCGCGATATCTACGAGGCGATCATTGCGCGCGGCGAAGCGCTGCCGCCGGTCTGGTTGAACCTTGGGCATGTCGCCAAGACGCTGGGACTGCGTGATCGGTCGGAGGCTGCGTTTCGTGGCGCGATTGCGCTGCAGCCCAGTCTGGGCGAGGCGTGGTGGAGCCTGGCCAATCTGAAAACGGTCGTGTTGGGCGCTGACGATATTGCGGCGATGCGTGCGGCGCTGCCCGGCGCGCAAGGTGAAGACGCGTTTCATCTGCATTTCGCGCTGGGCAAGGCGTTGGAAGATGCCGGAGAGGATACGGCGAGCGCGCAGGCGTATGCAGCGGGCAATCGGCTGCGGCGCGCGATGTTGCCTTATGATGCTGCGGCGGCGCATGCGCGGGTTTTGGCGCAGGCGCGGCTGTTTACGCCCGCGTTTTTCGCCGGCGTGCCGGCGGGCGGGGCTCTGTCAGATGATCCGATCTTTGTGGTCGGATTGCCGCGTGCGGGGTCGACTTTGGTCGAACAGATTTTGGCCAGCCATTCCCAGGTCGAGGGCACGCATGAATTGCCAGCGATGATGATGATCGCCGATCGTTTGGCGGCGCGCGCGCGCGAAAGCGGGATTAGTGCGGAGGCGGCGATTGCGGCGCTGTCGCCCGATGAACGTTGCGCGCTGGGCGAGTTCTATCTGGCGCGCGCGGCTGTGCATCGTCAGACTGACCGGCCGCGGTTTATCGACAAGATGCCCAACAATTGGCAGCACTTGGGGCTCATCCGGCTGATCCTGCCGCGGGCGCGGATCGTCGATGTGCGGCGTCATCCGTTGGCTTGCGGGTGGTCGGTGTGGAAACAGCATTTCGCGCGGGGGCAGGCGTTCAGTTACGACCTGGGTGATATCGGGCGGTATTATCGCGATTATGTCGCGTTTATGGCGGCTTTGGATCTGGCGGCGCCGGGGATGGTGCACCGGGTTGTTTATGAGCGGCTGGTTGCGGATACCGAGGTACAGGTGCGGGCTTTGCTTGCGGCGCTGGATCTGGCGTTCGAGCCGGGGTGTCTGGCGTTTTGGCAGAATGATCGTGCGGTGCGGACTGCCAGCGCGGAGCAGGTGCGGCGGCCGATTTTTACCGATGCGGTGGAGCATTGGCGGCGGTTTGATGGTTCGCTTGGGCCTTTGCGGGATGCGTTGGGGCCGGTGGTTGATGCCTGGCCTGAGGCGCCGGGTGATTGGCGTGGGTGGTTGGGGTTAACTGACTGATATACCTAGAATACCTAGATCACCTAGAACACTGACACCTAGAACACCCAAAACACCCGAACACCTAAAAAACCCCCGCTCATCCTGAGCCCGTCGAAGGATGCGCGCAAACGCCAGCCCAGCAAACACTTGGATCGACCGTAGCGCGCGTCCTTCGACAGGCTCAGGATGAGCGGACTTTGTTTTGGTTGAGAGGTTTAGGTTTAGGTTTAGGTTGAGGCTGGGGCTTGGGGCTAGGGCTAGGCTGAGGCCAGCCTACGCCAACCGCCGGGGCGCAAACGGGTACGTCTTGCGCTCGATCACTTCCTGGACCGCGCGGTGGGCTTCCAGCATCGCGGCGTCGGTGTGTGGGCTCGCGGCGGCGTCGCTGTTGGCGATCGAGACCAGGCCGAACGGCTGGCGGCCGACGACGCAGGGGCGGGTCGGGGTTTCGGTGTAGACCCATTCGACCGGGTCGTAGATGCTGTTGTACGTATAGGCATAGCCGTGTGGCCAGCGGTTGATCGTGATCGCGGCGATGTCGCGCTTTGCGTCGAATCCGCCGGGGCCGAGCAGGCGTTGCAATTGCGCGCGGGTTTCGCGTTCGAAGGTTTCGTATGACGTGGCCAGCAGGTCGGCGCGGGCGGCGCGGTGCTGGTCGCGGCGGGGCAGGCCGGGTTTGGTGCAGTATTTGACGAGGTGCAGCACGACCGGTTCGTCGGGGCCCGAGGCGTGGGTCAGGCCGCCCAGGGTGGCCGCTTCGGTCAGGCCGACTTCGTTGTGGAACATCGTCGGGCAGTCGAACCGCGCGACGCCCAGGTTCTTGAACGCGCGCCAATTGGTCAGCGCGATGCTCGAATAGACCAGCGGACCTTTGACGCCGTACGCCAGCGCGTCCTTTTGCACCTGCGGCAGCTCGGGCATGATGTACGGGATCATCATGTTCCAGCTGGCCAGGATCACGGCCTTGCCGCGTACCTGTTTCAGCTTGCCGTGGTTCATGTATTTGATCGCGACTTCGCTGGCCTTGGCCGGGCCGCCGACGTGTTCGACATGGACGACGATGCTCGACAGGCGGATGCGCGTTGCGTTGTCGGGCCGGTCGAGCGTGTCATAGTTGAAATGCGCAAGGCCGAGGTCTTCCTGCGCGTGCACCATGGGCGCCGCATCGGGGATCAGTTTCGTGACCAGTGCGCGCGCGACGGTCGCATTGCCGTCGGGGAAATGGACCGCGTTGGGCCCTTCGCGCTGGCGCCCGTGGATGCCGCCCGGCAGATCGGCAAACAGGCCATAGGGCACTTCGCCCAGGTTCATGCCCGAATACCCCGGATAACCCTGGACCCAGCCGAACAGCGCCGGCGTCGCATCGGCACCGACGCAGAACGATCCGCAGCCCATGTCCTGGAAGAACCAGTAGCCCTCTTCGGTCAGGCCGACTTTGTCGACCAGGAATTCGCGGAACGAATGCCGCGCCAGCCAGTCCTTCTTGGCCTCGACCGACAGGCCGGGGAGGTAATCGGGCTGATCCTTGGCGACCAGTTTGCGCAGCGCTGCCTTCGATGCTTCGGTCAGTGGTGCGGCCTCGATCACTTCGGCGTTGAAACCGTAGAAATGGCCGTGCGGCAGGCGCACGATCGCATCCTTGCCTTGCGTGTTCTTGCCGAATGTCTCGCGGTCAAACGCATACGCCGCCGACAGGCCGAGGTCGGCATAGAGGTGGTGGTTGGCGGTGTTCGCGGTCTTGTAGCGGTCGACATCGATGCCGATGTCGACCAACGTTTCGTGCGCCCACTGGTTATAGCGTTCGGGGCTTTCGATGTTGAGCGTGCCGCCGTTGCACACGATCATCTTGCCGTTGACGACGAATTCGTTGCGCTTGGCATGGCCGCCGAAATCGTCGTGGTTGTCGAGGATCAGGACCTTTTGCCCGGCGCCCATGGCTTTATGATAGAAATGGGCAGCGCTCAGGCCTGACAACCCGCCGCCGACAATGATCAGGTCGTAGTCTTCGCCCTGGTCGACCGCGCCCGCCAGCGACAGCACGCCATCGCGCAAGGCATGCGCATCTTCGAATGCGCCGGGGTGCGCGCCGCGCATGCCGGTGCGCCGGGGCGGGTAGGGGTCGAGACCCGCAGTCGCAGTGCCGGTAAGCGCCGCGGCGCGTGCAGACAAGCCGCCGGCCATCCCTGCGGCGAGCACGCCGCCGCTGACCAGCACGCCATTCAGGAAATCGCGCCGCTGGATCGGGGCGTCCATGCCCAGTCGGCGGTCTTCGGCGCTGTGGTCGGTCATGCGTGTCGTCCTGTGCGGCACCTTGCCAGCCTTGCGAAATCGGGTGAAGGTGCACTGCTGTTCGGGATGGGGAAAGTCTGGAGCACTAGGGCCTGGTTTTGCGCCAATTGCCCTTTTGCCGTGGCCACACTGTCCGCGACGCGACCGCACCCTGTCAACGCCCGACCTTGCAAATTTCAGGACGAACCATGGCCAAAGACCCGAATTCGGAGAGCTTTTTTCCCAACACCGGTGGTGAAAAGACACCACTTTCGGGCGCGTTTCCGGCGATTGCGCGGCGCGATTTTCTGGGCGGAGTCAGCGCGGGCACGATCCTGGGCCTGATCGGAACAGAGATCGTGGCAACGCCTGCGCAAGCCGCCGAAACGACCATGGCGGTGCCCGATGCTGCGAATTATCCGCCAGTGCGCACCGGTCTGCGCGGGCAATACCCGGGCAGTTTCGAAGTCGCGCACGAAGTCCGCGACGGTGGCTTTGCCGGCCCGGTCAGCGCGACCGACACCGGCGAACATTATGACCTGGTCGTTGTCGGCGCGGGCATGTCCGGATTGTCGGCGGCGCATTTCTGGCGCCGGGGGCTCGACAAGGCCGGCGCAAAGCAGCGCATCCTGATCCTCGACAATCACGACGATTTTGGCGGCCATGCCAAGCGCAATGAATTCCACGTCGATGGCAAGATGGTCGTCTCGTACGGCGGCACGATGAGCATTGAATCGCCGTTTCCCTACAGCGCCACGGCGAAGGGCCTGCTGGCCGAACTGGGCATCGATCCGACGACGCAGGCCAAATACGACCGGTCGGCCACGGTTTTCGCCGGCATGGAATCGGGCGTGTTTTTCGACAAGGCGCATTTCGGCGTCGACCGCATGGTGCCCGGGTTCGGCAAGCGGCCTTATGCCGAATTCTTTGCCGATGCTCCACTGTCACCGGCTGCTCGCGCCGACCTCATCCGGCTGTACACCGACAAGCGCGAATACCTGCCTGGCCTGACCCCGGAGGCGCGCGCCGAGGCGTTGAAGAAAATGACGTATCAGGAGTTCCTGACCAAGCATGTCGGGATCGGCCCCGATGCGGTGAAGTTCTTTGCTGGGCATGGCTATCGCAACAATATGCGCGTCGACACGTGCCCCGCGTGGACCGCGATGCGCAACCATGCGCCGGGGTTTGCCGGAATGGACATCGAGGAAGCGATCGAGGCGGAAAGCGACAATTTCCATTTCCCCGACGGCAATGCGTCGATCGCGCGGCTGCTGGTCAACCGGCTGGTGCCCGATGCGATCCCCGATGCGCGCGATATGAACACCGTCGTCGCCGCGCGCGCCGATTATTCGAAGCTCGATGTCGCGGGCGCCCCGGTGCGCATCCGCCTGTCGAGCATTGTCGTGCGCGTCGAACACCTGGACGGGCACACCGACGGCATGGTGCCGACCACGGTCGAAAAGGCGGTGCGCATCGTCTATGCCAAGCAGGACGGCACCCGCGCCAGCGTGACGGCGGGCGGCGTGGTGCTCGCCTGTTTCAACAACATCATCCCGTTCATGGTTCCCGAATTGCCCGCGCCTCAGCGCGAAGCTTTGCGCTATGCCAGCAAAGTGCCGATGCAATACACCAGCGTGCTGCTGCGCAATGCCCATGCGATGCATGCGCTGGGCGTGCGCAATGTGCAGGCGCCGTTCGGCTATCACAGCACGGTGTTCCTCGACCAGGCGATCAGCGTTGGCGGCTATGCCGCGCCCGCCAGCATCGATGATCCGGTGGTGGTCAAGCTGATCCGCAATCCCAATTCGCCGGGCCTGTCGCGCAAGGACCAGAACCGCGCGGGCCGCGGCGATATGCTGGCGACGCCGTTTGCGACGAGCGAAAAGGAAGTGCGCGGGCAATTGCAGGCGATGCTGGGATCGGCCGGGTTCGATCACAAGCGCGATATCCTGGCGATCACGGTCAACCGCTGGCCGCATGGCTATGCCTATACATATGACACGGTCGGCGACCCCGATGTCCCCGAACGCGAACGCCCGCATGTGATCGGGCGCCAGCCGTGGGGGCGGATCACGATCGCCAACGCGGATTCGGCGGCGGCGGCATTCACCAATGCCGCGATCGATATGGGCAATCGCGCGGTGCTGGAATTGCTGGTCGCGCGCGGGCTCGCGTGATCGGCTGAGCGGTGTGTAATCTTTATCGCCTTCACGCCGGCACCGCGGCGATTGCGCAATTGTTCGGCGCGAAAGCGGGGGCCGAGCGCAATCGCGGTGACGAGATGTATCCCGGCTCCCCGGGGCTGGTGGTCGCGCAAGGCGAAGTGCGCACGATGACCTGGGGCTTTCCGCTGGCGCTGAAGGGGCGCAATGGCCAGCCGCTGAAGCCCAAGGCGGTGACCAATGCGCGTGAGGACAAGCTGACCACGGCGTTCTGGCGCGACAGCATGGCGCGCCGCCGCTGCCTGATCCCGGTCGGCGCCTGGGCCGAGGCCGAAGGTGCGGCGGGACGGATGACGCGCACCTGGTACCGGCTGCCTGGGGACGCGCCGTTTGCGGTTGCGGGGCTATGGCGCAGTACCGCCGAATGGGGCGACGCTTATGCGATGGTCATGGTCGATGGCAGCGCGCAGATGGCCGATGTGCACGACCGGATGCCGGTGATCCTGCCGCGCGCCGCCTGGCCGGTGTGGCAGGGCGATGATCCGGCCGCGGCAGAGGCGCTGTGCCAGACCTGGGGCGGCGAACTGATGGTTGATCGTACGACGGAGCGGTGGGCCGGCGGTACAGGCGCGCAACCGGATCTGTTCGGTTCTTTTTAACCAATCTTCGTCCCATAATCGGACAAAAGCGGCGACAAGCCTCAACTCTACCAAATATTAGGATATTCTGTGACACAAAATGGCCAACCAGTGCCTTGTCAGCACGGGTTAAGTTAACGCATCATCGCTGTATCATTACGGGCAGGTAATTTCCGATATGAACCGTTTCCCTTTGATCCAGCCGCAACCACCACGCCTCAGCACTTTGGGCGATGGGCTGCGTGCGATCGAGGAGCGGCAGATCTATAGCAACGGCGGGCCCGCCGTGCGCACCTTCGAACGCGATGTGACCGATCAACTGTTTGCCGGGCGCGGCGCCTCGCTCGCGGTAACCAATGCGACCGCCGGGCTGATGCTCGCGCTGCGTCACGGGGTCGGGCCGCGCGCCAATCGCGGGTTTTTTGCGCTGGTGCCTGCGATGACCTTTGCCGCCACGGCGCAGGCTGCGGTGTGGGCCGGGCTGGTGCCGATGATCCACGATGTCGATCCCGATACCTGGGCGTCGGATCCGGCGATCGAGGAAGCGCTGTTGCGCCGCCATCCCGGACGGATTGCCGCGATTGTGCCGTATGCGACATTTGGCCGGTCGATCGATCTCGACCGCTACGCCTGGCTGGCGCGCCGCCATGATGTGACGGTGGTGGTCGATGCGGCCGCCTCGCTCGGTTCGCTGGGCGTCGATGGTGCCAATTTCGGCGCGGGTGCGCCGATGGCCGTGGTCTATTCGATGCACGCAACCAAGACCTTTGCCACGGGCGAGGGCGGGCTGGTGCACAGCGGTGACGAGGCGCTGATCGAAGCCCTGCGGCGCATGACCAATTTCGGTTTCGGCGAGGCACGCAGCGCGCAGGCGCCGGGCATGAATGCCAAATTGTCCGAAGTCGGCGGATTGCTGGCGTCGGCCAAATTGCAGGATATCGCGGCCATCGCCGCGCACCGTGCTCATCTGGGCGCGTGCTACCGCGCCGAGCTCGCCGAATTTACGCCGCAGGCCGAAGACGCCGGGCGCCAGTGTTTTCAGTTCTGGTCGATGCTGTTGCCGCCACACCTGGCATCGTCGCGCGCGACGATCATGGCGCGGCTGGGCGAACTGGGCGTGGGCTCGGGCCATTATTTCAGCCCGCACCTGGGCCAGCAGCCGTATTTCCGCACCGATGCGCTGATCAAGCCCACACCGGTGGCCGACGATATCGCCGCGCGGATCGTGTCACTGCCGATCCTCGACCGGATGACCGCGGCCGATGTCGCAGAGATTGCGGGGCATGTGCGCACCGTGGTTGCCGCCTTGTCGGAAAATTCGGGACCGTATGCGATGCCCACGAGCTTGCCGCGCGTCCATTCGACATTGATCATCGGCGGTGGTCCTGCGGGGACGGCGCTGTTGATCTCGGCCTCGCGCCAGGATCGGTTGGGCGAACTGGCATCGGGAGTGGCGATCGTCGAGCGCGCCGCGACCCTGGGCTCGGGCAACCTGGGCAATTATGCGATCCGGTCGGACACCACCGCCGAAACATTCCTGACCGCGATCAAGGACAATCCCGAACCGACCTTGGCCGCGCTGATCGCGCATCGCGCGGCGATGGCGGTGACGCGGCATATCGGTGCGCTGGGCGCGCCGCTGGCCGAAGCGGGCGATCTGCTGGCAGTGACCGGCGAACGGCTGGCCGATGTGGTGACCGAAAACGGCGGCGAAGTGCTGACGCGGCATGACGCGATATCGGCGCGGCGCACGGCGGCGGGCTTGTGGGCGACCACGGTCGTTCCGCATGGCGGGCTGCCGCGCGAAGAAATGTCGCGCCATCTGGTTATCGCCACTGGCGGGACGATGGCGATCGAGACTGCGCGTGACGCGACGATTGCCGGATCCACTTTGGGTGAACTTGCGGGCGACCGACTGTTATTGGCCGATGCGGTGATGCGCAGCGGCGGGCTCGAAGCGGTGGCCGAGCGCATGGCGACTGTACGCGCGCCGCGTATCGTGATCGTCGGCGGATCGACCAGCGCGATGGCTACGGTCGTGCGGTTGCTGGCCGGTAACCTGCCGCTGGGCGCGGGGTCGATCGGGATCATGCACCGTCGGCCATTGCGGCCGTTCTATCATTCGCGCGATGCGGCGCTGGCCGATGGCTTTGTCGATTTTACCGACGATGACATCTGCCCGGTCAGCGGGTTCGTCTATCGGCTGGGCGGCTTCCGGCTTGAATCGCGTGAGCTGGTGCTGCGCGCGCTCGAAATCGGTGGGCGCGTGCCCGATCCGCGCCTCGCATTGTTGCGCATCGACCAGATGGACGAGGCGGATATTCGCGCGCAGATCGCGAGTGCCGATCTGGTTATCGCGGCCACCGGGTATCGCCCGCGCGCGTTTCCGCTGTTCGATGTCGATGGCGCGCCAATTGCACTGGCGTGCGATACGGCTGAAGCCGGGCAACTGGTCGATCGCCATTGCCGTGTGCTGGCGGCCGATGGCTCGGTGGTCGAGGGTGTGTTTGCGCTTGGGTTGGGCGCGGGGTTTGTGCCTTGGGGGCCGCTCGGCGGTGAACCCAGCTTTCGCGGGACGGCCAACGGGCTGTGGCTGTGGCAGAACGCGATCGGGCAGATGATTGTCGAACAGGTCCTCGATCGGTCGCACCAGGCTGTTGCATGACTTTTGCTGTGACCACGAACCTTTCACCCCTCCCCTTCAGGGGAGGGGCCGGGGGTGGGGGCTCTCCCCACTCGCCGAACCCAGTCGATAGGCCCCACCCCTACCCCTCCCCTGAAGGGGAGGGGCTTTCAAGTCATGAAGGCTGACCCCACGATCAGTGTGGTCATGGCGGCGTACAATGGGTCGGGGTACATCGCGCAAACGATTGCCAGTGTTTTGGCGCAAACCTTCACCGATTTCGAACTGATCGTTGTCGATGATGCGTCGACCGATGACACGCTCGACCGGCTGCATGCAATCGATGATCCGCGCCTGGTCGTGATCGCATCGCCCGCCAATGGCGGCCCGGTGGTCGCGCGCAATCGCGCATTTGCCGCGGCGCGCGGGCGCCATATCGTTGGGTTGGATCAGGATGATCTGTGCCATCCCGACCGGTTTGCGACGCAGAGCGCGTATCTCGATGCCAATCCGGGCACGGTGCTGGTCGCCAGCGCGATCGACCTGCTGGAGGATGGCCAGATCCGCGCGCATCACGGGCCGCAACGCACGAGCCCTGCGATGATCGACTGGCGCCTGCAATTCGGCAATCCGCTGGCCTGGTCGTCGGTGATGTTTCGCGCCGACGTGGTGCGCGCGATGCCCGAATTCGAACGCATCGAGCGGCTCTATGCCGAAGATTTCGATTTCTATCACCGCATCGCGCCATTTGGCGCGATTGCGCGGATCGACCGCCCGTTGATCAGCTATCGCCTGCATGCCGGCGGCGCCTCGCAGCGCTATACTGCGATGATGAACACCAGCGCTGCTGCCGTGCTCGCCGGGGTGTATGAACCGCTGTTCGGCGGCGAGGCCGATGCCGCCGCGCGGATGGCGACGACCTATTTCGGCGATGGCGCGCCGGTGCGCGACCGGGCGACGCTCGACCGGGTGTGCGCGATCGTCGAGGCGGTGCACCAGTGGTTTTGCGCGACGCGCCAGCCGGGCGCGGCCGATCTGGCGCTGATCATGGACGAATATGCGCGGATGTGGTGGCGCATGGCCGATGCCAGCGTGCGCTCGGGCGGGTTGTCGCTGGCGGTGGTGAACGCCGCGTGCCCGACCGGGCTGCGCGCGCATCCGCGATCGCGGCGCCGCGTGGCCAGTTCGGCACTGATCGGGCGTTGGCGCGCGTTATTGTCGCGATGGAAAGCATTCAGGTCGTAGTTCGATTGTGATGATCGAAACCGAATCGCCATTGGAAGCCGACCTGTCGATTGCGGCCGAACCGCCCAGCATGGGCGTGCGGGGCGCGGCCGTGTGGGCGATGGCCGGGCAATACCTCAGCTTTGGCGTGCAGTTCGCCAGTTCGGTGGTGATTTCGCGCTGGTTCCTCAGCCCCGCCGATCTCGGGCTGTTTTCGATCGCGATGGCGCTGGCGCTCGTGATCGCGGTGTTTCAGGATTTCGGGATGGCGCGGCATATCGCGGCGCTGCCCACGCTTGGCCGCGACGATCTGGCGCGCTGTGCTTCGGTATCGCTGATGTTTGCGCTGGGGCTGGGCACCTTGATTGCCGCGGTGGCGTTTCCGGCCGCGCGGTTTTACCATTTGCCCGGGCTCGCGCCAATCCTGCTGATTATTGCCGCCAGCTATCTGTTTTCGCCGCTGTCGGTGATGCCGCTCGCCGTCATGAGCCGGACGATGGGTTTCCATGGCCATTTCGTAGTCAATCTTGGCGGTGCGCTGATCCAGGGCGCGGTCGCGGTGATCATGGCGTGGCAGGGCTGGGGGCCTTTGGCGCTGGCCTGGGCCACGCTGGCAGGCGCCGCCGCGCGCGGGGTGATTGCGCAAGTCATGCGGCCGACTTTGCCCTGGCCGCTGCGGTTCGATGCGATCGCGCCGATTCTGGGTTCGGGTTCGCGGCTTAGTCTGATCACCGTGGTCGGTGCGCTGGGCAGCCGCATGCCCGACATGATCGTCGGGCGGTTCCTGGCTTTGCGTGCGGTCGGGTTGTTCAGCCGGGGCGTCGGTCTGTCGGACCAGTTCCGGATGCTGATCGCAGGCGCGATCGGCCAGGTATTTTTTCCTGCCTTTGCGCGGATCCGCGACCGGGGCGAACCGTTGGGGCCTGCGTATCTGCGCGTGGTCGCGGGATATACTTCAGTGCTGTGGCCGGGCATGGCGGGGCTGGCGCTGGCGGCGCATCCGATCGTGCGGCTGTTGTATGGGCCGGCCTGGTCCGGCGCGGCGCCGGTGCTGGGCATGGTCGCGCTGCTGGAAATCGTGCTGTGCGCGCTGCCACTGCATCTCGATCTGCCGGTGCTGATGGGGCGGACCGGGCAGCTTGTGGTGCGCAATGTCATCGATACGCTGGCGTCGATCGTGCTGCTGATGGCCGGGTGCCGTTGGGGCTTGAACGGCGCGGCGGCGTCGCGGCTGGTCTATGCGCTGGTCTGGGTGCTGCTCTATGCGCGGCTGATGGACGAAGTCGTCGGGTTCGACCGCCGCGCGCTGCTGCGGATTTACGCCAAGAGCGCGGCGGCGACGGTGGCCGCGCTGATGCCGCTGGCGCTGGTCTATGCGCTGTGGCTGTCGCCCGATGCGGTCGGGCTGCCGGTGCTGGCCGGGGCGGCGGGGCTGGGCGGTGTCGGATGGCTGATTACATTGCTCGTCACGCGCCATCCGGCGTTTGACGACATTCAGGGCCTGGCGCAGCACATACTGGTACTGCCCAGGCGTTTGCTCAAGGCTTGACCGTCACCTGATTGGCAAAGCGCACGACATCGGCGAGCACCGGCGCGCGCCAGCGCAGCGGCTTGGCGATCGACGTGACCATCCCGACATGCTCGATCCCGGTATAGCGCACGCGCACCACGGTATCCCCCGCCGCAAGCAATTTGGCGGCCAGCGCATCGCTGTTGCGCGGTTGCACGAGCTTGTCCTTGTCTGCGCTGGCGAGCATTGCCGGGGGTGCACCGGGCGCGACATGGTTGATCGGCTGCGTCGACGCGAGATCGTCGGTGCCGCTGAACGCCGCCTTGGTTTCGGGCCCGGTAAACGGCAGGAAATCATACGGCCCGGCCAGCCCGATCAAACCGCGCACGCTGGCACGATCGGCGTCCAGCCAGCGCGGATCGAGCGCCAGCATCGCCGCATTGTACGCACCCGCCGAATGGCCCATCAGCACGATCTGTGACGGATCGCCGCCATAATCCTGCACATGCTGGCGCACCCAGTGCACCGCCGCGGCATTGTCCTGCAGGAATTCGGGATAGTGCACTTCGGGCACCAGACGGTAATCGGGGATCACCACGACAAACCCGCGCGAAGCCAGCGCCCGCCCGACAAACGCATAGCCCTGGCGGTCACCCGAATTCCATGATCCGCCATAAAAGAACACGATGACGGGCAGGGGGCCCTTTACCGGTACACCGTGCGCGGCCTTGGGTGCATAGATGTCCAAACCCTGGCGCGGCAGCGAGCCGTAATCGGCGGTGCCGACCATCGCGGATTTGCCGTCTTTTGGCATCAGCGCGTTGAACGTGTTCAGCGCATTGGCCATCAGCGCCCCTCCACCCAGAATCACAACTGCGACAAATACGACGCGGCGCATCATCCAACCGCGTGATCGTTTCGTTATGACCATAAGTGTTGCTTGCCCATCTGTCCCACCGCTGTATCTACGGGGCACTGCCTAACATGGATGCATATGGCAAAACCTTCTGACGCTTCCAGCATGTCCACCCTCGACCAGGCGCTCGAAAATGTCGCTTCGGGCGACCGCGATGCATTTGCCGAAGTTTATCGTCGCACCAGTGTGAAGCTGTTGGGCGTGTGCCGACGTATATTGCCTGAACGGCAAGAGGCTGAGGAAGTGCTTCAGGACATTTATCTCACGGTTTGGAGGCGCGCAGGCGCATTCGACGCGACGCGGGGATCGGCCATGACCTGGCTGATCACGCTGGCGCGCAACCGTGCGGTCGATCGATTTCGCGCCAGTGGCCGGCGCCCGACCGATCCGATCGAATACGCCGACAATGTCGCCGATCCGACGCCCGATGCCGAAACGCAGGCGATCGCGACCGATGACGCCGAACGGCTGGCATTCTGCATGGGCCAGATCGACACCACCGACGCCGGCCTGATCCGCACCGCATTCTTCGAAGGCGCGACCTATACCGAGCTCGCCGAACGCGTTGCCCGGCCGCTGGGCACGATCAAGAGCCGCATCCGCCGCGCGCTGATTTCGCTGCGCGAGTGCCTGGCATGAGCGGCCCGGATCTGACAGACCACGATCTTCCCGACGACGACCTGCAGGCGGCCGAACTGGCGCTGGGCCTGCTCGATCCCGTCGACGCCGAGGTTGCACGTGCGCGGTTGCGCCATGACAGCGTGTTTGCGCATGCCTTTGCCCGGTGGACCGCATGGGCCGCAGGACTGGCAGCGGACCTGGCGGAAACCCCGCCCGCGCATATCTGGCCCGCGATCCTCGCGCGCATACCGGCCAATGACGACCGCGCCGTCGATCCCCGTTTGCGGCGCTGGCAGGGCGGGGCGATCGCCGCCAGCCTGGCCGCGCTGGTGCTGGGCATTTCGCTGTGGCAGCGCCCTGCGCCGCCACGGCCGATCCTGTCGATTACCCAGGCACCTGCCGCGCCGATGGTTGCCGTGCTGACCGGCAAGGCCGGCGTCGTGTCGGTCAATTATGACCCGGCCAGCGGACGAGTTGCTTCTGTGATCAACGGGCTCGACACCGGGCAGCGCGTGCCTGAATTGTGGGTGATCCCCGCCGATGGCAAGCCGCGCTCGCTGGGCGTGATGCCGCAGGACAAGATCGGCTGGCACGCCGCGCCGGCCCCTGCCGCGCATGCGATGCAGGCCGGTGTAACCCTGGCGGTTTCGCTGGAGCCGCAAGGTGGGTCCACGACGGGCCTGCCGACCGGACCGGTCGTCCTGACGGGCAAGCTGGCGCAAGTCAGCTAGGCTGCATCCGCAGCGCTGCGGGCGTCGTATGTTTCGAGTTGAAGGAGATACCTGATGTCGCTGAAACTTCGTTATATTGCGCCCGTCGCGGTTCTGGCCGCCGCCGGTTTTTTCGCGACACATGCGTCTGCCGCCTTGCCCGTGGGTTCCACCGCGCCGCAAGTGACGACGCCTGCGGTGATCGCGGGCAAGCCATTTGAATTCCGCCTGGCCGACGCGCTGAAAAAAGGCCCGGTGGTGCTGTATTTCTTCCCCGCGGCGTTCACCGGCGGCTGCACGATCGAGGCGCACAATTTTTCCGACGCGACCGCGGAATTTGCCGCGCAAGGCGCGACCGTGATCGGGCTGTCGCATGATCCGATCGACAAGTTGAGCCGGTTTTCAGTAACCGAATGCCGTGACAAGTTCGCCGTTGGTGTCGCCAGCAGCGCGATCATTTCGGCCTACAAAGTCAAGATCCCGGTGATGTCGATGTCCGACCGCACCAGCTATGTGATCGCGCCTGATGGCAAGATTTTGCTGGCGTATAGCGCGATGAGCCCCAACGAGCATGTGTCGAAATCGCTGGCGGCGGTTAAGGCGTGGAAGATGGCGCATCCTGGGTGAGGGGGGTGGGCCAGCTTGCCTTTGGTGAGTGGTCCTTTTCTCTCTCTGAACACTGAGCCTTGAACACTGAATACCAAACCCCACCCCGCTCATCCTGAGCCCGTCGAAGGATGCGCGCCAAGGTGGGGTCAGCTAATCAACAGACCAGGACCCTCGAACTGCGCGCGTCCTTCGACAGGCTCAGGATGAGCGGGGTGGGTGTGGGATTTGAGGTATTTAGGAGTGTTTAGGGGTATCAGGGGTATCAGGGGTATTTAGGGTCAGGCCTCACGCCCGCCGCGCGTACCGCACTTCAAATCCGCCTTTGACGAAGCTCAGCCCCGCCCATTCCTGCGCTTCATCGTACCACAAGTTCAGCTTCACCGGCCCGGTCAGCGCGTATTTGCGCACGCGCAGCGATTTTCCATCGGCGGCGGCGACCGTGAACAGGCCCTCCGGCGCGATCTGTGGGCGTAGCAGTTCGCCGTTCTGGGTGTTGATCATGGGGCCGTCGAGTTCGCGGTGGTTCCAGTGCGTGGCGGGCAGGGCGTCGGCGGGCGCGGTGTAGCTGGGCTTGCCTTGCGGGCGCACGACCAGGGCACCGTTTTCGCGCCGCGCGTCGACGCGGTAATGCGTGCCGTTTTCGTTGGTCTGGGTGTCCATTTCAATGACTTGCCCACCCTGCCAGCGCTCGTGCGCGGTGTGGGTATAGCGAAACAGCGTCATCGGCCCGAGCTTGTAGGCCAGGTCGACCGCGACTTCGACGAGCAGGCCATCGGGTTGCGGATGAAACACCAGGTCGTGCGTGCCGAGCTTGCGCGATCCCATTATGACGTCGAAGCCGAGCCGGTTTGCAGGGGGCACCGGCAAAGTCGCGGCCATTGCGGCGCCAGCACCGATAAAGCTCGGCGTCAGCAGTGCAACCATGCCACCGAGGGCTTCACGCCGTGCAATCATGATGGTTTTTCCAGTACATACAGGCCGACATCGACTTGCCCGGTGGTAAACCCCGCCTCGCAATAACTGAGATAATACGTCCATAGCCGGATAAATTCTTCGTCAAAGCCCAGCGCGATGACCTGATCGTGCGCAGCGACGAACCGCCGGCGCCATTCGGCCAGAGTCGCGGCATAGCCATCGGCAAACAGCTCTTCGTGGGCCAGTCGCAGCCCGGCTTCGCCGGCCTGGCGCGCCATGATCGACCGGGTTGGCAACATCCCGCCGGGAAAGATATAGTGCTGGATGAAATCGGGCGCCTGGCGGTAATGTTCGAACCGGTCTTCGGCGATGGTGATCACCTGGACGACCGCGCGGCCGCCCGGCGCAAGTCGGTCGTGGACTTGCTGAAACCACGTCGGCCACCACGCTTCGCCCACCGCTTCGAGCATTTCGATCGACACGATCTTGTCGTATGTTTCGGTAACATGGCGATAATCCTGCAGGCGCAGATCGACTTTGCCCTCCAGCCCGCCGCGCGCCACCCGCTCCTGCGCAAATGCCAGTTGCTCGTGCGACAGCGTCACTCCGGTCACGGTATCGCACAGCGGCGCCAGATGCGCGGCCAGCGCGCCCCAACCGCAGCCGATTTCGAGCACGCTTTGCCCCGGCGCCAGATCGAGCAGCGCCGCGATCCGGGCGAGTTTTTCGGCCTGCGCGTCTTCCAGGGACTGCCCCGGCGCCAGCGCCAAGGCGGACGAATAGGTCATCGTCTGGTCGAGCCACGGGCGGTAGAAATCATTGCCGAGGTCATAGTGGAACGCGATATTGCGCCGGCTGCCCTTGACCGAATTGCCGCGCAGCGCATGGCCCACGCGCCGCGCCAGCCGCACTGGCCAGGCCCCGTCGATCAACGCATCGAGCCGCTGGAGATTGACCGCACCCAGCGCGATCAGGCGCACGATATCGGCGCTCGACCAGTCGCCGGCGATATGCCCCTCGGCCAGCCCGATATCGCCGCGCCACAGCATCCGGCGCAGCGCGCGCCAGGTGTGCAGCGTGATCTGGCCATGCGGTCCGGGCTCGTGCCCGGTGTGCTGGATGACCTGGCCATTGGGCAGCGTCACCGACAGGCTGCCGGTGTGCAATTGCGTCAGCAGGCGCCGCATCATCCCCAGCACGGGCCCGGCACGCAGCGGCCGCTTGAACGGGGTCGCCAATGGCAGTGAAGCGGATGAGGTCAGTTGCACGAAGCCTCCACGGGATGGTTTGAGAGCGCGGTATGGGCAAAGGTAACCGGATCGGTTTGCGGGGCATGGTCGTGCACCGGCACGCGTTTGAGCCACAGGCGCGCCGCTTCCCACCCGATCCCGGCGACGACTTTCAGGGTCAGCAGCGGATGCGTGATCGCCACGCGCAGCAGCGCGGCGTCGGTCAGCCGGCGCTGTGCGGCGCGCTGGACGGCGAACAGCATCGGGCCATCGGCATCGCGCGCGATGATCGCGATCGACAGCGTGTCGCCCGGCGGTGCCACGCGAAACGAGTAATCCATCGTCATCGGCAGGAACGGCGAAACGTGGAACCGCTTGGCCACGGCCTGCTCGATATCGCCCTGCGCGTCCTGCGCGACGGGCAGGACATAGCTGTGCCGCTCGCCAAAAGTGTTGTGCACTTCGTAGATGATCGCGCTCAACTGCCCCGCGCGGTCATGGCAGAACCACACGATCAGCGGGTTGAACGCAAAGCCCAGCAGGCGCGGCATCGTCAGGATGCGGATCGGTCCGCCGTGCTCGATGCCGGCGCGCGTGAGCAGCGCCTCGGCCTGTTCGCGCAATGGGCGGGCAGTGCCATCGCCATGGTCGCGATCGTAGAACCCGAACAGGTTGAAACGCCCGCGCGAAAACAGCCGCAAGCGTGACGACAGCGCGTCGATTTCGTCGAGATCGAGCAGCAGCGAAAACAGGCGGTAGCGCAATTTGTGAACGCGCGGCCGCAGCCGGTGGTGCATCACGTTTCCGACATACAGCGCCGAAGTCATGCCGCCATCTCCGCCGTAACGGGCGTGGTAATCTGGATCCGTGCGGATTCGCCGGCGACATTCCAATGGCCGACATCCCACGGACGGCGCCCGCCGCCCAGCGCTTCCGCCACCGCGAGCCCCGCCTGCAGCCCGTCTTCATGGAATCCGGCGCCGAAATGCGCGCCGCAAAACCAGGTGCGGCGGCGGCCTTGAAGGCTCCACAACTGCGATTGCGCGTGGCCCGCGGCCGCATCGAACACCGGATGATCGTACGTGATCCGCGTATGGACGAGCGCCGGGTCGGGCTCGACCAGCGGGTTCAGGGTCAGGAACAGCGGCAGGTCGGCGGGTAGCCAGGTCTGCAGGCAATTCATCCAGTATGTCACCGACAGCGCGGTCTTGCCCGATGCGCCATGCGCGGCATAATTCCACGCCGACCATACGCGGCGGCGTCTGGGCATCAGCGCGGGATCGGAATGCAGCACCGCGGTGTTCGCGCGATAACCGAACGCGCCGAGCACGCGGCGTTCATCGGTATCGGCATCGGGCAGCATCGCCAGCGCCAGGTCGCCATGCGTGGCGATCACGACATGGTCGAAACGCTGTGTGCCATGATCGGTTTCGATATCGACGCCGTGCGGCAGGCGGCGCACCGCGCGCACCGGCAAATGGGTGCGGATGCGCCCGGCGAGCGGCGCGGCCAGGCGCTCGACATAAGCGCGGCTGCCGCCGTCGACCGTGCGCCAGGGCGGCCGCGCGCCCAGGTTGAGCAGGCCGTGGTTGTCGCAGAAGCGGATGAACGCCGCGGCGGGATAATCTGGGATTTGCGCGACGGGCGTGGACCAGATGGCCGCCGCCATCGGATACAGGTGATCGTCGCGAAACGCCTGGCTCAACCCGAGCCGATCGAGATACGCGCCCAGCGAGATGTCGCCGAGCCCGGCCAGATCGCGCGGCGCGCGGCGGTAAAACCGCACCAAGTCGGCCAGCATCCGCCAGAACCGGGGCGAAACCCAATTGCGTTTTTGCGCGAACAGCCCGCGCAGGCTGCCGCCCGAATATTCGAGCCGCCCGCGATCGAGCGACACCGCAAAGCCCATGTCGGTCGCGCGGGTCGGCACGCCCAGGTGTTCGAACAGCGCGGTCAGGTTGGGATATGTCGCGGTGTTGTAGACGATGAACCCGGTGTCGACCGGCTGCCCCGCCACATCGACGGTGTTGCTGTGCCCGCCGATCCGGCTGTCGGCTTCGAACACCTGCACATCGTGATCGCGGTTCAACAGCCAGGCCGCAGACAGTCCGGAAATGCCACTGCCGATGACGGCAATGCGCAGGCGTTTCGCCTGTCCCTGTTCGACTGTGCTCAACGGCATCTTGGCGGTCTCCCCGGGTTCCGCGTGTTCATCGCAATGTTTCAGGTACGCGCCGGGGGCGCCATCGGATGCATCGTCGGTTTTGGACCGATTTCTGCGCATCCGTTTGCCCTCGCGCGACGTAGTTATGATCATGACATTTGCGATGCTCGCTTTGACCCTGTCTTTTGGTCTCTTTTGCGCGATGGCGCTGGGCTGGTGGTTGGCGCGCAAACCGGGACAATCGGGCCTGATGGACGTGGTCTGGTCGGTTTCGACCGCGATTGCGGGTGCGGTCGGCGCGCTTGTTCCGGCCGATGGCGCAGTGCCTGCTCGGCAGGTCGCGGTCGCGGTGCTGGCGCTGGCCTGGGGCGGGCGGCTTGGCTGGCATATCTGGCAGCGCGGCCGGAACGGAAAGCACGATGATCCGCGCTATGCCGAATTGCGCAAGGGCTGGGGCGACAAGGCTGATCAGCGCCTGTTTCTCTTCGCCGAAATCCAGGCACTGGCCGCGCTGATCCTGGCGCAGGCGATCGCCGCGGCGGCGCGCAACCCTGCGCCAATTGCGCAATGGAGCGACATCGCCGGGCTGGCGCTGATCGTGATTGCGGTCGTGGGCGAGGGGGTTTCCGATGCGCAACTGGCGCGCTGGCGATCGCGCCCGGAAAGCAAGGGCCAGGTCTGCGAGGCGGGCCTGTGGAGCGTGTCACGCCACCCCAATTATTTCTTCGAATGGCTGGGCTGGTGCGCCTGGCCCGTCATCGCGATCTGCCCCGATGTCGCGCCGGGCTGGGTTTGGCTGACCCTGGCCGCGCCGGCGATGATGTACGCCTTGCTCGTCCATGTGTCGGGTATTCCGCCGCTGGAGGCGCACATGCTGCGCAGCCGCGGCGCCAGATTTGCCGACAGCCAGCGCCGGATTTCGGCGTTTTGGCCGATCCCGCGCCTTTCCAATCAAAAGACTGCCAACGAAAACAGGGGACCCGGCGTATGAATTTGATCGATAGATTTGTCCCCAGGGCGATCCGCGCCGTCGAAACGACGGCGCTGCCCGACAGCCTGACGCGCGCCGGCATTCGGATGCTGGTGGGCATGCGCAGCCGCAGCCTGTCGAGCCAGGGCGACCCGTCGGCGCGGTTTGCCGCGGACATGAAGAATTATCCGATCGCGCAGCACACCGATGCCGCCAACGACCAGCATTACGAATTGCCGCCGCGCTTTTTCGAGCTGACGCTTGGTGCGCGGCGGAAATATTCGTGCTGCCTGTACCCCACCGGCGACGAAACGCTGGATGAGGCCGAAGTGATCGCGCTGAAGGAAACGGTTGCGCATGCGGGCCTGGCCAATGGCCAGCGCATTCTCGAACTGGGCTGCGGATGGGGCTCGCTCAGCCTGTTCATGGCCGAAAGATTTCCCGATGCGTCGATTACAGCGGTGTCGAATTCCACCCCGCAGCGCGTCCATATCGAGCGCGAGGCGCGCGTGCGTGGCCTGGCCAACCTGACCGTGATCACCGCCGACATGAATACGTTCACGCCGCGCGGGCAATTCGACCGGGTGGTCTCGGTCGAAATGTTCGAACACATGGCCAACTGGCAGGCGCTGCTGGGCCGGGTGCGCGGCTGGCTGGCCCCGCAAGGCCGGCTGTTCGTCCACGTGTTCAGCCACTGGCACCAGCCATACCGATTCGACACCAGCGACCCGACGGACTGGATCGCGCAGCATTTCTTCACCGGCGGGATCATGCCCAGCCACAGCCTGATCGGCATGTTTCCGCAGCATTTCCGCGTCGAGCAGCAATGGCGCTGGACCGGCGAACACTACGCCCGCACCGCGCGCGACTGGCTGGCACGGTTCGACAGGAACCTGCCCGAAATCGACGATCTGCTGACCGGCATCTACGGCGGCGACGCGCGCATATGGCGCCGCCGCTGGCGCTTGTTCTACCTGGCGACCGAGGGGCTGTTTGGCCACGATAACGGGTATGAGTGGGGTGTCAGCCACTACCTGCTGGCGCCTGCCGGGGGGTGAACTGCGCGGTGCCTGGCAACGGCCTTGCATCGCGTAACGCTACAAGATACAATCGCTCGTGATCATCGGATTTCGGCACAAGGGTCTTGAAGCGTTCTATCGCACCGGCACGATCCGGGGCGTTCAGGCGTCGCATGTGAAGAAACTCGGAAATATCCTCGGCCTGCTCGATGTCGCTGCAGGTCCCGAGGATATGAACCTGCCGTCCTTCAAACTTCATCCGCTGAAGGGCGATATGAAGGGCCATTGGTCGGTTTGGGTCAATGGCAACTGGCGCGTCACATTTCGTTTTATCGGCACCGACGCCGAACTCGTCGACTATCAGGATTATCATTGAGGCTACCATGACGATGCACAATCCTCCCCACCCCGGCGAAGTGCTGAGAGATGAAGTCATTTCGGCTTTGGAGATGTCCGTCACCGAGGCGGCGAGGAGGCTTGCCATGTCGCGGGTGGCCCTGTCGCGCGTCTTGAACGGCAAGGCGGCGATCAGCCCTGATCTGGCCGTTCGGCTCGAACAGGCCGGGGCAAGCACGGCCCGCGCGTGGCTGGCGATGCAGGCAAACCATGACCTTTGGCGCGCGATGCAGCACGAGCAGCCGCATGTGCAGCGGTTGCAGGACGCCGCCTGAGCACGCATCGCAATCGTTGATGCGTTAACGGTGATCAGGTCCATCGTTTTGCCCACGACAGATGGCATCCACGACCCAGGCCAGGCGTTGTGATCTAAACTCTGGCCTGATCCGGCCATGGCGCTCGAGTTCGGCGAGGCCGTGCAGGGCGGCCCAGAACGTTTCTGTCGCAAGCTCTGCATCCGCGCTAAAGGGCGCGATGACTGCCATCATGGCGCCGAATGTCGCGCGCAATTGTGGTGGTGTGTCCGATCGGGCGAAGTGCAGTCCGCTGGGCAGAACGAACATCGCCTCATACATCGCGGGCCGGCCGAAGGCGAAATCGAGGAAGGCCGTGGCGACGGCCACCAGCGCGTCGCGCGGGCTCCACGATGAACCGACGGCGGCCCACAGCGTGTCGGCCATGTCGCCAAAGCCTTCGACCGCGACCGCGCCGATGATCGCGTCGCGGCTGGCGAAATGCGAATAGATCACCGGCTGGCTGTATTCGATATCCTGCGCGAGGCGCCGGATCGTGACTGCGTCCCAGCCTTTTGTCTCGGCGATCTCGCGCGCTGTGGCGACGATGCGGCTTTCGCGCTCTTCCCTTTCGCGGAGCTTGCGCTCGGTAATGCCCACACGACGGCCTTCCTGGTTGCTCGCCTGGCAATCTAGCGATGATGGATAAAATAACTACCATGCATTGAATATCTAGCAATGATAGATTATATATCGAAAGAAGGATTGAGGCGTATGGCGCCGTCCAATCACTGGAGATCGCTATGTTTGTTCCGAATATCACGCTGCTGGGCGAGCCTCTCGGGGTCTGCCTCGCTGCCGCCGCGTTCCTGGTCGGGGGCATTGTCAATGCCACCGGTCTCCCGGCCATTCGTGCCAGTTTCGTTGACCTCGGTTTTCCGGGTTGGTGGTGCCGTGTCACGGCCGTGCTCGAGATTGGTGCGGCGGTGTTGTTGCTCATGCCTGCCGGTCGTTTGGTCGGCATTGCGCTGGGCGGTTGCATCATGGTTGCCGCGATGGCCGCGATCCTGGCGCGCAGGCTTTATGGCCACCTGCCGCCGCCGGTGCTGTTTCTGGTTCTTCTGGCGCTGGCCGGTCTTGGTCACGCCGCCTGAGCGATTTCGATCACCAACCAAGGGCAAAGCCATGCCCGAAACCGCTCGTTTATTTTAACCGATCTGCCAGCCTGACCATCAAGTCCATTCGTTCATGGAAGATCGCCACAACGAGAACAGGTGCGTCTTTGCGTGGCAGGCAGAAAATATAGTGGTGTTCGCAATGGACCATCCCAAGGCCGGGATAGAGATCCGGCAGGTCTTTTACGACGCCCTGACCATTTACCATGCGTTCGATACCGCCTTGGATTTTGGCGACATACGCGCGGATCTGTGCATTGCCCCACTGTTTTTGTGTGTAGCGGATTATGTCGCGCAGATCCGTTTCGGCGGCCGAAGACAGCACATAGCCTAAGGGCCTGAGGCGAAATAAGCGATTCTAGATTTGTAGGTGGACGGACGGTGAATGGTCTGATTCAGTAGCGGGATGAGTTTGCGAGATTTGCATGATTGACCGTGCCTCGATCAAGGCGCGGTT
>Ga0302311_10000647_pt1 | contig 42577 bp, 46 predicted proteins | sample III_Palsa_N1_3_FD_200449 | JGI IMG/M metagenome (GOLD analysis project Ga0302311, IMG submission 200449) | Peat permafrost microbial communities from Stordalen Mire near Abisko, Sweden - III_Palsa_N1_3 | ecosystem: Environmental > Terrestrial > Soil > Palsa > Peat permafrost | place: Sweden... | reverse complement strand
GTAGTAGCCGACATTGGCCCCGACCTCGATCACCCGGTCGCCGGGCTTCAACAGCCGGCGGATGACCCGCTCGATCCAGATCTCCCAGAGGCCGTAGGCGACGATCGACGGGGTGAGCTGCTCGTCAGCGGATCGACGAAGATCAGCTGGCCGTCGTGCAGCGTCGTCATGGCCGTGCGCGGGTCCAGCAGAGCGTAGAGCCGGGGCGCCCGCCGCGCGACGCCATATTCGTCCTGGGGTTCCGAGCCGATCAGCCGCCGCCCGACCCGCGCCCAGAACCGCCTCGGCCACACTTAGGCGTCGACCTTGGCGGCGCGGCGCACCGGCACCACGCGCACCCGCGCCCCATCCAGCACCAGCGCCAGCTCGCCGCGCTTGAGCTTCAGCGCGTCCTCGCCGAACGCCTCGCGCCGCCAGCCCTTCAGCACCGCCGAGTCGGCGCGGTCGCTGCTGGCGATCTTCTCCAGGTCGGCCACCGTGGCGATCAGCTTAGAGGCGACGCCGGCGTCCTCGGCCCTCGCCTTCAGCAGCACCTTGAGCAGCTCGACCACGGCCCCGGCCGCGGGCGAGACTGGCGCCAGGTCGCGCTCGATCTTCGGCGCATAGGCCTCCGGGTCGCGCAGCGCCTCGGCGATCGCCTCGATCAGCTCGGGGCCATAGCGCGAACCGCCGAAGCCCTTCGGCACCGAGCGCAGCCGGTTCAGTGCGTCGACCTCGGCCGGCGCCTGGGCGGCCAGTTCGTCGATCGCCTCGTCCTTCAGGATCCGACCGCGCGGCTGGTCGCGCTGCTGGGCGGTGCGCTCGCGCCACGCCGCCACCGCCTTGAACACCGCCAGGTACTTCACCTGATGCTTGCGCGGCTTCAGTCGCCGCCAGGCGTTTTCCGGGTCGACGTCGTACAGCGCCGGATCGGTCATCGCCGCCATCTCTTCGGTCACCCATGACAGCCGCCCGGCCTTCTCCAGCCGCGCGTGCAGGATCGGATAGAGCTCGGCCAGATGGGTCACGTCGGCGATGGCATAGGTGAGCTGCGCCTCGCTCAGCGGCCGGCGCGACCAGTCGGTAAACCTGTGACTCTTGTCGAGGTCGATCTTGAGGATCTTCCGCACCAGTGCGTCGTAGGCGATCTGTTCGCCGAACCCCCCGGCCATCCCCGCAATCTGGGTATCGAACAGCGGCGTCGGGATGGCGCCCAGGTTGTTGAAGATCTCCACGTCCTGCCGCGCGGCGTGGAACACCTTCAGCACCGCGGTATCGCGCATCACCGCCAGGAACGGCGTCAGGTCCAACCCCTCCGCCAGCGGATCGATGGTCGCTTCGACCCCGCCGGGCGCGGCGGCCTGGATCAGGCACAGTTTCGGCCAGTAGGTGGTCTCGCGCATGAACTCGGTGTCCACCGCGACGAACGCCTGGCCGTCCAACCGCGCGCAAAAGGCCGCGAGGTCGGCGGTGGAGGTAATCGGCGTCATCGGCTAGCTATAGCCCGCCGCGCGGCCGAGTCTGCAACTCTCTAAGCTGCGCCGCCCACTTTTTCCGCCGCCGCGCCGGAGCCGCCGCCCCCGATGCCCGACCGCAAGCCGGACCGTAACCCAGAGCGCAACAATGGCCTGACCTACGCCAAGGCCGGCGTCGACATCGACGCCGGCGCGGCCCTGGTCGAGGCGATCAAGCCGCTGGCCAAGGCGACGCGCCGCCCCGGCGCCGACGCGGCGCTGGGCGGCTTCGGCGCCCTGTTCGACCTTAAGGCCGCCGGCTACGACGACCCGCTACTGGTCACCACCACCGACGGCGTCGGCACCAAGCTGAAGATCGCCATCGAGACCGGGCTCGTCGGCGGTGTCGGCGTCGACCTAGTCGCCATGTGCGTCAACGACCTCCTGGCCCAGGGCGCCGAGCCGCTGCTGTTCCTCGACTACTTCGCCACCGGTAGGCTCGACGTCGAACAGGCCACCCGCGTCGTCGCCGGCATCGCCGAAGGCTGCAAGCTCGCCGGCGCGGCCCTGGTCGGCGGCGAGACCGCGGAAATGCCCGGCATGTACGCTGACGCAGACTTCGACCTCGCCGGATTCTGCGTCGGCGCCGTGGACCGCGCCGGCGTGCTGCCCAAGCTCGACCGACAACGCCCCGGCGACCTGATGATAGGCCTCGGCTCCAGCGGCCCCCACTCCAACGGCTATTCGCTGATCCGCCGTGTCGTCGAGCTCAGCGGCCTCGCCTGGGACGCCCCAAGTCCTTTCGATTCTGGCCCATTCGCCGAGGACCAGAGCCTCGCCGAAGCGCTCATGACCCCGACCCGGATCTACATCCAAAGCGTGCTCCCGATCGCCAAGGCCGGCCTGCTGACCGGCTGCGCCCACATCACCGGCGGCGGCCTGGTCGAAAACCCGCCCCGCGCCATCGCTCCGGGCCTCACCCCCCGCTTCGACTGGTCCGCCTGGGACCCGCCCCCCGTCTTCGCCTGGCTGGCCGAAACCGGCGGCGTCGCCGAAGCCGAAATGCGCCGCACCTTCAACTGCGGCCTCGGCCTCCTCCTCATCGTCCCCCCCCGCAACGGCGAAGCCGTCCTGGCCGCCCTGCTGAACGCGGGGGAGACGGCCTTCGTCTGCGGCGAGTTGGCGCCAGCGTAGCGCGGCGCCTCACCCCACCAGCAATGGCGGCTCGGCCAGCGCGAAGCCCTGGGTCTTCGGCAGCACTTCCTTGGCGAACAGCCGCATGCTGGCCTCGGCCTTTTCCAGCGACATCGAGCCGTAGGAGAACACCGCGACGAACTCGTCGGCGCCCATCATGGTGCTGATCCGCTCCAGCTTCTCCAGGCAGGTCGTCGGGCTGCCCCAGATGTTGTTCTGCAGATAGATCGACGCGGCATCGAACCCCGGCGGCAGCGCCGCGCGCAGCTTGGCCATCTGCGCGTAGTACTCATAGCCCTTCAGCCCCTGCAGGTGCTCGCCGAGGAACTGGTAGTGGCGCAGCGCGCTGTCTCCATATTCCGGCAGGTACTGGCGCGCCCCTTCCTCGGCCTCGGCGTCGGTCTCGGCGCAGTAGACCCAGCAGACCACCGTCGGCCGCTCCGGCTTCCAGCCGTGCTGTTCGACGCGGATCTGGTTGTATTCGCCGAGCTCGCGCTTGTGCTCCTCCCAGAGCCGCTGCGGGATGAACAGCGGCTTGCAGTTCTCGTGCGCCGCCACCGGCATCGACGAGGGACTACCCCAGGCGATGTAGAGGTCGTCCAGCAAATGGTTGCCAGGCCTTGGCCGGGGCCGCAGCGACGTGCGGCCGATGTGGTGGAACTCGCCCTCGTAGGAGAACCACTCGTCGGTCAGGCTGGCGCGCAGCACGTCCAGCGACTCCTTGAACAGCTCGCGCGACTTGTCCATTGGCGCCCGCAAGCCGTTGTATTCGCGCAGTCCCAGCCCCCGGCCCATGCCCACCTTCAGCCGCCGTCCGTCCAGCATGTGGTCCAGCGCGACGAACCCCTCGGCCACCTGCACCGGATCGTGCCAGGGCAAGACGACTATCATCGTGCCCATGTCGATCCGCTCGGTGCAGCCGGCGAAATAGGCCAGGAACTGCACCGGGTTGTTGATCATCGTGTAGGGCGTGAAGTGGTGCTCCACGGTCCACAACGAGTCGAACCCCATCGGCTCGACCAGCCGCCCCAGCTGGAACTGTTCGCGGTAGATCTGCGCATCGGTGACCAGCTGCGGCGCCCGCCCCTCCGGCAACCCCGCCTCGGCCGCCTCGTAGCGATCCCAGTCGACATAGTTCTGCGCAAACAGCGAAACCCCAACCTTCATCGACCTTCCTCCACCTGGCCCGTCTCAGCAGGCTTTGCGCCACCCTGCCTTCTCTTCTCCTCCCCCGGAAGGGGGGAGGCGCCGCGCCGCAGGCGCGCGGGGGCCCTCCGCCTCTCCTTTTGGGCCGTGCGTGGGAAGAGGCGGCGGCGAGGGCCCCTGCGTCCGCCATCCGGGCAACGGTTTCCCCCTTCCGAGGGGAGGGAGTCGCCCCTTGGGGGAAGAGATGAGAGCTTCCCGCGGCCCCCTAAGTCGACTGCGTCGTATCCGGCAAACCCAGGATCCGCTTGCTCACGATGTTGTTCTGCACCTCGGCGCTCCCGCCGTAGATCGACATCGCCTTGCCGAACAGCCAGCCCTGCACCGCCTCGGTCTCGGCGGGGGTGAAGTTTTCGTCGCCCCAGCCGAGGCCCTGCACACCCATGATCTCAAGCGTCAGCTCGGAGCGGGCCTGGGCGACGGAGGTGGCGGAGTTCTTCAGCACCGAGTTGGCGTTGCTGGGGCTGGCGTTGCCCTTGGACTCGGCGACCGCGCGCACCAGCATCAGGCCGTGCGCCTTGGCGGACATCAAATGGTCGGTCAGGCGCACGCGCAGGTCGGGATCGGCGATGCGGCCCTTCTCGTCGACGCCGACGTAGGCCTTGGCCATGTCCTGCAGCGAGGGGCCGCGCGCCCCGCCGCCGCCCGGCGCGCCGCCGGTCTGGCTGGCGCGCTCATGCTGCAGCAGGCGCTTGCCGACGGTCCAGCCCACGTTGATCGGGCCCAGCATCTCGTCCTTCTCGCAGCGGGCGTCGGTGAAGAAGGTCTCGCAGAACGGCGACGAGCCGCTGATCAGCCGGATCGGCCGCGTCTCCACCCCCGGCTGGCGCATGTTGAGCAGCATGAAGCTGATGCCGTCGTGCTTCTTGGCGGCAAAGTCGGTGCGCACCAGGCAGCCGCACCAGTCGGAATACTGCGCGCCGCTGGTCCAGATCTTCTGGCCGTTGATCTGCCAGTGGTCGCCCTTGTCCTCGCACTTGGTCTGCAGGGAGGCGAGGTCGGAGCCGGCGTTGGGCTCGCTGTAGCCGACGCACCATTGCACGTCGCCGCGGACGATCGGCGGCAGGTGCTTGGCCTTCTGTTCCTCGGTGCCGTAGTCCATGATCGTTGGCCCGATCATGGTGATGCCCATGCCGAAGGCGGCCGGATGGTAGGCGCCGGCCCGGCCCATCTCCTGCTGCACGATGCGGCCTTGGGCCGGGGTCAGGCCGCCGCCGCCGTACTGGGTCGGCCAGGTCGGCGCGGTCCAGCCCCTGGCCCCCATGCGCTGGCGCCACAGCAGGGCGTCGCCCGTCCCCTTGTCGCCGGCCTCGATCGCGGCCATGCCGCCGCCCTGCCCGCGCAGGGACTTGGGAAAGTTCGCCTCGAACCAGGCGCGGGCTTCCGCGCGGAAAGCGTCAAGCTCGAGGTCGGTGGCGGCGCCGTCGGCCATGGTGCGGGTGCTCTCTTAGGTTCGTTGTCGGTGCAGCATAGGGGGATGCCGCTGCGTCCGGGAAAGAAAGAATTTGAACCATGGAAAACACGGAAAGCACGGAAAAGGGGTGGCCCTCCCCCACTGTGTCATCCCGGAGAGCCGCGCAGCGGACTCACCCGGGACCTCCTGCAAGCGCGAGCTCCGTATGAGATCGCGGATCGGCGCTGCTGCGCAGCTTGTCCGGGATGACAATGATTGGATGGGCTGCGTTCGTGAGGTTCGTGGGCAATCTTAGGAACGCGCCACGCCGACGCACGCCGACCGGATGAGCCTCACCCGTGCCCGTCGATCAGCGCGAACACCGCCTCGCGGCACCCCTGCGGCTGCTCCAGCCACATCTGGTGCGTCGCGTCCGGGAAGATGATGCGCCGGTTCGCCGGCAGCAGCGCGTACAGCGCCTGGTCGATCAGCCCCAGGAACGGATAGGACTTCGCCCCCGACAGCATCAGCACCGGCGCGGCGATGCGGGCGACCTCCGCGGGTCGGATCTCGGGGAACAGCTCGCCGCCGGCGAAGATCACCTCCCACTCGTGGGCGTCCTTCATCGTCGCCGCCTTGTCGGCGGCGGAGAAGCCGTCCCAGGCTCCCGGCCCCTTCACGTAGTCGATGAAGCTGCGCACACCGCCCTCGGTGTCATGCTTGGCGAAGGCGGCCTTCATCGGCGCGACCATGTGCTGGCGCACGTCCTTCAGCATCGCCACGCCTTGCGGCCCCAGATCACCGGGAAGATGGGCCAGCAGCGACATCGCCGGCGGCTCGGCCAGGGTCACGGTGCGCACCAGTTGCGGGTGGCGGCTGGCCAGGAAGAGGGCGGTCAGCGCGCCGTAGGAGTGGCCGACGATGTGCGCCGCGCCGAGGTTCAGGCCGTCTATGAACCAGGCCAGGTCCTCGGCGTCGAGGGCGGCGGAATAGCCGCGCCGGGCCGGATTGTCGTTGGGCCAATCGTAGCGGCGGCTGTAGGCGATGACGCGGTACTTCTGCGCGAACGGCGCCAGCTGGCCCTGCCAGTAGCTGTAGTCGCTGAGCGAGCCGTGCACGAAGATCACCGGCGCGCCCAGGCCAGCGGTGACGTAGTAGAGCCGGATGCCGTCGCGGATGTCCGCGACCTCGGCCTCAGTGGCGAAGGCCGGCGGCGAGGGCTTGGGCGGCGCGGCCGGCGCGGGCGGCCGGGTTTTCGCCAGCGGCGCGCCGGCCGCCAAGCCTAGCGCCGCCGCCCCACCGGCCAGCGTCACCCCTCGCCGCGACAGCCGGCTCAAATGTGCAGCACCATGCCGTACGCGTCGAGCGACGCCTCGTGCATCGCCTCGCTCATGGTCGGGTGCGGGAAGACGGTGGCGAACAGGTCCTGCTCGGTCGCCTCCAGCGTCATGGCGATGGCGAAGCCCTGGATCTGCTCGGTCACCTCGCCGCCGATCATGTGCGCGCCGACCAGCGCGCCGGTCTTGGCGTCGAACACGGTCTTGACGAAGCCCTCGGTCTCGCCGGCCGCGATCGCCTTGCCGTTGGCGCGGAACGGGAAGCGGCCGACCTTCACCGCCAGCCCGCTCGCCTTGGCGGCGGCCTCGGTCAGGCCGATCGAGGCGATCTGCGGGGTGGAATAGGTGCAGCCGGGGATCGGCGCAGTGAGCGCAGGCGAGGGATAGCCGGCGATCTGCTCGGCGACGTGCACGCCCTCGTGCATCGCCTTGTGCGCCAGCCAGGGCGGCCCGGCGACATCGCCGATGGCGTAGAGCCCTTTGACGTTGGTGGCGCCATGGCCGTCGACCACGACGTGGCCGTGATCCAGTTTCAGCCCCAGCGTCTCCAGCCCGATCCCCTCGACGTTGGCGGCGATGCCGACGGCGACGATGGCCTTCTCCGCCTCCAGCTTTTCGGTCTTGCCGCCGGCTTCCAGCTCCAGCGCGACGCCCTTGGCGGTCTTGGCCAGCCTGGTCACCTTGGCGCCGATGCGAAAGGTCATGCCGCGCTTCTCGAACGCCTTCTGAGCCGCGGCGCTGACCTCTTCGTCCTCCACCGGCAGGATGCGCGGCAGCGCCTCGATCACCGTCACCTCGGCGCCCAGCGAGCGGTAGAAGCTGGCGAACTCGATGCCGATCGCGCCCGAGCCGATCACCAGCAGCGACTTCGGGCAGGCGGCCGGGATCATCGCCTCGCGATAGGTCCAGACGCGATCGCCGTCGGGCTCGAGGCCGATGTCCGGGAAGGTGCGGGCCCGCGCCCCGGTGGCCAGGATCACCGACTTCGCGGTCAGCGCCCGCTCGCCGCCCGCCTTCAGCGCCACGGTGATCTTCGGCGCCGGATCGCCCTTGCCGAGCGTGGCGGCGCCCTCAACCACGGTGATCTTGTGCTTCTTCATCAGAAAGGCGACGCCGCCGGAGAGCTGTTTAGCGATGGCCCGCGAGCGGGCGATCACCTTGGCGAAGTCGTAGCCGCGGTCGCTGGCCGACAGGCCATAGGCCTCCAGGTGGCCGAGCTGGTCGTAGATCTCGCCGGTCTTCAAGAGCGCCTTGGTCGGGATACAGCCCCAGTTGAGGCAGATGCCGCCTAGGTTCTCGCGCTCGACGATGGCGGTCGAGAGCCCGAGCTGCGCGGCCCGGATCGCGGCGACATAGCCGCCGGGCCCCGCGCCCACCACCACCACGTCGAACGCGTCGGCCATCAGAGCAGGGCCTCGATCGCCCCTTCGAGCGAAGCTGGCGTGGCGGTCGGGGCGAAGCGAGCGGCCACCGCGCCCTTACGGTCGATCAGGAACTTGGTGAAGTTCCACTTGATCCCCTGCGTGCCCAGGATCCCCCGCTTCTCGCCCTTCAGCCAGGCGTAGAGCGGGTGCGTGGCCGGGCCGTTGACGTCGATCTTGCCCATCATCGGGAAGCTGACGTCGTAGGTCAGCGAGCAGAAACTGGCGATCTCGTCCGCGTTCCCGGGCTCCTGCGCGCCGAACTGGTTGCAGGGGAAACCCAGGATGACCAGGCCGCGGTCCTTGTACTTGCGGTAGAGCGACTCCAGACCGGTATACTGCGGCGTGAACCCGCATTTCGAGGCGGTGTTGACGATCAGCATCACCTGGCCGCGATGGCCGACCAGCGGCGCCGGCTGGCCGTCCAGGGTCTGGGCGGTGAAGTCGTATGCGCTCATGAGGCCGCCTTGGCCGCGACCTTCCAGGTCAGGCTGACGACCGAGCCGCCACTCGACTGCGGCTTGACCACCACCACCAGCATCCGGCCGGTCGCCGCGTCGGTCAGGGCCAGCTGCTTGTCGTTGGGCCCCGCGCCGGACGCCGTCGGCGCCGCCGTCTCGCTGAGCCCATCGGAGGCGCCCTGGGTGCGGTAGAATCCGATCACGTCGTCGGGGGCGGCTGTCGTGGTGACGACGTCAACCTCCATGCCGCCCAGGTTCATGCTCATCATCTGGGTCGCGCCGGGATAGAGCTTCACATAGGCCGGCATGTCCTTCGGCGGCGTCTTGTCCATCTTGAAGCAGCCGCCCAGCCCCAGGCCGCTAAGGGCAGCGACGGCGGCGAACGCAACGATCAATCTCTTCATGGCCTTGGCCCTCCCCTTGTCGCCCTACCCTGCCGGTGGACGATCCCCACTTAGACGATCATCGTGATCGGATCTTCCACCAGCGCTTTGAATACATTCAACCAGCGCGCGCCGATCGCCCCGTCGACGACGCGATGGTCGCAGGTCAAGGTGACCGTCATCACGGTGGCGATGGCCAGCTGATCGCCGCGCACGACCGGTCGCTTGTCGCCCACGCCGACCGACAGGATCGCGCCCTGCGGCTCGTTGATGATCGAGGCGAAGCTCCTGATCCCGAACATGCCGAGGTTGGAGATCGAGAAGGTGCCGCCCTGGAACTCCTCCGGCTTCAACTTGCGGGTGCGGGCCCGCTCGGCCAGGTCCTTCATCTCGACCGCAATCTCGGCAAGGCCCTTGGTCTCGGCGCTGCGCACGATCGGAGTGATCAGCCCGCCCTCGATCGCCACCGCGACAGCGATGTCGGCGTGGTGGTGATGGGCGATGCCCTCCGGCGTATAGCTGGCGTTGGCGTCCGGCTGGCGCTTCAAGGCGATGGCGGCGGCTTTGATCAGCATGTCGTTGACGCTGACCCTGGCCTGGCTTCCCAGCATGCCGTTGATCTTGGTGCGCGCCGCCAGCAGCGCGTCGATCTCCAGATCGATCGTCAGCGGGAAGTGCGGCACGTCGCGGAACGACTCGGTCATCCGCCGCGCGATGGTCCGCTTCATCCCGTCGAGCGGAACCAGGTCGTAGGACCCCGGCGCGATGCCCATCTGCTCGAGGCTGAGCACCTGCCGGGGGGCCTCGGCGGCGGCCTTGGACGCCGCTGCCGGCTGAGCGCGAGCCGGCTGCGCCGCCGCCGGCGTCCCTTTGAGGCCCTCGACGTCGCGCCGGATGATGCGGCCGTGGGGGCCCGACCCCTTCACCTGCGCCAGATCGACGCCCGCGTCCTTGGCGATCCGCCGCGCCAGCGGGCTGGCGAAGACGCGCTCTCCGGCCGGCGCCTGCACTTGCGGCGTTGCGCCACCTCCTCCGCTTTGCGGTGGAGGAGCTTCCTTTCGCTGCTCAACCGCTTGCGGGGGAGCTATCGGCTGCGAAGCAGACGACTGAGAGGGCGCGGCGGCCGCTCCGGCTTCCTCCCCTTCCCCCTTCAGCCGCGCGATCGGCGTATTGACCTTCACCTCTTCGGTCCCCTCCGGAACCAGCAGCGCCTCGACTACTCCCTCGTCGACCGCCTCGACATCCATCGTCGCCTTGTCGGTCTCGATCTCGGCGATCACGTCGCCGCTCTTGACGTTGTCGCCCACCTTCACGTGCCACTTGGCGAGCGTGCCCTCCTCCATGGTGGGCGACAGCGCCGGCATCAGGATGTCGGTCATGCCGCCTCCAGGGTGGTCGGCGTCCAGCGCTGGCGGCGGCGGGCGCGGCGCTCGTCGGCGCTCTCGCCGTCATAGTCGACCGGGCGTGCGGCGCGGCTAGCCAACACGGCGATGTCGGCGCCGACCACGTTCAGCACCCCGAAGTGCTCCATCACCGAGGCGACGTAGGCCCCGCAGTCTCGGCAGACCAGGAACTCCGCCGTGCGCGCCCCGAACCGGTAGCGCCGCACCGCGTCCTCCGCGAAGCGCAGCGTCAGCCGCCCGGCCGGGTCGCTGACCGTCTTGGCGCCGTGACGGCGGCAAAAGCCGCACTGATCGGCCCGCACCTCGATATCCGCGGGCGCCAGCGCCGTCTCGAACACCGCCGTGATCGCCCCGCAGTGGCAGCCGCCTTCGAGCCGGGTCACGCCCCCGCCTCCTGGGAGAGATGCGCCAGGTCCGCAGCGTGGGCCTCCCAGTTGCGACCGTCGAACTCGGTCAGTTTCAGCATCGGTCGCGTCGCTTCGTCGAGGCAGCGCGCGTTGACCGACCAGCCGTCCGGATTGGAGCGCGGCCGATAGAAGCTCTTCACGCCGCACACGGAGCAGAAAGTGTGCTTCGCGACCCCGGTATTGAACGTGTACGTCGTGATCTGGTCCGCCCCCTGCAGCAGCCTGAACCGGCTTTCCGGCACGATCACGTGGATGAACCCGACCTTCTCGCACATCGAGCAAGCGCAGGTCTGCGCCTCGACCTCATCGGCCAGCCGCGCCTCGAACCGCACCGCCCCACAGTGGCAGCCGCCGGCGCGCCAGACTTGGGGCCCCTCTCTTGCTGGGCCGCTCATCGATAGCAGACCGCCTTGGCCGCCCTGACGATCTTCTCGACCGAGGGCAGCGACAGCGCTTCCAGGTTGGCGGCATAGGGCATCGGCACGTCTTCCTGATGCACGCGGGCCGGCGGGGCGTCGAGCCAGTCGAACGCCTCCTCGACCACCCGCGCCGCCACCTCCGCCCCGACGCCCATCGGCCCCCAGCCTTCTTCGACCGTGACCAGCCGGTTGGTCTTCTTGACGCTCGCGACGACGGTGGCGTGATCCAGCGGGCGCAAGGTGCGCAGGTCGATCACCTCGGCCTCGATCCCCTCCTTGGCCAGTTCCTCGGCGGCCTGCAGGGCGAAGCCGACCATGCGCGAATGGGTGGAGATGGTGACGTCCGTCCCCGCGCGGCGCACCTTCGCCTTGCCGATCGGCACCAGCCAGTCCTCCACCTCGGGAATGTCGAACTCCAGGCCGTAGAGCATCTCGTGCTCGAGGAAGACGACGGGGTTGGGGTCGCGGATCGCAGCCTTTAGCAGGCCCTTGGCGTCTGCTGCGTCGTAGGGCGCGATCACCTTCAGGCCGGGCACGTGCGCGTACCAGCTGGAATAGTCCTGGCTGTGCTGGGCAGCGACCCGCGCCGCCGCGCCGTTGGGGCCGCGGAACACGATCGGGCAGTGCATCTGGCCGCCGGACATGTAGAGCGTCTTGGCCGCCGAATTGATGATGTGGTCGATCGCCTGCATGGCGAAGTTGAAAGTCATGAACTCGACGATCGGCTTCAGCCCCGCCATCGCCGCGCCGACGCCAAGCCCGGTGAAGCCGTATTCGGTGATCGGGGTGTCGATCACCCGGTGATCGCCGAACTCGTCCAGCAGCCCGCGGCTGACCTTGTAGGCGCCCTGGTACTGCGCCACCTCCTCGCCCATCAGGAACACGTCCGGATCGCGCCGCATCTCCTCGGCCATCGCGTCGCGCAAAGCATCGCGCACGGTGATCCGCACCAGCTTGGCCCCGGCGGGGATTTCGGGATCGATTTGCTCTCCCCCGCCCTTATGAGGGGCGGGGGCAGAGGGTGGGGGGCTCGTCGGGACGGGCTCGGCCTGCGAGCTTACGTCCACCGCCGGAGCTTGCGGCGCACCCCCTCCACCGCTTCGCGGTCCCCCTCCCCCTGCGGGTGAGGAGATCTGCTGCTGCTCCACTGCTTGCGGGGGAGCTGTCGGCTGCGCAGCAGACGACTGAGGGGCCGCGGCCGCCGCACTGGCTTCCTCCCCCTCCCCCTTCAAACGCGCGATCGGGGTGTTGACCTTCACCTCTTCGGCCCCCTCGGGAACCAGCAGCGCCTCGACCACGCCCTCGTCGACCGCCTCGACCTCCATGGTCGCTTTGTCGGTTTCGATCTCGGCGATCACATCGCCGCTCTTGACGGCGTCGCCCACCTTCACGTGCCACTTGGCGAGGGTGCCCTCCTCCATCGTCGGAGACAGCGCCGGCATCAAGATGTCGGTCATACCGCGGCCGACTCCACATAAACGTCGGTGTAGAGCTCGCCCGGGTCCGGCTCCGGCGCGGTGCGGGCGAATTCGGCGGCGTCGGCGACGATGCGGCGGACCTCGGCGTCGAGCGCCTTCATCGAGGCGTCGTCGGCCATCCCGTTCGATCGCAGCAGCTCTTCGACATGATCGATCGGATCGCGGTGCTTGCGCACCTCGTCGATCTCCTCACGCGTGCGGTACTTGCCCGGGTCGCTCATCGAGTGCCCGCGATACCGATAGGTCTTCATTTCCAGGATGAACGGCCCCTTGCCGGAGCGGGCATACTCGGCGGCTTCGGCGGCGGCGTCGCGCACCGCCAACACGTCCATGCCGTCGACCTCCTTGCCGGGAATGTTGAAGCTGGCGCCGCGGCGGTAGAGATGCGTCTCCGACGATGAGCGCTCGATCGCCGTGCCCATGGCGTACTGGTTGTTCTCGATCAGGTAGACGACTGGCAGTTTCCAGACCTCGGCCATGTTGAAGCTCTCGTTGACCTGGCCCTGGTTGGCCGCGCCGTCGCCGAAATAGACGAAGGCGACCGCCTTGTTGCCCCGGTTGCGGTTGGCCAGCGCCAGGCCGGTGCCGATGCTGGCCGGCGCGCCGACGATGCCGTGGCCGCCGAAGAACTGCTTCTCGGCCGAAAACATGTGCATCGAGCCGCCCTTGCCCTTCGAGGCGCCGGCGAAGCGCCCCGTCAGCTCGGCCATCACCGACTTGGGGTCCATGCCGGCGGCCAGCATGTGGCCGTGGTCGCGGTAGCCGGTGATGATCTGGTCCTGCGGCTGCTTGATCGATTGCACGCCGACCGCGACCGCCTCCTCGCCGATGTAGAGGTGGCAGAAGCCACCGATCAGGCCCATGCCGTAGAGCTGCCCCGCCCGCTCCTCGAACCGGCGGATCAGCAGCATCGAGCGGTAAAGCGCGAGGACCTCGTTCTTGTCGATAGCCCCCTTGTCGACGGTTCGGCCGGGGGCTTGCTTAGGCTTCGGCTTGGCCGCCCGGGCCATGGCGTTCTCCCGCGAACTCGGATCGAAACGGCCGCCCGCGCCCGAGGTCAATGGGCGGCGGCGGGCGCCCGGATGACATAGTCTCTCGGATCGGCGAAGCCTAGCACCACGTGGGCCCTTTCCTCGAGCAGGTCGCGCGAGAGGTTGTCGTCGCGCAGCAGCTTCACCCGCAGCAACAGTTCTGCATGCTGCGCCTGCAGCGCCTTCAGCTCGGCCTCGTCCTCGGCCAGCGTCGCCTGCCGCTCCCGAGTGGTCAGGATGCCGCGGTCGCCGGTCATGGCGTTGAACCCGAAATAGAAGATCAGCGCCGCGAGGATCGCCGTCGGGATGTAGGTTGTCAGACGCGCCAGCACGGGCCGCAGTGTCGGGATTCGTGCTTAACGAAGCCTTTGCGCGACCCCCTATCTCGCTGAAAAACCTTGTCATCCCGCAGAGCCGCGCAGCGGACTCATCCGGGATCTGCTTCACCGCCGGCGCAAAGTAGATCCCGGATCGGCGCCGCAGTGCGGCTTGTCCGGGATGACGTGGTGAGTAGTGCGCGAGCGAGGTGTTCCTACCGCCGTTTCAGCGCCGTCGCCCCTGCATAGAACGCCTGGTCGTCGAGTTGTTCCTCGATCCGCAGCAGCTGGTTCCATTTCGTCAGGCGGTCGGAGCGGGACAGGGAGCCGGCTTTCAGCTGGCCGCAGCCGGTGGCGACGGCGAGGTCGGCGATGGTGGTGTCCTCGGTCTCCCCCGAGCGGTGGCTCATCACCGCGGTGTAGGCGGCCTTGTGCGCCATATCGACCGCGTCCAGCGTCTCCGACAGGGTGCCGATCTGGTTGACCTTAATCAGGATCGAATTGGCGAAGCCCTGCTCGATGCCGAGCTTCAGCCGCTCGGGGTTGGTCACGAACACGTCGTCGCCGACCAGCTGGCATTTGGCGCCCAGCTTCTGCGTCAGCAGCTTCCAGCCGGCGAAGTCGTCCTCGGCGCAGCCGTCCTCGATGGTGACGATCGGATAGCGCGCGACCAGGCCCTCCAGGAACTCGACCATGCCGCCGGCGTCCAGGCTCTTGCCCTCGCCGACCATCTCGTAGCGGCCGTTCTTGTAGAACTCGCTGGCAGCCGCGTCGCAGCCGAGGTTGAAGTCCTCGCCGGCACGGTAGCCCGCCGCCATCCCCGCCTTCATGATGAAGCCCAGCGCTTCGTCCGCATTGGCGAAATTGGGGGCGAAACCGCCCTCGTCGCCGACGTTGGTGGCCTGTCCGGCGTCGTGCAGCGCCTTCTTCAGCGCGTGGAAGATCTCCGAGCCCATCCGCAGCGCCTCGGCGAAGCTTGGCGCGCCGGTCGGCAGGATCATGAACTCCTGGAAGTCGAGCGGATTGTCGGCGTGGGCGCCGCCGTTGATGATGTTCATCTGCGGCACCGGCAGGATCCGCGCCGAGACCCCGCCGACATACTTGTAGAGCGGCAGGCCCGACGCCTGGGCTGCGGCCTTGGCGGTCGCCAGCGAGACGCCGAGGATGGCGTTGGCGCCCAGCCGGCCCTTGTTGGCGGTGCCGTCGAGCTCGATCATGATCCGGTCGAGCCGGCGCTGGTCCTCGGCCTCGGCGCCGGACAGCGCGTCGAAAATCTCGCCCATCACCGCATCGACCGCGCCGCGCACCCCCTTGCCGCCATAGCGATCCGGATCGCCATCGCGCCGCTCGACCGCTTCGTGCGCCCCGGTCGAGGCGCCCGACGGCACGGCCGCGCGGCCAAACGAGCCATCCTCGAGCACCACGTCCACCTCGACCGTGGGATTGCCCCGGCTGTCGAGGATCTCACGCGCGATGATGTCGACGATCTCGGTCATGCGGCCTGATTCCGATGTTTGACGGCGGCGCGAGGCTTAGCCGCGCCCAAACTCGCGGGCAACCGGCAACGCTGCCTACGGGCGCCGCATCTCTACTATCCGCTCATCCCGGCGAACGCCGGGACCCAGGCAAGAAGATGTTGGGTGAGCGTTCGCCGGGATGAGCGGGAATTCGGGGAACCTAGTCTTCCTTCGGCGTCAACACCTGGCGGCCGCGGTAGGTGCCGGTCTTCAGGTCGATGTGGTGCGGGCGCTTCAGTTCGCCCGTGTCGGTGTCTTCCACATAGCTGTTCGGCTTCAGCGCATGGTGCGCGCGGCGCATGCCACGGCGCGAGGGGGAGACTTTTCTCTTGGGGACGGCCATGGGACGCTTCGCGGGCTCGGAAAAGGAGCCGGCGTCTATGCCGCAAGCGCGGTCAGATTACAAGCGGGGCGTCCGCAGGGACTTCGGCGCGACGCCAGCGTGAGCCATCTGCAGCAGCGTGGCGATCAGCGGCTCGTCCGCCTGCTCGTACCAGACGAAGGTCGATCCCTTGCGGCCCCAGTAGCCGGGGACAGGCTCGACCACGCCGGGATGCGCCTCGGCCAAGTTGAGCTGATCTTCCGGGTCCAGCTTCACCATCATCCGCGGCTGCGCCACGTGGAGCGTGCTGAAGATTTTCCCGCGCACCCGAAACGACGGCATGCCGTGGTGGTCCGCCTCCACCGCTTCGGGCAGCGCCAGCGCCAGGCGGCGGATGTCGTCGCTCGTCGCCATCAAAGCCCGTGCGCCCTGGCCAGCTTCTTCGGCGCGACGTGCAGCCAGGCCAGCCGCAGCACCAGCGCCGTCAGGTCGGGCCCGGCGCGGTCAGGATGGAGGTAGGCCCAGCCGTGGTGGCTGTAGAGCCGCGCCGGTGTCACCGCCTCAGGATGCCCTTCGATCATGTTCAGCTGGTCGTCCCGCTCCAGCTTGACGGTGACCCACGCCTCGCCCGGCTGCAACATGCAGAAGATCCGTTCATGCACCCAGAACGTCGGCTTGCGCCGATGCGGCCGCTCGTAGGTCTCGGGGAGCGCGAGGGCGAGCAGGCGCACCTCGGCCTCCACGTCACACCAGCCGGCTCTGCTCCAGCGCGGCGGCGATGAAGCTGGCGAAGAGCGGGTGGGGGGCGAACGGGCGGCTCTTCAGTTCGGGGTGGTACTGGACGCCGATGAACCAGGGGTGGTCGGTGCGCTCGACGATCTCGGGCAGCACGCCGTCGGGCGAGACGCCGCTCATCTTCAGCCCGGCGGCCTCGAAGGCGTCGCGATAGCCGATATTGACCTCGTAGCGGTGCCGGTGACGCTCGCTGATCGCTGTCGAGCCATAGATTTCCGCCACCCGAGAGCCCGGAGTCAGCACCGCGTCGTAGGCCCCCAGCCGCATGGTGCCGCCCTTGTCGTCCTCGCCGGAGCGGGTTTCGCGCTCGTTGCCGCGCACCCATTCGGTCATCAGGCCGACGACCGGGGCCTTGGTCGGGCCAAACTCGGTCGATGACGCGCAGGGCACGCCGGCGACGTTGCGCAGCGCTTCGATCACCGCCATCTGCATGCCGAAGCACACCCCAAAATAGGGTACGCCGCGCTCGCGGGCGAACTTGGCCGCGCGGATCTTGCCCTCTGAGCCGCGCTCGCCGAAGCCGCCCGGCACCAATATGCCGTGCACGCCCTCAAGCCGGGTCGCCGCGGCGCTGTCGTCGCCCTCGAAGGTCTCGCTTTCCACCCAGTCCAGGTGCACCTTGACCCGGTTGGCCAGGCCGCCATGGCTGAGCGCCTCAATCAACGATTTGTAGGCGTCCTTTAGCACCGTGTACTTGCCGACCACGGCGATGGTGACCTCGCCGTCGGGGTGTGTCAGGCGGTCGGAGATCTGCTCCCAACGCGACAGGTCCGGCGGCGGCGCGTCGTGGATGCCGAACACGTCCAGCACCTCCGCATCCAGCCCCTGGGCGTGGTAGTCGAGCGGCACAGCGTAGATGTTGGGCGCGTCCATCGCCTGGATCACCGCCGAAGGGCGCACGTTGCAGAACAGGCCGATCTTGCGCTTTTCCTCCGCCGGGATCGGCTGTTCGCAGCGGCACAGCAGAATGTCCGGCTGGATGCCAATCGAGCGCAGCTCCTTGACCGAGTGCTGGGTCGGCTTGGTCTTCATCTCGCCGGCGGTCTTGATGAACGGCAGCAGGGTCAGGTGCACGAAGCAGGCGTGGCCGCGCGGTAGCTCCTGGCCGAGTTGGCGGATCGCCTCGAAAAACGGCAGGCCCTCGATGTCGCCGACCGTGCCGCCGATCTCGACCAGCACGAAATCGACGTCGGGGCCCGGATCGGCCAGCACGAAGCGTTTGATCTCGTCGGTGACGTGCGGGATCACCTGCACGGTGGCGCCGAGGTAGTCCCCGCGCCGCTCCTTCTCCAGGATGGTCTTGTAGATCTGGCCGGTGGTGATGTTGTCGCCCTTGGTGGCCGAGACGCCGGTGAAGCGCTCGTAGTGGCCAAGGTCGAGGTCGGTCTCGGCGCCGTCGTCGGTGACGAACACCTCGCCGTGCTGATAGGGGCTCATCGTCCCCGGATCGACGTTGAGATAGGGGTCCAGCTTGCGCAGCCGAACCTTGTAGCCGCGCGCCTGCAAGAGGGCGCCCAGCGCCGCCGACGCCAAGCCTTTGCCCAATGAGGAGACCACGCCGCCGGTGATAAAAATGAACCGGGCCATGGACGTCCAGCTTAGCGCCGATTCGGCGGGTGGATAGAGGCGCGAATCAGGTCGCGTCGAAATGACTAGGGCGCGCCGGGGGCCGGGGCGTCAGAGGCAGGCTTCGCCGGGGCGATGGACGCTGGCCTCGGCGCTTCAAGCACCGGCGGCGCTGGCGCCGCTTCGGCGGGCGCGGTCTCTGTCCTCGCCGCGGCCCCATGGGCCGGCCTTGGCTTGGCGACAGGCTCCGACGCTAGGCTCGGAACCGTCGTCAGCGGTTGCGGCGCGGGGGCCGTCAACGGCTGCGGCGCCGGCGCCCCCACCAGCGATCCGGGCGTAGGTCCGGACGGCTCGGGCACGCTCCCCGCAGGCGGCGGTGGCGTCAACGGCTGATTCAGCTCGCTGGTGTTGGCGTGCTGCAGCTTCAGCTTCTCGACGATCGAGGATGTCGCCCGGTCGTGCGCGCCCAGCAGGGTCAGCCCGAAGCTCAGCACCAGGAACAGGCCGAACAGCACCCAGGTGATCCGCGTTAGCAGGTCCCCGGCGCCGCGCGCGGTGACCAGGCCCGTAGGTCCGCCGCCCATGCCGAATGCGCCGCCTTCGGAGCGTTGCATCAGCACCACACCGATCAACGCGATGCAGATAATTATATCGATGGTGATCAATAGACCGGAAAGCATCAAGTGTATCTAATCTGCCAGTATGCGACGTTTGGGGCGGGCCGGGCCTCTAGCATCCGGCGCCCGTCCGCGCCATAGCTAGGAAGCCAGCTCCTCCGGTCCAAGTCCTGTGATTCTCGAAACCGAACGCCTGGTCTTGCGCCCGATCGCGACGGCCGATTGGCGCGTGCTCTATCCGATCATGAGCGACCCTGTCGTCATGGCCCATTGGGACTCGACCGAGATCGAGGACCCCGACGTGGTCGAGCAGATGATCGCCGCCCAGGTCGAGGACATGGCCGCCGGCCGCGCCTGTTACTGGGCGGTCGAGCTGGCGAGCGAGCACGACTTCGTCGGCGCATGCGATCTTTCCGAGATCGATTGGCGCCATCGGCGCGGCGAAGTGGGCTTCCTGCTGGCCAACGGCGCCTGGGGCCAGGGCTATGGCCTGGAGGCGATGCGCGCCGTGGTCGACCACGCCGCGGCGCTCGGCCTGAAGCGGCTATGGGCTCGGGCCCACGCCGGCAATCAGCGCTCCGAGAAGCTGCTGGAGCGGCTCGGCTTCGAGGAAGAAGGCTATCTGCGCGGCCACATCCAGCGCGGCGGCGAGCGCCGCGACTGCAAGATCTTCGGCCTGCTGCTCTAGGGACCGATCGGCAACCGCAGCAGCGTGATCGAGGTCACCTGCCGCGCCGACCTGGCCGGGCGGCCGTCGCCCAGCACCACCAGCCGGAACGGCCCTTCTGGCGCCGCCATCGGCCCCCCCCCCCGCAATGGTCGGCGAGGAACACCTTGTCGCCGCGCATCACCGGGTCGGTCTCTGCCAGCGCCATAGCGACGTGGTAGCCGTCGGCGGCGCCGATGAGGACCACGTCAGCTAGCTCCGCCCCGCGCAACGCCTTGCCCTGCGGCGCACCGGCCTTGGCCAAGATCAGGCTCAGCGGCACGCCGTCGCAGGCTTCGCTCTTGCCTTCCAGCTGCAGCGTCACCGGCTGATGTGGCAGGGCGGCGATGTCGGCGGCGCTAAGCTGCACCTTCTCGCCGGCGAGGCCGCTCGGCGCGATCGACTGCGCGGCGGCGCCGCTCGCCAGGAGCAAGCCCGCCGCCGCTGCGATGAACGCGAGCCAAGCCTTGCCGGTCATCTGAGCCCCTCGTGACGTTTCTTGGCGCTGTATAGTAGGACTTCATGTCGTGGGCGACTGGCCCGAGCTTCGGATGTCGCCCATGTTCAACTCTCTTCACCGCCGCGCTTTCGCCCTCGGCGCCGCCATCGCGCTGATCGCCTCCGCGGCGCTGGCCCAGTCCGCGCCGATCACCGTCTTCGCCGCCGCCTCGCTGAAGAACGCGCTCGACGACGTCGACGCCGCCTACACCGCCCGGAGCCATGCGCCGGTGCGCGCCGCCTACGCCGCCTCCTCGGCCCTGGCGCGGCAGATCGAACAGGGCGCGCCGGCCGACGCCTTCATCTCCGCCGACAGCGACTGGATGGACTACCTGGCGCAGCGCAAGCTGATCGTCGCCGCCAGCCGGCGCGACGTGCTGACCAACCACCTGGCGCTGATCGCCCCCGCCGCTTCGAGCGTCCGGCTGACGATCCGCAAAGGCTTCCCGCTCGGCAAGGCCCTCGGCGATGGCCGCCTCGCGATCGCCGGCCCGGAAGTGCCGGCCGGGAAGTATGGCCGCGCCTCGCTGACGTCGCTGGGCGTCATGGACAGCGTGAAGGATCATCTGGCGACGGCCGAGAACGTGCGCGGCGCGCTGGCCTTCGTGGCCCAAAGCGAGGCGCCGCTCGGGATCGTCTATGACACCGACGCCAAGAGCGAGCCGAAGGTGAAGATCGTCGGCCTGTTCCCGGACGACAGCCACCCGCGCATCGTCTACCCGGCGGCGCTGGTTGCGGCCTCCGCCAGCGCCGGCGCCGCAGCCTACCTAGGCTTCCTGCAGGGCCCGCAGGCGTCGGCGATCTTCCAGCGCTACGGCTTCATCGTCCTGCCGCGGCCCAGGTAGCCTCACGGCGCGCCACATAAACCTGGCGGCGACCTTGGCGCAGCCGGCGCTCGATCCGGAAGCCGTGCCGGCAGAGCAGGCTGTTGGTGCGGTCGCGGTCGGCGCGGCGCCGATGGTCGGTGCGCACGATCACCACCCCTCCCGGCCGAACGTGCGGTAGGTCGCTCGCCAGCCGCTGGAACGCCGCCGCGCCCGTCGTGTCGAGCGACACCAGCAGGTCCGCCGGCTCCGAGGGGGCCGGCCCGCCGCTCAGGATCGCCACTTCGTCAAAGCCATGACGGCAGAGCCACAGTAAGGGCGACAGCGCGCCTTTGCCGACCAGATGGATCGCGCTGGTCCTGCGAATCCCGAGGCTGGCCAGGAACGCGCAAACGCCCTCGACGGCCGAATGAGGCCCGTCCGGAGGTTCCGTTGTCATATCTATGATACGCCCGACTGCGCCGCATTCTTTCTGGGCGGCGCTTCTGCAGGATTCGTACCCCGGGGGGCCGTCAGAATTCGAGATGAGGCTGAGCCTTGCCGCCTAAGCGCGGCGTAAGGGCCTCAAGCGGCCCGGACGATCGGCAGGAACTGCGCCGCGGTCAGCGACGCACCGCCCACCAGCGCCCCGCCGACGTCGCTGAGTCGCAGGATCTCCGCTGCGTTCTCGGGCTTCACCGAGCCGCCGTACAGGATCGGCGCCGGCGCCGCGCCCCAGCGTTCCTCCAGCGCCCGATGTATTGCGCCGTGCACGTCTTCGATCTCGCCGTTGGTCGGGGTGAGGCCGCTGCCAATCGCCCAGACCGGTTCGTAGGCCACGGCGAACGGCTGACCCGCGAGCGCCTCGGGCAACGAGCCGCCCAACTGGCGCAGCACCGCCTCGAGCCTACGCCCGGCCTGGCGCTCGTCCGCGGTCTCGCCGACGCAGACGATCGGTTCCAGCCCGGCGCGCAGGGCGGCTTCGACCTTGGCGGCGACCTCGGCGTTGCTCTCGCCGTAGTAAGCGCGGCGTTCGGAGTGGCCGAGGATCACCAGGGTCGCGCCGGCGTCGGCGAGCATCTCGGCCGAGACAGAGCCGGTGAAGGCGCCCTGTGGTTCGGCGCGGCAATCCTGACCGCCGACTTCGACGCCCGAGCCGGCCAGGGCATGCGCCAGACGGCTGATCAGGGTGGTCGGCGGACAGAGCGCCACCCGGGCGGCCGGCGCCTGTGCGTCCACCGCCGCGGCGATGGTCCTGGCCTCGGCCAGCGAGCCCTCCAGCCCGTACATCTTCCAGTTCCCGGCGATCAAACGGCGCGGTGTCGTCACTCGTCACGTCCTGTCACGCCGCTCGAACAGCGCGGCTCCGGCGCGGCATAGCCGGGCCACCGCGGTTCCACAACGCGCCTTGCCGGGCGCCCTGTTGGCCAGCCCAGGACATGACGCACGCTGGACGGGCGCCGGGCGGGGCCTCTATAGGGCGGCGATGCTTCGCTTTTTCCGCGGCTTCGCCAAATCGTGGTTCGGGCCCGCCATCATGGGACTGCTGGTCGTCGCGTTCGGCTTCCTCGGCAGCGGCGGCATCAAGTCGATGTTCGCCGGTTCGATCTCCGACGCGGTCGTCCAGGCCGGCGCGCACATCGTCACGCCCGGCCAGTTCCAGAAGCTGTTCCAGCGCCAGGAGCAGGCCTACCAGCAGCGCACCGGCCAGGCTTTCCCGCTGGAGGAGGCGCTGAAGGGCGGCGTCGACAAGGAGATGCTGCAGGGCCTGTCCGCCCAGACCGCCTATTTCGAAATGTTGTCGGGCTCGGGCATCCGGCCCACCGACGACGTGGTCGCGCTCGAACTGCGGCGCCAGGCCGAATCGGGCCAGGCGCCCGGCATCGCGCAGATCTTCGACTCGGTGACCGGCAAATTCCGGCCCGAGGGGCTGGCCGCGCTGTTGAAGAACAACGGCATCAGCATGCCCGAGTTTCAGCGCGAGCTGGCCGACAGCATCGCCGACACCGACTTCAACGCCGCGATCCGCGAGGGCTACGAGACGCCCCGGATCTACGCGGCGATCCAGGCCGCCCTGGTGCTGGAGAGCCGCGACGTCACCTATTTCGTGATCCCAGCGGCCAGCGTGCCGCTCCCGCCCAAGCCGACCGACGCCCAGCTGGTCGCCCTGATGCAACAGCACCGCGACCAGCTGATGCTGCCCGAGCGGCGCCGGCTGAGCATCGTGCGCTTCAGCGCCAAGACGATCGCGCCCACCCTGACGGTCGATCCCGCGGCGATCCAGCAGCAGTTCGAGGCCAAAAAGGCGACCTACGGCAAGCCGGAGCTGCGCTCCTTCGTCGAGATTCCGCTGAACGATCCGAAGCAGGCGCCGGCGGTGATCGCCGCGCTCGGCAAGGGCGCGGATCCGACGGCTGTCGCCAAGTCGGTCGGCGTCGATCCGGTGGCCTATGACGACACGGCGCAGTCGGCCGTCGCCGACCGCAAGGCGGCCGACGCCGCGTTTGCTATGCAGGCCGGCGCCGTCAGCGGCCCGGTGCAGGGCGACTTCAAGACCGTCGTGCTGAAGCTGACCAGGATCACCCCGGCCCAGGCGCCGGACCTGACCGCGGCGCGGGCCCAGATCGAGGCCGACCTGCGCCAGTCCGAGGCGGTCGACAAGGTCTATGACCTAACCCAGAAGTTTGACGATCTGCGCCAGGGCGGCGCCAGTGTCGCCGACGCGGCCGCCAAGCTGGGGTTGCCCGTCGTGCACGTCGGACCGGTGCCGGCCGACGGCAAGGACCCGATAACTGGCCAGATCGACCCGATGCTGAGCCAGAAGCTGCTGGCCAACGCCTTCCAGTTGTCCCAGGGCGGCGACAGCGATGAAGCGCAGCAGGACGGCGACAAGGGCGAATACTATGCCGTCCACGTCGACCAGGTGCTCGCGCCAAACCTGCCGAGCCTGGACGAGCCTGGCATTCGCCCAGCCCTGACCCAGGCCTTTCTGCAGCAGACCGTCCTCAGCGCGCTGCAGCAGAAGGGCGTTGACGCCCAGGCGGCGCTCAAGCAGGGCGCGACGTTCGAGGCGGTGGCGGCGACCGACAACGCCCAGGTGGCGCACCAGGTCGGCTTGCAACGGGCCCAGGCGCAGCAGGACGCGCAGCGGTTCGGCCAACCGTTCCTGGCTAACGTATTCGACGGCAAGGCCGGACAGGTGTTCACCGCCGGCTCCGATCCACTCAAGGGGCTGGTGATCGGCCGCGTGGATGCGGTGAGGCCGGCCGATCCGAGCCAGGTGGCCCAGGTGCTGGATCCGCTGCGCCAGCGCGCCACCTCGGCCTATCTGGAGGCGCTGGCGGATGCGGCGCGGACAGCCTCGGTCAAGCTGGTCAAGCCGCGCACCGACCTTGCCCTCGCCCGCAACGCCATGGGGGTCGACCCGGCGATGGCCGCGCGGGTCGACAAAGCCGCCGCCAGCTCGGGAACCGCATCTGGGGCCGCCCCAGGCGCCAAGCCGGCCAAGTGACCTGCGAACCTGCCTTTGACGCCTTCGCCCGAGCCTACGGCGCCGGGCAGGTGCAGGTGGTGGTCCAGCGGCTGGTCGATGACCTGGAGACCCCGGTCTCGGCCTATCTGAAGGTCGCGCATGGCAAGCCCTACAGCTTCTTGTTCGAGTCGGTGGAAGGCGGCGCCTGGCGCGGCCGCTATTCCTGCCTGGTGATGGCGCCGGATCTGGTCTGGAGGTGCCGAGATAGCCGGGCCGAGATCGCCGAGGGCGCCGACATCGCGGCCGGCCGCTTTCGCCCGGACGGCGACGGCGCGCTGGAGTCGCTGCGCGACCTGGTGGCGCGCTCGCGGCTCGATCTGCCGCGCGGCCTGCCGCCGATGGCCGCCGGCGTGTTCGGCGTGATCGGCTACGACATGATCCGGCTGGTCGAGAAGCTGCCAGACGTGAACCCAGACCCGCTGAACCTGCCCGACGGCGTGCTGATCCGCCCCTCGCTGATCGCCATCTTCGACGGCGTGGCCCAGGAGATCATCCTGGTCACCACCGTGCGCCCGTCAGCCGAGGGCGCCGAAGTCGCCTACGCCGCCGCCAAAGCGCGGATCGCCACGGTGATCGAGGCGCTGCAGCAATCCTTGCCGCCGCCTGGCCCCCGTCCCGCGCCCCAGCCCGACCAGTTCGCCTCTCCGGTCAGCCAGGCCGCCTACGGCGAGATCGTCGAGAAGGCCAAGGAGTACATCCGCGCCGGCGACATCTTTCAGGTGGTGCCCAGTCACCGCTTCAGCGCCCCGTTCCCGCACGATCCGTTCGCGCTCTACCGCTCGCTGCGGCGAACCAACCCCTCGCCGTTCATGTTCTTCCTCAACTTCCCGGAGTTCCAGCTGATCGGCTCTTCGCCGGAGATCCTGGTGCGCCTGCGCGACGGCAAGATCACCATCCGCCCGCTCGCCGGCACCCGGCCCCGGGGCGCGACGCCGGAGGAGGACGCCGCCTTCGAGGCCGAGCTGATCGCCGACCCCAAGGAGCACGCCGAGCACCTGATGCTGCTCGACCTCGGCCGCAACGACGTCGGCCGCGTCGCCATGCTGGGCCAGCAAGGCCGCAATGCGCCGCCGCAGAGCGCCCGCAAGGGGCCGCACGTGCGCGTCACCGCCAGCTTCTTCGTCGAGCGCTACAGCCACGTGATGCACCTGGTCTCTAACGTCGAAGGCGATGCGCCCGAAGGCCTCGATCCGGTCGACGTGGTGATGTCCGCCCTCCCCGCAGGCACCCTCTCGGGCGCGCCGAAGGTGCGGGCGATGCAGATCATCGACGAGCTGGAAGCCGAAAAGCGCGGCGTCGCCTACGCCGGTGCGGTCGGCTACTTCGGCGCCGACGGGTCGGTCGACACCTGCATCGTGCTTCGCACGGCGCTGCTCAAGGACCGCCGCCTCTACGTCCAGGCCGGTGGCGGCGTGGTCGCCGACTCCGACCCGGTGGCCGAATACGAAGAGACGCTGCACAAGGCCCGCGCCATCCGCACCGCCGCCGCGGAGGCCTGGCGCTTCGCCTGAGGGGCTGCCGAGCTCGCGGTCAGGCCTTCGGCGCCCGCGGAGTCGCGTAGGCCAAGTAGCCGCGCTCCACCATCCGTCGCATCCCGTCGTAGGCCTCCGTCAGCTCTTCGAACGTCAGCCGCAGGTTCCGCAGCTCGTCGATCTGATCGGGCGTCGGCGTCCGCGCTTGTTCGGTGGTCGCCAGAGCGGTGGCGATCCATCGCGCCCGCGCCTGCGCCGCCGCCAGCCCCAGGCGCTGGAACTGTTGCACATCTATCTTGTCGATCGCGCCGCCAATGATCTTTCGGTTCGCGTCGTACGCAGCGTAGTCGATCTCTTCCAACTGGCCGCGCAACTGGCGCTGATGGTGTGGATCGCTGGCCTCGTCCGGCTCGAAGTAGTCGCCGACGGCGCGCCCGCGTCGGGTCGTCACTCTGGTGGTGGACATCGTCCCCTCCACAATTAGAAAGGCCGAGGCCAGGGGCCACGGCTTGCCCATCCTCCGCGCTTCAGCTTGGCAAACCGTTAGCGCCGCGGCGGGAGAGCAGCCCCGGTCATTCGTTCCAGTCGTTCGGGATTGCGGCCAGTCTGGCTACTTGAGGCCGAAACACATCGTCAGGCGGTTGGTCTCGCTCTGCCGTTCGTAGGCGGCCGTCGGGCAGAACCGGCGGATCAACGCCAGGCCCCAGCCGCCGGGAACCGCCTCGGACAGGCTGCGGGGGCGCCGCGGCGTCGCCGCGGCCGTGGGGTCGAAGGCCGAGCCATTGTCCTCGACAGTCAGGCGCACCGTGTCGTCGGCCACGCTCACCCGCACCGTGATTTCGCCGACGACGCCGGCCGGGAAGCCGTGGAGCACCGCGTTGACCACGGCTTCCTCGAGCGCCACGTGCATCCGGGCGACGACGTCCGCCGGCGCCGCGTCGCGCGGTAAGGCCTCGTCGAGCCAGGCATAGAGATCGGCGGCGGCCGAGAGTTCCGACGCCATCCTGAAGACAGCTTCATCGGCCGACACTGGGGCCAAGGCTCCGCTCAACGGGAACTGACCGCCGCAAGGGCGTCGGCGTGAAGTTTGTAGACCGGCACCAGCTCGTCGATGCCGCTGGTCGTGATCACTTCGGCGACGATAGGTTGAGGAGCCAGCAGCACGAGCTTGCCACGCCTGGCTTGGACAGCCTTGGCGCACTGCACCAGGCATCGAAGTCCCAGGGACGCCATGAAGTCGACTTCGGATAGATCGACGACCACTGCGTTGCGCGAACCTCCCACGACATTCATCGGCATCTCGATCGCGATCGCCCCCGCAACATCGATCCGGCCCGATAGCCTGACGAGCGTTATGTCGTCGGCCGCCTCTTCCACAGCAATCAGCATCTCAGGCCCCTTCTACGCTTGGTCGCGGACCCGGCTTCATCCGTCGCCAGACCAGCGCGCATTGTAAAGCTGCGGTTGGTGACGGTATGGTGACAGCGTCACTCCAATGTTTTTCGAAGGGGAATGATGGCGGAAGGGGAATATTCGAAGACCGCCGAAAAGACGCTGTTCCTGGCCAGCGTTCCCCACGTCGCCCCCGCCTCGCACGGCGGTCATTTCCTTAGCTACAGCTGGGATGGCGAAGTTCGGCGACAGCGCATCGGTCCCTCGGGTGTGACGGTGGGCCGGCAAGTCGGCTGCGACATCGTCTTCCCGGTGGCCCAGGTGTCTCGCGAACACTGCCGGTTCCGGCTCGAGGTCGACGGCGGCGTCACCATCCTCGACCTGTTCTCGACCAACGGCACCTTTGTCGGCGACCTGCGCGTCGAAGGACCGACGCGGCTCGCCACCGGCGATCACGTCGCGGTCGGCGACTTCGTGCTGCGCTACGAATGGCGCGACGAGCACGAGGTCGAAGAGGAAACACGTCTCACCCGGGAGCTGCGCGAGGGCGCCGACTATGTCCGCGCCATCCTACCCCCACCGATCTCGGAAGGGCCGGTGCAGGCCGAATGGTGGTACGCGCCCTCATCGGAGCTGGGTGGGGACGCCTTCGGCTATCAGTTCCTCGACGAGACGACGTTCACCGGCTTCCTGATCGACGTTAGCGGCCACGGCGTCGGCGCCGCGTTGCTTGCCGCCAACGTCGCCAACGTGCTGCGCCGCCACGCCCTTGTGGGCGTGGATTTTCGCGATCCGGCCCAGGTCGCCGCGGGGCTGAACGCGATGTTCCCGATGGAAGAGCATGGCGGGCTCCTGCTCACCCTCTGGTGTTTCACCTACGACGTCGAAAGCAGGACCCTTCGCTTCTGCTCGGCGGGGCACCACCCTGCCCTTCTGGTCGCCCCGGCGATACCCGAGCCGGCGCCAATCTGGCGGCGAGGCCCGTCGATCGGCATGCTTCCCGCCCCCCATTGGGAGGTCGGCGCAGTGCTGATCGAACCCGGCAGCCGGCTCTATATCTTCAGCGACGGCGCATTCGAGATCCTCGACCAAAGCGGTCGGCAAAGAGACCTGGAGCACCTGCGTCAGATCATTCGCGATGGGGCGCGAACCGGCGAATGGAAGGCGCGTTGGCTCTATGACTCGGTGCGCGCCACCGCCCGGCCGGGCCCACTGGAAGACGACTTCTCCGTGCTCGTGCTCAATTTTCAGTAGGCGCGCTCAGGTGATCCGCGCGCGGACCTCATCGCGCGCCCGGTACAGTTCCCAGAACTTGTCCGCGATCGCCGAGGCCTCGATGCCCTGGCCGCCGCTCGCGAACGGGGTGCCCTTGACGGCGCCCGCAACCATCACCTCGCCGACATAGACGCCGTCGGCGGCCAGCCGCTGCGACAAGAGGCCGACGAGCTTGTATTTCGCCGCGTTGGCGAGCGCGACGCCTACGGTCCTCAGGTTGGTAGCCAGGGCGTCCATCATCGGCGTGGTCTCGCCGAACGCACCGTTGGTGACGAGCACCGCCCCGTCCTTCGTGCTCTTCAGGTCGGGCAGTGCTTCCTGGACGGCGGCGAGCAGCCCGACCACGGCGACGTCGAACACGCCGCCCACCGCGACCGGGTCCGTCGCGATGAGATCGCCGACATCGCCGCCGCTGTAGACGTTCCAAAGGATGACGGTGATCGGGCCGAACTCGGCGCGCGCCTTGCCGATCGCCGCGCGGTTCGCGGCGGGCTCGCCCGCGTCAGCCGCGAACGCCGCGGCTTTGACGCCCTTCGCCTTCAGCGCCTTCACACCGGCGTCCAGTCGCTCGGGACTTCGCGCGACCAGCGCAACCGAGAAACCCTCGGCGCCGAACTTCCCCGCGACCGCGGTCGAAATCCCCGGCCCGAACCCCACGATCACAGTCGACTTCGACATGGGCCCCTCCAACGCTGCGCCTCGCTTTCATATAGGCGCGCCGCCAGGCTCAGACCGGTTTTTCCTGCCCGCGGGATGGCCTATGGATGCGCTTGTCCCACAGCCACGACGCCAGGAAGACCATCATGAAGACCCGCATCACCGAGCTGTTCGGCATCCGCCATCCGATCATCCAGGGCGGCATGCACTTCGTCGGCTTGGCGGAGATGGCCGCGGCGGTCTCCAACGCCGGCGGCCTCGGCATCATTACCGGCCTGACTCAGCGCACGCCGGCCGACCTCGGCAAGGAGATCGCCCGCGGCCGCGAGATGACCGACCAGCCATTCGCGGTGAACCTGACCTTCCTGCCCTCGATCAACCCGCCGGACTATCCGGGCTACATCCAGGCGATCATCGATGGCGGCGTGAAGATCGTCGAGACCGCCGGCAACAACCCGCAGCGGTTCATGCCGGCGTTGAAGGAAAACGGCATCAAGGTGATCCACAAGTGCACCTCGGTGCGTCACTCTTTGAAGGCCGAGAGCGTCGGCTGCGACGCGATCAGCGTCGACGGCTTCGAATGCGGCGGTCACCCCGGCGAAGACGACGTGCCCAACTTCATCCTGCTCAACCGCGCGGCCGAGGCGCTGAGCGTTCCGTTCGTGGCCTCCGGCGGCATGGCCAACGGGCGCTCGCTGGCGGCCGCTTTGGCCTTGGGCGCCGACGGCATCAACATGGGCACCCGCTTCATGGCGACGAAGGAGGCGCCGATCCACGACAACGTCAAACAAGGCATCGTCGCCGCCAGCGAACTCGACACCCGGCTGATCATGCGATCGTTGCGCAACACCGAGCGGGTGCTGACCAACGCCGCAGTCGAGCGCCTGCTGGTCAAGGAGCGCGAGCTGGGACCGAACCTGAAGTTCGAGGACATCATCGAGGAGGTGGGCGGGGTCTATCCGCGGGTGATGACCGAGGGCGAGATGGACGCCGGGGCCTGGTCCTGCGGCATGGTGGTGGGCCTGATCCACGACATCCCTACCTGCCGCGAGCTGATCGAGCGCACCATCGCCGAGGCGACCCAGATCATCCGTGGGCGGCTGGAGGGGATGCTGGCCGACGACAGGGTCGCGGTATGAGCGTCGCCGACCTGACCTCGGCCAACGCTGCCGAGCTTTCGGCGCTTTACCGCTCGAAAGCCGCGTCCCCGGTCGAGGCGATGACAGCGATCCTCGCCCGCGCCGAGGCGGTGAACCCGCGCATCAACGCCCTCACGCTGGTCGACGCCGAGGCGGCGCTGGCGGCGGCGCGGGAGTCCGAGGCGCGATGGGGCGCCGGCGAGCCGCGCTCGCCGCTGGACGGCGTCCCAGTTTCGATCAAGGAGCTGATCCGCACCAAGGGCTGGCCGCAGACTATGGGCAGCCGGCTCACCGACAAGGCCGCGGCGAGCGAGGACGCTCCGGCCGTGGCCCGGCTGCGCGAGGCCGGCTCGGTCGTCTACGCCCAGAACACCAGCCCGGAATACGGCTTCAAGGGCGTGACCGATTCGCCCCTGCACGGCATCACCCGCAACCCGTGGAACCTGGACCTGACGCCCGGCGGCTCGTCCGGCGGCTCCGGCGCGGCGGTGGCGGCCGGGCTGGGCCCGCTGGCGGTCGGCACCGACGGCGGCGGCTCGGTGCGCATTCCGTCGGCCTTCTGCGGCCTCGTCGGGCTGAAGGCGACCTACGGCCGGATTCCCGCCTGGCCGCCCTCGATGCACGGCGACCTCGCCAACACCGGGCCGATGACCCGCACCTCGCTCGACTGCGCCCTGATGCTGAACCAGATGTCGCGCCCCGACCCGCGCGATCCCTTCCCGGCGCAACCCGAGGACAAGGACTACACCGTGGGGCTGGGCGACGGCGTGAAAGGCCTCAAGATCGGCCTGATCATGAAGTTCGGCGACGTCTTCCTCGATCCGGCGGTCGAAGCGGGAGTGACCGCCGCGGCGAAGACCCTCGAGGAACTCGGCGCGATCGTCGCGCCGATCGCCTCGCCGACATCCAGCGCGGACGCCGGGCGCGTCTTCGTGGTCCACTGGTTCTCGGCCCTGCAGCGCCTGCTACAGCTCTATCCGGCCGAGCAGCACGCTCAGTTCGACCCCCAGTTGCTGCAGAACGCCCGCGTCGGCGAGGCCTACTCGGTGCAGACGCTGGTCGACGCGATGGTCGCGCGCCGCGAGATGTCGACGGCCTGGAACCTGCTGTTCACCAGCTACGACCTGGTCATCTCGCCGACCCTGAACGTGCTGCCATTCGCCGTCGGCCAGCCATTCCCAGGCGGGCCGGACGGCGCCCCGAACTACGGCTGGTCTAACACCGCCCTGTTCAACCTGACCCGCCACCCGGCGATCACCACGCCGACGGCCCTCGGCCCCTCGGGCCTACCGGTAGGCCTGCAGATCGTCGCCGCCCACTACCGCGACGACCTGGTGCTGCGCGCCTCCGCCGCGCTCGAGGCCGCCCAGTCCCGGACGTTCCCGGTGCTGCCGGCCTAGCCCGTGGACTAGGTCGGCCAGGGAGACGGCAGCATCACCACGGCGGCGGCCAGCGCCATCGCGGTGATGGCGAAGAAGGCGGCGGCGGCGATGACGCCGGCCAGGCTCTCGGCGCCGGCCGTCGGCGGCGCTAGCAGGGCGCGGGCGTCGCGCAGACGGATAGCGCTGAGGCGGGAATCGGTTTCGAGCATCGCCGACAGTCTGCGCTCGCCGGGCGCGGCTGCAACCCCCGCGGCCACGACAGATCCGCCTGCGCGTCGGTGGACGGCACTCGATTCTGGGCCAAGGTTCGCGGCCGTGGCAATGGGTCTGCAATCATTTGGGGTAGAGATATCGCACGACATTGATGCACTTGGAGTTGGCATGCGGGCGCTGGTGTTGGTATCGGCCTTGGCGTTCGCGGCAAGCACCGCGGATGCGCAGACTCCCGACATTCCCGATATCCAGACGACTCCGCCGCCGGCCGCGGCGCAGCTTTCCATCACCACCTCGACGCTGAAGTACGGGCCGCCTCCGTCATGGGTGAAGCCGGTCGAGGTCCCGCAGGCGCCGCCGCCGTTCGAAGGCGGCGGCGTGCAGGTTTTGCTGCAAGACCGGCAGGTGCGGCTGAGCGCTCAGGGCGACGAGTTCTACATCCACGCGGCGACCAAGGTCCTGAACCAGGCGGGCCTCACGCCATTGGGCACGTTCCAGGTGAACTGGGACCCGGGGACGTCATCGATCACGCTGCACCGGGTGCGGATCCTTCGCGAAGGCCACGCCATCGACATCCTGAACGGCGGCGTGGACCTCACCGTCCTCCGGCGCGAGACCAAGCTCGAACGCGCGACGTTAGACGGCCAGCTGACCGCCACCGAGTCGGTGCCGGGCCTCCAGATCGGCGACGTGCTGGAGATCGAATATACGCTGCGGCGCGCCGATCCCGCGCTCGGCGGGCGCTCTCAGGCGACGCTGACGATGACCAACGCTGTGACCATGTCGACGGTCGCGCGATGGCGAGAGCGGCTGATCTGGCCGGACGCGAAGACGATCAGCTGGCGCGCCACTGATGGGATGCCGCCGCCGGCGGTCTCGCACGCGGACGGCGGCACCGAGGTGCTGGTCGATCTCACGGACGCCCATCTGCCGCCGCTGCCGGCCGGCGCGCCAGCGCGCTACCTCTACCAGCGTCGGCTGGAAGCGACTCAGTTCGCCACCTGGAACGACATCTCCAGCCTGATGTCGCCGCCGTTTGCCAAAGCGGCAGTGCTTGCGCCGCAGTCTCCGCTCAAGGTCGAAGCGGCGAAGATCGCGGCGGCGACGCAGAGTCCATCGGTGCGGACGGAACTGGCCCTGGCGCTGGTCCAGAGCCAGATACGCTATCAAGCCGTCAACCTGGACGACGGCGGCTATGTGCCCGCCCCCGCCGACGTCACCTGGAGCCGCCGCTATGGCGACTGCAAAGGCAAGACCGTCGTCCTGCTGGCTCTGTTGCGGGAGCTAGGGGTCGACGCCGATCCGGTGCTGGTTAGCGCGACCCTAGGCGACGGCCTCGACGCCCAGTTGCCGCAACTGACCGACTTCAATCACGTGGTCGTCCGCGCCCAGATCGGCGGGCGAACCTATTGGCTGGATGGAACCAAGCCGGGCGACCCGAAGGCGCTGGACGATATCTCGCCGCCGCCGTTCCACTGGGGGCTGCCGCTCAGCACGGTGGGGGCGTCGCTGGTGAAGATCGACCTGGAGGCGGCCCGCCGACCGCTGCTCGAAGTCGTGAACCATTTCGACGCCTCTTCGGGCATCGCCGGCATGACGCCAAGCCATAGCGAGTTCATCCTTCGCGGCCCAACGGCTCTCGCGCTCGGCTCGGTCAGCAACGCCGTGCCGCACGACGCCGCTGAGACGCTCCTGCGTGGTTTCGTGCAGAAGCTGGCGCCTGGCGTCACCGCGAACACGCTCACGTGGAGCTACGACCCGGCGGCCACCGTTTTCACCATCCGCATCGACGATCCGGTCAAGCTGCGCTGGCTCTGGAACCGCGAGACCGACCAATACGTCCACCCGATGGGCGCCGGCCCGATCGTTCATCCGGCGATCCCGCCGAAGCGCGACCCGAAGATGGACCAAAGCGCGCCCTATGCCGTCGGGTATCCATTCTACAACGCATTCCGCACCGAGATCGTGCTCCCGCATGGCGGTGCGGGATTTCAGCTGGTCGGGCGCTCGTACAACCAGATCATCGGCGCCACCGCCTTCACCCGCTCAGCTAAGCTGGAGGGTGGCATGGCGCTGTTCGAGACCTCGGCGCGAAGCGTCGCGCCGGAGTTCTCGGCGCTCGACGCCGGCAACGTGACGGCGCTGGCGCAGGCAGTGAGCAGCGAACCGATCGAGCTGCGCGCGCCGAAAGGCCTTGGCGGCCCGGTCGAAACGCCAGCCGAACCGCCGCCAGAGACGGCGACCGTGACGCTGGATCCCTGAGCCGCCGTGGCGCTGCGGCGACCGGCGACGCTGGCCCCCCGAGCCGCCGCGTCGAAACCGATTCCCCTTTCGCCGCCCCCGCACTAGAACGCTGGCCTTCAATAGGTCCGCGCCATGATCCTGGTCATCGATAACTACGACAGCTTCACCTACAACCTGGTCCACTATCTGAGCGAGCTGGGCGCGGAGACCGTCGTCTATCGCAACGATGCGCTGACCGCCCAGGACGCGCTGGCGATGCGACCGCAGGCCATCGTGCTGTCGCCCGGCCCCTGCACGCCGAACGAAGCCGGTATCTGCCTGGCCCTGATCGCCGGCGCGCCGGCGGACCTGCCGATCCTGGGCGTCTGCCTCGGCCACCAGTCGATCGGCCAAGCGGTGGGCGGCGAGGTGATCCGCGCGCAGAGCCTGATGCACGGCAAGACCAGCCCGATCCACCACACCGGCAAAGGGGTCTTCGCCGGCATGCCCAACCCGTTCACCGCCACGCGCTATCACAGCCTCTCGGTCCGCCGCGAAACCCTGCCGCCGGAGCTGGAGATCACCGCCTGGACTGACGACGGCGAGATCATGGGTTTCTCCCACCGAACCCGGCCGCTGCACGGGGTGCAGTTCCACCCCGAGAGCATCGCCACTGAGGGCGGCCATCAGCTGTTGGCCAATTTCCTCGAGCTGGCCGGCGTCAAGCGGCTGGAACAGGCCTGACGGCGCAGCGCTGATGTCGGACGCCTTTAAACCCCTGCTCGCCCGGCTCGCCGACGGCGCCACCCTCGATGAGGCCGACGCGGAGAGTTTCTTCGCCGCCGCCCTGCGCGGCGAGCCGACCCCGGCCCAGGTGGCCGCCGCGGTCACCGCCATGCGCCTGCGCGGCGAAACGGTCGGCGAGATCACCGCCTGCGCCCGAGTGATGCGGCGCGCGGCCCTGACCTTGAAGCACCCACACCAGGTCATCGACGTCTGCGGCACCGGCGGCACAGGGCTTTCGACCTTCAACGTCTCGACCGCGGTGGCGATGGTGGCGGCGGGCGCGGGGCTGAAGGTCGCCAAGCACGGCAACCGCACCATGACCCGCCGCTCCGGCAGCGCCGACGTGCTGACCGCGCTCGGCGTCAACATCCAGGCCAATTTAGAGCAGCAGCGGCGCGCGCTGGACGAGGCCGGGCTCTGCTTCATGTTCGCGCCGGCGCACCACGGCGCGATGCGGCACGTGTTGCCGATCCGCCAGGAGCTGGGCTTCCGCACCGTGTTCAACCTGCTCGGCCCGCTCGCCAACCCGGCCGGGGCGCAGCGGCAGGTGTTGGGCGTGTTCAGCGAGCGCTGGGTCGAACCGCTGGCGCGGGTGCTAGGCGCGCTGGGGGTCGAGAAGGCCTGGGTGGTGCACGGCGAGGGCCTCGACGAGATGACCACGACTGGCCTCACCCAGGTCGCCGAGTGGCGGAACGGCGGCGTGCGCCTGTTCAACGTCACGCCCGAGGCGGTTGGCCTGCCCCGCGCGGCGCTGGCGGACCTGGCTGGCGGCGACCCGGTAGCCAACGCCGAAGCGATCCGCGCGCTGCTGGCGGGCAGGGCCGGGCCTTACCGCGACGTCGTGCTGCTCAATACCGCCGCGGCGCTACTGGTCGCCGACAAGGTCGAGACCCTGCAGCAAGGCGTCGCGCAGGCCGCCGCGTCCATCGACGACGGCCGCGCCGCGATCGCGCTGGCCAAGCTGGTCGAAGTCACGAACCGCCTGTGAGCGCGCCTGAGTGAGCGACATTCTCGAGCAGATCGCCGCTTACAAACGCGACGAGGTCGCCGCCGCGCGCCGCGCCTCGAGCCAGCACATGGTAGAGGAAAGGGCCAAGGCCGCCTCGCCGCCGCGCGGCTTTCGCGCCGCCCTCCTACGCGCCGCCGCGCCGGGCCGCCTCGCGCTGATCGCCGAGGTGAAGAAGGCCTCGCCGTCGAAGGGCCTGATCCGTGCCGACTTCGATCCGCCGGCGCTCGCCCGCGCCTACGAAGCCGGCGGCGCCACCTGCCTCTCGGTGCTGACTGACGCGCCCAGCTTTCACGGCGCCGACGCCTATCTGACCGCCGCCCGCGCGGCGAGCGCCCTCCCCGCCCTACGCAAGGAGTTCCTGGTCGATCCCTGGCAGGTGGCGCAGTCCCGCGCCCTCGGCGCCGACGCGGTCCTGGTGATCCTGGCGATCAGCGACGACGCGCTGGCGGCCGAACTGCTCGCCGAAGCCGCGCGGCTCGGGATGGACGCCCTGGTCGAGGCGCACGACGAAGCCGAGGTCGACCGCGCGGTAGCGCTGGGCGCGGCGCTGATCGGCGTCAACAACCGCAACCTGCGCACCTTCGTCACCGACCTCGCGGTCACCGAGCGGCTCGCCGCCCGCATTCCGCCGGATCGCCTGCTGGTCACCGAAAGCGGCATCGCCAGCGGCGCTGACATCGCCCGCCTCGCCGCCGCCGGCGCCCGCGCCATGCTGGTCGGCGAGAGCCTGATGCGCCAGCCGGACGTCGAAGCCGCGACCCGGGCGCTGCTGGCCTAGCCTGGCGAAATATTTCGAGCCGGATCGTCCGTACAGCCCTGGCGCCGACTCACACCGCCCGCGCAACTGATTCCAGACGCACCAAGCTTGGCCGCGGGCTTCAGCCGTCTGAATTGGTTACCCTTTTCGTTTACTTGACTTTAACCGTGAACACCTAGAGAACATCGCAGAACGTTTTTGCTTTGTTCCGGCGGGTCGTCGGGCGACGTTCTTGAGGCTGCACACATGCTTACCCGCAAACAGCACGAGCTTCTCATGTTCATCCATGAGCGGATCAAGGAAACCGGCGTGTCGCCCTCATTCGACGAGATGAAGGACGCGCTGGACCTGGCGTCCAAGTCAGGGATTCACCGCCTGATCACGGCGTTGGAGGAGCGCGGCTTCCTGCGCCGCCTGGCGCACCGGGCCCGGGCGCTGGAAGTGATCAAGCTGCCCGAGCAGGCGACCGCCGCGGCGCCGCCCAAGGGCCGCGGCGCCTTCCGTCCGCAGCTGGTCGAGAGCGGGCCCGGCGCAGCGCCCGCCGGCGGTCCAGCCAACGACGTCCGTGAATTGCCGGTGCTGGGGCGCATCGCCGCCGGCACCCCGATCGAGGCGATCCAGCACGAGCGCGACCGCATGCAGGTGCCCGAGAGCATCCTCGGCGCCGGCGAGCACTATGTGCTCGAGGTGCAGGGCGACTCGATGATCCAGGCCGGCATCCTCGACGGCGACTTCGTGGTCATCCGAAAGGGCGCCACCGCCAACTCCGGCGAGATTGTCGTCGCCCTGGTGATGGGCGAAGAGGCCACCCTGAAGCGCCTACGCAAGAAGGGCGCGTCGATCGCCCTCGAAGCCGCCAACCCCACCTACGAGACCCGCATCTTCGGCCCCGACCAGGTGCAGGTGCAGGGCAAACTGGTGGGACTGATCCGGCGCTATCACTAGGTCCCGCACCCGCTCGGCCAGCTACAATACTCCGTAGATTCAACCATATAATGGTCGTCATCCCGGAGAGCCGCGAAGCGGACTCATCCGGGATCCGGATGGGCAGCGGCAGCTGGTCGCTCGCCAGATAACTGACGAAGGTGGGCGCCGTGGGCCGCTGGCGCTCGGCGTATCGACGTCGACGACGAAGCCTTCCACCTCGGCGACGCCAGCCGCCGGCACGATCGCAGCGGCCACGTGGTCGCTGCGCAGCTCGGCCACCGAGAATCCCGCCGCGACCATCGTCGCCAGTATCAACGCCGCGATCAGCGTCCGACCGCCGACGCGTCAGGCGCCCGCGCCCGCGCTGGTCCCAGCGCGATGGCCGCGCTGGCGGCCGGCCACAGCGGCGGCTCGCTCTTCAGGCCCAGATAGATCGCCGCGCCGAGGCCGAAAGCCCCGGAACTCAGAGGAACACGCGGTCGACCTGCGACCGCTCCGGGGCCAGCGCGCCGCGCAACAACGCCGCGGCGCTAGGAAGGCGGCGAAGTCGCGTGTTAAGAGCCCGCGCCCCGCCACCCGGTAAAGCGATGCCCGAGCCCGCCGCCTCCCCCAAAGCGCCTGTCGTCACCCGTATCGCCCCCTCGCCCACTGGGATGATGCACATAGGCACAGCCCGCACGGCGCTTTTCAACTGGCTGTATGCACGCCATACGGGCGGCAAGTTCCTCATCCGCGTCGAGGACACCGACCGCGAGCGCTCGACGCCCGAGGCGGTCGCGGCGATTTTCGACGGCATGGCGTGGCTGGGGCTCGAGCCGGACGCCGAGCCGATCTTCCAATTTTCCCGCGCCGACCGGCACCGCGAGGTGGTGATCGAGCTGCTGGAGCGCGGCGGCGCGTACCGCTGCTACATGACCGTCGAGGAACTCGCGATCGAGCGCGAGATAGCCCGCGCCGAGGGTCGTCCGATCCGCTCGCCGTGGCGCCATCGTGGGCCGCCGGCCGGCGCCAACCTGCCGTTCGTGATCCGCCTGCGCGCGCCGACCGAGGGCGAGACCGTGGTGCAGGACCTGGTCAAGGGCCCGGTGTCGTTCCGCAATCGAGAGCTCGACGACCTGATCCTGCTGCGCGCGGACGGCTCGCCGACCTACAACCTCGCCGTGGTGGCCGACGATCACGACATGGGCGTCACCCACGTGATCCGCGGCGACGACCACCTCAGCAACACCCCGCGCCAGATCCTGATCTACCAGGGCATGGCGTGGCCGCTGCCGGCGTTCGGCCATTTGCCGATGATCCACGGCCCTGACGGCGCCAAGCTCTCGAAACGGCATGGAGCTCAGGGCGTGCGCGAGTTCGCCGACATGGGCTACCTCCCCGAGGCGATGCGCAACTACCTGGCCCGGCTGGGCTGGGGCCACGGCGACGACGAGATCTTCGGCGACGCCGACGCCGCCGCCTGGTTCGACGTCACCGACGTCGTCAGCGCGCCGGCGCGGCTCGACTGGCACAAGCTGAACCACCTGAACCAGCACTACATCCGCCTGGCTGACGACCGCCGCCTGATGGGCCTGGTGTTCGAGGTCCTGCGCAGCCGCGACGTCCACCTGCCGCGCGACTTCGCCGAGCGGCTCGCGCGCACCATCCCGCTGGTCAAAGAGGGGGCGAAGACCATCCTGGAGCTGGCCGACCTGGTGATGTTCGCGCTGAAGCCGCGGGCGAACGAGCTGGATCAGAAGGCGCGCGGGCTCTTCACCGAGGAGGTCATCGGCCGCATCGCCCGGCTGGCGTCGGCGCTGGCCCCGACGACGGCGTGGAAGCCCGAGCCGCTGGCGGACGCCCTGAAGGCGTTCGCCGAAGCGGAGGCCGTCGGCATGGGCAAATTCGGGCCCGCCCTGCGCGCCATCCTCGCCGCCGGGGCCGTCGCGCCGGACCTCGCCAGCGCGCTCGCCGCGCTCGGCCGCGAGGAGAGTCTCGGGCGCATCGAGGATGCTCTTTCGCAAGTGCAGTAAGCCGTTATAAGGCGGTTGAGGGCCGGGGCCGCTACGGCAGCGGAAGTATTGGGAGAAGGGTGCGCGCATGGTCGAAAACGCCACGCTGACCGTCGGGAATACGAACTACGATTTGCAGGTGATCAGGGGCACGACCGGGCCCGACGTGGTCGACGTCAGAAAGCTGTACGACGACGCCGGCGTCTTCACCTTTGACCCCGGGTTCACCTCCACCGCCTCGTGCGAAAGCAAGATCACCTACATCGACGGCGACGCCGGCATTTTGCTGCACCGCGGCTACCCGATCGAGCAGCTGGCCAAGAACTCCAGCTTCCTGGAGGTCTGCTATCTGCTGCTGAACGGCGAGCTGCCGACCGCGGCCGAGTTCGCCGACTTCGAGCACACCATCACCTACCACTCGATGATCCACGCCCAGTTCGACCGGTTCTTCACCGGCTTTCGGTCCGACGCGCACCCGATGGCGATCATGACCGGCGCGGTCGGCGCGCTGTCGGCCTTCTACCACGACAGCATCAACGTCGATGATCCCAAGCAGCGGGAGATTTCCGCCCACCGGCTGATCGCCAAGATGCCGACCATCGCCGCACGGGCGTTCAAATACTCGGTCGGCCAGCCGTTCGTGACGCCACGCAACGACTGCACCTACGCCGAGAATTTCCTGCGCATGGCCTTCTCGGTGCCGGCGGAGGACTGGAAGCCCAACCCGGTGCTGACCCGCGCGATGGACCGGATCTTCATCCTCCACGCCGATCACGAGCAGAACGCCTCCACCTCCACCGTGCGCCTGGCCGGCTCGTCCGGCGCCAATCCGTTCGCCTGCATCGCCGCCGGCATCGCCTGCCTCTGGGGCCCCAGCCATGGCGGGGCCAACGAGGAGGCGCTGATGATGCTGCAGGAGATCGGCACGGTCGACCGCATCCCCGAGTACGTACAGGGGGTGAAGGACCGCAAGTACCGGCTGATGGGCTTTGGCCACCGGGTCTACAAGAACTTCGATCCGCGCGCGAAGGTGATGCAGGAGACCTGTCACGAGGTGCTGGCCGAGATCGGCGACAGCGACGATCCGCTGCTGAAGGTGGCGATGGAGCTGGAGAAGATCGCGCTGAACGATCCCTACTTCATCGACCGCAAGCTCTATCCGAACATCGACTTCTATTCGGGCATCACCCTGAAGGCGATGGGCTTCCCGACCACCATGTTCACCGTGCTGTTCTCGCTGGCCCGCACCGTCGGCTGGATCAGCCAGTGGAAGGAGATGTTCGAAGACCCGCGCCGCAAGATCGGACGCCCCCGCCAACTCTACACCGGCCCCCTGCAGCGCGAGTACACCCAGATCGAAACTCGAGGATAGGCTTCGACCGGGCCAGGTCGTGTGCGCGTGGCTTGGCAGGGTCCGCTGTCGGTCGTGACGGCAATGACCAGGTTCAACCCTGAGCCGACTTCGCGGGCGCCGAGCTGGGCGCCATCGCCAGGCCGCTCGCCGCCGCGCGGATGATCAGTGGCCCTCGTTCTCGTCGTTGAGAGTGTTGACCTCGCACTGGGCATAGGCCTCGACTTGCCAAGTCCAGGCATTCAGGTGCTCCACGAACGTCCGGTCTTGGGTGGAGTGCAGGCGCACCTGGTCGTTGTAGGCGGCCACATGGTCGCTGTAGGCCTGCGCCATCGCCTCTGGGCAGCGCGATATGCCGCGCGGATTGACGCATTTGGGCATAGAGGGCTTGGGCGGCATAGCCGCCGGCCGCTCGCTGTCCGCCGGCGTCGGTCCCGGCGCAACGCAGGCCAGCCCGCGCGGTGTCTGGGCGCCCGCCGCCCCGGCCGCGAGAACCATCGCCGCCGCCAACCCAAATCGCCGCATGCCGCCTCGTGTTGTTTCTACTTTGCCGCATAACACGCGGCGCTCGCGGCTGGCAGAGCACGCCGCTTACGATCGGCCGCCCCAACTAGGCTTCGATTTGGGCGACGCCACCGAAGCCGCGGATCGACCGATCCGCCGTCGCCAGCGTCAGCGATCCGACCCGCGCCTGCACCACCAGCAGCCGGTCGAACGGATCGGCGTGCTTCCAGTCCAGCGCGGCGGCGGCTTCGGCGTCGCGACCGAGGATGGGCGCTTCCAGAAAGCCGTTCTGGCGGATGGCCTCCACCGCCGAGCCGCTGAAAGCCAGCTTGCCGGTTCGACGTTTGATCCCGATCTCCCACACCGAGGCGGCGCTGACGAAGACCCGGTTGGACGGATCGGAGATCGCGGCTCGGCAGGCGGCGCTCAGCTCCGGGGACGCGGCGTCCCACCACAGGAAGACGTGGGTGTCGAGCAGCAGATCCACTCAGTCGGCGCCTTCGAACAGCGCCAGGATCGTTGGGTCCGGCACGTCGAAGTCCTCCGCGATGTAGGTCAACCCCATCGCGCCGGCCGGCGTGCGCGGTCCGTCGGCGTGCGGGATCGATACGAGCTTGGCGCGCGGCGTCCCGTTCTTGGCGATAATGATCTCCTCGCCCGCCGCAGCGCGGTCGACCAGCGCCGACAACTGGGTTTTGGCATCGTAGATGTTGACGATCGAGGACATGGCGCCGTCTTGGTCAGGTTGACCAACATACACGGCGTGCCGGCTTAGTCGAGTTGACCAAGATGATTCACCCCCGCCTGAGCTGGCCGGGAACCTAACCGTGATGTGACGCCTTGGACTTCGGGGGGCAAAATCTCGCCGCCTGCAGGAACCCAGTCATGGCGCTCGCCGATATTCGCTACGAAGTGGTGCTCGCCCTCGCCCAGACTCACGAGGCTCAGCACGAAGCCGAAGGGTTGCTCGCGCGCGGCGAGGACGCCCAGAAGGTGGTCGCCGCCGGCGAGCTCGATTTTCTGGCGCGGCAGGACGCGATGCTCCGTCTTCGCCTAGCGGAAGTCGATCGCCGGACGGCCGAACGCCGCACCGCCTTCGCGTGGCCGCGGCAGACCTGGTTCAACCTGATGCTCCACATGGAGAGTTGGATCGCGCACGGCTGATCGCCCGCTCGCCTAGACGCCCGTCCGGCGCCACTATGGCCTGGATCGATGGAGAGCGCGGGATGGCGGACGAGGACGTGGCGACGCCGGATGATGGCT
>Ga0302311_10000643_pt1 | contig 42944 bp, 35 predicted proteins | sample III_Palsa_N1_3_FD_200449 | JGI IMG/M metagenome (GOLD analysis project Ga0302311, IMG submission 200449) | Peat permafrost microbial communities from Stordalen Mire near Abisko, Sweden - III_Palsa_N1_3 | ecosystem: Environmental > Terrestrial > Soil > Palsa > Peat permafrost | place: Sweden... | reverse complement strand
TGCCGCGGAAACCATCTTGGCCAGCGCCCATGTGCGGACGCACCCAAAGGCCGGACATATGGACGCAAGCGATTAGATCAAATCACTGCCAACACCTTGCAGGGAGGAGGCCGTCCACATATGGTATTAGGCGGGTTGGGCCGATAGTGCAGCCGCGCGCCGCTGCCGCGCCATGTAGGCGATAGCAACACCCGCAGCGGCAAACCCCGAAGCAGCCCCGACCCCCAGCGCCCAGCGCGGCCCAAGATGATCGGCGACCCAGCCCACGATCGGCGCGCCGATCGGCGTTCCGCCCAGCGCAACGCCCACGCGCAGCGCCATCACCCGGCCGCGCATCGCAGGCTCGGTCGATAGCTGCATCAGGCTGTTGGTGGTGTTGGTCAGGGTCAGCACCGAAATCCCGGTAACGACAAGCGCCACGCCAAACAGCCAGTACGTCGGCGCGACCGCCGCCAGCGCACACCCGATCCCGAACACCAGCGCACCGCCAAGCAACGCATTGAACCCCGGCGCCTGGCGCCGCGCGGCGAGCAAGGCGCCGCTGACCGTACCGATCGCCATCATCGACGACAGCACGCCATACCCGCGCGCATCGGCATGGAACACACCCACCGCCATGGTCGAAATAAAGATCGGAAAATTCAGCCCGAACGTGCCAACCAGGAACAGCATGATCAGGATCGCCATCAGATCGGGGCGCCCCCAGACATAGCGGAACCCTTGCGTAAAACTGCCCCGTTCGCGCGCCGCGCGCGGTTGCGGCCGCAATTCGGCGGTGCGCAACGAAGCCAGCGAGACCAGCACCGCGATGAACGACACCCCGTTGATCAGGAACGCCCAGCCCGTGCCCACGCCCGCGATAATCAGCCCCGAAATCGCGGGCCCGATCATCCGCGCCGCGTTGAACGAGGTCGAATTGAGCGCAACCGCATTGGGAATATCCGCCTCGCCCACGAGCTGCGTCACGAACACTTGCCGCACCGGCGCATCGAACGCGGCCGCGCTGCCGAACAGAAACGCGAACACATAGACGTGCCACAACTGCACCAGCCCGGTGACGGTCAGCATGCCCAGCGCAAGCGCGAGCACGCCCATCACCGCCTGCGTCGCGATCAGCAATTTGCGCTGGTCCATATGATCGGCAGCGAACCCGGTCCAAGGCAACAGCAGGAACTGCGGCCCGAATTGCAACGCCATCACCAGGCCCACCGCCGACGCACTGTGATGCGTAAGCACAGTCAGCACCAGCCAGTCCTGCGCTGTCCGCTGTACCCAGGTACCGATATTGGAGACAAAGGCGCCCCCGACCCACACCCGGTAATTGAACCGGCGCAGCGAACGAAACATGCCGACAGACGCTGTGTTCAAGGCGCAATGCCGCCGTGAAACCGACCAAAATGGCGCGCAGCGAACAGCGCGCTGCCGAGCATTCCCAATCCAACGACAAGGGCATCTGCAAAATTGCGCATGTCGAAATCACCAACATGCGCCAGCAACAGATACGCAGCGACCAGATTGCCGAACCCCCACACCACATTCACGGTCGAGGACGACAGCCCCTCACCCGGCGGCTTTGCGAACGGACTTTGAAACGGCCGTCCCGTCATGCCGCTGACAAAGTGCGGCACCGCGTTCGCCAGAATCGCACCGCCAAAGAACCACGCGAGAAAGTGATACCAGATCATGCAGTGCGCCTTTCCAGTAGAGCGATAATGTCCTCGGTCCTTCCGATCTCGCCGAGGCGCGGGAACACATGGGCCAGGCTGTAATCATGCGCCGCCGCGCGCGTATCGGTCATCGCATCGATCGCGAGCGTGACATTGAACCCCAGCTCATACGCCTGACGCGCGGTCGATTCGACCCCCGTCCCGGTCGCAACGCCCACGACGACGACTTGCGTGACACCCAACGCGCGCAACTGCGCCGCCAGATCGGTGCCGGCAAACGCGCCCCAGGTCCGTTTGGTCACGCAGATGTCGCCGGGCCGCTGACCAAGCTCGGGCACGAGCTCCGCAAAATCGGCAGGCAACGCGGCCATATCCCGCCTCGGTGCCTCGGTCCGCCCCGGCGCGCCGCCGGTAACATTGACCAGCACCACCGGCAGATCGCGCGCTCGAAACGCGTCCGCCAAAGCGCGGGCGCGCGCCACCACATCGGCGATCGGATGCGCACATGCCATCCCGACGAGACCTTTCTGCAAGTCGATCACCACCAGCGCGGTGACGGGGTCGAGCGTGGTCAAAGCCATCAGGAGTCCCTTCGCGTCATTCGCCGACGATCCGATCCAGCAACCCAAGCGCCGCCGCCAACTGCTCCTGTTCCTCCGGTGAAAGCCGCGCCTCGATCGTGCGCATCAGCCAGTCCTGCCGCGCGGCACGCCCCTCTGCGATCCACCACCGGCAGGCCGGCGTCAGCGACAGCAGGGTCTTGCGCCCATCGGCCGCGTCCGGCGCCCCTTCCACCAGTCCAGCCGTTTCGAGCGCAGCGACGACCGCGCCCATCGACTGCGGCCGCATCGATTCTGCGCGCGCCAGGTCCGACGTGGTCGCGGGCCCATGTTTTTCCAGATGGACCAGCACCCCGATTTGCGACGGAGACAAGTCGCCGATATTGCCCTGTGCGCGCATGCGCCGCTTGAGCTTGCCCGCGACGGCGCGAATTCCCTGCGCCAGGACGGCGGCTTGTGCATCGAAAGAACTGTTCATGCGTGACCGTTACAACCCGAAAGCCGGGCTGTAAAGATCAACTGCAAAGTTTACCTGTAAAGTTCAACTGGCAATGTCGACCAAGTCTTGGCGGGCATTGCGTCGCAGCACCTGCGGCGGCTGGCCAAATGCGCGCAGAAACGCGCGGCGCATCTGGTCGCGATCGCTGAACCCGGTCTGCCGCGCCACGACATCGATCGAATGCCGGCTCTGCTCCATCAAGGTCCGCGCGCCTTCGACGCGCAAGTTCTCGATCGCCTTGGCCGGCGATTGCCCGGTCTCGGCATGAAACGCGCGGCTGAACTGGCGCGGGCTCAGGTGCGCCGCCTCGGCCAAGTCGGGCACCGTCAGCGGCCGATGCAGATTGTCCCGCGCAAAGGCAAGCGCCGCCTGGATCCGGTCGGATTTGGGCGACAGTTCGAGCAGCGCGGAAAACTGCGACTGGCCACCCGCACGCCGATGATAGATGACCAGCTTGCGCGCGACCGCCTTCGAGATGTCGGCACCAAGATCGCTTTCGATCAGCGCGAGCCCAAGATCGATCCCTGCCGTCATCCCCGCCGAAGTCCAGATCGGCCCATCGTTGATGAAAATCCGATCCTCGTCGATCTTCGCCAAAGGATAAGCTTTTTGCATGTCGCGCGCATGTGCCCAATGCGTCGTCGCGCGCCGCCCATCGAGCAATCCGGCATCGGCGAGCACAAATGCGCCGGTACATACCGCCGCGATCCGCCGATGCCGTTTCAATGCATCGCGCACGAACGCGACCACACCGGGTGTCGCAGGTTCGGGCACCGTCGCACCACCCACGACAAGCGTATCGAACGGCTTGTCGGTAAACACTTCGGTCTGGATTTTCACGCCCGCCGAGGTCATCACCGGTCCGCCGGTTTCCGACACGAAATGCAAGTCGTAATACGCCCCGCCCTCCATGAGATTGGCGACTTCAAAACCGGTCACGACCGCCAGCGCCATCAACGAGTAACCGGGATAAACGAGGAAAGCGATGTCACGCATGGCGGTGGGCCTTATGTCCTAAATCTCAGTGTATATGACATTTGAGACGAAACTCCGCAAGCCTATTGTCCATCCACAGGCTCGATCCCGGGCCGCAACTGGAAGACAGATCATGAGCACCGCCCCCCGCAACGTCGCCGTCATCACCGGAGCATCGACCGGCATCGGCGCCATCTACGCCGATCGCCTCGCCCGCCGCGGCCACGACCTGATCCTGGTCGCACGCAACGGCCAACGCCTCGAAACCGTCGCCGCACGGCTGCGCAGCGAAACCGGCCGCACCGTCACCACACTCGTCGCCGACCTCAACGACAAGGCCGACCTGGCCAAAGTCGAGGCAGTGCTGCGCGACGATGCGACGATTACCATGCTGGTCAACAACGCCGGCGTCGGCTCGGTCGCATCGATCCTGCAGGCCGATGTCGACACGATGACCGCGATGATCGACCTCAATGTCACCGCATTGACCCGCCTGACGTATGCCGCCGCACCGGCCTTCGTGGCGCGCGGCGCCGGCACGATCATAAACATCTCATCGGTCGTCGGCATCGCCGTCGAAGTGCTGAACGGCGTCTACAGCGCGTCGAAATCCTACGTGCTCAGCTTTGGCCATTCGCTGCAGAAGGACCTGGCCGACAAGGGCGTGCGCGTGCAAACCGTGCTCCCAGGCGCCACCGCCACCGAATTCTGGGACGTCGCCGGCTATGCCCCGCAGAAAACCTCGGAAATCACGATGCAGGCCGCCGAACTGGTCGATGCGGCACTGGCCGGTCTCGACAAAGGCGAATTGGTGACGATCCCGGGCCTGCACGACGGCGATGCCTGGACCGCATGGGAAGCCGGTCGCCGCGACCTGGGCCCCAAGTTCCAGAACGCAAAGCCTGCGCTGCGCTACGAATACGCCTGATCAGCCACCAGAAGGCCGCGCGGCCAAAATCCACCGCGCGGCCTTTTCGGCGATCATCAGCGTCGGCGAATTGGTGTTGCCGCTGGTGATCGCAGGCATCACGCTGGCATCGACCACGCGCAACCCCGCGACCCCGCGCACGCGCAACCGCGCATCGACCACCGCATCGGGATCATCGGCCCGACCCATCCTTGCCGTGCCCACCGGATGAAAAATCGTCGTCGCAATATCGCCGGCAATGCGCGCAAGGTCTTCATCGCTCTGGTATTGCACGCCCGGTTTCCACTCGCGCGGGTTGTACTTTGCCAGCGCGGGTTGCGCGGCGATCTGGCGGATCTGCCGCAGGCTTTGCGCCGCGATCACGCGATCCTCTTCGGTCGAGAGGTAATTGGGCGCGATATCGGGGTGATCGGCAAACGCGTTCGACCGGATATGAACCGTGCCCCGGCTCGTCGGGTTCAGATTGCACACGCTCGCAGTGAACGCCCCAAACGGATGCAGGCTTTCGCCGAACGCTTCGAGGCTGAGCGGCTGGACATGATATTCCAGATTGGCGTGCGGCTGGCTCGGGTCCGACCGGGTGAACGCGCCAAGCTGGCTGGGCGCCATGCTCATCGGCCCCGACCGCTTGAACAGATATTCCAGCCCGATCGCCGCTTTGCCGAGCAGACTGTTGGCCAGCGCGTTGAGCGTGCGCGTGCCATCGATTTTGAACACCGACCGGATCTGCAGATGATCCTGCAGGTTTGCGCCAACACCGGGCAAATCATGGACCACCGCGACGCCCGCCTGTTGCAGCACATGCCCCGGACCGATCCCCGACAACTGCAATATCTGCGGCGACCCGATCGCGCCCGCCGACAACACGACTTCGCGCGTCGCGGTAAACTCAGTGCGCACACCGCGATGATGCGCAATCAGGCCGGTACAGCGCAAACCATCAGGGCCCGCTTCAATCGTCAGGCGCTCGACATGCGCCTCGGTCAGCACGGTCAGGTTCTTGCGCGCGCGCACCGGATTCAAAAACGCCTTGGCCGTGTTCCAGCGCCAGCCGGCCTTTTGGTTGACGTCGAAATAGCCCACGCCCGCGTTATCGCCGGTGTTGAAATCGGCCGTGCGCGCAAACCCCGCCTCGCCCGCTGCCGCCGCAAAGGCATCGAGAATATCCCAGCGCAACCGCTGCTTCTCGACGCGCCATTCGCCGCCGGCCCCGTGAAAACGCGCATCCTGCGCCGGATCATCGCGCCGATAGCTGTCTTCATGCGCGATGAAATCGGGCAGGACATTGTCCCAGGCCCACGCATCGTCGCCCGTCGCAGCCGCCCAGCCATCATAATCGCGCGCCTGCCCGCGCATATAGATCATGCCGTTGATCGACGACGACCCGCCCAGCACTTTGCCGCGCGGATACGCCAGCGCGCGGCCATTGAGCCCGGGCTCGGCCGCGGTCCGGAACCGCCAGTCGGTGCGCGGATTGCCGATGCAATACAAGTAGCCGACGGGGATATGCACCCACAGGTAATTGTCGCGCGCGCCCGCCTCGATCAGCAGCACGCGCAACGCCGGATCGCGGCTAAGCCGGTTGGCGAGCAGGCATCCCGCGCTGCCCGCCCCGGCGATTATGTAATCATAGGCCGGAATTATTTTGCCAGTTCAGCCGCGATTGTGGCTTCGAGCGCGGCATCATCGGGCGTCGTCGTCGGCGCAAACCGCGCGGCGACCGTACCGTCCCTGGCGATCACGAATTTCTCGAAATTCCACAGCACTTCGGGCGCAAGATTGGGCGTCATGCCATAGCCGCGCAGCCGCTCGCGAAACCCTTCGGCATCGCCCTGCTGCTCGGGCGCGGCCTCGGTCAGCGCGGCATACAGCGGGTGCTTGTCGGCGCCCGACACCACGATTTTCTCGTGCATCGGAAAGCTGACCGAAAACTTCGTGCTGCAGAACTCGGCGATTTCCTCGTTCGACCCAGGCTCCTGGCCACCGAAATCGTTCGCAGGAAAACCGAGCACCGAAAACCCTTTCGCGCCGAACTCCGACTGCAATTTCTCCAGCCCTTCGTACTGCGGGGTCAGCCCGCATTTCGAAGCAACATTGACCACCAACAACACTTTGCCGGCATAGTCGCCGAGCGACGTGGGTTCGCCGGTGATCGTTTTGACGCTGATGTCGGTAAGTGCGGTCATGGTATAGGCTCCTTGATCCAGATCGGGTCGGTATAGGCGCGCCGCCCGGCGGTGTCTTCCACGATCAGCGCATACCAGGCAGCATGATCGGCGATCAGCGGGAATTCGGCACGCGTGGTCGAAACGGCGCCCGGAACCTCGATCGTTTTCACAATCGCACCCTGACTGACCAGCGACACCCGGCGCAATCCATCCACCGCATGCAGGCCAAAGCCCAGCGTGAAAGCCGCGCCCGGCTTGACCCGCAGCGTATCGCCAAACATCGTGTCGGGGTCGATCAGCGGACCATAGGTGACATAGCCATGCCCCTCCTTCAGCGCGCGGGCATAGCCAAGCGCGGTGATCGGTCCCGCCACATGCGCATAAGTCCGCACTTTGCCCGACAGGCTGTTCCACACATCATGCACATCGGTGCCCGCCGCCAGGTAATGCGGATGCCCGACGTTCCAGTCGTCCCACAGCGATTTCAAAACCTTGTCGTCGTCTGTCGGCACCGATCCGTTGATCTCGACCAGGTTGAACGCAGGGTTGAACCCGCCCGGCGCGACGCCCCCCTTTACGCTGGTGAAATAGCCATAGGGGATAAACGGATGGTTGATCTGCACCACCTCGGCGCCCATCCGCCGCGCATCGGCAAACACTGCGTCGACGGTCGTCTGGCTGGTATCGATCTCCAGCCGCTTGCCCGGCGTGATCGGATAGGCGTTGAAATGCGCCCATGACGTCGAAATCTCGATCCCGGGCAGAAACGGCACCCCGCGCCGCGCGGCAATCGCCGCCAGCACCGGGTGATTGACCACCGAATCATGATCGCTGACGAACAGCAGATCGAGCCCCGCCGCCAGTTGCGACGCCGCCAGGTCGGGCGCCGGCGTCACCGCCTCGGCCTGATCGGCATGATGGTGCAAGTCCGCCGCGTACCAGCCATGCGCATTGGGATCGAACACCACATCGATCGGCACCGCAATCGTACTCGCCGCACCAGCCACAACATGCGCCGAAACTTTGGCGGTGCGTGCCAGCACATCCTTGCCCCACGACACGCTGAACGCATAATCGCCCGGCGCCAAAGTGACATCGGCCTGTCCCTGATGATCGAGATCGGTAAAGAACACCCGGCGGCCAAGAAACTGCACAAGCGGCTGCTGCCCCTGATCGATCGCGATCCGCGTATCGAGCGGCTTGCCCGACTTGCCGCGCGTGACCCGAAAACGCAGCGTTCCCGGCGGCGCCAGCCCGCCGAAATCGCGCGTGATAGCGCCCCCATCGGTCACCGCAACCGGCTGCGGCGCTGACTGCGACCACGCTTTGGCCGTCGCATAAGCGCTGTATTCGCCAACCGGCAACGCAATGCGATAGCGCCCGGCCTGATCGCCGATCGTCCACGCATATGGCTTGCCCGCCATCGAAATGACCACCACCGGCTGCGCAACCGGCGCCCCTTGCGTCGAAGTCACCACGCCCGACAGCGTGCCCGATGCCAGGTGACGCTGCGCAATCTCCGCCGCGACGACCGGCGCCAGATCGCCACTTGGGCGGACCTGCAACCATGCTTCGAAACTGCGGCTTTCACCCGGCGCGAGGTCATGCGTCTGAAACATGTCCTTGGAATCATAGCCCACATGATCGAGATACGGCGCGTGCAACGCGATCGCCCAGGCCGCATCATACGCGACGACACGCTTCGACAGCGCCGCACCCGCCGGACCATCCTCGACCCCATCCAGCCCCGGCACGCCAAACAGATACCCCGCACTGGGCCATAAAGTCAGGCCCGATCGCAAGCCGGTCAGCGCCGTCGTCCCGCCATTAGTCATCGTCGTGCGAATGAAAATCCGGTCCTCACCCGCTTTCAAGACATAGCGCGTGGTGATCGCGACCGCGCCCCAATCGCGTGCCGCCTCGACAACTGCCTCTTGCGGCGTATCGGTAATGACCGTCACGCGCTGCTGCCGATTGGGCCACGCGCTCCAGGCATTCGGAATGAAATCGGCAAATACCACCCGGTCATGCCCGATCGTGCCACCAGTAACCGGCGCCAGATCGACCAGCGCACCGCGCGGCACGCCATACGGCGGCGAAGACTGCACCGCCAAGGCAAATGCCAGCCGGTCATTGACCACTGTCAGGTCGCCCGCGGCACGCGCATCGCCACCAGGAATCGGCGTTGGCCCGTGCACAATCCGCACTTGCGCCAGTGCCGGCGACGCGACCAGCACCAACGCAAACAGCACCCACCACGCGAAAATTCGTCTTGTCCCCGGCACCTGCACCCCTTCACACCCTATATGACCATGGGCCACACAAGCGCGCGATCCGTCAAGCGCCGCGCATTGGTATGCCTTGCTTTAAAACAGGAAAGCGCTTTCCAGCACCGGCTCGCGATGCCATCAGCGGCGCAGGCGTATCGCCCGGAGCATCACGATGAAAGTAAACTGGCCCCTGTTCGCGCTGGCGATCGGCGCATTCGGTATCGGCGTGACCGAATTCACGCCGATGGGCATCCTGCCGATGATCGCCGCCGACCTGAAAGTATCGATCCCGACCGCCGGCCTGCTGGTCAGCGCCTATGCCATGGGCGTGCTGGTCGGGGCGCCGGTAATGACGCTCGGCCTGGCGCGGGTGCCGCGCCGTGCGCTGCTGATCGGATTGATGGCGGTGTTTACCGTGGGCAATCTGCTCGCGGCGCTATCGGGCAGCTATGCGATGCTGTTCGTCGCGCGGATCATCACGTCGTTTTGCCACGGAGCATATTTTGGCGTCGGATCGGTCGTCGCGATGAGCGTGGTCGCGCCCGACCGGCGCGCCGGCGCGGTCGCGACGATGTTTTCGGGCCTGACGATCGCCACGATCGGCGGGGTGCCGATGGCCGCCTGGGTCGGCGCCATGTTCGGATGGCGCGCGGCATTCTGGGGCATCACCGCAGTCGGCGTGATCGCAATGATCGCGTTGCGTGCCGCATTGCCGCCATTGCCGGTAAAGGGTGACGTGGACATCCGGGCAGAAGTGCGCGTAATCGGGCGCGGGCCGGTGCTCTCCGCGCTGGCGCTCACCGTAATCGGGTCGAGCGTCATGTTCACGGTGTTCACGTATATCGTGCCGATCCTGAAGAACGCGACCGGCGTATCGCAGGGCTTCGTGACCGCGATGCTGGTGGTCTATGGCGTCGGGCTGACCGTGGGCAATCTGGTGGGCGGGCGCTTTGCCGACCGCTCGGTCGACGGCACGATCATCGCGGCGCTGACCGCGTCGATGGTGCTGCTGATCGCATTTGCGCTGGGAATGCATTCGCCGTTTGCGGCCGCGCCGCTGATTTTCCTGTGGGGCGTCGCCAGTTTTGCGGTCGTGGCCCCGCTGCAGACGCGCGTGATGGACAAAGCCCACGACGCGCCCAACCTGGCCTCGGCGCTCAACATCGGCGCGTTCAACCTGGGCAATGCGATCGGCGCGGCGCTCGGCGGCGCGGTGATCGACGCCAAGCTCGGCTATCCGATGATCCCGGTCGCGGGCGCTGTGATGGCCGGCGCGGGCTTGGTCCTGCTGATGGTGCTGCGCCAGGTCCACCCGGCCAAGCCGGCGGCAGCCTGAACCCTGGCCGCGCTTGTCGCCCTGGCGCTGGCAATCGGCGCAGTCGTCGGCAGCTTCATCACGCTGGTCGCCGACCGCTTTCCGCGCGGCGAAAGCTGGGTCACCGGCCGGTCCTCGTGCCGGTCCTGCGGGCACCAACTGGGCCCGCTCGAGCTGATCCCGCTGGTCAGCCTGGCGATCCAGCGCGGCCGCTGCGCGCATTGCCGCGTCATGCTGCCGCCGGACCTGTGGCTGGGCGAACTTGGCGGCGCGGCCGTCGCGGTGATCGCGCTGGCGCGGGGTGACGACTGGCCTGGAATGCTGGCGCTGGCGCTGTTCGGGTGGACGCTGGTCCTGCTCGCGCTGATCGACGCGCGGCATCTGTGGTTGCCCGACGCGATCACTTTGCCGCTCGCCGCGCTGGGCCTGGCCACAGCGCTGGTGGTCCCCTCGCCCGACCTGACCGAGCGCGCGCTGGGCCTGGCGCTCGGCTGGCTGGCGCTGGAAGCGCTGCGCCGGGGCTACCGGCTCCTGCGCCACCGCGAAGGCTTGGGCGGCGGCGATCCCAAATTGCTCGGCGCAATCGGCGCCTGGCTCGGCGCGTCGGCGCTGCCGCTGGTCGTGCTGGCCGCCGCGCTGATCGGGCTCGTTTGGGTCGGGGTTCAGGCGGCGCGCGGTCGCCCAGCAGGCGGCACGACGCCGATCCCGCTCGGCACGATGCTGGCGCTGGCGGCGCTCGGTTGGATCGCGCTGGGGCAAAGTTAGCGCGCCCAATAGGCTCCAAAATAAGCCAAATTAACCCAAAGCCCGCTCATGCTGAGCCTGTCGAAGCACGCGCGCAAGGTTGGTTCTGGGCGGCTGGCAAAGTGTTGGGCTAGCCTTGGCGCGCGTACTTCGACAAGCTCAGCACGTGCGGTGGTAGTAATATGAGGCACTGACCCTAACATAGCGCATATCGGCGCTCGCCTTGCACCAAACGCCGTGCGCACTATGCTTTGCACGATGGCAGGGGAAAGCAAAATAGCGGCATGGCGCACCATCCAGACCGGCGACATTCTCGCAGGCCTTGCGGTCGCCATCGCCGGATCGCACCCGACCCTTCAATCCGAAAGCGCATAAGCCATGGCCATGACCCACCCCGTCCAGCCGATCCTCCATCCTGTAAAAATCATGGACTTGCGCCCGACCCAGATGTCGGTCGGCCTGCGCGAGGTCGATTTGAAGCGCAAGGAATGGCGCGATCGCCCGCGCGATTCCGCCGGAAAATACCTAGGTTCGCACATGATCCCCGCCGTGCTCGGGCCAAAGGGGCGCCCGTGGATCGTCGATCACCATCACCTGGCGCTGGCGATGCACAAGGAAGGGGTCGAATGCGTGCTCGTGTCGATCATCGCCAAACTCGACCACTTGCCCAAGAAACGTTTCCTGGCGTTCATGGACGCGCACAACTGGCTGCACGCCTACGACGAAGACGGCAAACACCACGATTTCGACGACATTCCCAAATCCATCACTGACCTGGCCGACGATCCCTATCGCTCGCTCGCCGGCGAGATCCGCCGCGCCGGCGGCTACGCGAAATCGTCGGTGCCCTATACCGAATTCCTTTGGGCGGACTATCTGCGCACCGTGATCGACAAGGACCACCTCGAGAAAGATTTCGACAAATGCGTCGAAAAGGCGGTCACGCTCGCGCATGGGCCCGACGCGCAATACCTGCCCGGCTGGGCGGGGATCGATCCGCTAGGGTGACCTGCCCGACAAGGACAACGTGAAGCCCACCCCCACAAGGCCTCGTCACTCCGGCCTTGAGCCGGAGTCCATCGCGCCCCAAGCGCTGGGGCCGGCAAAAGGGTATAACGGCGCCGTTAAGTCTGTTGCCGCTTCCACCGCGCCAGGAGGATGGATGGATGCCGGATCAAGTCCGGCATGACGTTGAAATTATGCGACGCGAACCGATGCGATGCGCTTCTGGTTGCCCGTCCCTAATGACTTCCAAATTCCGGGCAATCGGCATCGGCAGTGCAATACTTGCGATACCCCGCAACCCAGTCCGGCGTGAACGCCGCCTGCGCCTCGCCCAGAGCCATGCGCGGAACGCCCGGCGGGGGATCGCAGACGAGGCGGAACAGGCGGTATTCCAGGCGGTCCTTGGCCCAGGCGTTCATGCCGTCGCCGGTGCGACTTTCGGGCCAGAGGTTTTCGCGCACGTCGAGCCCGCCGAGCGATAGCGGGACGAGGTGATCGACTTCGTACGACTGCCCGTTGTCGTGCGGATTGACGAGGCTGTATTCGGCAAACACTTCGTCTTTCAGGCTGGCCGACGTGTGCCGCGCCGCCTTCGAATACGTCATGTCGCCCTCGCCCGCCTCGGGCGGCTCGCCTGCGCCCCAGTCATGCGCGCAGATCGTTTCGCCCGTCACCGACTGGTCGACGGCGCCCGGCGTCATCGTGCGATCTGGCCAGGTGCCGCCGGGCAGCGCCGTCGGCGCGACCGGATGCCAGTGCATGACCGCCCACACCGCACACAGTCCCACGACCAGCGCCAGCAGGATCGCCGCCAGCAGGATCGGCGAAATGTCGACGGGATTTCGTTTTCGGGTCTGTCGGGGGATATGCCTCACAGACCCGGGCCTATCACGCGCATGCGGAATTTGGCAGGGCACCGTTGCGAAATCGGCGGTAATCAGCGGAAGGGGTTTGGTGTATGGCGATGTATCGGTACGATCACCGATCGTTGATACCAGACGACCGCGCTATCTATCGCCGGGGCCCCGGCCCGCCCACACAGACAGGTTGATCCAGCTTATGACGAAAACCCTCATCCTCGCGCTCTGCGCCGCCGCGCTCGTTCCCGGCGCCGCACTCGCCGCTCCCGTCGCCGGCGGCATGTACAAGATCGACAGCAACCACACCCAGGCGCTGTTTCAGGTCAGCCACATGGGCTTCACCGAATTCAACGGCGTCATCCCCAACGCAACCGGCACGATGATGCTCGATCCCGCCAACCCGGCGGCCGACACGCTCGATGTCATGCTGCCCGTGGCCGCGCTTTCGACCACCAACGCAACGCTCGATGGCGAATTGAAAGACCCGAGCTGGCTCGACGCGGCGCAGTTTCCCGCCATCCACTTCGTCGCGACCAAAGTCACGAAGACCGGCGAGACCACCGCGCTGATCACCGGCAACCTGACCATGCACGGCGTGACCAAGCCGATCGTACTCGATGCACGCTTCATCGGTGCCGGCGCCAACCCGCTGTCAAAAGCCTGTACGGTCGGCTTTGCGGCCAAAGCCGTGCTGAAGCGGTCGGATTTCGGCGTCACCAAATACGTCCCGTTGATCGGCGACGAAGTGACTTTGAAAATCAACGCTGCGTTCGAAAAGCAGGGCTGATCCGACACGCCGCGCCATGCCCCCCGCGGGGCATGGCGCGGTATTCAACCAAACATCGCGAACACTTTGGTCAGCGCGATGATCAGCCCGGCGATGAACGGAATTCCGACCGCGAGCCACGCGATCACCCCTGTCACACCGAATGGACCGCGCGCGGCTTCGGCGGCATTGCCGGTCGCGCCTGAATCGCGTTGCAATTCGCGTTCATGCGCCAGTTCCGCTTCGGTCATCTTGTACTTGTCCGCCACCGGCGTGACGAGCACATTGCACAGCAAACCGCAGAACAGCAGGCCGGCCATCACATACAGCGTGATGTCATAGACCAGATTGTGCGCCACGCCGTGGTCGATCTGGAACTGCCGCAAGCTGGCGATCAGCACCGGCCCGACCACACCGGCCACCGACCACGCAGTAATCAGCCGCCCATGAATGGCCCCCACCATCTGCGTGCCGAAAATATCGGCGAGATAAGCCGGCACCGTCGCAAATCCCCCGCCATACATGCTCAGGATCACGCAGATCGACAGCACGAACAGCAGCGGCTGGCCGAGATGACCCCAGGTCGGCAGCAAAACATAGACGACGATGCCGATGACGAAGAGCGCGAAGTAGGTCGTCTTGCGCCCCAGCTTGTCCGACATCGACGCCCAGAAAATGCGGCCCAGCGAATTGAACAGGCTGATCAATCCGACCAGCCCCGCCGCCGCCGCCGCAATCGAGGCTTTCTGCGCCAAAGTCAGCGCGGCCTTCGTATCGACCCCGACCAGTTTTGCCCCGAACACATCCTGCAACATCGGGCTGGCCATCGCGATCACCGCGATCCCGGCCGTGACATTGAGGCACAGCACGCCCCAGATCAGCCAGAACTGCGGCGTTTTCCAGGCGGTGTTGACATGAACATGCCCGGTCGTGATCATCGCATTGGCGGCGGTGCCCGTCTCGGCGGACCAGCCGTGCGGCTTCCACCCGCTGGGTGACACGCGAAACGACAGCGCGCCGATCGCCATCACCAGAAAGTAAATGACGCCCATCACCATCAGCGTGTGCGTCACGCCGACTTTGGCCATCAACCACACCGCCAGCGGGGCACCGATCATCGCACCGCCGCCATAGCCCATGATCGCCATGCCCGTCGCCAGCCCGCGCCGGTCGGGAAACCATTTGATCAGCGTCGAAACCGGCGCAATATAGCCAAGCCCCTGGCCAACCCCGCACAGTACCGCGACCAGATAGACCAGCCAAAGCTGATGCGCGGCAACCGCCAACCCCAGCAGGACCAGCCCCCCGCCCCAGCAGATCGCGGCATACAGCCCGGCCTTGCGCGGCCCGGCATGTTCCAGCCAGCCGCCCCAGATCGCCGCCGAAATCCCCAGGAATGCGATGAAAATCTCGAACACGTGGGTGATAGACGGCACCGACCAGTTGCACGTCGTGGTCGTCAGTTCCGCCAGAAATCCGATCTTTGCGCAGGTCGCCGCGTCGGCGCCAGCGATCAGCTTGGTGATCGGCAACCAGAACACCGAAAACCCATAGGCCATGCCGATGCACAGATGGATGGCGAGCGCCGCCGGCGGCACCAGCCAGCGATTATAGCTGGCCGTCGCAATCGTGCGTTCCCGATCGAGGAACCCCGATGTCATGGTAACCATTTTCAACATCTCTCCAGACGCATGACCCTGTTTTCGGGTCATTCCGTCCGGAGTAGCGCGATTGCCTTCGATGTATAATGGTTAATTGGTGCAGTGTGTCTCAGGCTGGTGCAGCGACGATCATCCGCACCGCGGTCGGGTTGAACCCGTTGCACGGATTGTTGATCTGCGGGCAGTTCGACACGACCACCACGACGTCCATGTCCGCCACCAGGTCGACATGCAGCCCCGGCGCCGAAATGCCGTCGACAATGCCCAGCGAGCCATCGGCTTCGACCGGCACGTTCATGAAGAAATTGATGTTCGACACCATGTCGCGTTTGGTCCGGCCGAAATCGGCATTGGCGAGCAGGAAATTGTCGACGCAGGCGTGTTGCGACTTGGTGTGATGGCCATAGCGCAAGGTGTTGGATTCGCACGAGCACGCGCCGCCGATCGTGTCATGGCGCACGACCGAGGTCGATCCGATCGTCATCATCGCGCGGCCCTCGTTCGACAGCAATTGCGTGCCCGTCGTCAGGTACACATTGCCCTGGGCCGCGATCGTGTCCTGCGCGCTATAGCGCTCGGCATCGTCGGCCGCGGCGTAGATCAGGAAATCGACCGCCTGGTTGCCCTCCAGGTCGACGATCCGCAGCGTTTCGCCGGCCTTGACCAGATGGTGCCAAGGCGCGCGCGCAGCGACGACTTCGTCATGGACGATCGCGCCGGGCAGATCGGGCACTGGGGTGTTGGAAATCATGATCTGACCTTACCGCCGGTAGTAATCTTCAACGTTTTCAAACGCGCGCAAGCCCTCTGGCGTCGCATTGCGCACCGCATCATCGGCCGGCGTAACCGGCCCCGACCATGCGGTCGCGCGCACCGGCGTCACCGTATACCCCGCGCGCGGATCGCGCACATGCGGGCAATTGGCGAGCACGACGATGACGTCCATTTCGGCGCGCAAGGTCACGTGCTGCCCCGCAGCGTGCGGCCCAACGTCAAGCTCGATCGCGCCATCGGCGGCGATCGCCACAGGCTTGAACCAGTTCACGCACGGATGAATATCACGCCGCGTCATGCCGTATTTGGCCAGCGCAATGACGAACCGGTCGCGCGCATTGGGATGCGCGCCATGGTTGTAGCCATCGCCATATTTGCGCGCATTCGACGCCTGGTTCGACGCGCCGCAAAACGCATCATGCCCGCGCGTGTCGTCCTCGATCACGCTCATCAACACGCGGCCCATGTCCGACAGCAGGAACCGCCCCGCGCCAAGATACGCATTCCACTGGATTTTCACGGTATCGGCGACATTTAGCCGCTCAACCGGACGCTCGGCATTGAACACCATCATCGCCACCGCGCCATCGCCATGCAGGTCGGTCAATTGCAACCGGCTGCCGCGCCTGAGCACGCGCGTGGCATACCCGCCCGCCGCGATCGTTTCGTCCCATACCACGTCGGCCGCGGCGACGCCGGGCGGCAGGTCGGTCGCGGCTGTCGCGGGAATGGTCGGCATGGCATCGACCCGCGTGCCCGCCATCGCGCGGGCATGGGCGCGGGCGCCGGTCGTATCGGACGTGGTACTCATGATCTCAATCCACCAGTTTCAGCGACAGGCCCACGGTGCGCGGGTGAACGGTATACCCTTCGGTCACGGTGTTGATTTCCGGGCGCTGGATGATCGTTTTGTCGTCGAACAGGTTCTTCACGTAAAGCGAAACCTCATGCGGGCCAAACCGCAGCGCCAGGCTGGCATTCACCACGCTGTAGCCGGGGTTATAGTAGTTGGTATCGGACACCAGATAGCTGCCGTAACTATGTCCGGTATAAGCATAATTCACCAGCCCGACGAGCGCCGCAGACGGCGTGACCTGGTGCAGGTAATTGACCCCGGCCGAAGCGGTAAAGCCCGGCACGTCGATCAAACGCTGGCCCACCGCGACGTCGATCGGATTGTTCGACCTGATGATTTTCGCGTCATTCGCGCTAGCCGTGCCGCTGAGCGAAAATCCGCGCGCGACCTTGATCGAAATGTCCGCCTCTGCGCCCCAGATCCGCGCATCGCCGACATTGCTGGTGAAATAATACCCGCACGTCGGCAGATAGATCTGCTGCTGAATGTTCTTCCAGTTGGTCAGGTAGCCCGAGGCGTTGATGCGGATGCGATGGTCGGCAAATTCGTTCTTCGACCCGACTTCATACGTCCACAGGCTGTCGCCTTCGAAATGGGTCGGCTGGCTGGTCTGGCCGATCGCCTGAAAATCGCTGTTGCACACCGAAGTCGGGCCAAACACGATCGGCCCGGTCGGCCCGCCCAGGCGATAGCCCTTGGCGATCGAGGCATAGACCGAACTGGTGGCCGCCAGGTCGTGATACAGCGTGCCCTTGGGCAGGAATGCGTGGCTGGTCGCATCCTGCAGATAAGGCGCAGACGCGGGCTGCCCCGCGGTCTGGTAGCCAAGGTTGCCGATCTGGTAAAACCCGGTCTCGACCGAATTGTAATCCTCGTGTGCGGCCGAATAGCGCGCGCCCAGGTCGAGTTTCCAGCCCTTGGCAAAGGCAATGCTGGCCTGGCCAAACACCGCATATTGCTGCTGGCGATAGGTGCGATCATCGGCTTCATCGACATCGCCGGGAAACAGCGTGATCGCCGGTCCGCCGCCGGGCTGGCCATACATTGGATTGCCATAGGTCGTTTCGACCAGGGAATTTTCCATGGTCGTGCCATAGATCGACTGGAATACCGAATTGACGTTACCGATCGTCTGGTAATCGGTGTTGTGGACTTTCTGCGTCGCATAATACGCGCCCGCGACCCATTTCAACCAGCTGGCACCCGCGCTGGTGTCGTTCGATGACAGCCGCAATTCCTGGCTGAACTGCTCATACTGCGTGCGAATGTGCACCGCCGATGGCAGGTTGGCGATGATATTGTCGTTCTGCTGCTGATACTGCGGATAGATCGGGTCGAGAAAGAACAGCCCGAACGCGCCGCTGTTGAAATACGTCCCGTCTTCCTGGCGCGTGGCGATCCGGCGGTAATACCCGCTGACCGACGTCAGGTCGGCAAAACCCATCGTCTTTTTGATCGTCAAGCTGCCCAGCGCAAATGTGTCCTGGCTCGGCTCGGCGACTTCCTTGTCCTGCTTCCACAGGCCCAGGTCCGGGTAGAACGCGGCGTTGTCGTCGTTGACCGCGCGCTGGTAGAAAAACGCCGGCGTGATCGTCAGCGTCGAATCCGGCGTATACGTCGCGCTGACATGCGCGGTCAGGCTGTGCGCGCTGTTGACGCCCAAAGCTTCGAGCGCGCCGGACTGCGAATAATGATCGATCCAGCCAGAATCGCGCTGGTAATTGACACTCGCACGGATCGCCAGTTTGTCCGCGATCACCGGCAGGTTGATCGTCGCGGTCGTCGCGGTGTTGGCGCCGCCATGCTCGGTGGTCGACAGGTCGCCGGTCAGCGTCGCGCCGAACTTGTCCGCGCTCGCCGGGCTGGTGATATAGCGGATCGTGCCGCCTTCGGAACTGTCGCCATACAGCGTGCCCTGCGGCCCACGCAGCACTTCGACACGCTCGATATCGGGCAGGCGCACTTCGATCGAGCCGTCGCGATAGAAATTGGGCACGGTGATCGACACATCGTCGAGATACAGCCCGACGGTCGAAGCGCCCGACGTGGAACTGACCCCGCGAATGACGATATTGGTGCGGCCTTCCTCACCCGCGACCGTGTTGAACGCGACGCCCGGGACCGCGCGGCTGAGATCGTCGTAATTCGCGATCTTCTGGTCTTTCAACGCATTGCCCGACAGCACGGACAGGCTGATCGGCACGGTGCGGATGTCTTCCTTGCGCTTCTGCGCGGTCACGATGATTTCACTGCCGGCGACATCGGCGGCGGGCGTTACGGGCGCCGGGGCAGTCTGCGCCATGGCCGCGCCCGATGCCAGGATCAGCGCGATGGCCGACGATGTGGCGGTAAACACGATCCGGCGCGGCGCTGCGGTGCCCAGTGTCATTGCGGTAATTCCCCCAAGCCCTTCTGGCCCCAGGCAAGAATGACCGATCAAGCACCCATCATGCTAGACGCCATTTTTCGATGATGGCCATAGATTGCGTCTATGCACTACGCAGCCTGGCGCGCAGGCGACACGGGGTCCGCATGCGAAAACCGCCTGACCGCCCCCACCAGCACGCCCGCTTCATCGGCCAGCGAGCGCAAGGCCGCATGGCTCTGTTCGACCATCGCCGCATTGCGCTGCGTCGCGCTGTCGAGCGCACCAAACGTATCGTGCATCCGCGCCAGGTTGCGCGCGGTATCGCCGACCGCGCCGGTAATCTCGCCCATGGTCCCCGCAAAATCCGCGACATTGCCGATCACATCGCGCAGCACCACGCCGGTCTGCCCGACCAGATCGACGCCCTCGCCGACCAGCGCAGTCGATGCCGCGATCAGCGCCTTGATCTCGCGGGCGGCGTCGGCGCTGCGCTGCGCCAGCGCGCGCACTTCGCTGGCGACAACCGCAAACCCCCGCCCCGCATCGCCCGCCCGCGCCGCCTCGACCCCGGCATTCAGCGCCAGCAGATTGGTCTGAAACGCGATCCCGTCGATCAGGCTGACAATCTGGCCGATCTCGCCCGATGACTGGCGGATTTTCTCCATCGTCACGATCGCGCTGGCGACGACACCATGTCCGGCGCGGACGCGCTCGCCCGATTGCTGGATCGCGGTATTGGCATGCTCTGCGCGCACCATCGTATCGCGCGCCACGCCGACCAGCGCCGAAATCGTGGCCATCGCGTGCTCGACCGTGCTCGCCTGCGCCTCGGTACGATGCGCCAGGTCTTCCGACGCGGTGCGGATTTCGCTGGTGCCATTGCGAATCTGCCGCGACGCACGTGCCACCCGCCCGACGAGCGCGTCGAGATCGACCAGCGCCTGGTTGAAATCGATCCGCAGCGGCTCGAACGCCGGCGGAAACGTCGCCGCGATCCGCCCGCCCAGATTGCCCGACGCCAATTTCCGCAAACCCTGCGCGATCGCGCTAACCACCAGGCCCTGTTCGGCCGCACGCGCGGCGCGTTCCTGCGCGGCAAGGCGCTCGACTTGCGCCGCTTCGGCCTGTGCGACCGCCCGCGCGATCAGCAACGCCTCGAGCCGTAGGGCAATCACCACCAGCACCCCGGTTTCCACCATCACGACAACGCCGTGCAGCACGACCCGGCCAAAATCGCCCGATCCGCCAAACACCAGCGCCGGCGCAAGCCCGTTCAGCACCAGATGATGCACGCAGGTAACCACCGCCGCGGCTAGCACCGGCCGCCAGTCGGCCAGCACCGACAGCGCCGCGATCCCCGCAAAAAACGTCATGTGCAGATCGATGATCCACGGCGAGGCATCCCATTGATACACCAAAACCGCGCAGAACAGCGGCATCGTCGGCCCCAGCGCCAGACGCGTCGGCGCATCGCCGGCGCCCTTCAACGCGGCAATCGTGGGAAACGCGGCAAGCGCGAGCGCCATGACCGGCGGCAGATACCCGGTGCTGGCAAACGGCGCAGACACCGCCGTAACCGCCACCATCAGCCACGCCAGCCCGGCAATGATCCGCACCCCCTGCCGCCGCAGCGACGCCAGTTCATCCGAAGTACTCACTGCGCCGCCCCGCCGCCGCAAAACACCGCCGGCGCCCCCATCGGTACCACCCCCGCGCGCAACATCGCCATGACCGGCACGTTGCCATCGATCCGCACCACCAGGCTGCCCGAAATCCAGCCCGCGCGCAAAACCGTAACCCCGCGCGCATCATGCATCAGCCTCGCCACGCCATGCGGCACGACCGGTATCAAAAAGACGGTGCTGCCCGCGCGCGGCATACCCAGGCACACCGCAAAAATCGCAAGCCCCAGGCATGCTTGCGCCAGTGCCAGACGGCGAGCCGGCTTATCTGGACCAGCATCCAGCGTACAAAGGGAAAGCGGGTCCGGCATCAACCATGATGATGTGACCGAAGAGGGCGAATATTCCCGGACTCGCGCCATGCGTAGTATTCCGCAGATCACGCCCGGCGATCACGCTGCGCCGTTGATCAGCATCCCTACCTATCTTGCGTGCAACAAAAACAAACCCCGCTCATCCTGAGCTTGTCGAAGGATGCGCGCTACGGTTGAGCCGGGCGATGTTGCAATCGCGTTGGGCCAGCGTTGGCGCGTATCCTTCGACGGGCTCAGGATGAGCGGGGGGTGTGGGATACCAATAGTTTGTTGGGTTCGGACCTCAATCGCAGAAAGGCATCAGGCGCGCGACGCAATAAACGCCCGCCAGCCACCCAGATCGGTAATATCCGTCGCGCCAGTCAGCGCGCGCGGCTCAGCGACAAACCCTTTGACCGTTGTTCCATCGGCCAGCGTCACCGTACCAATCGCCAGCGGCGGAGGAACCTCGGCGACGAAGCTGCCGAACGCGGCCATATCCAGCTCGTAGACTTCGACCGCGATCGCCGCACCTGTGGCATCGTGGATCAGCGCGGGCTTCGGCGGCACGCTGTCGGCCATCGCATACAGGCGGTATGTGGGCGCGGTGGTCGTCGTGGCGACGTGCTTCGCGTTGCGCGAGGTCAGTTGCCAGTGCAGCGGCATGCCTTCGAGATGGGCGCCGACAACGGCGAGGTGGACGGTTTCCATGGTGGTCTCCAGGTCGTGCGGGGGATTGGGATAGGGATCATCGGTCAGCCAGCGCTCGGCGAAATCGAACAGCGCGCGGTCGGTCCACGCCGGGCCGATCAAGGTCACGCCAAACCCGGTGCCATTGCGCCGCCAGCCCGCCGGGACCGCGATTGCGGCCATGTCGAGCAGGTTCACGAAATTGGTATAGAGCCCCAGGTTGCTGTTGAGCGCGATCGGCGCGGCGCGCATTTCGGCCAGGCGATAGATTGTCGGCGTGGTCGGCAGGAACAGGGCGTCGATCTCGCCCCACATCGCGTCGGACTGCTGTTTCAGCTCGGCCAGGCGGTAGACGCCCTGCCACACTTCGACCGCGCTGCGCCCCTGCCCGCCCTCGACGATCGTGCGCACGACCGGGTCGATGCTGTCGGGATGGCTGGCCAGGAAATCCGCGATCGCGGCAGTGCGCTCGGCAACCCACGGGCCATCGTACAACAGCCGCGCAGCCTCTGACAGCGGGGTAAGGTCGATTTCGACCAATGTCGCGCCCATCGCGACCAGCCGGTCGAGCGCGAGCGCGTACAGCCGTTCGGAGGCCAAATCGCCCAGAAACTGGCGCTGATGCGGCAAAGGCACACCGACGCGCGACAACGTGATCGGCGCATCTGCGCCGGTGCGCGACCAGGGATCGGCAGCATCGGCGCCCGACACGACCGCATCGACCAGCGCGGCATCGGCGGCATTGTGCGCGAACACCGTGATGCAATCGACCGAGCGGCACGCAGGGACCACGCCCGCGGTGCTCCAGCGGCCTTTGGTCGGCTTGAACCCGATCAGCCCGTTGAACGCCGCCGGCACGCGGCCCGATCCGGCGGTATCGGTGCCCAGCGAAAACGGCACCAAACCGGCCGCGACCGCAACGGCCGAGCCCGAACTCGATCCGCCGCTGACATAGGCGCGATTGGTCACGCAGGCAGGCGCACCATGCGGGCTGCGCGTACCGTTGAGCCCGGTCGCGAACTGGTCGAGATTGGTCTTGCCCATCGGCACCGCGCCCGCCGCGATCAGCCGCGCGACGACGCCCGACGATGCCGCCGGGTCATACGAATAATCGGGGCAGCCCGCCGTGGTCGGTGCGCCCGCCAGATCGATATTGTCCTTGATCGCGAAGGGCACGCCCGCCAGCGGCAGCTTTTCGCCCGCGACAATCCGCGCGTCGACCGCGCGCGCGAATGCCAGCACCTGCGCCTCGGGCAAGCGGTGTATCCACACCGCCGGCTGGATCGCGGCATAAGCCTCGATCCGCGCCAGCGCCATGTGCGCGATGGTTTCGGCGCGAAAGGCACCCGACTGGACGCCTGTCGCGATTTCGGTTGCGGTTACAGGCTGGGTCATACGGGCTCGATCGCGAGCATGGCGGCACCGGGTTGGATAATCTGTCCCTCGCTCACATAAATGCGGCGCACGACCCCTGCTGCGGGACTGGGCACCGGACATTCCATTTTCATCGCCTCGATTACCGCGATCGGTTCGCCCAGCGCAACGCTGTGCCCTTCGCTCGCGAGCATTTTCCACACGCTGCCGCCAAACGGCGCCTCGACCAGTTCGGACCCGGTGGGCAGGTCGATGACGACATCGTCTTCGCCCGCGCCCGACCCGGCGTCGACCAGCGCGGCAACGCGGTCGAATTCACCGCTCTCCTGCCAGGCCGCGCGTTCGGCATCGAACGCCGCCTGCCGCGTGTGCTGAAACGCGGCAATGCTGTCGGCGTGTTCGGCCTGAAACGCGCGGTAATCCGACAGGCGGAATTCGCCCTCGTCGATTTGAATCGCGCGGCGGCCCAACGGAAAATCATGCCGCCACTGCGTCAATTCGTCATGGCTGACGGGGAAGAATTTGATCCGGTCGAAAAAGCGCAGCAGCCAGGGCTTGCCGTCCTGAAACGCATCAGTCTGCCGAAACGTGTTCCACACCTGGATCGTGCGGCCGAAAAGCTGGTATCCGCCCGGCCCCTCCATGCCATAAATGCACATGTAAGCGCCGCCGATGCCGACGACATTCGGCGGCGTCCAGGTGCGCGCCGGATTGTACTTGGTCGTGACCAGCCGGTGGCGCGGATCGACCGGCGTCGCCAGCGGCGCGCCCAGATAGACATCGCCCAGCCCGAGCACGAGATAATCGGCATCGAACACGATCCGTTTGACGTCATCTGCCGTATCCAGCCCGTTGACACGGCGAATGAATTCGATGTTGTCCGGACACCACGGCGCATCGTCGCGCACCGCGCTGATATATTTGTCGATCGTCTGGTAGATCGCCGGGTCCGCCCACGACAGCGGCAGATGCACCGTGCGCGACGGGATCACGAAATCATCCAGCCCGCCCAGCCGTTCCTCCGCCGCGATCAGCGCATCGAGCAAATCGCGCTGCGTCAGCAACCGCGCGTCATAATGGATCTGCACCGAACGCACGCCCGGCGTTACGTCGATCACGCCCGACAAGGCGAGCCGATCAAGCTCGAGCATCAGCGCATGAACGCGCAGCCGCAGTTCGAGATCGAGCACGATCGGGCCATATTCGACCAGCAGATGCCGATCGCCCTGTCGCCGATAAGTCGCCGCAGGCCGCGCGCCGTCGGCGGCGATCGTGTGCAATATCGGCGATTCCGGCGCGGTGCGATCCAGAAAAGCCCCTCCCCTCAGGGGAGGGGTTGGGGAGGGGTGTCCGACGCCCGTGGTAGTCACGTCATTGCGGGCGTCGGACACCCCCACCCAACCCTCCCCCTGAGGGGGAGGGCTTTTTTGCTCGTTCAGTGTGGCGATCAGCGCATCCTGCGCAGTTTCCGCCGCGCGCGCTTCGGCTTCCGACACTGGATCGAACCGCACGGTATCGCCCGGCGACAACTGGCCCACTTTCCACAAATCCCCGGCAATCACCACGAACGGACACACGAACCCGCCGAGCGACGGCCCATCCGGCCCCAGGATGATCGGCATATCGCCAGTGAAATCGACCGCGCCGATCGCATAAGCATTGTCGTGAATATTCGACGGGTGCAGCCCCGCCTCACCGCCATCGCGCCGCGCCCATTCAGGCTTCGGCCCGACCAGCCGGACGCCGGTGCGGTTCGAATTGTAATGCACAGACCAGGCCGTTTCGCGGATCATCCGCACGTCGGCTTCGGTGAAGAAATCGGGCGCGCCATGCGGGCCATACAGCACGCGCACGGTCCATTCGTGGCCGATCGACGGCGCAAGCGGCGCAGGCAGAGTTGCCTCCGGACCAGTCGGCCCGGTCAGCAGATGCAGGGTATCGCCGGTCATCACCGCGCGCCCGGCATGCCCGCCGAACTCCCCAAGCGTAAACGCGCTACGACTGCCCAGATACAACGGCGCATCGATCCCGCCGGCGAGCAGCAGATAGGCGCGCAAACCCCCACCCGACACCCGGCCCACGCGCAAAACCTGCCCCGGCGACACCGCAACCGGCGTCCAGCGTGGCACCGCGACACCATCGAGCGTGGTCCCGCAATCGGCCCCGGTCAGACAAATCCGCGCCGCGCCCATGAATTGCAACGACGGCCCCGCCGCCGTGATTTCCAGCCCCGCCGCGTCCTCGGCATTGCCCAGCAGCCGGTTGCCCAGCCGGAACGACAGCGCGTCCATCGGCCCCGACGGCGGCACCCCGACATCCCACAGCCCGACCCGTCCCGGATAATCCTGCACCGTGGTCGATGCGCCCGCACTCAGCACGCGGATCGACGACGGCGCCCAGGCGAATTCGCCCAGCGCACGCGTCGAAACCTGCCCGCTGACAAACGCCGGGCTGCGCACCACCGCGCGCAACCAGCGCAGATTGGTTTCGATCCCCGCCAGCCGCGTTTCATCGAGCGCCGCCTGCATCGCCACGATCGCCTGTTCGCGCGTCGGCGCGGTGACGATCAATTTGGCGAGCATCGGGTCATACCAAGCAGGCACTTCGCTGCCGCTTTCGACCCAGCCATCGACCCGCACCGCCCGGCGATCTTCGGCCGGAAACGCGACCTCGATCAGCCGCCCCGAACTCGGCTGAAAATCGCGCGAAGGGTCTTCGGCATACAGGCGGACCTGGATCGAATGCCCCACCGGCGCCGCGACAAACCCGTTGAGGAACGCAAAATCACCCGCCGCACCGCGGATCATCCACTCGACCAGGTCAACCCCGGTCACTTGCTCGGTCACGCCGTGCTCGACCTGCAGCCGGGTGTTGACCTCCAGAAAGAAGAAATCGTCCCGCTCGGCATCGTAGAGAAATTCGACTGTCCCGGCCGAGCGGTAATTCGCGCCTGCGGTCAGCCGCACCGCCGCCTCTATCAGCGCCGCGCGCGTTGCGACCGGCAAATGCGGCGCAGGCGTTTCCTCGACGACTTTCTGGTTGCGCCGTTGCAGCGAACAGTCGCGTTCGCCCAGCGCGACCACGCGGCCCGCGCCATCGCCAAACACCTGCACCTCGATATGCCGCGCCCGCGCAACATAGCGTTCCAGAAACACGCCCGCATCGCCGAAATTGCCCGCGCCCAGCCGCGCAACCATCGCAAACGCATCGTCCAGTTCGCTGGCATCGGCGCAGACTTTCATCCCGATCCCGCCGCCACCCGCCGTCGCCTTCAGGATAACGGGATAGCCAATCCGCGCCGCCTCGACTGCGGCCGCAGCCGCGTCGGTCAACAGACCGGACCCCGGCGCCAGCGGCACGCCATGCGCCTGCGCCAGATCGCGCGCAGTGTGTTTCAACCCGAACGCCAGGATATTGTCCGCCGTGGGTCCGATGAACGCGATCCCGGCATCGGCGCAGGCTTGCGCAAATGCGGTATTTTCCGACAGGAAACCGTACCCAGGATGGATCGCCCGCGCCCCGGTCGCCTTGGCCGCCGCAAGAATGGCGGGCACATTCAGATAGCTTTCGCTCGCCGGCGCCGGGCCGATCAGCACCGCCTCATCCGCCAGCGCAACGTGCAGCGATCCAGCATCGGCCTCGCTGAACACCGCAACCGAGCCGATACCCATGTCCCGCAAAGTGCGGATAATGCGGCAGGCGATCGCGCCACGATTGGCGATCAGGACTTTACCAAATGCAGGTGTCATTTACGCACTCTTGGCAACAGGTGTCGCGCCGAGCTTGCGCAACAGGGGCACATCATACGTCGCGGTGGCGCCATAGCGGTGCGGGGCATGCGGATCGTGGCGGCGCTTGTCGAACGCGAGCACGCGCGTGCCCAGCTTGAACGCTTCGGCAATATCGTGCGTGACCATCACCACGGTCAGCCCGTGTTCGCGCCACAGCCGCGTGACCAGTTCGTGCATGTCGACACGAATACCCGGATCAAGCGCGCCAAACGGTTCGTCGAGCAGCAGAATGCGTGGGTGTTTCACCAAGGCCTGCGCCAGCGCCAGCCGCTGCTGCATCCCGCCCGACAATTGCGCCGGATACTGGTCGCGCGCATGGCTCAGCCCGACCGCTTCGAGCATCGCCTCCGCCTCGGCCAAAGCAGCGCGGCGCCGCGCGCCAAACAACCGACCCAGAACCGGCGCGCCCGCGCATTCCAGCCCGAACAGCACATTGCCGATCACCGTCAGATGCGGAAACACCGAATAGCGTTGAAACACCACGCCGCGATCGGGCCCGCATTCGGCACGCATCGGTTCGCCATTGAGCAGGATCTGGCCTTTGCTCGGCGCTTCCTGCCCCAGGATCAGCCGCAGAAACGTGCTCTTGCCCGCGCCCGATGGCCCGACGACCGACACAAACGCGCCGGGCACAATCGCCAGATTCACGCGTTCAAGCACGACTTTCTCGCCGTATTCGACCCAGACGTTCTTCATTTCCAGCAGGGTTTCGGTCACCGCGCATGCCCCCCGGCCCAGGGAAAGCCGCGCCGAGAAATCCACTGCAACAGCGCGTCGGCAATGATCGCCAGCAACGAAATCCACGCGACATAGGGCAGGATGATATCCATCGCGAGATAACGCCGGACCAGAAATATCCGGTACCCCAGCCCGACATCCGACGCGATGGCTTCTGCGGCGATCAGGAACACCCAGGCCGGCCCCATCGACAGGCGCAGCGATTCAATCAGGCGCGGCATCATCTGCGGCAGCGCGACCCGTATCGCGACCTGCCACGAATTGGCGCCCAGAGTTTCCGCCTTGATAAACTGTTCGGCAGGCAATCCCGCGACATACGACGCCAGGTCACGCGTCATATACGGCGCAATCCCGATCGCGATCAGCGCGATTTTCGCCGCCTCGCCCAGCCCCAGCGCGATAAACAGGATCGGCAGCACCGCAATCGGCGGGATCACCGCGATCACCGTGATGATCGGGCCCAGAATGGCGCGCGCCAGCGGCATCACGCCGAGCAACAGCCCGATGATCAGCGCCGACAGCGTAGCCAGCGCCAGCCCTGCGCCCAGCCGCATCAGGCTGGCCAAAGTGTCCGCCTGCAGCGTGAACTGCCCGGTCACCGGATCGACCGTCGCGGCCATCCGCCACAGCGCCGCGCCCATCGCACCCACAGTCGGCAGAACTTTGTCCGCCGGATTGTCGGCATGGCGCAGCGCGGCGGCAATCGCGTAAACCAGGCACAGGATCACGATCGGGACCGCGCCCGCGATGAACCGGCCGCGCCGGCTGGGCCGCAGATTGATCAGGCGCGTCATTGCGGCATTGCCCCCAATACCAAAGTCAGAGTTTGCCGTCGGCGGCGAGTTGCATGAATGTCGGATCGTAACGCAGCTTCACGTTCGCCGGATCGCCCAAGGTCTTACCACCAGGGAACGAAATGCCGATCGCATCGACCGTCGTCGCCGCCGGGCCAAACAGACCCTTGGCAAACGAGAACTGGCGCACGCGGTCGGTAACCGTCATCAACTCGGGGCTCTTGATCAGCGAAGTCGCGTCCGCCGCAGTATAATACAGATGCGTGGTGGCGAGCTGGCCCTCATATCCTTCGGGCGTCGTGCCCGCGTCATGCGCCATCTGCGCGCGCGCGGCTTTGCCGGCGGCATCGTCCTTGTGCATCACCGCCATCGTTTCGTACCAGATGCCCGCCAGCGCCTTGCCCAGCGCCGGATTGGCTTTCAAGGTCGCGCTGCTGACCGCCATCACGTCGAGAATTTCGTTGGGAATCTGATGGCTGTCGAATACCAGGTTGGCACCCGGCGCCTTTTTCACTTCGGACAATTGCGGGTTCCAGGTGACCACCGCATTGACCGTGGGCGAGGCAAACGCGCCAACGATATCGGCATCACCAGTGTTGACCAGCTTCACGTCGGACAGTTTCAGCCCGGCCTTTTCCAGCCCGCGCGCGAGCAGGTATTGCGACACCGACAGCTCGACGAGATTGACCGAACGCCCCTTGATGTCGCTGATCGAATGCGCGTTTTTCAACACCACGCCATCGTTGCCATCGGAATAATCGCCGACGATCACCACCGACGTATCCTTGCCCCCGGCGGCCGGAATGGTCAGCGTGTCCATCGATGTCGCGACCACGCCATCGAGCTTGCTCGCGGTATACTGGTTGACCGATTCGACGTAGTCGTTGACTTGCACCAGCTTGATCGAAATGCCGTATTTATCGGCCCATTTCTTCACGATCCCGGACTCTTGCGCATAAGGCCACGGCATCCATCCGGCATAGATCGACCAGCCGATGGTGAAATCCTTCTTCGGCGCCTCGGCCGGAATCCCGTCCGCACTCGCCGGGCCGGATTTGGAATGCCCACAGGCGGAAAGCGCCAGCAGACCGACGCAGGCAAGCATCATACGCGAGGTACGGATCACGGCAGGATTTCCTTATGGCGTGGTGGATCTAGACGTGCCCAAGCACAGGCCATCACGCTAGAGCCTGATTTCGGATACGGGGCATAGAAAAAATCTATGATGCGCTCATCTGCGGCCTGGCGCGCAACCGCCGCAGGATCTCGTCGAGAAACAACTGCGTCGGCGTGTCGCGCGTCGGCACTTGCCGCGACAACAGATAGATGTCGTACGACGGTTCGGCATCGCGCGGCAGCAGCGGCCACAGGCGGTCGCGCGCAACCAGGTCTTCGGCCGCGAGCACCGGCAGAAACCCGATCCCCACGCCCAGGCTGATCAACCGTTTCGCCTCGTGCACATCCTCGGCCAGGCCATTGACCACGGTGCCCAGCCCATAGCGCTGACGCAGCCGAGTGATCGTATCGAGTTCATCGGTGCCGGTCAGCACAAACCCCTGATCGCGCAAATCGTTCAACCGCGCGACCCGGCGGCCATAAAGCGGATGATTGCGGTTGCAGTAGACCTGCTGCACTTCGACAAACAGCGGCTCGTAATTGAGCCCGGCGCGCACGCCACTGTCGCAGCCAACGCCGATTTCGACCTCACCGCGCTCGATCGATTCGAGCACCTGGCGCCAGGGCGACACGCGCAATTCGATCTGGATCGCGGGATGCCGGCGGCGAAACGTCGCGATCGCCTCATCGAATTCGGGCGACACGATCGATGAAATCATCTGGATGCGGACCAGGCCCTGGACCTGCTTCATCGCCTGCGCGACCTGATGCGGCACCATCCGCGCCGCCTCGAACATGTCTTCGCAGATCAGCAGCAGTGCGCGGCCCGCGACGGTCAATTCGACACCTTGCGCCGATCGCACCAGCAGTTGCGTGCCGACGTGATCCTCCAGCCGTTTCAGCGCGACGCTGATCGTGGGCTGCTGGCGATTCAGCTTGCGCGCCGCGGCGCCGATCCCGCCGGCGCGGACGATTTCAACGAACGTCCGCAGCAGGTTCCAATCAACCCGCGCGGCAAAATTGCGATCGACGCGCAACGCGGTTTCGGCACGGGGTTCGGACATGGCCGCATTCTGGCGCATCACGCGGCGATGCGCCATCTTGTTTCTGGATAATCAGAAACATCCGCTCATCCTGAGCCCGTCGAAGGATGCGCGCCGAGGCTGGCCCAACACGACAACAACATCGCCCGGACCGCCTGTTGCGCGCGTCCTTCGACAAAGCTCAGGATGAGCGGAACTTGTTAAATACCAAAACCTTGCATCATCAAATCGCAATGCCTGGCCAGGAAAAACCTAGTGGCATTCAACGCGGTGATCGCCATCGTTATCATGGCGATAGCAATTACCGTCATTATGACGGCTGATCGCGCCAACCACAGCACCGCCTGCGGCCCCGATCGCTGCGCCGGCGAGAATGCCGCCACCAGCAACGCCGGCGACCACAGCGCCAGCACCTGCGCCGATCAACGCGCCATTGGCCACGCGGTTATGCGTGCAACCGCCCAGCCCTGTCATGGCCAATGAAGCAGCAGCCAATACGCCGCCCAGATTGCTCAATTTCATGGTTCGCTCCTTGCGTGAATCTCGTGAGAAAAACACGACAAGAGCCGATTTGTTCCTCGCTCGCCACCCCATGATCCTCCCCCTTGGGGGAGGGGGACCGCGCGAAGCGTGGTGGAGGGGCCGTGCCCCAGGCGAAAACATCACCATGACGCGCCAGCGCGATGAGGAAGCGGTGCGTCTAGCCGCACCGCCCCTCCACCACCCTGCGGGCGGTCCCCCTCCCCCAAGGGGGAGGATTTACTTGGCCAAACCGATCGCGCGACCCGCCGCTGCCGGACGTTCCAGCTTGGCCTGCGCTTCGACCAGCGCGGCAACCGCAGCAGCCACCGCGGGCAACATCGGCGCCGCACGATCGGCCGCAGCATCCACATGCAACAGCATATGTTCGGCAGTCGCAATCACCGAACCATCGGCGCCAGTCATCGTGTGAAAAATGTGCAACCGCTTGGCATCCGCGCCCAGAATTTGCGTCGTCGCGCGGATCGCCTCGCCCAGCCGCGCCTGCCCCAGATGGCGTAAATGGCTCTCGACAGTGTAGAACGAATGCCCCGCCGCGACATAGTCGGGACCCGCGCCGATCTTCGCCAGCAACACGTCGGTCGTGTCGCCAAACACCTTCAGATAGGCCCATTCGGTCATGTGGCCGTTGTAATCGATCCACGCCGAATCGACATGAACCGACAGCCCCTCACCGCTCGCCGGTTTCAAAGCGGCCAAACGCTCGCCATGCGCTTTCAACGTTGCACCAGCGGCAAAATCGTTCGCTTTCAGCGCAGTCATCACGTCGACAAGGCAATCATCGCGCTTCTGTTCGTATTCGCGCAACCCGATCCCGGCCGCCTGCTCGTCGGACTGCGCCGCGATCGTATCGGTCAATTCGTCAGTCAGTTCGCACGCAACCAGATGCGTCCACGGCAATTTCAGCGCAGGGCCGAACTGCGCGAGGAAATGCCGCATCCCGGCTTCGCCGCCGGCCAGCCGATACGTCAGGAACGTACCCATGAACGACCAGCGCAAGCCCGCGCCATAGCGGATCGCATCATCGATTTCGGCAGTCGTGGCCACGCCATCGTTGACCAGCCACAAAGCCTCGCGCCACAGCGCTTCGAGCAGACGATCGGCAATGAACCCGTCGATTTCGACGCGCACCTGCAGCGGCTGCATTCCGCACGAAGTATAAAGCGCAGTCGCCAGGTCCTTGGTCGCCTGGCTCGTCGCTTCGCCGCCGCAGATTTCGACCAGCGGCAACAGGTACACCGGGTTGAACGGATGCCCGACGACGAACCGTTCGGGATGCGCCATCTTGCCCGCCAAACGGGTCGGCAGCAGCCCCGATGTCGACGAACCGATGATGGCATCGGGCCGTGCTGCAGCTTCGATCTGCGCCAGCACCCGCTGTTTCAGTTCTTCGATTTCAGGCAGGCTTTCCTGAATGAAATCGGCGTTTTCAACCGCATCGGCCAGGCTCGTGGCGATATGCACCGTGCCTTCGACCGGCAGCAGCGCGCCCAGCATCCGCTGTTGTGCGCGCCGCGCATTGCCGAGCACCGCTTCGACTTTGCGGCCGATCTCAGGATCGGGATCGAACATGCGCACGTCATAGCCAGCGAGCGCAAACCGCGCCGCCCAGCCCGCACCGATCACCCCACCGCCGACAAGACCGATGGTGCGGATTTTGCTCGCATCGCTCATGATCAACCCCACCGCTTCGTCAGCTTGAGCTTCTCACGCACTTCGGCCGGGCCCAGAATCCGCGCGCCCATGCCTTCCAGAATGAGCTTGGCCCGCGACACCAGGTCGCCATTGCTGGCGAGCTGACCGCGCCCGAGATACAGATTGTCTTCCAAACCGACGCGCACATTGCCGCCAGCCAGCGCAGCCATCGCCACATACGGCATCTGCATCCGCCCGATCGAAAACCCGCTGAACACCGCGCCCTTGGGCAATTGGTGAACTAGCGCCATCGTCGTCAGCGGATCGGCCGGCGCGCCATAAGGAATGCCCATGCACAACTGGATCATCACCGGATCGTCGAGCAGGCCTTCCTTGATCAACTGATGCACGAACACCAGGTGTCCGGCGTCGAACACTTCTAGTTCGGGCCGCACGCCCAGTTCCTGCACGCGCGCCGCCATCGCGCGGAGCATGCCCGGCGTGTTGGTCATCACATAATCGCCCGCGGCGAAATTCATCGTGCCGCAATCGATCGTGCAGATTTCGGGCAGCAGTTCGGCGACATGGACCAGCCGCTCGAGCGGCCCGACCATGTCGGTGCCTTCGGTTTTCAGCGGCAGCGGGGTTTCGCCCGGGCCGAACACGATGTCGCCGCCCATGCCCGCGGTCAGGTTGATGATCACATCGACGCCCGAATCGCGGATACGCTCGACCACTTCGCGATACAGCGCGGGGTCGCGCGATCCGATGCCGGTTTCGGGATCACGCACATGGATATGCGCGATCGCCGCGCCGGCGTTTGCCGCCTCGATCGAGGCTTCGGCAATCTGTTTGGGGGTGATCGGCAGGTCGGGATGCTTGTCGGCGGTTTCGCCCGACCCGGTCACTGCGCAAGTGATGAATGTCTCGTAATTCATGGCTGATGCGTCCTTCGATCTGGCCCTCAGGATAGGGCCAGGCGGCGCGCGCCGATCAAGTTTTGCGATCAGGCGCACACCGTTTGCGACATCATGCGGGTTCTTCGCCGATGGCGCGCGATGGCACCCCCTGATAGCGCAGGCCGGGCAGCAGATGTTCGCGCTTCATCACGACGCTGTTGGCGCCCAGGTGCGTGCGATCATCGATCACCGCGCCATACAAAGGCACCGTCCCGCGCGCCATTGTCGCCCCCGCGCCAATGCGCACATAGTCGACTTTCAACACGCGATCCTCGAATGTATGCGCCTGAAACATGGCGCTGACCGTAGCGCCGTCGCCGATGTGGATCATGTCGGGATCGACGACCTGGGCAAATTGCGGCCCCAGCACTGCGCGCCGCCCGATTTTCAGCCCCATAGCGCGCAGATAGATCGGCAACAGGAACGTGCCGTCCAATCGCCGCAAAATCGTCGCGGCATACCGCGCCCAGGCGACAAACACATAATCCCACCGGCTGCACCAGCACGACCACAGCGCATGCTGCCCCGGCGAGACCCGCCCGATCAGCACCCATTTCAACACCAACACCGCGCCGCACAGCGCCAGCAGCGGCATCAGCGTGACCAGCGGAATCACCACCAGCGCATAGACCACCGGCGAAACCATGCCCCGCGCGGCAGTCAGCGCGGAAAACCATTCGGCGCTCAGCACCACGGGCAGCACCGGCAGGATAAACCGTCCGGCTTCCCAAAACACACGGTTGGCATAGCGGATCGGCGACGGGTCAAATGTAAGGCTGCGATCGACTTCGACAATCTCGCGGCGCGGCAGGTCAAATGCGGGATGACCGAAACGCGCTTTCCCGGCGGCAATCTCGGCACCATTGGCAGGCGTGGCGATACCGATCAGGATATCATCGGGCAGCGTTTCGCCCGGCGGAATCACCACATGATTGCCCAGGAACGTGTTGCGCCCCAGCGTGGTATGCCCCAGCCGCACAGTGCCATGGCGCACGATCCCGCCGCCAAGATAGATCCCGTCGGCAAAGAACGTCTCCGCGCCGATCGTAACCAGTTCGGGCACGACATCGGTGATCGTGCTGATTTCGCACGACTTGCCGACCTGCATCCCCGCCAGCCGCAACCAGCGCGACCAGAAAATCGTCCCCGTCAGCCATTCGCCCGACAAGGTCAGCATCCCGGCCTTGAGCCAGGCACGCAAATACGCGAGGCTCCAGCGCGAATAGGTGCCCGGCTGCACGCGCCCCATCAGGCGCATCATCAGCGCGGTCCACACCAGGGTCAGCGGCAAGGACAGGACCGTCACCGCAAACACAACCGCCGCAGCGCGCGTGGTAAAAGTCGGATGCCAGGCCCAGCGCCACACATCCATCGCGCGCACGCCCGTCACCAGACACAGGACAACCGCCAGCACTTGCGCGGGCAATGCGGCCGCAAAGCCGAGCCCCGCCTCGCACACCATCGCCAGCGCATCCCACAGCCCATGCGACACGCCATAGGTCACCGGCGGCGGAGCAACCGGCGCAAAGCCCTTGGCCCGCGCGGGAACCCCGTCCCACATTTCGCCCGCCGGGATGCTCATGCCCGGATTGAGCACCGACAGCGCGGTCAACTGGCTGTCGCGCCCCATCCGGCACCACCCGCCGATCCCCGCGCGCGTCAAAATCGTCGCGCCCGGCTCGAGCACGATCGGCCCGATCACCACATCGCCGCGATCGAGATCGGCCAACCCGATCATCGCATCCTGCCCGATCGCCACATGATCGCCGATATCAAGCAGATCCCACCCGCCCCGCGCCAGGTCGACTCCGCGATGGATATGCACCCCGCGCCCGATCCGCGCGCCCAACGCGCGCAAAATCGTCTGCTGCAACCCCGAGCCCTGCAATAGCGGCCACGGGATCAGGCGCACCGCCGACACCACGATCCAGTGCCGCAGATACCACCCGCTCCACACCCGCGCGCGGATCGGGCGATAGGTGCCGATCAGCACGCGCTTGATCGCCACGGCCACGACCACCGACAGCGGAACATAGACCGCGACCGAAGCCAGCGCGATCAGCGGCGCCAGCGCGACAAACCCCACAGTACCCAGGTGCCCATAAAGCCCCGGAAACACCACGAACGCCATCGCCCAGGCCAGCCAGCCCGCGACCGCCAGTTCGACCGCCAGCCACCCGATCTGCACCACATTGGCCAGCACCGGCCGCACCGTGCCCACGCGCGGCTGATCGAGTTCGGCCGGCGGGCCCAGATCGCCCTCGACCAGGCCATGCGCCTGCCCCGCCAGCGCACGCGCCGTGCGCGTTTCGTAAATATCGCTGACCGTCACCCACTGCGTGCGTGGATCGTCGCGCAACAAGGTGACCAACAAAGCGGCGCTGAGCGAATCCCCACCCAGGTCGGCAAAGAAATCATCCTCGACCGACACCGCATGATCGCGGCGCAGCACGTCGGCCACGGCAGCGGCGATCAGCGTTTCCATGTCGCCATGCGGAGCGATGACGGGGCGCGCGTTATCTTGCACGAGCGTCAGAAGCGGCAGGCGGCCACGGTCGAGTTTGCCGCCAACGGTGGTCGGCAGATCGTCGATCACACCGATCTGCACCGGCACCATATAACCCGGCAGATGGCGCGCAAGCGCGGCGCGCAGTGCATCGGGCTCTACCGGGCAATCGTCTGCGACGACAAATGCGACCAGTTCGTGCCCCGCCCCGCTCGCCTGCAACCGGCACGCCGCTGCGCGCACGCCCGGCAGTGCCGCCAGCCGCGCCTCGATTTCGCCCAGTTCGACGCGATAGCCGCGGATCTTGACCTGCGCATCGATCCGCCCGTGGTAAAACACGCAACCCGCCGCATCGCGATCGACCAGATCCCCGGTGCGATAGATCCGCCCCAGCCGCGGATGATCGACGAATTTCTCCGCGGTCAATTCCGCCCGGTTGCGATAGCCGCGCGCCACGCCGGTGCCGCCCATGCACAATTCGCCCTGCGTCCCTTCGACAACCGGCTCAAGCGCCTCATCGAGCACCCAGGCGGTCATCCCCGGCACCGCAAACCCGATCCCCACCGGCTGACCCGGCACGACATCGCAGCGCAGACACACCACCGCGCATTCGGTCGGGCCATAGCCATTGACCATCCGCCGCCCCGCCGCCCACAGATCGCCCAGATCCTGCGGCAAAGCCTCGCCGCCGACATACAACAGCCGCAAATCGGGCAGCGCGGTCTGCGGATCGGCGCAACCCGTGGCGCGCAGCAGCGTCGGCGGCGGGCAGAACACCGTCACGCGCTCATCACGCAACCAGCCGATCACATCGGGGCCCAGCCGCGCCGCCGCATCGTCCATCACGACCAGCGTCGCGCCGCTCGCGAGCGCCAGCCACATTTCTTCCTGCGAGCTGTCATACGCGCTCGACGAGCCCTGCACCACGCGGTCCCCGGGGCCGAGCCCGAACTCCGCAAGATCCCCCGCGACCAGATTGGCCACATTGCGGTGTTCGACCTGCACGCCTTTGGGCTTGCCCGTCGTGCCCGAGGTGTAGATCACATACGCCAGTGCAGACGGCGCGATCGCGTCGGGCAAAACCACCTCGCTCGGTGATGTGTGCGCCAAGGCCTCGGCATCGATCACCAGCCCCGGCGGCAGGTCGAGCCGGCCCAGCCGATCGCACCCTGCCGCATCGGCCAGCACCGCAACGGGCGTGGCATCGTCCAGAATTTCGCCCATGCGATCATCGGGAAACGCCGGATCGAGGCACGTAAACGCGGCGCCTGCGCGCATCACCGCGATTTGCGCGGCATACAGCAGCGGCGAAGTCCGCGCGATCAACAGCGCAACAGTCGCCTCGCCTTCGACTTTATCGGCGAGATGCCGCGCGATCCGCGTCGCCAAGGCGTCGAGCTCGCCATACGACAGCACCTGCCGCTCCACGCGATCACGCCCGGGTGGAACGTCGATCGCGATCGCGGACCGGTCGCGCGCCAGCGGCGCATCGAGGAATGCGTGAAGCAGGTCTGCGCCTGTGATGCCTTCGCTTGCCATCATCGGGCGTTCCGTCCGATCGGGTCATTTGTCAACGGGTGCGGTCATTTAGCCCGCCAGCGCCTAACCGCCAACATTAAGACATTCGTCGCCCCGGACTTGATCCGGGGTCCCGCTGCCTTTCTGTTCGCAAGCGCCATTCGGCCACGTACCCAAAGAAAAGCGGGATCCCCCTGAGTTCACAAACGAAGTGCAACACCCCAGTCAGGTGTTGCCATGTCAAACTACACCCAGCTTTCGTTCGAGGAGCGATGTTCGATTGCCCGGCTTCGCGAAGCCGGGCAATCGATCCGGCAAATCGCTGCAACTCTGGATCGCCAGGCATCGACCATCTCGCGAGAGCTGAAGCGCAACGCCGGCAGCAAAGTTGGCTATCAGCCCGCCTATGCCCAGGATCAGACAAAGGCCCGGCGCTGGAGCGGCTCACGCCTCGAACGCGATGACAGCTTGCGAGAAAGCATCCTCGATCGGCTAGCCCAAGGCTGGTCACCAGAGCAGGTCTCAGGAAGACTTGCCCGTGAAGCAGAGCGCAAAATCATCAGCCACGAGAGCATTTACCGCTTCATCTACGCCCAGCTCAAGCGCACAAACGACCGAAAATGGCGCTTCTATCTCCCGCGCGCCAAATACAAACGCGGATGGCGCACCAAAGGAGGCTGGCCGCGCCATCCTGATCGCCCTTCGATCCACGATCGGCCCAAAATCATCGCCGATCGCAAGCAAGCCGGCCACTGGGAAGGCGATTGCATGCTCTTTTCAACCGCCGGGCAGGCTATCCTTATCGCTCATGAGCGCCACTCCCGGCTTACCTTCGCCGTGCGGCAGGACACTCTGAAGGCCGATCCGGTCGCACAGGCTCTCGTTAAAATGCTCCGCCCCATGCCAGCCAACCTGCGGCGATCCATCACCTTCGACAACGGAACCGAGTTCTACCGTCATGCACGTATCGAACGCCAACTCGGCCTCAACACATACTTTTGCGATCCACACGCGCCCTGGCAAAAAGGCGGCGTCGAAAATGCCATAGGACGATTGCGCCGAAACCTGCCTCGCAAAACAAACCTCAGCGACTTGCCTTCCGCCACCCTCGACGCCATCGTTGCCAATCACAACAACACGCCCCGTAAATGCCTCAGCTTCCAAACCCCCGCAGAAGTCTTCAACCCGTTGCACTTCGAATGTGAATCCACACCCGGATCAAGTCCGGGAAGACGAAAATAAAATAGGTTAGTGGCTACCCGCGCCCCCCTCTCACCGACGCCCGCGCCCTTTTTGCCCGACATTATCCCCGCCCCCTTTCGCCTGCGATCGCAGTCGGGCATGAACACGCGAAATGGGGACCCTTGCATGAAGCTGATTGAAAGCCGATCGATCGATTACGTGCCGCTGGCCGAACGTCATGGCAAAGGCTGGCATCTGTGGCCGATCTGGTTTGCAGGCGATGCGCATCTGGCGACATTGGCGACAGGCGCAATCGGCATAGCGCTGGGCCTGGGGTTCGGCTGGTCGGTGCTGGCGATCGTTGCCGGCTGCGCGCTCGGCACTTTGTTCATGGCCTCGCACTCCAGCCAGGGCCCCGAACTCGGCCTGCCGCAGATGATCCAGTCGCGCCCGCAATTCGGCTATCGCGGCGCGCTGCTGGTGTGGCTGTTCGCGCTGGTGACCTACATCGGCTACACCGTCTTCAACGAAGTGCTGTTCGGCGTTGCGGTGCAGGACCTGACCGGCATGCACCTGTCGCAAACCGGGCTGGCGATCACGTTCGCGCTGTTTACGCTGGCGGCGCTGGTGTTTGCAGTCGCCGGGTACGACATGATCCACAAGGCGCAGCAGATCCTGGCGCTGATCGTCGTGATCACATTGCTGGTGTTCACGATCGGCGTGGCGGTAATCGGCCATGGCATGCCGCAATTGGGCCTGGGCAAATGGATGGCTGTGCCGTTCCTGCTGCAATTTTTTGCGTCGGCCGGGTATCAACTGTCATGGTCGATTTATGTCTCTGATTATTCGCGCTACCTGCCGCGCGACATCGGCGTGAAATCGACGTTTTTCTGGACATTCACCGGCGCGTTCATGGGCGGGGTGTGGATGATGCTGGTCGGCGACATCGCGATCGCGATGGTCCCCGGGCACGACATCGTTGCCGCGGTCATGACCACCAGCGACCATATCATTCCCGGGTTCGGCGCAGTGCTGGTCGTGCTGACATCGATCTCGCTGGTGACGATCACCACGATCAATTTCTACGGCGGATCGCTGACCCTGCTGTCGATCCTCGACAGTTTTCACCATATCAAGAACCCCGGCGTTATGCGCCTGATCACGCTCGGGCTGCTGGGCGTGGTCTGCACCTGGCTGTCGGTGATCGCCGGCGCAGACGTGCAGGAACTGATCAACAACCTGCTGTCGGTGCTGATCTACCTGTTCACACCGTGGACCGCGATCAACCTCGTGGATTTCTTCTTCGTGCGCCACGGACACTATTCGGTGCGCGAAATCTTCAACCCCGATGGCATCTACGGCAAGTGGAACTGGCGCGGGCTAACCGCCTATTTCGTCGGCTTCGTCGCGATGATCCCGTGTTTTTCCACGCCGATCTTCGTCGGCCCGATCGCAAAGATGCTCGGCGGCGCCGACGTGTCGATGCTGGTCGGCCTGCCCGTGGGGGCGCTGGTCTATTACGTGCTGTGCCGGTCGATCGACCTCGATGCCGAGCGCAAGCATATCGCGATGGCCGATGCCGGGTTGGAAGCTGTTCCTACGATTTAAGGACGTTGCGCAACGATTTCTCGATCTCGCCGCCACAATACGCATCGCCATAATTGCGGCGTGCCCTCGCGGCGAGCTCGACCAGCGCGGGCGTGCCCGATACCCGCCGCGCCAGCGCAGCGGTCATCGGCGCAGTTTCGTCGAGCAAGGCGCCAAGTGCCGAAAAACGGTCGGTCATTGTCGTCCACAGCGTGGCCGTTACGACGTCGGCAATGCCCGGCGCATCGCCGCCCAGCAGAAACCCGCCGTCCGCGCCCAGCCCGTGACGCTTGCCGGTTTCCTCCCACAGCGACATCCATTTTTTCAGTCGCGGCGTGAACTCCTGCCACAATTTGTCGGTCCACATCGTGGCCCCGCCCTGCCCCGTGATTTCATCGATGACATCATTGGCGTCATTGACCGTCTTGATCGTCATCGCGCGCAAGGCGGGCGTCGCGGGCAACAGCCCCAGCGTTTCGCCCAGATACAGCACGATCGCCGGCATCTGCGCGATGGCAAAGTCCGCCTGCCTGTCGACCAGCAGCGGCGGCCCCTTGAACGGCACGGGCATATCGCTGGCAGGCGCCTCGATCATCCCGGCGATCGCTGCGCCATCGGCTTCGGTCCAGGTCTTGCCGGCATGCGCCAGGATTGCGCGCACGAACTGCCCGCGAAACGGCACGGGCCAGTAATACAGGTCGTAATCGGCCAAAGTGAAATCTCCTGACGCAACGGCGGGCGACACAGGACAAACGCGCCGCCCCCGCGCTTGTTGCACGGCGTTGTGCCCCAATGACATCCGACATGACTTTCGCTACGCTGGCCCCAGCCCGCTGGAGATGCCGGATGAAGACCTTGCGTGTGTTGGCGTGGGCAGTGCCGCTGTCGCTTGTGGGGGCAACCAGTCATGCGGCCCCCGTCCCCATCGTCACGGATTACTGCCTGACCGAGCAAGTGGGCGCGTCCGGCGACACCGCAGCCCTGCTCGGCAAATTCGTCATGAAAGCCCGCCTCACCATCACCGGCAGCCATTACACCCTGGATGCCTGGAATGTGATGCCCGACAATCCGCAGACGTTGGAAATCCATGCCGACGGCGTCTATCGCCCGAACGCGCCGACCCCGATCCGGTTCATCGACAACTACGACAACCGCGGCAAAGGCCATTTCACCGCGACAAAAACCGCATTCCACCTCGATATCGACACCGTAACGCCGTCTCCCGGCAACATCGGCCGCAATTACGGCGCCTATGACCTGACATCGCGCAAGTGCAAATGGGCGGCCCAATGACCCGAACCCAAACGCACAAGCCAAAAACCCGCTGATGGCAACATCACTCTACGACCTCAGCGTCCCGACCTTCCTGCAAACCGTAACGGCGATCGCAGGCTGTCTCGACCGGGCGGCTACGCATTGCGCGCAAACCGGCACCGATCCCGACGACTTTGTGAATGCGCGCCTGTTCCCTGACATGGCGCCATTCCATTTTCAGATCGAAGCGGCATGGCACCACGCAGTCTGGGGATTGGAAGCGGCAAGGACCGGCACCTTTGCCCCACCCGCCCTGACCGGCCCCGTGCCTTTCGCCAAACTGCGCGCGATGATGGCCAAAGCGGAAACCACGCTCCACGCATTCACGCCTGACGAAGTCAACGCATGGGAAGGCAAGCCGCTCGACCTGCAGATCGGCCCGCGCCGGCTGGCCTTCACCTCCGAGACACTGATCCTGTCGTTTTCGCTACCGAATTTCCATTTTCACGCCGTCACTGCGTACGACATTCTGCGTGCGAACGGCGTGCCACTGGGCAAGCGGGATTATGAAGGCCGGCTGCGCACGGGTGCTTGAGGGCCTCCGGCGGGAGCTTAAGGTGCCTCCGGCGGGCAAGGGCCAAGGGCCCTTGCATCCCGTTACCGTCCGCGTTGATGTGCCTGTTCGGCGGAGCATCCCGCCGCTGTGTCAATCGGCGTTCAAACGGGACCCAGCATCGGCGTTCAAAAGGGGACCACTGGCGCAATTGTGATTGGTTGATGGTGGACGCACGTTTTGCGCTGGTGGTGGCGCAGGGAGGGCGGAGCC
>Ga0302311_10000642_pt1 | contig 42974 bp, 37 predicted proteins | sample III_Palsa_N1_3_FD_200449 | JGI IMG/M metagenome (GOLD analysis project Ga0302311, IMG submission 200449) | Peat permafrost microbial communities from Stordalen Mire near Abisko, Sweden - III_Palsa_N1_3 | ecosystem: Environmental > Terrestrial > Soil > Palsa > Peat permafrost | place: Sweden... | reverse complement strand
CGCCGGTATTGTGCGTGGTCTGGTACTGGGTCACGGTATACGGCCCCTTGCGCGGACTGCCGGCCACGACCTTGGCGCCCATGGCGTTGCCGATCTCCACCGCCCGGTCGGTGACGAATTGCGCCATTTTCAGGTCGTTCTGCGGGAAATCGAAGGTCATGCGCAGCAGCGGCTGACCCCAGGCATCCTTGTAGGTGGGATCGAGGTCGAGGTAGTTGGCGCGGCGCGGCATCGAGCTGCCGTGGATGGTCATGCTGACGGTGTGGTTGTAGTGCCGGGCCACCGCTTCCTTCCAGCCCCTGCCCCACTTCGGCGTCCCCGGCGGTACCGGATGGTATTCGATAGGCCGGCCATTGGTGTTGATGGCGCCGATGTAGGAGCCGCCGATAAAGCCGTGCGGCGCATGGTCGAAGCTGTCGCCGGCGAAATCGTTGATCATCGTTCCGGAAGCGCCGGAGGCCATGAACGGGTTGATGTTGACGCTCTCGTCGAGGAAAGCCTGCGCGCTGCTCATGGTCTGGTAAGCGTAGTTGCGTCCCACCACACCCTTGTTCGTCGCCGGATCATAGGGCGCGCCGATGCCGGACAGCAGCAGCATGCGCACGTTGTTGAAGGAGAACAGGGCGGAAATGACCAGGCCAGTCGGCTGCTCGAACTCGCGCCCGGCGGCATCGATGTAGGTCACGCCGGTGGCCTTTTTGCCGCTGGAGTCCAGGTTGATGCGCTGCACCTGGCAGCCGCTGCGCAACTCGAAGTTCGGATTCTTCAGCAGCACCGGCAGGATCACCGTCTGCGGGCTGGACTTGGCGTAATGCTCGCAGGCGAAGCGCTCGCAGAAACCGCAGAACACGCAAGTATTGAGCTGCAGTCCTTCCGGGTTGGTGTAAGGCTGGCTCAGGTTGGAAGAAGGCTGCGGATAGGGGTGATAGCCCAGCCCGTTCGCGGCCTTGCGGAAGATCGCGCCGGCATAATGTTCCTTCATTGGCGGCGTGGGATAGTCGCGCGCCCGCGGCGCTTCGAAGGGATCGCCGCCTTCGACCCGCTTGCCGTTGATGTTGCCGGCCTTGCCGCTGGTGCCGAGCAGGTACTCGAAGCGGTCGTAGTGCGGCTCCAGGTCGGCGTAGCTCACACCCCAGTCCTGGATGGTCAGCTCGGGATCGGCGAAGCCCTTGCCGTAGCGCTCCTCGACATGCGAGCGCAGGATGAAATCCGCCGCCTGGAAGCGGTAGGTCTGCCCGTTCCAGTGCACCCCGGCGCCGCCGAGACCGGTGCCGGGCAGAAACGACTCCCAGCGCCGCACCGGCAGGGCGGTCTGGCCGGCATTGTTGCGGAAGGTCACCGCCTCGCGGGTATTGTCCTGCATCAGCGCCTTGCGGACGGCGAAGCGCAGCTCGTCGTGCACATAGGGGCCCTGGAAATCCGGCACCGTATCGCGCGGGTCGCCGCGCTCCAGGCCGACCACCTTGAGCCCGCTGGCGGCCAGTTCCTTGGCGACGATGGAGCCGACGAAGCCGACGCCGAGCACCACCACATCCACTTCCTTGAGCCGCTGTGCCATGAAGCACTCCCCCGTACCATACACATCGACTGAAAGCTTTACTGCCTCCTTTACGCCCCCCTACAGCTTCGCTGGAATATCCGGCCCTTGATGCATGTGCTCCATCGGCGGCGCGTCGGCGATGCTCATCGGCGCGCGCGCAAGCTTGACGCCGTGCTGGTCCACCAGATCGTAGTAACTGGCATAGGCGCCGGGGAAGCCGATCATCTTCCACGCCGCCATGTCCTTGTTGCCGCCGTAGGCCGGATCGCTGAAATAGCCTTCCACCGTCATGCCCAGCAAGGTCTGGAAGAACAGCTCGGAAGGCACGCCGTTGAGATCCTTGCCGCCCGCTTCCAGCGACTTCAGGTAGGCGTCCTGATCGTCGCCCGACAGGGCCGCGAACACCTTGCCCTGCGCCTTCAGATCGGCCTCGACTCCGCGCAGGGCATTGCGGAACAGCTCCGCCGGGGTAAACGGCAGCTGGTAGCCCTGGCTCGGCGTGCCGGCCTGCCAGGGACCGCTGCGATACAGGCGCTCGCCCGCGCCCCAGGCACCGCCGAGCTGCTTGTCGAGATAGTTGGGCACGCCGGCTTCCACCGCGCCGGGACCGAGTTCGTCGAACGGGATCAGGCGGGCGCAGGCGGCTTCGATGAAAGCCGCCTCATGGGGAGTGAAGAACAGGAGGGGCGTTTTCGGCGCCGGCCCGGCTGCGGCCGCCACGCCAAGCCCGCCGGTGCCGATCACTCCGGGCAAGACCGAGGCCGAACCCGCCGCCTTGAGAAACGATCTGCGCGAAATCTTCGCCACGAATACGCTCCTGATGGTCTTGCCGGTCCAGTCTGCTCCAATCGCGGGAAAGGCCGCAAGCCGTGAATTTCCTCACTGGAATCCGGCACACAGGCCCGCCCAATACTTGAAACCGTCATCTCGCCCGGCTAGTATCAGGCCACTTGCATCACCTTTGACCCGCTGAACATCGTGCTCACACAGACCCACAACATCGCTGCACAGGCCATGCGCTCCGGCGCCGCCGATGCCTGCGTGCGTGCGCACGGGCTTTGGTGCATGTCCAGCCAGGCCGTGTCGATGTCGCAGCCGTTTGCCAGCAAACAGCCGCAGAACGTCGTCATTAACGGCAAAGCGCGAGCTCATCGCGTCCAGTAATACCTGACCGGTCCCCTCCCGTCAGGTTCGCCAGACGGGAAGCGAAGACCCAGGTTTGCAAAGCAGCACCAAACCTCTCTCCAACCCGCCAGGCACCAGCAGCAGGGGCGCATGCGTGCGCGCAGCACGCCAGGAAGAGAAGTCGTGAAGAAGATCGTGTTGACGCGGGGAACCGCGGAAGAATTGAGAAGGATCGTGACCGGGGCGGACAAGCCCATGTCGCTGCTCGCCGATTTCGAGCAGGCCCTGATCGAGCTGGTGCCGAACGGCGCGCCGTTCTGCGTGCGGCTCGGCCGCGCCCAGCGCCGGGATACCGGCGTGCGCCTGTCGGCCTGGCTGGTCGAGCGGCCGGCGGCGGACGACGAGCACCAGTTCGCCTCGGTGCCGGATGCCGTGGCGTTCCTGCGCAATCAGTGCGCGTAATGGACATCCTGTCCAAGCCACCCGACATCATGGATATCCTGTCCAAGCTACCCGGCGTCCTGCCGGGACTGTTGAAACAAGCAAAAGCCCTCGCCGGCATGGTTGTCGGCGAGGGCTTGTCGATGCCGCTCAGTTGGAAGGCTGGGCCTGGGCGTGGCTGGCCTGCCATGCGGCCACCTTGGCCTGGTGCTGCGCCTGCAGCGTCGCCAGCTGCGCTTGCTGCGCACTGGTGAGCAGGTTGTAAACCTGCGTGCGGACCGAGGCTTCCTCCTGCACGCGGGCGCTCGCCGCGGTGGACGCCGCCTGCGCCAGGCTGGTGGCGGCGGTCTGGAACGCGGCCGAGCCCGGCGTGGCCGCATCGAGCGCCTGACGCTGCGTCCGGACCGCTTCGAACTGCGGCTTGAGCTGTTCGTGCGCGGATTTGAACACGGCCTTGACGCTGGTTTGCTGGGCGCTGGTCAGGTTCAGCTCCTTCAGCTCATGCATCAGGGCGCCGCCGCGATGATGATGGTGCCAGCCATGGCCATCGGGGCCATCGGGGCCATCGGGACCCTGGGCATTGACGGCGGTGGACAACATCGCGGCGGCGAGAATCGCGGCCGGGAGAAAGATCAGTTTACGCATGGGTTTTCCTTGGGTGTATGAGGCGTGGTGATACGCCAACATTGGACGCCGGAGCGGGGTTTATAAGCGTTGCCGGGGCGTAAAGATCGGTAAACCTGCGAAAATGCAGCGATTTCACGGTGACCCCTCGGGAGCAAGCCATGGCCAGCGGCCGCGCCAAAGCGGAATTTCAATGGGCCGATCCGCTGCTGCTGGAGCAGCAGCTGGAAACGGAAGAACGCATGGCGCGGGACAGCGCCGCCGCCTATGCGCGCGAGCGGCTGATGCCGCGGGTGCTGGAAGCCTTCCGCCACGAACGCACCGATACGGCGATTTTCCGCGAAATGGGCGAGCTGGGGCTGCTCGGCGCAACCATTCCGCAGGAATACGGCGGCGCCGGCCTCAACTACGTCAGCTACGGCCTGATCGCGCGCGAAATCGAGCGGGTCGACTCGGGCTTCCGCTCGATGATGAGCGTGCAGTCCTCGCTGGTGATGGTGCCGATCCACCAGTTCGGCAGCGAAGCGCAGCGGCGCAAATACTTGCCCGGCCTCGCCCGCGGCGAATTGATCGGCTGCTTCGGCCTGACCGAACCGGACCACGGCTCCGATCCCGGCTCCATGGTGACACGGGCCAGATCGACCGGGGACGGCTACCTGCTTTCCGGCGCCAAGACCTGGATCACCAACAGCCCCATCGCCGATGTATTCCTGGTGTGGGCCAAGACCGATGACGGTGTGATCCGCGGCTTCGTGCTGGAGAAAGGCATGAAAGGCCTGGGCACCCCGGTGATTCACGGCAAGGTCGGCCTGCGCACCTCGATTACCGGCGGCATCGTCATGGACGAGGTGTTCGTGCCGGAGGACCAGCTGCTGCCGGGCGTCAGCGGCCTCAAGGGCCCTTTCACCTGTCTCGACGCCGCCCGTTACGGCATCTCCTGGGGCGCGCTCGGCGCGGCGGAATTCTGCTGGCACAGCGCGCGGCAGTACACCCTGGATCGCAAGCAGTTCGGCCGGCCGCTTGCCGCCAATCAATTGATCCAGAAAAAACTGGCCGATATGCAGACCGAGATCACCATGGGACTGCAAGGCTGCCTGCGCCTGGGCCGGATGAAGGACGCCGGCACCGCCGCCGTGGAAATCACCTCGATGATGAAGCGCAATTCCTGCGGCAAGGCGCTGGACATCGCACGGACCGCGCGCGACATGCTCGGCGGCAACGGCATCTCCGACGAGTACGGCGTGATCCGCCACCTGGTCAACCTGGAAGTGGTGAACACCTACGAGGGCACGCACGATGTGCATGCCCTGATCCTCGGCCGCGCCCAAACAGGAATTCAGGCCTTCGGCTGAATGTCGTCCTGACAAGCACCGGGCCATCCATGGCCCGGACTGTTCAAATAAGCACAATCTTCAGTGGTATTGCACACCTGACGGGGCCGGACATTGACGCACCTTGTCCGGCGTGGACTTGCTGGAGTCGAGCAACCAGCAGTCGTCCAGCACCGAGCAATAGCAAACTCGCGCCACCAGGTTATAGCGTTGCAGATTGAGCTTGTCCCAGAACGCGGTGTTCTGGTCGCTTTTGTCGACGGCAAAGAATCTGATTTCGTCGTGCGCCGGGATCACAGCCGGATTGATGTCCGCGGTTCGGGAACGCCAGTTCTTGAGGGGCGCGGCCTCCGCCTTGCAGCAAGCCGCCACGAACTCATTGTAGTCGGCGAGCAGCTGCCCTTTGTAACTTAGTTGCAGCGATTCGATCCTGGCCGGGCCCACGCCGACGTTCCTGAATCCCAGAGAAACCTCATCCACATTCTTCTGCTGGTCGATATTGCTGTTATCCCAATACAGGTAGGGCCAGATGCTCGCTTCGAGCATGCGGTCCTGCAACTGATTCGAGCGATAGGCCATGAACAGCGATACCGCCGAAATCAGCAGCGCGCAGGCGCCGACGAAAATATCCAGCGTGTGCAAGCCGCTTTTGCGCGGCAGCGGGTCCGGCGTCGACATCGAATGCCTCCTTAAACGATGAGGGCGGCCCTGGGCCGCCCTCATGATTCCACCGAAGCCTTAAAGCATCACTGCGGCGGCTGTGCCGGCGCCGGGGTGGCGTCCGCAGGGGCAGGGGCAGGGGCGGCATCCGACGGGGCCGGCGCAGCATCGGCTGGCGCGGCAGGCTGATCCGCCGCTGCCGCTGCAGCCTTCTTGTGATGCTTCTTCGCCGGCTTGGGACCGGGGCCCTGCTCGGCAGCCGTGGTGGATGCCGCCGATGCGCCTTCCTTCACCACCTTCACATCGAACGGCGCGTTCTGCACGTCGAACTCGACGCGGCGATTCTGCGCGCGGCCTTCGTCGGTGTCGTTGCTGGCGATCGGGTGGCTCTTGCCATAGCCCTGCGCCACCAAATGCCCGCCATCGACGCTCTTGCCGACCAGATAGGCCTTGACCGCGTCGGCGCGGCGCTGCGACAGCTTCATGTTGTAGGCGACCGAGCCGATGCCGTCGGTATGCCCCTCGATCTGCACATTCAGTTCCGGCTGCGCCGCCAGCGCCGCGGCGACCTGGTCCAGCGTCTGCTGCGCCGGGGCGGTCAGCTTGTCCGAATTGAACTCGAAATCCACCGAATTGAGGACCACTTTCTGCTCGATGATGTGGCAGTTGGCATCGACCTTGAAGCCGGCCGGCGGCGTGCACACGGGAGCCGGCGGAGGCGGCGGCGCTTCCGGGGCCGGGGCTTCGGGCGCCGGCTCGGGCGGCGGTGCCGCGGCCACTTCGACGGCCGGATGGCCAAAGCCGAAATCGTAGCGCAGGCCGAAGTGGTAGCCGTACTCACGCGCATCGCTGCGCTGGTAATAGACCATGCCGCCGCCGGTCAGGCGGAAATCGGGCAGCGCATGCCAGAACACGCGCACCGGGATTTCCAGGTTGGCGCCGTAGGCGATGCTGTTCAGGTGCTTCTCCACCGTGGTCTGGGCGCCGCTACTGGTGTCGCCGTTCACGGTGATGCTGGAATTGGTGTAGCCGATCGGGAAGCCGAGTTCGAACAGGTCGAACACGTTCGCCGTGGGCACGGCGAAAATGCCGTAATAGTTGCGCTTCTTGTAGCGGTTGAGTTCTTCGTCGTTCTGGTCGGGGATGCCGTAGTGGGCCTCGATGCCGATCACCTTGAACAGCTTGTAGCCGGCGCGGAGGTCCCAGAACTTGCTGTCGTAGCTGGTGTTGTTGAGGCCGCCGAAGCTGCCCGAGTCGGACACCGACAGCTTGGTGTTCTGCAGGTCGGCGCCGACATAGAAGTTATACAGCGTGTCGTCGTCGAAGGATCCGGTCGAAGACGAGCTGGAACTGCTGTCGCTGGAACTGCTGCCGCCCACGCTTTTCATCAAGCCCTGCGCGTGCACGGTGGCCGTTGCCGAAAGCAGCATCAACGCCAAAACCTTTTTCATGACTCCCCCTGCCCCTGCCTGGTGGTACGGAGCCGGATCGCGCGACTGCCTGCGCTCCGGCCTTAGTTCTGCCGCGATGATGTCCGATTTTTCCGCCTAAATCCAGCCTTTGCCACCAGACCGCGCCGGTACTCTGCTACGCTTCGCCTGCAGCATTTCCAGCCCGCAACCAGCGCTCAATGTCCCCTGCAAACCTGATGAAGTTCTGCAGTGCCTGCGGTCATCCGGTCGAATTCAGGATTCCGCCGGGCGACCACCTGCCGCGGCACATCTGCGAGCACTGTGGAACGATTCATTACCACAACCCGCGCATCATCGCCGGCTGCGTGCCGGAAGCCGCCGACGGGCGCATTCTCATGTGCCGCCGGGCGATCGAGCCGCGCCTGGGTTTCTGGACCTTCCCGGCCGGTTTCTTGGAGCTGGCCGAGACCAGCGCCCAGGGCGCGGCGCGGGAGACGCTGGAGGAGTCGCAGGCCGAGGTGGAGATCGACGACCTGTTCGCGGTGATCGGCGTGCCCTACGTCAGCCAGGTTTACATGCTGCACCGCGGCCGCATGAAGGGCGAACACCACGGCGCCACCTCGGAAAGCTCGGAAACCCGGCTGATGCATGAGGCGGAGATCCCCTGGGAGGAGATCGCCTTCCCCACCATCTACCACGGCCTCAAGTTCTTCTTCGAGGACCGGGCGCGCGGGGTCAGGGGCTTCCACGAAATGGATCTCACGGTACGCCTGCCGATCAAGGAACATATCAAGCTCAGCGGGGCCTAGGATCGGCCCCGGCCCAAGCCGGCATAAAAGTCGCCACATCAGGGAGGGGAGTCCCCCATGCGTCGCCTCGCACTACTTGTTGCTTTCGCTTTCTGCCCCATCGCATTCGCCGACGATCCGCCCCCGGTGGAAATGGGCGCGCTGGCGCGCGGCTTCGCCCTGCCGAACCTGGGCCGCGTGGATGTGGAGCCCGGCGGCGCATTCCAGCAGCGCATCTACCTGAACGACACCAACGAGTACACGTCGGTCGCCAACGCCAACGAAAGCATCATCATCGACGGCGAAGCGACCCAACTCTCCTACGATGCGCACTACGGCATCACCGATCGCTGGGAAGCGGGCCTGTTCGTGCCCCTGATCTTGCAGGGCGGCGGCATCCTGGACCCCGTCATCGAGGGCTGGCACCACCTGTGGGGACTGCCCAATGGCGGGCGCAGCGACGCACCCAAGGGCCGGTATCTGTACCAGTACACCAACAATGGCCAGCTGCTGCTCAACGTCAGCCAGGGCAGCGTCACCTTCGGCGACGTCCGCATCAGTACCGGCTACCGGCTGGCCGACCATCTGACGGCGCGCGCCATGCTGCAATTGCCCACCGGCGATGCCAGCCACCTGTCGGGCAACGGCGCCGCCGGCGGCGCTGCCTGGCTCGACGGCGGCCTGCCCCTGCACGGCTTCTTCAAATGGCTGACGCTGTACGGCTCGCTCGGCTACAGCTACACCGGCACTGGCGACGTACTGCCGGACATGCAGAAGAACGGCCTGCCCTTCGGCGCCGCCGGCATCGGCCTGCGCCTCACCCCGCGCTGGGATGCCAAGGTGCAGGTCTACTTCCACGCCGCGCCGTACAAGGACAGCGGACTGGGCGCGCTGGATCACATCGCGGCGCCCCTCACCGTCAGCACCAGCTATCGCATCACCCCCAGGACCGCGATCAGCCTGGGCTTCCAGGAAAAGGCCAACGTCTACGCCTCGCCCGACTTCGGCGTCTTCCTTGGGCTGGTTCTGAACTAGAAACAGTTTCCAGGAACAGCGGTTTCCAGTTTCCAGAAGAAGCGAGGGTGGCCATCAAAGCGGTCGTGCTTTTTCTGGGAACTGGAAACTGAAAACTTCCCTCCAATGCCTGCAGCGCTATAACGAGGCCATCGTTCCCGCGTCCAGATCCAGCAGCCGGGTTTCGCCGTGGCGAAACACCAGGAAGCGCTCCGGTGCGATGCCGGCCGCGGCCAGCGCCTGCGCCAGCAGCTGTGGCGGCTCGTCCAGCGGCTCCGCGGTGAGGCGGAAAGTGCCCCAGTGCATCGCCACCGACAGCCGGCTGCGCAAATCCTGGTGGATGCGCACCGCCTCGGCCGGGTCGACATGCACCGGCGACATGAACCAGCGCGGGTCGTAAGCGCCGATCGGCAGCAGCGACAGATCCATGGCCGGGAAGCGCGCGGCGATATCGGCGAAGTCCTGCGAGTAGCCGGTGTCGCCGGCGAAAAAGACCCTGCGCCCGGCCAGCTCCACCACGAAGCCGCACCACAGCGTGGCATCGCGGTCATGCAGGCCGCGGCCGGAAAAATGCTGCACCGGCACCGCGCTGATGCGCGCCGCGCCCAGTTCCGCCGACTGCCACCAGTCCAGCTCGGTCACCCGGCTGATACCGCGGGCGCGAAGCCACTCCGCCAGACCGAGCGGCACCACGAACTGGGCCTGTGCATGATCGCGGGCAATGCGCCGCACGCTCTGCTCGTCGAGGTGGTCGTAGTGGTTGTGCGACACCAGCACCAGCTCGACCGGCGGCAGGTCGGCGTAGTCCAGGCCCGGCGGCGACAGCCGCGCCGGCCCGGCGAAGGACAGCGGCGAGGCGCGCCCGCCGAAATGCGGATCGGTGAGCAGATTGAGGCCGCCGAGCTGCAGCAGGAAGGTGGAATGACCCACCCAGGTCAGGCTGTCCCGGCTGCGGTTGGCCTTGAGCCAGGCCGGATCGTTCTGCGCCCGGGGCAAGTCGATCCGCTCCCACTTCAGCTTGCGGAACTCGCTCATCCACTTGAGCGCGGCGCCGAGGCCGTGACTGGCGTGCGGGTAGCGGTTTTTATAACGTGCCATTGGGGACCTCTGGACGGATCCTAACGCCGGAACGCCGCCAGCGCCGCGCCGGCGCCGATGAACAGGCTGCCGAAGCCGCGGTTGGTCCAGCGGATGACGCCGGGCGAGCGCAGGGCCTGCAGGGCGCGCGCGCCGAGCGCGGTGTAAATCGACATCGACACGGTATCGGTGAACAGCAGCGTCGCCATGATGGTCAGATATTGCGGCCATTGCGGCAGGCTGGAGTCGACGAACTGCGGCGTCACCGCCAGGGTGAACAGGATCGCCTTGGGATTGCTGACATTGATCAGCAGGCCGCGCAGGAAAATCCGGGCAGGAGTGGCGGGACGGGTATTGCCAGAGACCTCGTCCGGGCCATCGGCGACCAGCGGCCGCACCGGCGCACGCCATTGCTGCACGCCGAGATAGACCAGATAGGCGGCGCCGAGCCATTTGATCAGGTTGAAAGCCACGACCGAGGCGGACAGCAGCGCACCAAGACCGGTAGCCACCGTGCCGATCAGGATCATTGAACCGAGTTCGAGCCCCAAAATGTTCCACAAGGCGCGACGGAACCCCCAACGCATGCCGGCGGTCACACTGGACAGCACGCCCGGACCCGGTGAGAGGCAGATCAGCCAGGCGGCGACGAAGAAGGGGAGCCAGATGTCCGGCTTCAAAAGGTTCCTCCCGGAACAATGACTTGCGTAATGCAGTGCCAGGACGGCCGGCATTTGCGCCAAGACCAACCTGGCCACAAGGAGAGCGGCATGGAAGCTGCTACTGATGATGCTGTAATTGGATTCCTGATCGAGTGTAGTCAGTTTTTACTATATTCATCCGGAAATACCCGGAACAGGCACATGCTATCGCGCACAGCGGGGGCAGGGTTCAGGGCATGTTGACGTACTATGACAACCGTCTCGGACGGACCCGGTACAAGCGGCGCTATGTCTGGGCCATCTGGGCCTTTGCCGGCGGCGTAGCGCTGGGCTTGCTGGTCGGCCACATGGTTTAAGTCCCGCGGCCCAAATCCGGCCCGGATCTGACAGCACCCCCGCGGCACGGGTATCCTTGCGCGGCTTTTGCCCGCCCAACCGGAACCACCCGCCGCGATGCAGCTCCACAATACCGCCACCGGCCACAAGGAACAGTTCGAGCCGCAGGACCCCCAGCGGGTCACCATGTACGTCTGCGGCCCGACGGTCTACAACTACGCCCACATCGGCAACTATCGCCCGCCGGTGGTGTTCGACGTGCTGGCGCGCGTGCTGCGCCGCCGCTACCCCGGCGTGTCCTACGCCCGCAACATCACCGATATCGACGACAAGATCAACGCCGCCGCGCAGAAGGAAGGCGTGGAGATCGGCGTCATCACCAGCCGCTACGCCGCCGCCTTCCACGAGGATCTGGCGGCGCTGGGCGTGGCCCCCACCGATCATGAACCCCGCGTCACCGAGCACATTCCGCAGATCATCGCCATGATCGAGCGGCTCATCGCCTCGGGCAACGCCTACGCCGCCGAGGGCCATGTGCTGTTCCAGGTGGCCACCTATGCCGATTACGGCCAGCTGTCCCGGCGCGACACCCGGGAAATGCTCGCCGGCGCCCGGGTGGAAGTGGCGCCGTACAAGAAGGACCCCGGCGATTTCGTCCTGTGGAAGCCCTCCACGCCGGACCTGCCCGGCTGGGATTCGCCCTGGGGCCGCGGCCGCCCGGGCTGGCATATCGAGTGCTCGGCCATGGCCGAAGCCCTGCTCGGCGACACCATCGACATCCACGGCGGCGGCCACGACCTGGTGTTTCCGCACCACGAGAACGAACGGGCCCAGTCCACCTGCGCCCACGGCGGCCAGGTCTTCGCCCGCTTCTGGCTGCACAACGGCTTCGTCACCATGAACAGCGAGAAGATGTCGAAATCGCTGGGCAATGTGCTGCTGGTGCACGAAATGCTGAAACACGCGCCCGGCGAAGCCATCCGCATGGGCCTGCTCACCGGTCACTACCGCCAGCCGCTGGACTGGAACGACGACACCATCCCCGACGCCCGGCGCAAGCTCGATCGCCTGTACGGCGCGCTGCGCGATGCCGGCGCGGTAGCACCCTCCGATGCCAAGGCGCCCGAGGCCTTCGTCGCCGCCCTGGAAGACGACCTCAATACCCCCGCCGCGCTGGCCGAGCTGTTCGAACTGGCCCGCACGCTCAACAAGGCCGAAAGCGCCGAGGAGAAATCCCGCCTCGCCGCCCAGCTGCGCGACGCCGGCAGCCTGCTCGGCCTGCTGCACCAGTCGCCGCAGGCCTGGTTCGCCCTGCCCAGCGCCAACAGCAGCGGCGCGCCCGTAGCGGCGGAGATCGAAGGCCTCATCGCGCAACGCGCCGACGCCAAGAAAGCAAAGAACTTCAAGGAAGCCGACCGCATCCGCGACGAACTCAAGGCGCGCGGCGTGCTGATCGAGGATTCGGCGCAGGGTGTGCGCTGGCGTTACGTCGACGCATCATAGATCCCCTCTCCCCACGTATGTGGGGAGAGGGCTAGGGTGAGGGGCCGCCGTCCAAGCAAACATGCGCAGCCATCGCACACCACCAACCATTGACGCAATTGGCCTGACACCTCTGCATGCGACGTTCGAGCGGGACGGTTATACGCTGATCGAGGGTGCACTAAGCGCTGATCGATGCAACGCCCTCCGCGCCGCCCTGGCGGACATCGTGCCGAAGCCAGGCGCTGGCGGCGAACGCAATCTCCTGCGCCGTCCGGAAATCATCGATCTTTGCCTAGAAGCAAGCCTGGCCTCGTTGGTGACCAGCGTGCTTGGCCACAACGCCTTCGCCTACAAAGCTACTTTCTTCGACAAAACGCCGCTGGCCAACTGGAAAGTAGCCTGGCACCAGGACCTGTCGATCCCGGTGCGTGGCGATGCACGGCCCGAAGGCTGGAAGGCCTGGTCGATCAAGGCGAAAGTGCTTCATGCCCAACCGCCGGCCGAACTGCTCGCTCGCATACTCGCAGTGCGGGTGCATCTGGACGAATGTGCGGAAAACACCGGCGCCCTGCGTGTCATTGCCGGTTCGCATACGTTCGGCCGGCTGGCTCCCGCACATATCGAGCAATGGAAGGCCAGTCACGCACCGGCATCCTGCGACATCGGCGCTGGCGGACTGATGCTGATGAGGCCGCTGCTATTGCATGCGTCTTCAGCCAGCGAAATCCCGGTGCGTCGCCGCGTGGTGCACCTGGAATTCGCGGCGGAAAATCTCCCCGAAGGACTCGACTGGGCAGAGCGGATTCTCGTCCAGGCTTAGATCGCAGGACGGTGGGCCTTAAGTGTCGATGCCGAGAGGGATCATTTCCGACTCTTTCTTGGTCGGGTAGTAACGCTTTTTCTGAAGAAGCTGATAGAAAAGTGTCCCGTGTATACCAAGCGCCGCTTTCTTGTCCACCGGGCGCTTCCAGATCGCACTGGTGATTTTGGTGCCGGCAACTTCTCCAACGCGATCAAAAAAATCTTCGGCAAATTCGATATCTGCGCCGTTCGGAAAAATCGCACTGAATTCTTCGTCGGTGGCGGCGAAGAGGCTATAAGTGCAATTGCCAGCACCATCAATAACCTGGATATTTTTCCTCGCCGCTTTCATCGCGAATCAACTGATCGATCTTGTCTCATAGCGCAGATTTCTTGCCACGACCGCGCAATTCGGCATGACAAAAGCACCCGACCAGATGGTCGTTCACCACCCCCACCGCCTGCAGGTAGGCATAAATGATGGTGCTGCCGACGAACTTGAAGCCGCGCTTCTGCAAGTCCTTGCTGATGCGGTCCGACAGTTCGGTGCGCGCCGGCACCTGTCCCATGCCGGTCCAGCGATTGACCACCGGTTTGCCGTCGACCCAGCGCCACAGCCAGGCGTCGAGGCTGCCCTCGGTGCGGCATAGCTCCAGGTAGGCTTGGGCGTTGCCGATGGCGGCGCCGATCTTGAGGCGGTTGCGCACGATGCCGGCATCGCCCAGCAGGCGCTCGCGGTCCTTGTCGCCGTAGCGGGCGATCTTCTTCGGATCGAACTGGTGGAAGGCGCGGCGGTAGTTGTCGCGCTTGTTGAGAATGGTGCTCCAGCTCAGGCCGGCCTGGGCGCCTTCGAGGATCAGGAATTCGAACAGCACGCGGTCGTCGTGCTGCGGCCGGCCCCACTCCTCGTCGTGGTAGGCCTGCATCAGCGGCTGCTCGCCGGCCCAGGTGCAGCGCGTCTTCGCTTTCATTGCCGCATCTACGCCAGGCGCAGCTTCTGCCCGCGCGGCGCCAGCACCTTGCTGCCGTCCCAGGCCAGCTCGCCGTTGACCCAGGTGGAGGCGATGCTGGCGGCGAAGGTATGGCCGTCGAACGGCGACCAGCCGCATTTGTACAGCAGGCTCTCCGGAGTGACCACGGTGGGCTTGTCGGGATCGACCAGCACCAGGTCGGCATAGGCGCCTTCGCGCAGGAAGCCGCGCTCCTGCACGCCGAAGCGCTCGGCCGGGGCGTGCATGGCACGCTGCACCACCGTCTCCAGCTCCAGCTCGCCGCGCCCGACCAGCTCGAACAGGGCCAGCAGGGAGTGCTGCACCAGCGGCAGGCCGGACGGCGCCTTGAAATACTTCTGCGCCTTCTCCTCGCGCGTGTGCGGCGCGTGGTCGGTGGCGATGATGTCGATGCGGCCCTCGCGCACCGCCGCCACCAGGGCGGCGCGGTCGCTGGCGCTCTTCACTGCCGGGTTGCACTTGAGCTTGCTGCCGAGATCGGCGTAGCGCGATTCGTCGAAATACAGGTGATGCACGCAGGCTTCCACCGTGATCTGCTTGCCCCGCACCGGGCCGGGCTGGAAGAACTCCAGCTCGCGCGCCGTGGTCAGGTGCAGCACGTGCAGGCGCGCGCCATGACGGCGCGCCAGGCCCACCGCCAGCTCGGTGGACTTGTAGCAGGCTTCGACCGAGCGGATGTGCGGATGCTCGGAGTAGGGCACATCCTCGCCGTACTTCTCGCGCGCCAGTTCCTCATTGCGCTTGATCAGCGGCGTGTCTTCGCAATGCGTCAGCAGAATCGCCGGCGAGCGCGCGAAGATCGCTTCCAGCGTCACCGGATTATCCACCAGCATGTTGCCGGTGGAGGCGCCCATGAAGATTTTCACGGCCGGGGTCTCGCCCGGTTGCAGCCGGGCGATTTCCTCGACGTTGTCGTTGGTGGCGCCGAAATAGAAGGCGTAATTGGCGTGCGCGCGCCCCTGCGCCATGCGGTACTTCTCGGCCAGGGCCTCCCGCGTGATGGTCTGCGGAATGACATTGGGCATGTCCATGAAGCTGGTGGTGCCGCCGGCCACCGCCGCCGCCGATTCGGTGGCCAGATCGCCCTTGTGGGTCAGGCCCGGGTCGCGGAAATGCACCTGGTCGTCGACCATACCGGGCAGCAGGAACTTGCCCTTGGCGTCGAGCACCTTGACGCCCGCGGGCGGCGAGATGTTCGGCGCGATCCTCTCGATGCGCTCGCCCTTGATGAGCAGATCCGCCTCGAAGCGGCGGCCTTCGTTGACCAGCGTGGCATTGGTAATCAGCATGATGTCATCCTATCCCAGTTAACCAAGATCGCCCCAGAGGGCTTGCAAGGCCGCCAGCGCGGCCACCCCGGCGGTTTCGGTCCGCAGCACGCGCGGACCCAGGCCGATGGCGGTGAAGCCGCGATGCACCGCCAGCGCGATTTCCTCGTCGCTGAGGCCGCCTTCCGGCCCCACCAGCAGTGTAGCCGCCTGCGCCGGCGGCAGCTGCTTCAGGGCGTGGTGGCCGCCCGGCGCGAACACGAAGCGCGGTCCCTGCCCGGCCGCGGCTAGCCAGGCATCCAGTTTCCGCACCGGCTGTACATGTGGCAGCGCGGTGCGGCCCGATTGCTCGCAGGCGGAGACGACCACGCCGCGCCAGTGCTCCAGCTTCTTTTCCCAGCGCTCGCTGTCGAGCTTGACCACGCTGCGCGCCGACAGCAGCGGCACGATGGCGGCCACGCCCAGCTCCACCGCCTTCTGGATGGTGTAGTCCATGCGCTCGCCCTTGGAGACGCACTGCGCCAGCGTCACCGACAGGCCGGATTCGCGCTCCACCTCGCGGTAGTTCTCCACTCGCACCTGCACGGTGCGGCGGTCCACTGCCTCGATCACCGCGTCGTACTCGCCGCCGGCGCCGTTGAACAGGGTCAGCAACTCGCCCTGGCGCATGCGCAGCACCTGCGCTACATGGCGCGCCGCGGCTTCCGGCAGGGCGAAGCGCGCGTCGACCGCCAGCGGTTCCGGCACGTGGATGCGCGTCATGGCGCCGCCCCGACCGTGCCCGCCGCCGGGGGCGCCAGCTGTTCCAGCGCCGCCGTGCGCGCCGCGTCCTGCAGCTGTGTCAACGACTTCACCGCGGCGAAGAACCTGGCCCAGTCGCCGCCCTGCTGCGCATACAGCGCGGCGAAGGACGGCACCCACTTGTGGTACAGCCCGAACGGCAGCAGCCTGGCGTTATTGATCGGCCCATTCATCCAGGCATCGTAACCGCTGTAGCCCCGCCACTGTGTATCGCGCAGCGTGCGATAGTCGGCGCGCAGGCGCTCGATCTCGGCCGCCTTTGCGGCGCGCATCTGCTCCGGCGGCAAGCCGCTGGCGTAAATCTTTTCCAGGCGGGCGCGGAGGTCGAGCACCAGCTGCGTGAAGTCGTCGCTGCGTTGCCCTTCGGTATTGTCTCCGGGCGGCAGTCCGCGCGCCGCGCGCCATTGGCGCAGGCCCTCCTCCTGCACGAAGGTGGCAAAGGACTCGTTGAAGGCGGTATCGCTCTTCAGGTACAGCTTCTGGTGCGCCAGCTCGTGGAAGATGGTGCTGTTCAGCGCATCGTCGTCCCAGCGCATCATGGTGTTGAGGATGGGATCGTCGAACCAGCCCAGGGTGGAATAGGCCGGGACGCCGCCGACATAGGTCTCGTAGCCCTGCCCCTCCAGCTCTTTCGCCTCCGCCTCGGCGCGGGCGCGGTCGAAGTAGCCGCGATAGCCGACGCAGCCGGCGATCAGAAAGCAGTGCGTCACCGGCTTGAGCGAGAACTCCGAGGCGGCGAATACGTTCCACACCACATAGGGACGGCCGACGTCGGCGTAGACGGTATAGCTGCCGTTGCGCGGCAGGTCCAGCTTGTCCGAGGCAAAGGCGCGGGCCTGCTCGGCCAGCTGCAGCCGCGCCCGGAGCTTGGGGTCGGTGGCGGGGTCATTGACCACCTGGTCGATCGGCTTGCGCGCCGACAGTACGCGGTATTCCCCCTGTGCCAGATGGGTGAAGTAATCGACCGAGGAGCAGCCGCACAGGCTTGCCGCCAGCAGCGGCAGGGCGACAGCATGGATCAGGCGGGAACGGTGAACCTTGCGCAATACGGACATGGCGCGATTCTAAACGTGAACCAGCCCCGGCGTATGCGGTGGCCTGGCGGGTTATCAGGCCGATTCAGTGGTGGAAATCAGCGACTTGCCGGTGTAACGGCGCCGCCATTCCGCTACGCTGCGAGCCCTGGCGGCGGCGCCAGGAAACCCAAATCGTCCTGTTGCCCATCGGAGGTGCAGCAATGTGGACCGGCGTGGCGTTCGCGCTTGCGGCGGGCTTGATGTGGGGGCTGATGTTCGTCGCGCCCCTCCTGCTGCCGGAGTATCCGGCGGCGCTGCTCAGCGTCGGCCGCTATCTGGTGTTCGGCCTGGTGGCCCTGCCGCTCGGCTGGATCGACCGCGCCGAGATTACCTGCCTGACTCGCGCCGACTGGATCGAAGCGCTCAAGCTGGTCGCGGTCGGCAACCTGCTCTACTACCTGTGCCTGGCCGGCGCCATCCAGCGCGCCGGCGCGCCCCTGCCGACCATGATCGTCGGCGCCCTGCCGGTGGTGATCGCCATCAGCGCCAATCTGCGCGATCGGCGGCGTGACGGCCTGCTGCCCTGGGCGCAGCTGCTGCCTGCGCTGCTGCTGATCGGCAGCGGCATCGCCTGCGTCAACCAGGCCGAGTTGGCGGCGCCGGGCGGTCATCAGCTGCGCTATGCCAGCGGCGCGGTGCTCGCGCTCGGCGCGGTTGCCTGCTGGACCTGGTATCCCCTGCGCAACGCCGACTGGCTGCACCGTCACCCCGGCCACAGCCCGCGCGCCTGGTCCACCGCGCAAGGCCTGGCAATCCTGCCGCTGGCATTGATCGGCTACCTGGCGCTGTGGATCGGGGTGAAAACCAGCGGCAGCGCCCTGCCAATGCCCTTTGGCCCCCGGCCGTCCGCCTTCATCGGCTTGGCAGTGGTACTGGGCGTGTTCTCCACCTGGCTCGGCTCCCTGTGCTGGAACCAGGCCAGCCGACGCTTGCCGACCGCGCTGGCGGGCCAGCTGATCGTCTTCGAAACGCTCGCCGCCCTGGCCTACGTCTTCCTCCTGCGCGGGCTATGGCCGGCGCCGTTGATGACGGCCGGCATCGTGCTGCTGCTCGCGGGCGTGCTGTGGGCGGTGCGGATCAGGCCGGTGCAAGCCCCGGCCTAGTGAGCGGAGCCCGACAGCACTTCGGCGAACAGTTCGCCATCGACGTTGCCGCCGCTGAGCGGCAATCCGACACGCTTGCCGCGCAGCCGGTCGGCAAGCTTCAGGGCGCCGGCCAGGGCCGCGGCGCCGGCGCCTTCGGCGACATTGTGCGTATCGGTGAAGTAGGCCCGCATCGCCGCAGCCACCTCGGCCTCGCTCACCTGCACCATCTCGTCGACGACTTCCCAGATGATCGCCATGGCGCCCGGATCGGGAATGCGGCAGGCCAGGCCGTCGGCGAGACGCGTGCTGACCGGCGCTTCGACGATGCGCCGCTCGGCGAACGACTGTGCATAAGCCGGAGCCTGATCCGACACCACGCCGATGATGCGCGCGTGAGAGCCGGTGGCCGCGCGCGCCGCCGCCGCGCCGCAGATGTTCGAGCCCATGCCGATCGGCGCGAACACCACGTCCAGATCGGGCACGGCGTTGAACAGCTCCAGCCAGAAGGTGGCGGCGCCGCGCATCAGGTCGCGGTGGAACGACGGCACCCGGTACAGCCCGCGCTGCCGCGCCAGCTCGATGCTATGCCCCACCGATTCCTGGAAATCCCGGCCGTGCTCGATCAGCTCCGCGCCGAGCGCGCGCATGGCGGCGTTCTTCTCGCGCGAGTTGCCGTACGGCACCACCACCGTCGCCTCCAGGCCCAGCTGGCGCGCCGCGTAAGCCACGGCCTGGCCATGATTGCCGCGCGTTGCGGTAACGACGCCGCGCAGCCCCGGCTCGCGCCGATGCAAGGCGTCGAAATAGACCAGCACGCTGCGCAGCTTGAAGGCGCCGATCGGCAGATGATTCTCGTGCTTGACCCACACCTCGGTGCCGAGGCGCTGCGCCAGCAGCGGCCAGGCGTATTGCGGGGTCGGCTTGACGTTGCGGTAGACGATCGCCGCGGCGTCTTCCAGTTCGGACTTGTCCGGCAGCAGAGACAGGGGAGTTTCCAAAGATCACCTCGAACTTGTCATTCTGAGCGCAGCGAAGAATCTGGCTGTGCGCAGGTCTTGTTCTGAAAGAATGGCATTGCCATCCATGGCGAGACTGTGGCGGCTATCCCAACCCCCGGCCCGGCCATCCCTGGCCGGGCGTTCGCTATGCCTGCGAGCTCCGCTCGCAAAGCGGCATAGCTCACCCTTCGCTACGCTCAGGATGACATTCGGAAGGCTACGCTGCTTTTTGTTTATCCAGCCAGACTTCCAACCCCTGCGTATTCAATTCCATATCGAACTGAAGCAAGTCGCGCGCCTGCTGTTCGCTCAGCGGCGCGCTCAAGGTGCGCAGCTCCTGCAAGGCATGCGCGGTGATCGCGTCCTTGATCGCCGCATGCCGGTCCGGCGCATCGGCATGGTGGCGCGCCAGCCGCTCATAGTTGGCGATGCCGCGGCGCAACTCGTGCGACAGCTTGCGCACATTGCCGACGCGGCCGTAATGCGTCAGGTAGACATAGGCGGGATCCAGCTCGAGGAAGCGATCCAGGGTCTTGTACCAGGCATCCGGCTCGAACTGCACCGGAGTGGTGGTGGGCAACAGGTAGGGGCCGAGCGGACCATCGGCTTCACGATAAGACAGGCCGAAGACGTCGCCGCTGAAAATGCCCCGGCTTTCCACGTCCCAGATGGCGTAGTGGTGCCGCGCATGTCCGGGCGCATCGAGGAACAGCAGCTGGCGGCCGCTGAAATCCAGCTTGTAGCCATCCTCGGCCACGATCACGCGCTGCTCCGGCACCGGCAGGATCTCGCCGTACATGGCGGCGACCTTGTCCGCGCCGTAAACCGCGGAGGCGCCCTCGATCAGCTTGGACGGGTCGATCATGTGGCGCGCGCCGCGCGGGTGCATCACCAGCCTGGCGTTGGGCAGCCGGCTCATCAGCAGGCCGGCGCCGCCGGCATGATCCAGGTGCACATGCGTCGGCATGACGTAGGCGACCTGCTCCAGGCCGATGCCGCGACGCTCCAGCACCCTGAGCAGGCCCGGCACCGACAGCGAGGTGCCGCATTCGACGAAGGCATAGCTGTCGCCGCTGCGCAGCAGGTAGCAGCAGGCCATGCCCGGCCGCACCTGCTCGGTATCGATGCAGCTGATGTGGTGGGCGTAGTCGATCGTCTGTGGATGTTTCAGACCGTGTATTGGAAGTTTCAATTCTGCCTCCACTTGAACAAGGCAGCGCCGAGCACCAGGTACACCGCGCTCATCGCCGCCAGCGCCAGCAGGTTGGGCGCGATCTCGCGCAGGCCGGCGCCGTCCAGCATGATGGCGCGGGCGCCGTTGATCAGATGCGTCAGCGGCAGCAGCTGCGCCACCATCTGCAGGATACGCGGCGCGCCGTCGATGGAAAAGAACACGCCGCATACCACCATCATCGGCGTGGCGATGACGTTGAGGATGCCGCCGGCCAGCTCCTCGCTGCTGATGCGGGCGGAGACCACCAGGCCCATGGCGATCATCGAAAAGACCGCCAGCGTGGTCAGCAGCAGCAGATTCCAGTAGGAGCCTTCCATACGCAGGTGCAGCAGCAGGCGACAGGCCATGAACACGGCGCAGTTGACCACCACGATCAGCAGCAGGCGCGACAGCAGCTGCGCCAGCAGGAATTCGAAGGCGCGCAGCGGCGTGGCGTTGAGGCGCTTGAGATAGCCGTTCTTGCGGTAGCGCACGATGACGTAGCCGATGCCGAACAGGCAGCCGAACATCATGTTCATGCCGAGCACGCCCGGCGTGACCCAGTCCACATAGCGCGCCTCGGCGCCGCTGGTAGCCTGGCGCTGCAAGGCATCGCCGCCCGCGCCGCGCAGCAGCTGCTCCAGCAGCTTGCCCTTGGGTGATTGCTCGTTGACCCAGTAACGGCCGGGCACGACAGTAAAATCGGCCAGCATGTCGATGCGTTGCAGCTGCACCTTGTGCAGCGCGGCGTCACCCGGCTCCTCGCGGTAGAACTGCACCTGCGGCGTGGCCAGGAAGGGATGCAGCTTCGCATCCAGCGCCACGCCAGCCGGCGCCAGCACGCCGACCTTGAACATCGGCTGGCCCGGCCCCGAGAACACATAAGCCAGCCCCAGCACCAGCAGCACCGGGAAGATCACGTTCCAGCCGACCGCGGACTTGTCGCGGATGAATTCCAGGCTGCGGGCCCAGGTGGCGGCGCGCAAGCGGCGCCAGGAGTCGGCGAGAGGATTGCTCATGTGCGCAGCTCCCGCCCGGTCAGTTCCAGAAACAGGTCTTCCAGCGTGCGCGAGCGGATGCGCAGATGCGCCAGCGAAGCGCCCACCGCCAGCAGGCGGCCGATGGTGCCGTTGATGTCCGGGGTATGAATCTCCACCACATCCCCCTTCTGCTTGTAAGTGACGCCGTCGTTGAGCCGGCTCGCCTCGGCCACGGGCAGCTCCAGCACCGAATCGTCGAAATGCTCGGCCAGCAGCGCCGCCGGGCTGCCGCGCGCGATGATCTTGCCGTGGTCGACGATGGCGATCTCGTCGCACAGCAGATAGGCCTCTTCCATGTAATGCGTGGTCAGCACGATGGTCTTGCCCTGGGCCTTGACCCCCTGCACCAGGTCCCAGAAATTGCGCCGCGCCTGCGGATCGAGGCCGGTGGTGGGCTCGTCGAGGAACAGCACTTCCGGCTCGTTGACCAGGGCGATGGCCAGCAGCAGGCGCTGGCGCTGGCCGCCGGACAGCTTGCTGGTGTCGCGGTCGAGGAATTCCTCCAGCCGGCACAGCGCGATCAGCTCGTCCAGCGGCCGGCGCTTGGGATAGAGCGCGCTGAAGAAGCGCAGGTTCTCGCGGGTGGTGAGGTGTTCCTGCAATGCGGTGTTCTGGAACTGGATGCCGACGCGCTCGCGATAATGCCCGCCGAGCGCCGCGCCACGAAACAACACCTGGCCGGAAGTGGGCTTGAGCAGGCCCTCCAGCATCTCGATGGTGGTGCTCTTGCCGGCGCCGTTGGGGCCGAGCAGGCCGAAGCAGGTACCTTCCTGCACTTCAAAACTGACCCCATCCACGGCGCGAACACGCGGATAGTGCTTGACGAGGTCGCGGACTTCGAGGACGGCTGGCATGGGGGCTTATTCTGCCGGAAGCAGGAAGCGGATGCTGGAAGCCTCAACCACTCCGGCGTCTTCCCTTCAACGGGCTAGGCGGTAGCTGTGCGGCGGCTGCCCCTTCCAGCGCTTGAAGGCGTGGATGAAGCTCGCCGCCTCGGAATAGCCCAGGCGCTCGGCGATCTGCTCCACCGACAGGTTGGCGGCGGACAGCAGTTCCTCGGCCAGGGTTTCGCGCACCTCGTCGGTCAGCGCCTTGTAGCTGGTGCCCTCATCCAGCAGGCGGCGGCGCAGGGTGCGCGTGGTCAGCAGCAGCTCGCCCGCGACGGCATTCATGTCTGGGATGTGGCCCGGCTGGCGCAGGATGCGGTCGCGCACCCGCTCGGCCAGGCCGCTGCGCGCCTTGCGCGCGGCGAGCAGCTTGCGGCATTGCTCCTCGGCCATGCGCCGGCTCGACTCGTTGGCCTGGGGCAAGGGCGAATCCAGCACGGCGGCATCCATCGCCACCTCGTTGCGCGCCGCGCCGAAGCGCGGCTCCACTCCGAACAACCGGGTGAAATGCTCCGCATAAGCCGGGCGCCGGCAGCGCAGCGACAGGCGCCGCGGCACCAGCGAACTGGAAAACATCTCGCGCTGCAGGGTCAGCGCCGCGGCGGCGTCGCGCTCCAGCAGGTACTGCCGCACGTCCTCGGGGATGGCGCTGTCGTCGAACAGCAGCCGCATTTCGCCGTCGGCCATTTCGGCGGTGATGCGGTTGTAGGCGTAGGTCAGGTTGAGATAGCGCAGCGCCACATCCACCGCGCCGCGCAGGTCGGGGCTGCTGACGATGGCGAAACCGAGAATGCCGTAGACGCTGAAGTGGTAGCGCGTGCCCGCCTCCAGCCCCAGGCCGGGCACTTGGCAGAGGCGGCGCACCAGGTTGCGCACCAGCCCCAGCTCCTGATGGGCGCTGACCACCGCGGCGGGATCGGCCAGCTCGGCCGGGGTCACACCGGTTCCTTCCAGGCAGGCGCCAAGCGTCAGGCCATGCTCCACGCCGAGCTGCGCCTGCAACTGCATGCTGGCGATGCCGCGCTGGAAATCCCAGTTTTGCACCCTGCCTTCTCCTTGCCGTGTCGCCGCCGCCTGCCATTCCTGGCGGGACTTTGGCAGGCTTTGCGCCTTCTGTCCTCAATTATCAATATTTTGTCCCGGAACGCCATAACCCTGCCGAACCCGGCCCCCTAAGCTGGCCGCACAAGTTCGAAACAGAGCGGCTGGAGGAATCAGATGGATGCAGGCGCAAAGCAGGTGACGGTCAACAAGGCAGCGGGTCCGAGCGTGGTCATCATCGGCAGCGGCTTCGGCGGCCTCAGCATGGGGCATTCGCTGCGGCAGGCCGGCATCGAATCCTTCACCATCCTGGAAAAAGCCCAGGACGTCGGCGGCGTCTGGCGCGAAAACACCTATCCCGGTGCCGCCTGCGATGTGCCTTCACACCTCTATTCCTTTTCCTTCGAGCCGCACTATCCCTGGTCCTGCCGCTACGGCAAGCAGGCCGAGATTCTCGACTACCTGCGCCATGTCGCGCGCAAGCACGATCTGCTGTCGCATATCCGCTTCGGCTGCGAGGTGCTGGGCGCGGATTACGACGCGGCGCGCGAGCTGTGGCGCATCCGCCTCAAGGGCGGCGAAACGCTGGAAGCCAATATGCTGGTCTCGGCCGTCGGCCAGCTGCATCAGCCGCAGATTCCGCAGATCAAGGGATTGGAAAATTTCCAGGGCCGCAGCTTCCATTCCGCACGCTGGGACCATGGCTACGACTTCAAGGGCAAGACGGTGGCGGTGATCGGCACCGGGCCGAGCGCGGTGCAGCTGGTGCCGGAGATCGCCAAGGAAGTGAAGCAGCTGCACCTGTTCCAGCGCTCGCCGGGCTGGTGCGTGCCGAAGTTCGACCGGCCCTACCGCCGCTGGGAACGCAAGCTGATCGAGACTTTTCCGCTGCTGCACGACATCGACCGCACGCGCATCTTCTGGACCTTCGAGCTGCTCAACTCGGCCCTGCTGCGCAAGCCGGTGCTGGGCACCGTCGCCAAGGCCATCCTCAGAAGCAGCGCGGAAGTATTGAAACACCTGCAGGTACGCAACCGCGCGCTGCGCAAGAAACTCACCCCGGATTACACGATGGGCTGCAAGCGCACCTTGCTGTCCAACGAGTGGATGCGCACCCTGGCGCAGCCGCACGTCGAGGTGGTGAGCGAGGGCATCCGCGAAGTCACCGCCGGCGGCATCCGCGCCGAGGACGGACGTTTGCGCGAAGTTGACGCCATCATCTACGGCACCGGCTTCGCCTCCACCGAATTCCTGGCACCAATGGAAATCCATGGCCTCAACGGGCGCAGCCTGCGCGAGCGCTGGAAGAACGGCGCCGAGGCCTATCTCGGCATGAGCGTCAGCGGCTTCCCCAACCTGTTCGTGGTCTACGGCCCCAATACCAATCTCGGCGCCGGCTCGATCATCTACATGCTGGAGCAGCAGACGCGCTATATCGCCCAGGCCGCCAGCGTGCTGCGCGACCGCGGCCTGGCCTCGCTGGAAGTGCGCGTGGACGTGCAGCACGAGTTCAACGCCATGCTGCAAAAGCGCAACAAGCAGACCGTGTTCGAGGCCGGCTGCCACAGCTGGTATCTCACCGCCGACGGCCGCAACACCAATACCTGGGTCGGCTACATGAGCGAGTACGGCCGCCTCACCCGGCAGCCCAATCTGGCGCACTACCATCTGGTGCCGGCGAGCACCGCCGCGGACGCAGCACTGGCCCGCGCGGCCTGATACGCTGCGGCCTGAAAATTCGCAGGCAGGGGCCGCAATGAAAACAGTTCTGCGCACCGTGGTCCGGGTGCTGTTCAAACCGCTGCTCGCACCATGGGTGCCGCTCGCCGTGCAGCGCCGCGGTTCCTGGCTGGCCAGCCTGCTGGCGAAATATCCGCGCGGCACGGAATCCAGCAAGCTCGACATGAGCGGCGTGCCGGCCCTGCGCCTGCACACGCCCGCTGCCGCACCCGACAAGGCCGTGCTGCTGCTGCACGGCGGCGCCTATGTGCTGGGCGGCCCCGCCAGCCACGGCAGCCTCGCCGCCCAGCTGGGCCAGGCCGCCGGCGCCGAGGCCTATCTGCCGGACTATCGCCTGGCACCGGAACACCCCTATCCCGCCGCGCTCGACGATGCCCTGGCCGCCTATCGCTGGCTGCTGCAGCAGTATCAGCCGGGACAGATCGTCATCGCCGGCGACTCCGCCGGCGGCAATCTGACCCTGGCCACGGCCATCGCCATCCGCGACAGCGGCCTGCCGCAACCGGCCGCGCTGGTACTGCTTTCACCCTGGTTGGATCTCACTCACAGCGGCGAAACCATCGGCACCCGGGCACAGCGCGATCCGATGCTGAACGCCCCCTGGCTCGACGCCTGCGCCAGGCGCCACGCCGGCGGCGTGCCCTTGGCCGACCCGCGCATCTCTCCCCTGTTCGCCGACCTGAAAGGGCTGCCGCCGATGATGATTCACGTCGGCAGCGAGGAAATCCTGCTCAGCGATGCGGAGCGGCTGGCGCAGCGGGCCAAGGCCGCCGGCGTCGATGTGAGCCTGCATTGCTTCGAAGGGATGTGGCATGACTTCCAGCTCCATGCCGGGCAGTTGGCGGAGGCGGATGCCTCGATCGCCGAGCTGGGGGAGTTCATGCAAGAACGGATGAAAAGCAGCGGCTAAATTCGTAGGTTGGGGTGAGCGTAGCGAACCCCAACATCTTCTGCTCAGCTAGCCCAACGTTGGGGTTCGCTACGCTCACCCCAACCTACAAGCTATCGTTTCACCGCACCGTGCTCGGCTTCATATGCAACAGCTCGATCAAATCCTCGCGCCGGTAAATCGCCAGCTTGCGATAAATCCGCGTGGTGTGATTCGCCACCGTCGATACCGCGATCCCATACTGCCGCGCGATTGACTTGAGGGTCTTGCCATTGCTCAGCGCGCGGGCGATTTCCTGCTCGCGCGGCGACAAGGCATCCAGCGGCAGCGGCTTGCGCGCATGCAGCAGATACAGATTGCCGCAGCGCGCCACGCGCAGATGCAATCCCCCCTCCATCAACTCGCCGCCTTCCTCGCCCAGCGCGCTTTCCGGCAGCGCGAACGGCAGCCGCAGCACCTCGCCGGCATGTCCGGTTTCCTCCAGCAGGCCGCGGAAACGGCCGCTCACGGCATAGACCGCGCCGCCCGCGTCGACCAGCGCGGCCGAGCCGCGATTGGCACGCCCCATCGAATGCAGCCAGTCGTCGCGCCGCACGAATTGCAGCATCGACAGGGCGCCGGCGGCGCACAGATGCATGCAAATCCGCTCCAGCGACTGCTCGTCCACATGTTTGGCGCGCGGCGGATATTGCAGCAGCACGGTATGCAGCAATTCACTACCAGCCGGACTATGCACCACCGCCTGGGCCGTGGCCGACACTTCCAGCACCGCCACCTCGCGGCCGCGCGGCAGGGACAGCTTGGCCAGCGCCGCCTGCGTCACGAAAGGTTGCGGGTGCTGCGTCAGCTCGCCGTCATTGCCGCGGGTGCCGCGCGACCACCAGGCGGCGGAGCTGGCGCCGAGCTGCTCGCACAGCATGCGCAAGGCACGTCCCCGGAATACCTGCCAGTCGCCCTCCGTGGCGGTGCAGTACAACGCGCTGACTAGTGATTCAGTGCCGTCCATGCTCGATTCCAGGCGCGATGATTGATTTTCGATTCAAGATTTCCATCTTCAGACGCAGACGATTTCTTGTCTCATGCTCCTATTGTGCCTGTTTCTGAACGGATTTCGTCACCCGCCGCGATTTGCGCCCGGCGCCCGCGGCGGCCCCGCGGGCTTTTTTGGACGGCGCGATGCCCGCGGCGCGCTCCAGCTCGGCCAGCGCATTGGCGAGCAGATCCATCAGATGCCCGATGTCCGGCACCGCGTCGAGGTAGGCCGTGAGGCCGACATCGAGCTGATCGCGATAGCTCAGCACGGTGATGTTCAGGGCCAGTCCGTGATACGGAATGCTGATCGGGTAGTTCGCCAGCAGCGGCGCGCCCGCCAGATAGAGCGTCACGCGCGGCCCCGGCACATTGGAGATGAGCACGTTGACGGGGGGCTTGAGGCGATCGCTGTTGATGAAGTTCTCGTATAGGCGGGCGGCTCGCGCCATCAGCGCCGGAGTCGGCAGCTCCATCCAGTCCATCAGCAGCTTGGCCGGCACGGCGCGGTGCACGCGCTTCAGCTTGGCCGTGCTGCGGCTGACCGCGGACACCCGCTGCAGCGCATCGGCGTAGTGGGTGGGCAGCTCGGCGGTGAGCATGGCGACGCGGTTGCCGCCGCCGGCCCGGCGATCCTCGCGGCTGCGCACCGAGATCGGCACCGCGGCCACCAGCGGCCGCTCCGGCAGCTCGTCCTTTTCCAGCAGATACTGGCGCAGCGCGCCGGCGCAGATCGCCAGCACCGCGTCGTTGACGGTGATGCCCAGCGCATCCTTCACCGCCTTGATGCGCGGCAGGGACAGGGAGCGAAAGGCGTAGCTGCGCCTGGCATCGATGGCAACGTTGAAACGCGTCCGCGGCGCCGGCCGGAAGGGCGGTGCGGCGAGCGGAGGCTCCGGCGTTTCGCCGGCCGCCGGCTCGGCGGCAGCGACATCTTCCCCACGGCCGAGCAGGGCCTTGCCCAGCTGCCAGGCCACCGGCCCGCTGCTGCGCAGCAGGCCGACGAACTGGCGATGACGGCTCCAGGCCTGCCTGGCCGTGAACAGCAGACGGTCGATGACCAGCGGCAGCTCGTCCGGATCCCATTCGGTGACCGGTGGCGGCAGCTGCGGCGCAATCGGCTCCAGATCGAGCAGCTTGCTCAGCAGCTCGGCGCCGGAGACACCGTCGATGCAGGCGTGGTGGATGATGGAAATGCAGGCGGCGCGCCGCCGCGACAGCCCTTCCACATAGTAAAAGGCCCACAGCGGCCGATCGCGCGGCAGCGCGCTGCCCGCCAGCTCGGCGACCAGCTCGGCCAGCTGCGCATCGCGGCCCGGCGCCTTCAGCTGCACGCGCTGCACATGGCGGTCGAAGCGGAAATCCGGATCCTCGATCCAGAACGGCGGCACCAGGTTGAGCGGCATGCTCACCAGCCGGCGGCGGAAACTCGGCAGCAGATGCAGGCGCTCGGCGATGCGCTGCCGCACCGTTTCAAAGCCGAAACCCTGCGGCGCATGCGCCAGGTCGAGAACGGTGACCCCACCGATATGCATCGGCGCATCGGCGGTCTCGAGGTTGAGGAACATCGAGTCCATGCCGCTGAGCTGCTTCATCGCATTCACCTCCTGTGGATGCAGGCCACATTCTGAACGCCCGCGCGCGGTGCCGCCATCGCTAGTCTTGCTCCGACCGGCGAAGGTCCGGAAGATTCCCGGCGCCACGAGTTCCCGCACGCCCACACATACGATCGAACACTTGCGGTTTGGCGAATACCGGATTATTTTATGACCGACTGGTCAGTCATTTATGGGCGAAGGTCATGACACAACATTTCCTCGCATCGCTGAATCTGTCCTACCGCATCGAAGGCCAGGGACCGACGCTGGTCCTGCTGTCGGCCAATCCCGGCGACAGCCGCGACTTCGATGCGGTCGCGCCGCAGCTGGCGCAGCGCTTCCGCGTGATCCGGCTGGACTGGCCGGGCTATGGCGCCAGCCCGGCGCCGCAGCCGCCCACGCTGGCGGGCGCCAGCTTCTTTCTGGAGCGGTTCGACGCCTTCATGGAGGCGCTGGAGATCTCCAGCGCCCATCTGCTGGGCAACTCGGTCGGCGCCAATGTCGCGGTGCGCTATGCGCTGCGCAAACCGCAGCGGGTGCTGAGCCTGGTGCTGGTCTCGCCCGGCGGTTTCACCCCGCACAATGCGTTCACGCGCGCCTTCTGCGCCTTGCAGGGCCAGGTCTGGTTCAAGCGCCTGCTCGGCGCCGGCTTCACCCGCTGGTACCTGCGCCGGCGCAATCCCTGGACGCAGGCGATGATCGCCCGCGCCGGCGGCGAGCAGGCCGGCCCGGACGCGATACAGGTCAACGCCGCGGTGTGGCGCAGCTTCCTCGAGCCGCAGCACGACCTGCGCAGCGCGGCCGGCAGCCTGCGCCTGCCGGCCCTGGTGGTGAGCGGCAAGCATGACCCGGTGCTGCCGCCGCAGCCCGATGGCCGCAACGCCGCCCAAGCTCTCGGCGCGCGGCAAGTGGTGCTCGACTGCGGCCATGCGCCGTTTGCCGAGCTGCCGGATCAATTCCTCGAAGCGGCCAACGCTTTCTGGGACGCACGGGTTTTACATCATGTCGCGTGACGGCAGCGCCACACGCGAACGGCTGCTCAACGCCGGTCTGCAACTGGCCCACGCAGGAGCATTGTCGGCGCTACGGGTGGACGAGGTGGTCAATGCCGCCGGCGTGGCCAAGGGCACCTTCTACGTCCACTTCGCCACCCGCGAGGATTTCCTGGTGGCCCTGCACGGCCGCTTTCACGACCGGCTGGCGGAGAGCATCGACCGCGCCGTCACCGGCCATCCTTTCGGCATGCTGCGCCTGCTGCGCGGCAGCTTGGCCTACCTGGATGGCTGCGCCGAGCAGCACGGCATCAAGGCCATGCTGCTCGGCGCGCGCGCCGAGCCCGCCATCCAGCAGGCAGTATCGGCGCAGAACGCGCGCTTCGCCGGGCTCGCCGCCGACGAGTTCAAGGCGGCCGGCTGGCCGGCGCCGCAGCACGCCGCGCGGCTCTGGGTCGGCATGGTGGCCGAAGCGGCCATCGCCGAGACCGAGGCCGGCCGCAAGCTGGCGCCGCTGCGCCAGGCGCTGCGGCGCTTTCTGGCGTTGAACGATTAGGGAGGCGCCCTGTCAATTTCATCACACCACCGCCGGGTTGTTCGCCTCTCCCTTTGGGAGAGGCCGCCGCGAAGCGGCGGGTGAGGGGCGCACTTTCAACGAGATTTGCGCTTGATAGAACCTGCGTCCCTCACCCCTGTCCCTCTCCCGGAGGGAGAGGGGGTTATGTGGTTTATTTCAAGGACACCACGCTAGGGCCGCTTGGCCGGCCTCAAGGCCACTGGGGGAGCATCGTGCGCGCAGACGCGATCGAGCCCTTCATCGCCGTAGGAGACCGGGTCGTCCGACGGCTCCAGGTGGGTGAAGACCGTAACATTGGGTACGCGCTCGGCCAGGCGCTGCTCGACCCGCTCCGCCAGATCGTGCCCCTGCTTCACCGTCCAGTCACCCGGCACCAGCACATGGAAATTGACGAAGCGCCGCGCCGCGGAGCGGCGGGTGCGCAGGGCGTGGAAATCCGCGCCCTCGCGGCGGAACTCGTCGAGCACCGCGAGCAGCACCTGCTGCTCGCTCTCCGGCCAGGCCGCGTCCATCAGGCCCATCGCCGACTCGCTGATCAGCTTGTAGCCTTCCCACAGCACGTTGACCGCAACCCCCAGCGCCACCAGCGAATCCAGCCACAGCCAACCGGTCAGGGCCGCCAGTCCGACGCCGACGATCACCCCTACCGTGGTCCACACATCCGCCATCAAATGGCGCGAATCGGCCTGCAGCGAAATCGAATGGTGCCTTGCGCCGGCACGCCCCAGGATGCGCGCCACGACGAAATTGATCACGGTGGCCACCGCCGCCACCGCCAGGCCGATATCCGCCTCCTGCAAGGCATGCGGCCGCCACAGCCCCGGCAGCGCCTGCACCACGATCACGCCGGCGGCCAGGAAGATCAGCATGCCCTCGAAGCCGCTGGAGAAATACTCCGCCTTGCTATGGCCGTAGGCATGCTCCTCGTCCGGCGGCTGCGCCGCCAGCCGCAGCATCAGCAAGGCCATCACCGCGCCGCCGAGGTTGGTACAGGTCTCCAGCGCATCCGACAGCAAGCCGACCGAACCGGTCAGCTTCCAGGCGCCGAGCTTGAGCAGCAGCACACCAATCGCCGTGAACACCGACAGCCAGGCGTAGCGCGTCAACGAGAATCCTGAAGTCACCACTTGCGTCCTGTTCCTTGAATACACCGGCATCGCGCAGACCGGCGCGCATGACCGGTAGCGTCTATACATGCGCGAATTGTAGTGGCGCGCGCTTTAGCGTGGCGGTTTGGGAATGACTTCGTTTCGCAGTCGCGTCAAAAGCAGGGAAATCATATCCGCGTCATACCGGCGCAAGCCGGTATCCAGAGCGACGCAGTGCGCGCTCCGAACCCCTGGATACCGGCTTGCGCCGGTATGACGCTGGGGCTAGTTACCTACCTCGCTCCGTCGGTCGAGCAGGAGTCATCGCGCAGCCTCTGATTCGCATTTAGCGCAGCCAGAAACTCCGCATCGTTTTCAAACACCTTGAACGCGGTCGCATGCCAAGCACATTTGGCACTCCCATCGGCAGTAACATCCGCAATGAGGAATTGGACGTTATATCCATTACCACCCACTTCATAGTGGATCAGATAGCGGAAGTTCTGCCGTATAAACCACACCAGTCGCCCGCGCGGCAGGGTGCGGTCTCGAATGAAATCGGTGGCCTCCCATTTTTGTCCCGGCGCAGCTAGTCGGCCATCAGAATCAGCGCATAGTGTCATCACGGATGCCGGCAGCTTTGCAAGATCGCGGCTTTCCTTGCGTTTGCTGGTGCTCTCCAACCAATGCCAATCGGCCTGACTCAAATGAGTGATCGGAAATACGGCGGCAACGGCGAGGCAGCAACTCATTCCGAACAACAGGCAGGTAATAGATGTGACGAATCGCACTGGAGACAGTGCCGCAGAAGCCCAGAGAGTTAAGCAGGCACAGCCGACAACACCGCCGCCATCTCCGCCTCAATCTTCTCCAGATTCGGAATCAAGGCCTCCTGGCTCGCCACCCGCACCCGCGCCAGCACCAGCTCGCTATCCTGCGGCCGCGCCTCCGCCGGCCGCAGCGCCGCCCGGTTGAGCGTCACCAGATGCGGATAGCCTTCAGCCAGGATGCCGTAGCGCCCCGCCGAAAGCCGGGTGCTGACCGAGTTGATCACCGCGATGCGGGTGCGCCGGCTCGGCGGCTCGGCGGCGCCGTTGTTGAACAGCTCGAACCGGGCGATCGGCAATTCGCGCCCCTGCCAGGGCAGCAGCCCGGCGAACCAGGGCGGCGAGCCCGGCACCGTGCGCAATCCTTCCAGCGACACCACTTCCGCCACCGCCAGGTTGGGCAGCAGCAAGGTGTCGCTCTGCAGCGCGACGAGTACGGCGTACAGCTGTTGGGGCGCTCCGCTCATTTAGAGCTTATCCGTGAATAAATCGCGCCTGCGACGGAGGTCATTTTTGCGCAGTGCAAGTCGGACAGGGCGCGGCATGGTCATTCCATGCAAGCTCTGGCCGGCGCAGCAATGCGCAAAAATGGCCCCGTCCCTTCGGGTTGCGCCCAAAATCGCGCCATGCCGCGTTGTCAGACTTGGCCATGGAATCACCATGGCCAAGTCCTCCGCCTTGCCTGACGCGATTTTGAGCAGCAACGCAGGTGCGATTTATTCACGGATAAGCTCTAAGATCTCAATTGTGCTTGCGCACGTCTTTGACTTCGGCCAGCAACTGGTCTTCCTGGTACGGCTTGATCAGGTAGCGGTTCACGCCCAGCGTGCGGGCGCGCTCGCGATGCTTCTCGCCCGAGCGCGAAGTGATCATGATGATCGGCACGTTGGTCAGGCGCGCGTTGTTGCGGATGAAGGCCGCGACCTCGAAGCCGTCGGCGCGCGGCATCTCGATGTCGAGCAGCACCGTCGCCGGGGTTTCCGTCTGCAGCATGGCGATGGCGTCGAGACCGTCTTTCGCCGTAACCACGCGGTAGCCGTTGCGGCTGAGCAGGCGCTCGGCGACGCGGCGCATGGTGACGGAATCGTCCACCACCATGATGGTTTCGCGCACCTCTTCCTCCGCCGCGGCGGCATCGGCGCGGCCGGCGGCCTCGGCCAGCAGGGCGCGGCGGGAACGCTCGGCCACCAGCGCCGCCACGTCGAGGATCAGCACCACGCGGCCGTCGGCCAGGATGGTGGCGCCGGCCACGCCGGGCACGCTGCTGACCTGCGGGCCGACTGCCTTGGACACGATTTCGCGGTTGCCGTGGAGCACGTCGACGATCAGGGCGACGCGGCGTTCGGCGGCACCCAGACCCTCGCCCAGGCGCACCAGGATGGCGGTGTAGGTACGGGCATCCGGATCGGGCGCATGCGGCACGCCGACATAGTCGCCCAGATGGCGCACGCGGTAGCCGCGGCCGCCGTAGGCGAACAGCGGGCCGTCGTCGCGCACATAGTCGTTCAATTCCGCGCGCGGCACGCGGGCGATGCCCTCGATGCTGGGTAGCGGAATGGCATAGCTGTCCGGGCCGACGCCGACCAGCAGCGCCTGCGATACCGCCAGCGTCAGCGGCAGGCGCAACAGGAAGCGCGTGCCCTTGCCGACCTCGGAGCGCAGCTCCAGCGTGCCGGCCAGCTGCTTGACCTCGCTCGCCACCACGTCCATGCCGATGCCGCGGCCGGCATCCTGGGTCAGCCGCTTGGCGGTGGAGAAGCCGGGTTCAAAGATGAAGCGGGCCAGGTCATCGTCGGACAGCTGCGCTTCCGGCACCATCAGGCCGCGCTCGATCGCCTTGTGGCGGATCGCCATGAAATCGAGGCCGCGGCCGTCGTCGGACAGCTCGACCAGCAGCTGCGAGCCTTCGCGTGACAGACGCAGCACAATGGTGCCGACCACCGGCTTGCCGGCGAGCGCGCGCTCGGCCGGATCCTCGATGCCGTGTACCACGGCATTGCGCAGCAGATGTTCCAGCGGCGCGGTGATGCGCTCCAGCACATGGCGATCCAGCTCCGCCTCCACGCCCTGGAACTCCGCCTCGGCCTGGCGGCCGTTCTCCTGCGCCGTCTGCCGCACCACGCGCAGCAGGCGCTGTACCTGGCGGGAGAAGGGCACCATCAGGGTGCCCATCAGGCCCTGCTGCACTTCGGTGGTGATGCGGCTCTGCTGCAGCAGCAGCGTATCCGACTCGCTCACCGCTTCGTCCATCGTCGCTTGCAGGGACGACAGATCGCTGATCGACTCCGCCAGAGTGCGCGACAACTCCTGCATGCGCGAGTAGCGGTCCATCTCCAGCGGATCGAAATCCTGGCTGTACTGGTCGGGGTGCGCGCCGAAGCCGCGTCCGCGCGCCGCGATCTGCGCCTCGGTCTCGATGTCGAGCATGCGCAGCTGCTCGCGCACGCGCACGATGGTCTGCGTCATTTCCGCCAGCTGCGTGCGCATGCTGGTATTGCGCTCTTCCAGGCGCGAGCGGTAAATCGAAATCTCGCCCGCCTCGTTGAGCATGCTGTCCAGGGCATCCACCGAAACGCGCGCGGTTTCCTTGCGCGCCAGGGCGAAGCCGCTGAGATCCTCCTCCGGCCGCCAGAACAGCTCCGGCGACCAGTGTCCGGCGGCCGGCGCGGGCGCCGCGACGGGCGTGCCGAGCTGCGCTTCCTGCACCACGGCTTCGGCCGCCAGCGGGCTGACCAGCAGGCTGGCCTGGCCGCGCCGGATCTGGTCATGCATCGCCTGCAGGCGATCCAGCTCGGCCCGCATCTGGGTGAAGGCGCCGCTGTCCGGAAACTCGCCGGCGGCCACCAGCGCATTGACACGGCCTTCCAGTTCATGGACCGCATCGCCCATGGCGTCGAGCCCCGCCATGCGCGCGCCGCCCTTGAGCGTATGCAGGGCGCGCTGCACATCGCGCACCGGCTCGGTGTCGTCGCCGTTCTGCCAGCCCTCGAAGCCGCTGTCGAGCTGCTCCAGCAGTTCCGAAGCTTCGGCCGAAAAGATGTCAGTGATCTCGTCGTCGAGCCCATGCGGCGGCGATTCAGGCAGAGCCGTGGCGGTCGTCACCGAAGGTGGCGGCACGATCGGCTGCTGCCAGGCCGGCACTTGCGGCGGCTCGGCGAATTCGGCGTGGAGCGGTTCCTGCGGCGGCGGCGACGGTTCCGGCTGGAACTGCGGCGGCACCTCGACTTCAAACGGGGCCGGGGCTTCCAGCTCGCTCACTTCGATCAGCGGCAGGGGCTCTTCCGCGGCAATCGGGGAAGGCGGCGGCGGGGCGGGAGCGAATACGATCGGTTCCGCCGCTGCCAGGGCCAGCGCCTCGAGGCCGGCGGACGGCGGCGCGACGGGAACAATCTCCTCGACCGGCGGAAAGCTCAAGGCCAGCGGAGCTTCCTCCACTGCCGGCAGTTCGGCCGGCGCCGGCGCCGCCTGCAGCGGCTCCGGCTCCATCGGCGCCTGCTCCAGCAGCAGCGGCAGCGGGCTCCTGACCAGCACGGCGTCGATCGCCGCCAGGGCCGGGCCCGCATCGAGCGGGCGGCCGCGCTGCAGATCGCTGACCAGCTGATGCAACTCGTCGAAGCCGACGCCGAGCGGCGTCTGCAAGGCCGCGGAAGACTGCTGGGCGTCTTCGGCGAACAGACTTTCCAGGTGATGCGCCACGGTGCCGATGGCATCGGCGCCGGCAGTGCGCGCACTGCCCTTGAGGGTATGCAGGGCGCGCTTCAATTCATTGGCGGCGTCGGTGTAGGTGGGATCGCGGCGCCACACCTGCAGGTAATGCTCCATCGACTCGAGCAGTTCTTCCGCCTCGGCGCCGAAGATTTCCTGCAGCTCGGCGTCCATCGAACCCGCCGCGATGATTTCCGGCTCCAGCGGACGCTCGACCGGGTGGGCGACTTCGGCCGGCGGCGGCACGTACACCGGCGCGGTGGCCGCGGCCGGACGCGGCAAGGCCTGCACCCGCGCCACCCACTCGCTGCCATCGCCGAGCTTGTCGCCGTCGCGATAGGCGTCGAGCAACTGGTACAGCCCTTCGATCACTTCCAGCAAGGTGGCAAAGAAGCCGACGCCGGGCGCCTGGCCGCCGCGCCACTCGGCCAGCCGCTCGCTGACCGCCTGGCCGATGCGCGCGATGGGCTCGCAGCCGGTGCGCGCGGCAAGGTCCGCGGTGTCCGCAAAGCCGGTGCCCAGGTTCGCGGCCGCCGCCCCTTCCTGGTTAGCGCTTGCCGGTTGCTCCGCCCAGGCGCGGGCCTGCTGCTCCAGGCCCTGCGCGGCGTTCAGGGCCTGCAGGCTGAAGGCTTCATCGAATACCGGACGCGGCGGCGTTTGCGGCTCGGCCGCCTGCACAGTCGGCTGAATCCCCGGCTGAACCACCTGCGGCGCCTGCAGGGCGGCGATACGCGCCTGCCATGCGGGCAGATCATTGACGCCGGCATCCACCACATCGGCCGACTCGATCCAGCCGCGCAGGGTCACCAGGGCATCGGCGATCAGCGGCAGCCCCAGCGCCGGCAGCGTGCGGCCTTCCAGGCGCAGGCTGTTGAACAGGGCTTCGAACGCCGCGGCCAGCTGGCTGACGCCTTCGGCGTGGATCACTGCGGCGCTGCCGCGCAGGGTGTGGAACGCGCGGATCGCTTCGGCGTCGGGTTCGAAGCCGGCTTCGCGCGGATCCTGCGCTTCGAGCCAGCGCCGCACCAGGCCGAGGCGCTCGCGCGCGTCCTCGCGGAACACGGCGAGCATGTCCGGCTCGGTGCTGGCCTTGGTCGAAGCCAGCCTGGTGGCGCTGTCGATCAGCGCCGCCACCGCGGGATCCTCGACCCCGACGCCAACGCCGTCGCGGAAATTTTCGATCAGGCCGGGCAGCAGGGCCACCGCCTGCTCGATGGTCTGCTGCACCGGAGCGCGCACCGACAGGGCGCCCTCCAGGCAGCGGTTGAGCATGTTTTCCACCGCCCAGCCGAACTCGCCGATGCGCAGCGCGCCAACCATGCGGCCGCTGCCCTTGAGCGTATGGAAGGCGCGCCGCACTTCGCCGATCACCGCGCGATTGCCCGGCTCGCGGCGGAATGCGGGCAGATGGCGCTCGAGCTCCACCAGCACTTCGCCGGCTTCCTCGATGAAGATGTCGCGGATTTCCGGATCGATGCCCTCGCCCACCGGCACGGATGCCGGGGCTGGCGCAGCGGGCGCCGCCGCAGGCGGCGGCGGCGGTGACACCGCTTCCAGTGTTTGCGGCGGCGGCGCTTCCGCAGGCTGCACCCCGGCGGCAAGGTCGACAGGCGCCGCGGCCGGCGCTGCCGGGGCAGCGCGGAAATCCAGGCGCGCGATGTAGTTTTCCAGGTCGTCGAGGATGCGGCCCGGCTCCGGCAGGCCGTCGCGCAGCGCCTCCAGGTAGACCTCGACGCAGGAAATGGCGTCGGCGAAGCGCTCGAATTCGGCCTGGCTGTGTTGCGTGCCGAGCAGCGTGCCCAGCTTGACGTAGGTTTCCAGCTTGCGCAGCTGCGCGCTGGCGCGCGTGCGATCCAGGATCTGCAGGCCGGCCGCCACTTCGTTGAGCATGCGCGGCGCGTCGCCGAAGGCGGAGCCGTCGCCGTTTTTCAGGAAGGCATCGAACCCGGCCTTGAGGTGCGCCAGATCGACCAGCGATTCGCGCAGCAGCGCCTTGGTGCTTTCGCGCAGATCCTGCGCATGCGGCACCTCCGCCTCGATCTCGGCATAAGGCCGCTCCGGTTCGCCGCCGTGCCGGCCGAGGGCGCGGAACAGGGCTTCTTCCAGGCTGTGCTCGACGCGCAGGATGGCGGTGGCCACGTCCATCCAGGCCATCACCCCCTGCGGCGGCGGATTCTCCAGCAGGCGCGCCTGGTTGATCAGGGCCTGTTGCGGTGCCGGCAGGCCCAGCGCGCCGAGCGTATTGGCCAGCCGCAGCAGGCGTTCGCGCGTCACGGCGAGATCGCCGGTGCTGCGGCCGCCGGTGCGCACCGCCAGATCGATGCCGTCCTTGACCTGGGCGAAATCGCGGCCGATCTCGATGTAGACGCGGCCGAGAATGGAGGTATTGGGCCCGCGCAGGCGCCGCCGCAGCTCGTCCATCTGCTCCAGCCCCGGCAGCAGCTCGTCGATGCGGCGGCTGGTGATGAGGTCGTGCGAACGGTCGGTCTGGCGGCTGGCGCGGGCGATATGGAACAGCAGCTGTTGCGGCGTGTCGCCGACATCGGCGCCGGCCACCGCCTCGCCCTCGTCGACCAGCTTCTTCAGATGCTGGCCGGCGCGGCCGAACAGCCGCTTCAGGTCGAGCGAATCGAACTGCAGGTCGCCGCGCAGGCATTCCGACAGCACCGCGTAGCTGGACCACATCTCGCGCAGGCTCGGATCGGCGGTGTTGACGGCGACGGCATCGGCGATCTTGCCCATGCGCGCCATCGCCGCATCGATGTTCTGGCCGCGGAACCATTGCACGAAAGCGGTCTGGAAGGTGCCCAACTCGCGCCGCGCGATGCTCTGCACCGCCTCGCCGCCGCGCGGGCGCAATTCCGGCGGAATCTCCGAGGGGGTCTGCTGCTGCGCGCGCAGCTGCGCGGCGAACAGTTCCGCCTCGGTCAACAGGGGTTTGCCGCGCGCTAGGCGCAGCTCGTTGATGCCCGGCTGCAGCACCACGGCGCGGTCGTTCTCGCCATGCGCCAGCAGATCGACGTAATCGGACAGGTGCAGCGTGGCCCCGGTCAGGGCGGAGAACGGCTCCAGATTGTTCTGGCCCGGCGGGTTTTGCCGCAACTCCTGCAGCAGTTGCAGCATTTCCTCGGCCAGCGCCGCGGCGCCGAAACACTGGATCATGCCGACGGTGCCGCGCACCAGGTGCAGTTCCTCGGCGGCCACGTCGAGATGCTGCGTCTCCTCAGGCGCTTCCAGATACTGCTCGAGCGCGCCGCGGGCGCGGCTCAGGCTCTGCTCGATTTCGCCGCGGACCCAGTGCAGGCCGTTGGCGATTTGCGGACGCTCACCGACCATGCTCATTAAGCTCCGGCAACGGTGAACGAAAGGCTGCGCGTCAGCTTGTGCAGCGACAGCACCAGCCAGTTGCGCCCCTCACGCGAGAAGCCGCCCAGCAGATAGGACTCCAGCTCGCCGCTGTCGCGCGCCAGCTCGTGGCGCTGGTCGGACGGGGCGAACTGGCGGTAGCCCGCCACTTCATCCACCAGCACGCCGGCGGGCACGCGGTCAGAGTTGAACACCAGCACGCGCTGATCGCGGTGCTCCGGCAGGCGCGGCAGGTTCAGCAGCTGGGCCAGATCGGTCACCGGCAGCAGGCTACCGCGCACATTGGCCACGCCCAGCATCCAGGGCTTGGCGCCCGGCACGCGCGTCACCTTGGGTACGGTGATGACTTCGCGCACGTCCTCGCGCGGCGCCACCAGCCAGTGCTCGCGCAGGCGGAAGCCCAGGCCGGTCCAGGACTGGGTCTGGCCGGCGGCGATATCCAGGCGCGCGGCGCGCAGGCGGTTTTCCAGGGCGAACAGCAGTTCGAACGGCTGCCCGACCAGGCTGGCCAAGTCGGCCGCATGGGCGGTGGGATTGACGGCGCTCATAGGGACTTACCCAGACCGGCCTCAGCCGGCCTTTTTCCCCAGGTGCGCGCGCACCGCACCGATCAGCTCGTCCTTGGTGAACGGCTTGGTCAGGTATTCATCGGAGCCGACGATACGGCCGCGGGCGCGGTCGAACAGGCCGTCCTTGGAGGACAGCATGATCACCGGCGTCCTGGCGTAACGCGCGTTGTTCTTGATCAGGGCGCAGGCCTGATAGCCGTCCAGCCGCGGCATCATGATATCGATGAATATCAGGTCTGGCTCATGGTCGGCGACCTTGGCCAGCGCCTCGAAACCATCCGCGGCGGTGATGACGGCATAGCCTTCCTTGACCAGCAACGTCTCCGCCGTCTTGCGAATGGTCTGGCTGTCGTCGATGACCATGATCTTGGCCAAGGCGACGACGTTATCGGTTCCTGCACCGGCAGCTGCTGTGGACATGACCCCCCTCGTGCATGCTCATCCCGGCCGCCCCCAACGACCCTGTCGTGTCGCGGCTCAAGTTTGCGCAAAAATATGTTTTGCCTGCAATTTGTAGCACAACGGCGCAGCGCTGCCTATTTGCTTTCCGTCCTGCGGACGCCCCTCACAGGTCATCGGCTGCAACTGCGCTCCCTCACCTCGCCATCGGCATTCGCCGATGGCCCTCCCCTCTCCGGGGGGAGAGGGGCATTGGCCGGTAGCCTGTGGCTGCCGCTCTCTTTCTTGGCAATGAGTTACCCTATTGGTCTCGCATTCACCGGGCGCTCTCATGCACGATGCCGTCCCCAATCTCACTACAGCACAAACTGCGCCATTATTGCGCTTCGAATCCCTGCTACTGGCGCGCGCGCCGGACATCGAAGCCTGGTTCAGAAGGCAGTGGCTGAAAACCGCCCCGCCATTCTACGGCTCGGTGGACCTGCGCAACGCCGGCTTCAAGCTGGCCCCGGTGGACACCAACCTGTTCCCGGCCGGCTTCAACAATCTTAATCCGGCTTTCGAGGCGCTGTGCGTGCAGGCCATGCAGGCCGCGCTCGACCGGGTCATGCCCAGCGCCTGCGGCGTGCTGCTGGTGCCGGAGAACCATACCCGCAACCAGTTCTACCTGGAAAACGTGGCGGTGCAGCAGGATCTGCTGCAAAAGGCCGGATACAAGGTGCGCATCGGCTCGCTGCGCCCGGAGCTGCATGCCCCCGAAGTGCTCAAACTCCCTTCCGGCCGCGAACTGCTGCAGGAACCGATCGTGCGCGACGGCGACAAGGTCGGCGTGAACGGCTTCGAGCCCTGCGTGGTGCTGCTCAACAACGATCTTTCCGCCGGCCGCCCGGCAATCCTGGAAAACCTGGCGCAGCCGGTAACCCCGCCGCTCGGCGTGGGCTGGAGCACGCGCCTCAAGTCGCACCACTTCGGCCTCTACCGCGAGGTGGCGCGCGAATTCGGCGCCCTGCTGGAAATCGACCCCTGGCTGGTGGAGCCCTCATTCCGCAACTGCGGCCAGATCAATTTCAAGACGCGCGAGGGCGAGGACTGCCTCGCCGGCAATGTCGAACTGCTGCTCGAGGAAATCCGCGACAAGTACGAGGAGTACGGCGTCAAGGACGAGCCCTTCGTCATCGTCAAGGCCGACGCCGGCACCTACGGCATGGGCGTGATGACGGTGAAAAGCCCGGACGAGATCCGCAACCTCAACCGCGACGCGCGCAAGAAGATGGCGTCGAGCAAGGAAGGCAAGGAAGTCACCGGCGCCATCATCCAGGAAGGCGTCTACACCTTCGAGCGCTGGGGCGAGGAACAGGCCACCGCCGAGCCGGTGGTGTACATGATCGACCACTACGTGGTCGGCGGCTTCTACCGCGTGCACGGCGGCCGCTCCAACCAGGAAAACCTCAACGCCCCCGGCTCCAGCTTCAAGCCGCTGGCCTTCGCCGAACCCTGCAGCCATCCGGATTGCACCAAGGCGCCGGACGCGCAGCCCAACCGCTTCTACGCCTACGGCGTGGTGGCCCGGCTGGCCCTGCTGGCGGCGGCACGCGAGATCGCCCTGGCCAATGCGCAGGAACCGAATGCGGTCCGGTCGGCGGTTGCGGCGTAGGCTCCACGGCGGCACGCCGGATCGGCCGGCCGTCTGGAAGCCGCAGCGTTTCCACAACGAATAATCCAAGCCATGAACACTGCAAGAACCCTCGGCGTGGTGATGGACCCGATCGGCTCCATCAAGCCCTACAAGGACACCACCCTGGCGCTGATGCTGTCGGCGCAGAGCCGCGGCTGGCAGCTGCGTTATTTCGAGCAGCAGGATCTGTGGCTGCGCGACGGCATCGCTTACGGCCGCACCCGTCCGCTGACCGTGTTCGACGACAAGCAGCACTGGTTCGAGCTGGGCGAGGCGGAGACCGTCAAGCTGGGCGAGCTGAGCGCGATCCTGATGCGCAAGGATCCGCCGTTCGACCTGGAATATGTGGCCTCCACCTATATCCTGGAGCGCGCCGAGCAGCAGGGCGCCCTGGTGGTGAACAAGCCGGTCTCGCTGCGCGACTGCAACGAGAAAGCCTTCACCGCCTGGTTCCCGCAGTGCACGCCGCCGACCCTGTTCTCGCGCGACAGCGCCACCCTGCGCGCCTTCCACGCCGAGCACCGCGACGTCATTTACAAGCCGATGGACGGCATGGGCGGCAGCGGCATCTTCCGCGTCGGCAGCGACGGCCTCAACCTCGGCTCGGTGATCGAGCAGCTCAGCGACAACGGCCGCCGGACCATCGTGGCACAACGCTACCTGCCGCAGATCACCGACGGCGACAAGCGCATCCTGATGGTGGACGGCGAGCCGGTGCTGTATTGCCTGGCGCGCATCCCGCAGGGCGGCGAAACCCGCGGCAACCTGGCCGCCGGCGGCCGCGGCGAAGCGCGCCCGCTCACCG
>Ga0302311_10000639_pt1 | contig 43058 bp, 39 predicted proteins | sample III_Palsa_N1_3_FD_200449 | JGI IMG/M metagenome (GOLD analysis project Ga0302311, IMG submission 200449) | Peat permafrost microbial communities from Stordalen Mire near Abisko, Sweden - III_Palsa_N1_3 | ecosystem: Environmental > Terrestrial > Soil > Palsa > Peat permafrost | place: Sweden... | reverse complement strand
CGACGCCGCCGGCGGGCGTGCACCCGGGCGGCAACTTCGCGCTGCTGGGCCACTGCACGAAGTGCCATAACAGTGAGGACTGGGCCGGCGGCATCGCCTTTGACACGCTGCCGACCGATGACATCGCAGCCAATGCCGAGACGTGGGAGAAGGTCGTCGGCAAGCTGCGCGGCCGGCTGATGCCGCCCCCGGGCGCCGCGCAACCGGACCCGCACGCCATCGATACCTTCGTCGGCTTCATGGAGAACTCCCTGGACCACGCGCCGACGGCGGATCCGGGCAATGTGTCCCTGCACCGATTGAACCGCACCGAGTATGGGCGCGAGATCAGGCGCATCCTGGGCCTGGACATCGATGCGTCCACGGCGCTGCCCAATGATGTCTCCAGCGAAGGCTTCGACAACATCGCGGCGGTGCTGCGCACCTCGCCGACCTTTCTCGACGAGTTCATCACCGCGGCACGCAACGTCAGCCGCCAGGCGATCGGCCGCACGACCGCCAAGCCCAGCAGCCGCGCCTATCGCGCGGGCGCCGGTCTGCAACTGGAACACCAGGACGGCCTGCCGCTGGGCACGCGCGGCGGCATGCTGGTCACCCACTATTTTCCGGCGGACGGTGAATACATATTCAACATCCGCGACTTCTATTTCGGCGGCGCCGGCTACGTGACCAAGATCGACGCGCCGCACACCGCGATCCTGACCATCGATGATGTGCGCGTCTTCGAAGGCACGGTGGGCGGCGCCACGGATCTGAAGGCGGTGGATCAGCGGCAGGCCGAAGCGGCCGATGAGCTGCAGGCGCGGTTCAATCATATCCGGGTGCGCATCAAGGGCGGTCCGCACAGGATCGGCGTTGCCTTCATCGAGCGCTCCTTCGCCGAGTCGGACTCGCCCCTGCAGCCGATTGCGGAACTGCCGGAGATGGAACGCTATCCGGCCATCCCGGGGTTTGACATCTCCGGCCCCTTCAATGTCACAGGCGTCGGGGATACCGAAAGCCGTCGCCGGATCTTCATCTGCCATCCGGCCGCGGCCGCGGAGGAGGAGCCCTGCGCACGGCGCATTCTCGCGCACCTGGCCAGCGAAGCCTTCCGTCGGCCGATTACCGACGCGGACCTCGAACCGCCCATGCATTTCTATGCAATGGGTCGCGAGGTCGGGGATTTCGACATGGGTATCGAGAGCGGACTCACCTCGATACTGTCCAGTACCAAGTTCCTGTTCCGCGCCGAACCCATTCCGGAGGACGGCAAACCCGGCGCCGTCTATCCGCTCACCGATCTGGAACTCGCCTCGCGCCTATCCTTTTTCCTCTGGAGCGAAGGCCCGGACCAGCAGCTGGTCGACGCGGCATCCGCCGGCACCCTGCATGACCCGAAGGTGCTGGATGCGCAGATTCATCGGATGCTGCTTGATCCGCGATCGCACTCGCTGATCAATAATTTCGCGTTCCAGTGGCTGAACGTCCCCAAGATCGACACCATCGAGCCCGATCCGGTGCTGTATCCGGACTTCACACCGGACCTGCGCAATGCGTTCCGCGAAGAAATGCGGTTATTTCTCGACAGCGTGTTGCGCTCGGATCGCAGTGTGCTCGAACTGCTCAGCTCGGATGAGACCTTCCTGAACGAAACGCTGGCGCGCCATTACGGCATACCGAATATCCTGGGTGACCAGTTCCGCGAGGTACACCTGACGGATCCAAACCGCTGGGGTCTGCTGGGCAAGGGCGCGGTGCTCATGACCACTTCCTATGGCAATCGCACGGCCCCGGTCCTGCGCGGCGCATGGATCCTCGACAACATCACCGGCACCCCGCCGACTTCACCGCCCCCCGGGGTGGCTGCGCTCAAGGAAACCGAGCCCGGCAAGGAGGCCGAGACGGTACGGGTGCGGCTGGAGAAGCATCGCCAGAATCCCTCGTGCAATGCCTGCCACGGCATCATGGATCCCATGGGCTTCGCGCTGGAGAACTTCGACGTGGTCGGTGGCTGGCGCGACAAGGATCGTGACGCCGGCAGCGTCATCGACTCCAGCGGGCAGCTGGCCGATGGCACCCACGTGAACAGCCCGGCACAGCTGCGCAAGGCATTGCTCGCCCGCCCGGATCAGTTCGTGCAGACCCTGACCGAGAAACTCATGACGTTTGCACTGGGCAGGGCCGTGACCTACAAGGATATGCCGACCGTACGCGCGATCGTGCGCCGGGCGGGGGGCGACCATTATCGCTTCGAAGCCATCGTTGCGGGCATCGTCGAAAGTGATGCATTTGAACGGCGTGAACTGCCTCCTGCCAAGCCCGTAGACCTTAAGCAGGCATCGCTGACCAGCCAGAACTCCCGGAGCAACCCATGACCTTCATCACCCGCAAGCATCTGACACGGCGCACGGTTCTGCGCGGCGCGGGAGTGGCGCTGGCGCTGCCACTGCTGGATGCCATGATTCCCGCCGCCACGGCGCTGGCTGATACGGCTGCCGCACCCAAACCCAGACTGGGATTCATCTACTTCCCGCATGGGGCGGTCATGGAGCGGTGGACCCCGACGACGACGGCGAAGGATTTCGAGCTGCCGTTCATCATCGACCCGCTCACGCCCTACCGCGACCAGCTGACCATCGTGAGCAATATCGGCAACAAGCCCGGCGAGAGCCGCGCCGTGCATGCGCTGGTACCGGCCACGTGGCTGTCCTGCGTTCATCCGCAGGAGACACTGTCCCCGAACATGGCTGCGACCGCCGACCAGCTTGCCGCCCAGCACATTGGTCAGGAAACACCCTATCCCTCGCTTGAAGTGGCGACCGCGCAGGGTCACGGCGTGGGCAGCGCCTGCGAGCGCGGGTTCGGGTGCACGTATTCCGGCACGCTGTCCTTCGCCACGCCCACCACACCGCTGCCGATCGAAAGCAATCCTCGCCAGCTGTTCCTGCGTCTCTTTGGTCAGGGTGACTCCCCCGAGGAGCGGCGCTACCTGAACCAGCAAACGACCAGCATTCTGGACATGATTGCCGCTGAGACCAATTCGCTGAGCCGGACGCTTGGCGCACAGGACAGGTCTGCGCTGAGCGATTACCTGCAAAGCGTGCGCGAGATCGAGCGTCGCACGCGCAATGCAGAGCAGGGGGACATCGCCAAGCTGCACCTGCCCGAAGTGCCGGGTGCCACGTCGGAGAATTTCGATGAACACCTGAACCTGATGTTCGATCTGATGGCACTGGCGTACCAGGGCAACCTGACCCGCATCCAAAGCTTCATGATCGCGGCCGAAGTGAGCGACCAGACGTACAATCACATCGGCGTGCCCGATGCCTTCCATGCACTCTCGCATCACGGCAATGATCCGGCCAAGAAGGAGCGGCTGTCGAAGATCCAGCGCTACCACACCCAGGCCTTCGCGCGCTTCGTCGGCAAGCTGGCGAGCATGCCCGATGGCGATGGCAGCATGCTCGATCACTCCCTGCTGCTGTACGGCAGCAACATGAGCAACAGCAATGCACACAACCAGTATCCGCTGCCGACGGCGCTGTTAGGCAAGGCCTGCGGTCGCGTCAAGGGGGGCCAGCACATCAACTTCGAGCAGCGCACGCCCTTGGCCAATGTGCTGCTGACCATGCTGCAGCGTACCGGCGTCGCCATCGACAAACTGGGTGACAGCACCGGTGCCATCGCACAGATCTGACAATATGACGACCTGGCGGCGGCTGGCGGTCGTGTCCGCGGCGTTGGCGGGTGCGCTTGCCGGCGCTGCGGCGATGGCAGATGCGCCCGGCGCCCCGGCCGACACGTCGGTGGTGGTGGAGCCCATCGAAAACACCGCGCCGCTGGTGATCGCGGCCCGCAACAACGATGCGGCAACCGTGCGCGCGCTGCTCGCCGCCCAGCCTGCCGCGGATGTCAATCAACGCACTGCCGATGGCACCAGCGCGCTGCATTGGGCCGTGTATCACGGCAATGCCGACCTCATCGCGAAGCTGCTTGCCGCCGGCGCGGATGCCAATGCACGCAACGATTACGGCTCGACGCCGATGTCGGAGGCCGCGATCCGCGGGGATATGAAGATTCTGGGTGCGCTGCTGGCCGCCCATGCCGATGTCGACTCCGCCAACGCCGATGGCCAGACCGCGCTCATGATCCTGTCACGGACCAGTAATGTGGCGGCCGCCGAACTGCTCATCGCGCATGGCGCGCAGGTGAACGCGCGCGAGAAGTGGCGCGATCAGACCGCCCTCATGTGGGCCGCTGCGGAACAGCAGCCCGCCATGGTGCGCCTGCTCATCCGCCACGGTGCCGAGGTGGACGGGCGCTCGCTGGTCAACAACTGGCCGCGGCAGGTCACGGCCGAGCCGCGCATGCAGGCGCGTCCGTCGGGCGGCTTTACCTCCTTGCTCTACGCGGCCCGCTCCGGCTGCCTGGAGTGCGCGCAGCTGCTGATCAAGGCGGGCGCGGACCCGAATCGGACCGACCCGGATGGCGTCAGTCCGCTGCTGGAATCGATTCTCAACTTCCACTTTGATCTTGCGGCGTTCCTGGTCAAGCACGGCGTCGATGTGGATCACTGGGACATGTGGGGTCGCGCGCCGCTCTACGCCGTCGTCGATCTCGATTCGCTCCCCGTCGGGGGACGGGCCGACCGGCCATCGCTGGATCAGACCACCAGCGTGCAGCTGATCAACACGCTGCTGGTGGCCGGCGCGAATCCGAACCTGCAGCTGAAGCTGCTGCCGCCGTATCGCTCGCTGCGTGATGATCGCGGTGCGGACTCGCTGCTGAGCGTGGGCGCAACCCCGCTGCTGCGGGCGGCCAAGGGCGGGGATCTGGCGGCCATCAGGCTGCTGCTGGCGCACGGTGCGAACGCAGAGCTGCCCACGGCCACCGGAATCACGCCCCTGCTGGCTGCGGCAGGCGTGGGGTCCTCGGGGCTCGACACCCGGGGCCGCTACAAAACCCAGGCGCAGGCCATCTCGGCTGCACAGGCGCTGCTGGATGCCGGGGTGAACATCAATGAAGCCGACCGCAGCGGCCAGACCGCCCTGCATGGTGCGGCGAGCTGGGGCTGGAACGATATGGTGAAGACCCTGGCGGACCGCCACGCGAATCTACTGGTGAGGGATGGCCGGGGCCGCACGGCGGCGGACGTGGCCATGGGCAGCGCGAGTGCTTCCGGACGGGCGGCTACCGAAGCGCATCCGGAGACGGCGGCCTTGCTGCGGCAGCTGATGGCCAACAGCACACAGCCGATCGCCCGCAACTGAGCTAAACGATGTTGACCCCGAGCTCCCGCGCACGCTGGGTCAGCCCGGGAAAGGCATTGGAGATGAAGAGGGTGGGATCACCCCAGTGCGCGTCGAAGTCATGGCTGGGCGCCGCCGCCAGCATGTCCGGCACGCTCATGCCCCTGGCAAGGAGCTGCGACAGCCGCAGTTTCAGGGTCGCGAGCATGTCGCGCTCGGCTTCGACATCGCTGCGCATCTGCACCGGCCCCTTGCCGGGGACGATGCGGGTGGCGCCGTCCGCGAGTCCGATCAGGGTCTTGGTGGCCTCAAGCAGTCCGCCGAGCCAGCCATTGGTCGAGTAATCGATGATGGGATATGACCCGACCGAGACGATATCGCCGACGACCAGCACATTCGCATTGCGGAAGAATACGTACAGATCCCCATCGGTGTGAGCCTGGGGCAGGTAGCCATAATCAATGTGCTCACCACCGAAGGCCAGCGACCCGCTGGTGTAGAAGGTCTGATTGGGGCGCGCGTCCCGGGGCAGGGGCTTGTAGACCCGGTCCTGCCATTTGCAGTCGACCTCGGTGCCGAGCCACAGTTTGGTGTTCTCATGCGCGATGATGCGCGTGCCGGCAGGTCCCAGCGTGCGGTTGGAACCGGTCTGGTCCCAGTGCCAGTGGGTGTTGAACAGCGTGTGGATCCGGCTCGCCCCGGTGTGCTCCCGGATCAGCTTCAGCACCTGCGCCGAATGCTCCGGGGAACCCCCATCAACCAGCAGCACACCTTCCGGTGACTGGAAGACCGTGACGTTGCCACCGCCACCCGTCACCACCGAGAGACCCTTTCCCAGCGGCACCAGGGCCGGCTCCGGCTCATCGGCGCGTGCGAAACGCGCCAGTGCCACACCGACCGTTGCGGCGGGAACTGTCTGCAGGAAGTGCCGTCGTTTCATGCGCGCAGAATAGCAGGCGACTGAATACCCTGCGCGGCAGGATCTACCGTCCCACGAGTCTTTGCATCTCCGGGGGATAGCGCTCGCCGGTTACTTCGACTCCGGCGAAGGCCTGACTGATTTCGGAGATGTCCGCGGCGGACAAACGGACCTGTGCGCCTTTGAGATTCTCTTCCAGCCGATGCAGTTTGGTCGTGCCGGGAATCGGGACGATCCATGGCTTCTGCGCGAGGAGCCAGGCCAGTGCGATCTGCGCGGGAGTCGCTTGTTTTTCTGCGGCGGTCCTTCCCAGCAGATCCACGACCGCCTGATTCGCACGGCGGGCCTCCGGCGAAAAGCGCGGCACGATATTGCGAAAATCCGTGCTGTCGAAAGTCGTGGTCGCGCTGATCGCGCCGGTCAGGAAGCCCTTGCCGAGGGGACTGAAGGGGACGAAGCCGATACCCAGTTCCTCGAGGGTCGGCAGGATTTCCTGCTCCGGCTCCCGCCACCACAGTGAGTACTCGCTCTGCAGTGCCGCCACGGGCTGCACTGCGTGGGCGCGCCGAATGGTGCTCGCGCCGGCTTCGGACAACCCGAAGTGCTTCACCTTGCCTTCCTTGATGAGATCGCGGACGGTACCCGCCACCTCCTCGATGGGCACGCCCGGATCCACGCGGTGCTGATAGAAGAGGTCCAGCGCATCCACCCGCAGCCGCTTCAAGGACTGCTCGGCGACCTGGCGGATGCGCACCGGGCGGCTGTCCGTGCCGCTGAACTTGCCGCTTTCCGGGTCGATTTTGAAGCCGAACTTGGTCGCGATGACCACCTTGCCGCGGTACGGTGCGAGTGCCTCGCCGACCAGTTCCTCGTTTGTGAACGGTCCATAGACCTCGGCGGTGTCGAAGAAGGTGACGCCCTGATCCACCGCCGCGCGGATGAGGGCAATTCCCTCGCCTTTTTCCACTGCAGGTCCCAGGCCGAAGCTCAGTCCCATACAGCCCAATCCAAGGGCCGATACTTCCAATCCGCTCTTACCGAGCTTGCGCATTTCCATGGGGGAACTCCTGTACCGCAGACACGCAACGAAAGGGAGCGCCCGCGGCTGCACGCTGCGGGTGTCCTTGAGGAATCGTACCGAAGCTGCAGCTTTAGTGCAGGTGCAGGTTGCCGTTGCCGAACAGGCCGACTACACCGACGATGATGAGATAGATCGCGACGATGTAATTGAGAAGACGGGGGGCGAGCAGGATCAGGATGCCGGCGATCAACGCCGCCAGGGGACCGATGCTTAGACTCATATGCATATCCATCAGGTTCTCCGTTAGGCCGAGGCAGGTGCCGGACCGCGTTTCCAGCTCGACACCATGGTAATAAGCTCCGCCGGTTCCACCGGTTTGGCGAGGTGCATCTGGTAGCCTGCCGCGATCGCCTTCATTCGATTCTCGACGCGCGCATAAGCGGTAAGGGCAATGGCGGGTGTTGCGCCGCGATCGTCGCGCAAGGCGCGTACCCGGCGTATCAGGTGATAGCCGTCCTCCACCGGCATGCCGACATCGCTGATCAGGAGATCGGGATGCTCACTGGCCAGCAGCTCATGCAGCTGCGCGGTCAGGAGTTTCTCCTCAGGCATGGCATTGAGATAGCCGTTGAGGCTGTCGACAATGATCAGCTTCGCCGGCACGCCATACCGGTCCTTGCCCTCCGCGGCCCGCCGCACCACCGCCGCAAATTCACCGGATGACAGTTCCGCAGGATCGATCTGCTGCACGGTAATCAGTTCACGCTGCATCGCATCCTCGACGGCCATGCCCAGCTTGCGCGACCGGGATCGGAACGTGCCGATATTCTCGTCAAAGACGAAGAGTGCAGTGCGTTGGCCGCGCGCGGCCGCGGCGAACGCAAACTGAGTGGCAACGGTGGAATCGCCTGGGTGGTCTCTCCCAGTTCCAGCTCTGAGGGATTGAACACCGTCAGTTGGGCTTCGGTCGACAGGTTGCGCTCCGAGGGCACCAGTTCCATGATGGAGATACCGCGCAGGTCCCAGCCATGGCTGCACGCAACCTTCTCCATCTCGGCCCTGGTCTGCGAAAGGGTGATGTAGAGACAGCGCTCCCCGCGCCTGACGCCATCCAGAAGGAACTGCATGGCCAGCGTTGTCTTTCCGGTGCCAGGCACGCCGGAGATCATGCTCAGGCAGTGTTGCGGATATCCACCGCGCAGGATGTCATCCAGACCGCTGATGCCGCTGGGTATCGCTGCATCGATCTCCTCAGGCTGTTGTTCCATCACTCTCCCGGTTTTCGAGCTAGAGATCGCTTGGCCACCGTGCGGGTCCTTTGCCAATTATGCGGCGCGATGAGCCGGATGTAGCGATCAGCCCGCCGCCTTTTTGGAGCGAAGGGGTGTCAGTCACGACCTACACCAAGGCAGCTCAGCTGCGGTGCAACTCGCGCTCGATGGCATCGATGAGTCTGCTGTCTGCCGGGGTCATATCGGGAGAGAACCGCGCCACCGTCCGACCATCCTTGGCAACCAGGAATTTCTCAAAGTTCCACAACACCTCAGGCTCCGGGTTGGGATCGATGTTATAGCCCTTGAGCTTTTCCCGGAATGCGTCGCTGTCAGCCGCTTTTGGCTGCTCTGCAACAAGCGAGGCGTACAGCGGATGCTTCTGCGGGCCCACCACTCTCACCTTCGAGAACAGGGGAAAGTCCACGGAGTAGTTGAGCGAACAGAAGCTGGCAATCTCGTCATTGCTGCCGGGCTCCTGGCCCGCGAAGTCATTGCTCGGGAAGCCCAGCACCACCAGACCCTGGTCGCGGTAGCGGGAGTAGAGCGCCTCGAGCCCCTCGTACTGCGGTGTCAGGCCGCACTTGGACGCCGTATTGACCACCAGCAGCACCTTGCCGGCGTAGTCGCCGAGGCTCGTCGACCTGCCATCTATCGTTTCGAGCGGAATCTGCTGCAGATTGGTCATGAGGTTTCTCTTTCGTGATTAATGAGGAGCAGGCCCGCTGCCCGGAGTGGTCGGCGCGGCATCTGTCGGCGCGGCAGTCAACGTTTGAATTGTAATCCTGTAGGGATGCTTCAGGTTGCCCGGTGACCCGCACTCGATGTGCGCCTCAAGCACCTGCACCGGCAACGCAGGCAGCAATGCGTCCTTGATCTGTTTCACCAGTTCGCAATCGGACCTGTCCAGCGCATTCGGCGCGCTACCGGGTTCCAATGCCACCGTGCTCGGGATCGCCTTCACGTCCGACCATTTCGCCTGGGCGGGCGGCAGCGCCTCGGGGAAATAGAACTCCAGCTCCACCTGCGGCGAGCGCGCCTCGGTGGCGCCGGAAAAAACGCAGCCCTGCGTTGTTATCTTCCAGTCCGGGCGCGCGCCGATTTTTTGCAGAACTTCGCGGAATCGGTACCAAAGGTCATAACAGGAATAGTTCTTCGGCAGGTTGCGCAGTTGCACCTGCACCATGTGCTGCATCCAAACAGCGGCCTGGGACGGCGGCGCAGCAGCCATTGCCTGAATGGCGTGCGCCGCGGATGCGGCTGCCACGAGCGCGACGAACACCGACTTCAGGGCTGGGGGCCGTGTGCGCAGGCGCAAGAGGAAACTGGAGTTCACTCGGGCTGTCCTGTCAGGAGTAGGCAACGGAGGATATCTGGTATCAGCAGAAAGTTACATCTGGCCGAGCGAGGTATTTTCCAGCTCCCCGGCATAGAGCACGGCCTTGAGCAGCGTCCGGGTGTAGGGCATCTGGGGATCTCGCAGGACGGTCTCGCAGTCCCCCTGTTCCACCACCACGCCGTCCTTCATGACGATCATCCGATGCGCTACGGCACGAATGACCGACAGATCGTGGCTGATGAAGATGTAGCTCATGTGGTGCCGACGCTGCAAAGTGGTGAGCAGCGCCAGAACCTGCTTCTGCACAGAGACGTCCAGGGCAGAGGTGGGTTCGTCCAGCACCAGGATCTCAGGCTCGATCACGATAGCCCGGGCGATGGCGATGCGCTGCCGCTGCCCGCCCGAGAACTGATGCGGATAGCGCTCGAGAATGTCCTCAAGGCCCGATGCCCCGAGGCCGACCTCGGCCAGCGCTCCCAGCACACGCTGGCGCAGCTCGGTCGGCGTGAGCTGCGGCATATGCCAGGCAAGCCCCTCTTCGAGAATCTGTCCGATCGTCATGCGCGGGTTGAGCGATGCAAAAGGATCCTGGAATACCACCTGGATGCGGCGACGGAACTTGCGCAGGCGCTCCCGATTCGCCCCCGACATGGATTGACCATCGATCAGGACGTCACCGGCAGCCACTGGCTGCAGCCCCAGCAGGGCCATCCCAAGCGTGGTCTTGCCGGAACCGGACTCACCCACGATCCCCACGGTCTCGCCAGCGCGCAGCACCAGACTGACGCCCGCAACCGCATTGAAAATGCTCTGCCTGAACCACCCTTCAGAACGATGAAAGGTGACTCCCACATCGCGCGCCTCGAGCACGGTGGCAGCTGCGGGGTTGAGTGGCGCGACCTGGCGTTCGGCGCGACTGTTCAGCAGCCGGATGGTGTAGGGATGCTGGGGCTGCGTGAAAACCGTTTCAGTCGGCCCGCTTTCCACGAGCTTGCCATGCTCCATGACACCCACTCGATGGGTAAAGCGGCGTACCAGCGCAAGATCGTGGGTGATGAACAGAATCGCCATGCCAAATTCACGCTGCAGATCATCCAGCAGCGCCAGAATCTGCGCCTGCACGGTCGCATCCAGCGCCGTCGTCGGTTCATCGGCAATCAGCAACTTCGGACGGCAGGCGAGGGCCATCGCGATCATCGCCCGCTGGCGCTGACCGCCGGAGAGCTGATGCGGGAAGGCATCGACGCGCCGTTCCGGCTCGGGGATCCCGGTTCGCCGCAATAAGTCGATGCTTCGGGCCCGCGCCGCATAGGATCGCAGACCTTCGTGCACCTCCAGAACCTCCCCGATCTGGCTGCCGATGGTGTACAGCGGATCCAGGGCCGTCATGGGTTCCTGAAAGATCATCGCTATGTCGCGGCCGCGCACGCCACGCATCCAGCGCTCGCTCTGGGCGAGGATCGAATCACCGCCAAAGCGGATCGTCCCGTGATAGGTCGCGACATCCAGGAGTCTCAGAACCGCCAGCGCCGTCACGGACTTGCCCGATCCGGATTCCCCGACGAGGCCGACCTTCTCACCGGCATTGATTGACAGGCTGATGTCATCGACGACCCGTTTGCCGCCGAACTCGATCGACAGATTTTCGATTTCGAGCAACGCCACCGGTGCAGGCTGAGCCATGTCAGCCCTTCCTCGTATCGAAGGCATCGCGCAGGGCGTCACCGATGAAGGTCAGCAACAACAACGTCACCACCAGCACCAGGAAGGTCGGAACGCCGAGCCACCAGGCATCGAGATTTTCCTTGCTGAAGCGCAGCAGCTCACCCAGGGACGGGATGGAAGAGGGCACGCCGAGACCCAGAAAATCCAGGGCCGTGAGCCCCAGAATCGCCTCGCTCATGCGAAAGGGCAGAAAGGTGATCACCGGCGTCATCGAATTGGGCAGGATGTGTCGCCGAATGATCCGCCAGTTCGACAGCCCCATGGCCCGCGCCGCTTTCACGAATTCCAGCGAGCGGTTCCTCAGGAACTCGGCTCGCACGTAGTCCGACAGCTGCGTCCAGCCAAATATCGCAAACAGGAACAGCAGCAGCAGGATCGAGGGCTCGAACATGGCCGCCAGAATGATCAGAATATAAAGGATCGGCACGGCGTTCCAGATGTCGATCAACCGCTGCCCGGTGAGATCCACCCAGCCGCCGTAGTAGCCCTGCACGGCGCCGGCTGCGATACCGATCAGCGTCCCGATGATGGTCAGGGCGATGGCGAATACGACACTGATGGCGAACCCGAACAGCAGGCGCGCCACGATGTCGCGGCCGTTCGGATCCGTGCCAAGCCAGTGGACCCGCGAGGGGGGTGCCGGGTGGGACTGATAGTCGGTGTAGTTGACGCTGTTCGGGGAATATCGGATCAGCGTAAAGAGTGCCCAATTGCCGTCTTTCCTGAACTGAGCGTGGATGAACGGGTCATACCAGTCCACTGGCGTCAGGAAGTCGCCGCCGAATTGGGTCTCGGGGTAGTCGACGAGGACCGGGAAATAGGTCTTGCCGTCATAGTGAGCGATGAGCGGCTTTTCATTGGCCAGCAGCGGGGATATCAGCGCCAACGCCAGCAACACCAGGAAGGCCCAGAGCGAGAAATAGCCGACCCGGTTGCGCTTGAACCGCTCCCAGGCCCGACGCCAGGGGGTCCGCGCTGTCCTCACTTGGCAGCCTTGCCGAACTGCACGCGCGGGTCCACCAGGATATAGAGCAGGTCCGACAGCAACTTGATGACGAGCCCGATCAGGGTGAACAGGTAGATGCTTCCCAGCACCACCGGATAGTCACGATGAATGATCGAGTTGTAGGAGAGCAGGCCGAGACCATCAAGCGAAAACAATGTCTCCACCAGCAATGAGCCGGTAAAGAAGGCGGCCACTACGGCTCCCGGAAGCCCCGTGATCAGCGGCAGCAGTGCGTTGCGAAGCACGTGTTTGTACAGCACGCTGTTCTGCGAGAGTCCCTTGGCGCGGGCCACCAGCACGTACTGCTTGCGGATCTCCTCTATGAAGGTGTTCTTCGTGAGCAGGGTCAGGGTCGCGAAATTGCCGATCGTGAGGCAAATCAGTGGCAGCGTCAGATGCCAGAAGTAGTCGATGATGCGCGCTCCCCATGTGAGCTCGCCCCAGTTGTCCGACACCATCCCCCGCAGCGGAAACCAGTCCAGGAAATTCCCGCTCACGAACAGGATGATCAGCAGCACGCCGAGCACGAAACCGGGGATCGCGAATCCGATGAGCACGAGCATCGTCGTCAAGGTATCGAAGTGCGATCCCTCCCGTACCGCCTTGGCCACCCCAAGCGGAATTGAGATCAGGTAGCCGAGCAGCGTCGACCACAGTCCCAGGCTGATGGACACGGGCAGTTTGCTCTCGATCACATGCCAGACGTCATCTCCATAACTGAAGCTGCGACCCAGGTGAAACCGGCTGTAGTCGCGAAGCATCAGCAAATAGCGGGTCATTGGCGGCCTGTCGAAGCCGAACTGCTTCCTGATCTGCGCAATCTGTTCGGGCCTGATCTCGTGGGCACTGATCGAACCACTCGCGCTCCGATGGCGCATTTCGGCAATCACCTGCTCAACCGGCCCGCCCGGTACGAACTGCGCGATGATGAAGGTGATCGTCAGTACGCCGAGGATCGTGGGGACCATCAGCAGGATGCGTTTGAGAATGTAGCTGAGCATGGTGATGGTTCGTGGGCCCTATTGCAGACTCTTATCCCACCAGGTGGCTATCGGCCATGGCAACAGGGGTTGGGGCCACAGACCCAGGTCGATCGAGTAGTACTTGGGCAGCGTCGATGGCATCCCGAACCGGTTCCAGTAGGCAACCATCGTATTGGGCCGATACTGATAAGGCACCGCGTAATGTTCGGCGATGAAAATCCTGTCCAGCGCCCGGGATGTGTCGATGATGTCCTGGAGGGTCGTGGCCTTGTTCATGACGGCCAGCACATGATCGACCGCGGGATTCGAAACCCCGGAATAGTTATTGGAGCCCGGAGTGATCGCCGCCTGGCTGCCGAAGTAAGTGATCAAACCGCTCGGGGACGGCATTTCGACATAGCCGAAATTCAATAGAGTCAGATCGAAGTCGAACTCAATCGAGCGCTTATCGTAAACGGCGAAGTCGACGACGCGGGTGCGAGTGGTGATCCCGAGTTTATTCAGGTTCTGCACCCACCGGCCGATGATCGGCTCAAATTCGAGGTTGTCCTCGAGAACCTCCATTTGGAACGCCTCACCCTTGGCGTTGCGCAGGAGTCCATCCGGGTGAATCGTCCATCCGGCCTGCGCGAGCAGATCACGGGCATGCAGCAGATTGGCACGCAGCTTCGCCGGTGTGTCTGACACCGGGTTCGGCTCCGGGACACCGAATACCGCCGCCGGCAGATCCTTGCGATAAGGCTCCAATAGAGCCAACTCGCCCCTGCTGGGCAATCCGGCGGCCGCGTATTCGGAGTTCTGGAACAGTCCGTCGTAGCGCGCGTAGATGTCATAGCCCTGCTTCACGCTCCATGACCAATCAAAGGCGTAGTTCAATGCCGAGCGCACCCGCCAGTCGGATAATTGCGGTCGGCGCGTGTTGAGCAGGAAGCCTTCGTAGAAAAAGGCCATCCCGACCGGCAGGAACTTCTTGATGATCCTGCCGTCGCGAAACTTCGCGCCGACATACTGCCGCACGAAGCGCTTCGCCGAGTACTCCTCCAGAATCTCGTAGTCACCGGCCTTGAAGCCTTCGAAGCGCGCCGCCTCATCGCTGTAGTAATGGTAGAGGAGGTGATCGAAATTGTAGTAGCCCTTGCGCACGCCGAGATCCCGCGCCCAGTATTTGGGGTCGCGCGCCAGATCCAGTATCTGCCCGGTGCCCTTGGCGATGAGATAGGGCCCGGTCGCAATTGGCAGATCATTCACGATCTGGTTGAAAGGTTTGGGCTTACCGTCCACGTCGAGTCCCCACTTGCGCGAGAACACATAGAGCTCGGTACCGAGATTGTATATCTGGTCACGGCTGGGAACCTTAAGATCGAAGCGCACCGTATGCGGATCGATCACCACCGCCTCCCTGACATCATCGAAGGTCGAAGCGTAGAGCGGCATGGCCGCCGGACTGACTCCCATATCGAAGGAATACTTGACGTCCTCGGCAGTGACCGGATCGCCGTTGTTGAAATGCGCGAGCGGATTGATACGAAAACTGATCGACGAATAGTCCGGAGCGACCAGCATCTGGCTGGCGATGAGGCCATACATCGTGGTGGGCTCATCGGGACTGGCATCGGCCAGGGTTTCGAACATGAACAGCTCGACGCCCGCCGGGGCGTTTTGGGGCAAGGTAAAGGGATTGTACTTATCGAAGCTGGTGCGCCGATCCGGATTGCTGAGCCTGAGCGTCCCGCCCTTGGGGGCGGTCGGATTCACAAAGTCGTAGTGGGCAAAGCCTTCCGGATATTTGATGGTCCCGTACTCGGCAAATGCATACGTCCAGCCGCCGAGGACCGAGGCCGACGGGGCCGTAATCGCTGGAAGGCACGCCAAAGACATCAGCAGGGTGGCGATCGGGGCGAGGATTTTCATCAATACAGAAGGCGCCCGTGTGGGGTCCGAGTGATCACATCTATTTTAACCATACTATCCGCTGAGATGCGTCTAATCTGACCGCAGACTTTCAGATGCTTGGAATTTAAGAATGAAGTGCCTGCCAATCCTCGCGGCTCTTGCAGTGTTGCTCTGTAGCAGGCCCTCGACAGCACAGCCCCTCGATGGCGACAGCAACCTTGCGCACACCCCTGTCTACAACATCGCCCACTTCGATGTTCTCCCCATGGCGATGGGCCGCGTCGACTTCCTGCAAAGCGGCTATGCCCTGCTGTTCAAATACCGGGATCAGAGTCGAACGGACCGGGGCCTGCAGAGCTTTCGCGTCCTGAACAGCTACGACGACTACCTGAACCCTCTCGCTCAGCCACATACGATAGCCTTCCGGTTCGATGTGCAGAACAATCCGAGCCTCGGGGGCGTGTGCTGCGTCGGCAGTCCCATCGACGATCGTCAATATCGGCCGGTTCAGTCGATCGGAACACCCTGGCCCAGGGCTGCCATGCCGCCGTCATCAGGTCCGGCCGCGCCGTTGTTTGTCATCAGCTATGTTGAATTCCAGCCGCAGTCAAACGTGGAGTCGGGTCAGGCACAACTGATGGTTTACGGGACAGCAACCCGCCAGGGCAACGCGACGAGCCTCCTGAACTTCACCCTCCTGCGGCAGCTGGAGCGCCCCAATCGTTATGCGATTCTTGAGATCTGGAACAGCCAGAAGAACTACGACGCATGGCAGAAAGCTGACGCCACGCGCACGCTCCTCAGCAATCTCGAGCCACTGCTCGAATCGCCGCTGGATCATCGGCTCACGACTGCGTGTGGCGAAACATTCGTCGCGAATATCGGCTGCACGATCCAATAGCGAGGCAGGAACGGCTGCGGTCAGGTTCGCGCACCCGATGAATGACTGGGATTCACGCGTTGGATGACACGCGCTCATTCACTCTGCGTTCCGAAAACATCGAAAGCGCGGGAAATATAGACTTAAATACAATTGAGGAAAGGTTGGTTACATTTAATTTATCTAGACCACAATCATAGCCCGAAGCGATGTTAGGCTCCTGTAAGGAATGTCATGCAGCACGAAGCGGCATAACTGATGAAGAAATCAGCGACTGGGGGCAGGATTGGCACCGTTTGATGAGTTCCTAAGACACGGTGACGTTGCGCTGGTCTCCTGTTGCAACGTCGGACACGGGGATTCGCGTTACAGCGTCGCGGTGGTCACGGCCAAAGGGATCGATTGGCTGGATCTCGATGGGGCGCTTGACCCGGCGCGTGATAAGGGCGTTACGGGAATTGCCGCGGGTGCAGAGCATTGCTTCCTGGCGATTCCCGGTGACAACGAGCGGCTCATCAGCCTGGATTCGTGTCTGCGTCCGGTGGACGTGTTCATCTGTGAGAAGGGCCGCGACATCCATTCGCTGGCGGTACACGACGGGCGCCTGTATTTCGCCTCGACCGGCTGCAACCAAGTACTGTCCGTCGGCTGCGCCAGTGGCAGATTCAGTGGACCTGAAGAGGTTCACGTCACCTGCAAGTCCCCCGCCGAAGATCTGGTGCATCTGAACTCGCTGCTGATCGATGAAAAAGGATCTCTGCTGTTCTCGATGTTCGGAGTGGGTCCGCGCTCCCAGGTACGCGATCAGGGAGCAGTCGTTGACGTTCACCGCGGCGAGGCACTCATCGAGGGTCTGATGGATCCGCACAGCCTGACCCGCCTGCCGGATGGCCGGATCGCGATGTGCGAGTCGATGCAGAGTGCACTGTGCATTGTCGAGCCAACGACCTGCCTCGTCACCCGCGTGCCGCTGCGCGGTTACACCCGCGGCATCGCTCATACCGGGCGGCACCTGGTCGTAGGTGCGAGCCACTGGCGCAGCCGGTCGCGCTCATCCACCCAGATGCGCGGCTTGCCGAGCTTCGAATCAAACGTACAGCACACTCACTCCGCGCGCTCCTACCTGTTTGTGCTGCGAGAGGATCTCAACGTCACCAACACCATTGATTTCACGCCATACGCCTCTGAGATCTACGACGTGGCATTTCTGGGCGGGCGCTTTCGGCCCGCGTCGGTTTTCAAACAGGCGGCGGAGCGTCGCAAGCAGGTCCAGAAAAGCCGCTGGCCTCGAGGGCTGATGCAGGTATTGCGCGCCTGAGACGGCGTTACCGCGCAAGCCTTTGCCGCAAATCCTCCGTCTGCGAAGCGCGATTCAACATCTGGTCCGGCACGGGAGCCTCGCTCGGCTCAGAGAGCTTCTCTTGCTGGCAAACCTTATCCTGGGGCTCTTCCCGATAGGGCGGCCAGAACTGCAGAATCTGGTCCAGAATAAAAGCGAGTGAAGCTTTCACGTTGGGCGCACGGATCTCGAGAGCGATAGCCTCTACATATCAAGCGCTGATCAAGCTCTCTGTAAGGCAATTCCTCGCTCTGTGTCAGACTATTCCTTCAAATGCGGCAGCGAAGCGAGTGCAGGACATAGTAGCCATTGGCTGGCAACCGAGGAGCGGCCAATCTTTACGTATATATAACAACTAGTTAGAATAACATTCCATATTTGACATTAACCACGAAGTCGACCCGACCGCCGCGAATTGCGACACACATGCGATGATCCGTGCGCGACGGGGTATCGGGGCTTTCGGGAGGATTGCAGATGCGAATCACCAGTCTGTGTCTGGGCGTTGCGCTCGCCACTCTTGCGTTGGTCGGGTGCGCTGCAAAACCGGGCCCCTACGTCAGTGGACCTTACATCAGTGGCGTAAGTGGGCCACCGATACCCGGCTACCCGCCCAATGCCATTTTTATGGAGGGGCCACCGAAGATTTTCCGGATGGTCTCGCTGAACCGGGAGGGCGCGCTTGGGGCGCTGAAGTCCTCTCATCCGGGCCACTATGCGATTGCGCAGCGCCTCATCAGGGCTGCGAGCCAGATCTGTGCTCCGGGAGCGCCGAAAACCCTGGCGACGCTTTACAACGTCGATGATGTCGCCTGCGCCGCAGGCGTCTGGTATGAAAGCAATCCTCCCAAACGAATGCTGACCTTCAGGGTCGAGGATACCGTTTACGAAATGCTCGTTTCCGTTCCGCTTTAGCAAAAGAGTTCCGCATGAAATTAGAACGACTGCTTGTCCTGTCTCTTGGAAGCGTGGCGGCCGGCACTGCCATTGCGGCGCCGCTCCCGGCAGACACCGGCCTACCCTGGAATTTGAGCGCCGCGCAGGTCACGGCCACCTGCAAACAGGAAATCGCCCGGACTCAGAAGGCAATAGATGCGATCGATGCCCGCGCCGCCACCGATTCCAAGCCGGTGCTGCTGGAGGAGATTGAGCGGGCGACGGCCGATATGGGCGATGCGCTGGCCGCCCAGGTTCTGCTCATGAACATTTCGGTGCAAAAGGATGTCCGCGGCGCGTCGGCCGGATGTGTCGACGAGGTGAACGCCTTTAGCGTCAAGCTCAGTGCGGATTCGGCAGTCTATGCGATCGCGCAAGGTGCAATGAAGACAGCGCCGATGCCCGCCGAGCGGCGCCTGGCGCAGCTCTACGCGGAGTCCGGGCGGCGCACGGGTGCCGGTCTGCCCGCCGCTCAGCGCGCACAGGTCACCGAGCTGCTCGATCGCCTCAACAGGTTGCAGACGGAATTTGGCCGCGCGCTCGGCGAGGATAAGTCATCCATCACCATCGACGCCAAGGAGGCGGAGTCGCTGCCACCTGCGTTTGTCAGGACGTTGAAACCAACGACAGGGGGCTATCAAGTCAACGTCAATGAGTCAACGGCAACTCAGTTTTTGAGCAACGAGCAGTCTGCCGCGGCTCGCAAGCGGTTTTACGTCGTTTATAACAATCGAGGCGGGCAACGGAACGTAAAGCGCTTGGCCGATGCGGTGGCACTGCGGATGCAGATTGCGCATGCACTCGGATTCAAGACCTGGGCGGCGTATCAGCTCGACGTGAAGATGGCCAAGACGCCAGACCGGGTGCTCGAATTCCTCAACAAGGTCGATTCGGTTCTTTTGCCGAAGGCACGTACGGAAGTTGCCGTACTTGCGGCAATGAAAAAGGCGGACGGCGATCAGACGCCCTTCGCGTCTCCGGATTACAATTTCTACGAACACCGTCTGGAGAAGACCAAGTATGACGTCGACGAGGAAGCGCTGCGTCAATACTTTCCCGTCGGCAAGGTGATTTCGTCTGTGCTGGGGATCTACCAAAAACTGCTGGGCGTACATTTTGAGGAGATCAAGCCGGCGATGAGCTGGGCGCCTGGAGTCACCGAATACGCCATCAGCGATTCTGCCAGTGGTAAGCCAATTGGCTGGTTCTTCCTCGATTTGTATCCGCGCGAGGGCAAGTTCAACCACTTTGCGACATTCGCCATCCGCGCAGGACGCGGTGCGTCGCCTGGAGGCCAACGACCGGTTTCAGCGATCATCGGCAATTGGCCGGTTGGCGAACCCGGTAAACCGGCGTTGCTCAGCCACAGCGACGTGGTCACATTCTTCCATGAGTTCGGCCATCTGATGCATCAGACATTGTCGCGCGCACCTTACGAAACCCTGTTTGGCTCCAATGTGCGGCAGGATTTTGTCGAGGCGCCGTCACAGATGCTTGAGAACTGGATGTGGCAGCCATCGATTCTCAAGGAAGTCTCGGCAAACATTAAAACCGGTGAGCCACTTCCGGATGCCCTGATCAAAAAGATCATTGCCGCCAAGCACGTGGCCGACGGAGTCTATTACTCCACACAGGCCTTTTATGCGACCTACGACATGCGGTTGCACAGCTCGGATACCAGCCTGGATCCGACCAAGCTGTGGTTTGATTTGAAATCGCAGATGACGGCGCTACCACAGGAACCGGGGACCGTTCCCGAGGCGGGCTTCGGTCATCTCATGGGGGGCTATGACGCCGGCTACTACGGGTACCTGTGGTCGCTCGTGTATGCGCAGGACATGTTCAGCGTCTTCCAGAAAGGGGGCCTTGAGGACCCCGCTACCGGCATGCACTACCGCAAGGAAATCCTCGAACCGGGAGCTCTGGTCGAGCCGGATGCACTGCTTCACAATTTCCTGGGTCGCGACGTGAGCTTCGAGCCCTTCTACAAGTACATAGGTGTCAGTGCCCCGTGATCTGAGACCCTCGAGCAAAGACGTAGGGAAGGGCCGTTCCCGATCCCATCGGTGCCCGGTGTCCTACCATGTCGACCCTGAAACGTCTTACCAGTGACGGACGCGGATCGCGTTCATATTATGGTTCATTGGGATATGTTTAAGGAGTAGTCGTGGCGAAATTCATATACGTGTTTCGTGGCGGAGCTTTCTTGGAGAAGGGATTGTCAGCCAGCGCGATGCAGGACCACCTGAAGCTCTGGGGCGCCTGGATGGGCGAGCTGGCCAAGCAGGGCCATCAGCCGGCCGGTGAAGCAGTGCACGAGGGTGGGCGCACCATTCGCGGCAAGAACAAGGTGGTGACCGATGGCCCGTACGCGGAGTTGAAGGATCTGGTCACCGGCAATCTGGCAATCCAGGCCGCGTCTCTGGAGGAAGCGGCGAACCTTGCCCTGGGCTGTCCGATATACATCTACGATGGGTCGGTCGAAGTGCGCCCCGTCGCTCAAATGGGATGAGCGGGTCCGCGGAAAGCGGGAGACCCGAAGAATTGGTTGCGAGCCTGTTCCGACATGAGTCGGGCAGGCTCGTGGCCGCGCTGACCCGCCTGTTCGGTCCGCATAATCTGCAGTTGGCCGAGGATGTTGTCCAGGAAGCACTGGAAACCGCGCTGCAGGCATGGAAGTTCCGGCTTCCTGACAACCCGCGCGCCTGGTTGAGCAAGGTTGCGCGCAATCGCGCGCTCGACCTAATTCGCCGCGGCGCGGTCGAGCGGCGCTTTGCCGCGGACTATCGCGAGCAACTCGCCTCGGAGTGGTCTCTCGCTACGACGGTGGACGAGTCGCTGGCTGAGACGAGCACCGCCGGGAATCAACTGCGCATGATGCTGACCGTGTGCCAGCCGCAGATGTCGGAGGAAACCCAGGTCACGCTTATTCTCAAGTTCCTGTGTGGCTTTGCCTCCAGTGAAATCGCCGCCGCCTTTCTCTGTACCGAAGAGACCATCGACAAGCGGCTGCAGCGGGGTAGGTCGGTCCTGCGGCAGATGGGGTCACTCGCCCCGGCTGGCTTGTCCGAGACCGAAGATTCGCGGCTCGGGGCGGTATTGCGCGCCCTGTATCTGTTGTTCAATGAGGGCTATCACGGCAGCCACCCTTCGATGCCGACCCGCGTTGTGCTGTGCGAGGAGGCCATGCGGCTGTGCGCATTCCTGACCGAAGGGATGGATGGCGGCTCGCCGCGGGCGCACGCACTGATGGCGCTAATGTGCTTTCATTTCTCACGCGTAGCGGGACGCATCGACGCGGACGGCATTTACCTGCCGCTGGCACAACAGGACCGGGCCGTTTGGGATCGCGGGCTCATGCAGCGTGGTTTGGCCCACCTCAACCATTCGGCTCGCGGACCAGAGCTCAGCGCTCTGCACTTGGAGGCCGGAATTGCCTGTCAGCATTGTTTGGCACCGTCGTTGGCAGAAACGAACTGGAGCGCAATTCTAGGATTGTATGACTTACTTTATGAGCGCAATCCCAGCCCGGTGATTGCCATCAACCGGGCGCTCGCGCGAGCTTATGCGGGCGATCCGCATGGCGCCTTGAGCGACGCCGTTGAGTTGGCCGACGAACCCGCGTTGGCGCGTTATCCGTTCTATTGGGCGGCTCGAGGCGAGATCCACGCCCGAGCCGACCAGAGCGATGAAGCGTACGACTGTTATCAGCGGGCAGCCACTCTGGCGCGCAATCCGGCGGAGGAACACGCCTTCCTGCGCAATGCGGCTGTTCATCAAAGCCAACAGTAGAGTTTATTTTCGTCGGGAGAATTTCAATGGCGCAAATGGTGGTGATTTACAACACGCCGAAAGATCCGGCAGCCTTCGACAGGCATTACTTCGAAATACACGTGCCCCTGGCAAAGAAACTCGCCGGACTGCGGAGCTATGAAGTCAGCACAGGCCCTGTGGCGACGATCTCCGGAGGGTTCAGCGTGCACCTGATCGCGACCTTGCACTTTGATGATCTCGCTGCGATCCAGGATGCCTTCGCGAGTCCCGAGGGACAGGCCTGCCGGGAGGACCGGATGATTTTCGCGCCTGATGAGACGGATTTTAAAATGTTCCTGTTCGATGACCGCGAGGTGTTGTAGACGCCACGAAATGTTGGTGACGAGCAGTCAATGAATAGCTTGAATGGCCTTCGCCTTCAAAGCGATTGAAGATAAGTAGCCACCGCGTCCATCTGGGTTCGGGTCAGATCCTTGACTACCCCGTGCATGACGGGCGCTGTGCGCAAAACGCTTTGAATCACGAGCAGCTGCTTAAGCAGGTAAGGGGCGTGCTGCCCCGCGAGGCGAGGAAACGGGCCGAGGCCTTCACCCTTAGCGCCGTGGCAGGTGGCACAAGGCGGAACCTGCCGGACCGGGATGCCCAGGGTATAGATGCCCTTGCCCACTGCAATGAGCGCAGGATCTCCGGGCACGCCCGCGGCGGCCGGCTCGCGTGCGAAATGCTGCGACAACGCATCAATCTGTGAGTCATCCAGGCGTGCCGCCATGCCCCACATGTAGGCCTGGGCGTCCGGGTCGGCGCGTGATTGATCCTTGAAGGCATGCAGCTGCAGTGAAACGTAGGCCGCCGATTGTGCCGCGAGATTGGGAAACGTGGGAGACACTGACTGCCCGTTTCCTCCATGACAGGCCCCACAGGGTATAGAGCGTCTGCTTGAGGGTCGCCGCCTGGGCTGGGGTGAGGGTTGAATCCGCATCCGCTGCGCGCACAGCGGTTTCGCCGTAAAGCGTAGTGCAGAGAATCATCGCTAGGGCAGCGGCCTTCCGCATACGTATCTCAACCCGCCTGAGTTTGTGAACGTTCAAAAGTTCAGCCACACCAGCAGATACACCGTGTTGTTACTCGATGCGCTGCGGCCAAAGCCATCGTAGTTTGACTTCGAGCCGTTAAACTTCGCATAGGCAACATACTGCAGCTGAAGTTTTGTGTTCAGGAAGGGAAGGTAGTTGATCTCGGCGATATAACCGCTGGAATCGGGACTGCTCAGCGCGCTGCCCGTGACGGGCGCCACCTGATAAAGCAGAGTGTCCGGGGTACCGGTGGTGTTGAAGTACCCAAGCGAACCGCCGATCTTGCGTTGGTAGCTGTACTCAGCGCTAAGTTTTGCCGTTTTCAGTGTGTCATCGTTGTTCGCGGCAAACAAATCGATGACACTGGCATTGAGGGTTTGGCTCTCATGAATGTAGGTTGCAAGCAGCGTGACCAGATGATCCTCGCCGATGAACTGGTACTGCGCATCAGCCGCGATATCGTTGAACTGGTCCGTAACGCCCTGCAGCGGCGTTCCATTTCCCGGGTGCACCTTGGTGTCCAGCCCGTAGGCGCCGACAGATAGGGAGTTGCGGTCCCAGCGCTGCTCATACGCCACGCGCCAATAGGGCGAGACGCCGTGAGCCACATTGCTCTGGGTGCTGTCCAGCGGATGCGCGCCACCTGCGATCGCCGCGGTATATCCGGTCAGTTCAGCGTACCAATGATCATCCAGCCAGGCATAAACGCCCAGACCCGCGACACTTTGGCCCAAACGGCCATCCACCTGCGTGGAGGCAATGGCCTCGTATTTGAAGGCGCTTCCGGGCGATTCAACCCTGCGCACCGGTCCCCAAGGTCCCGATTCCTTGCAGGTGCAGGGCGCGAATCTGTACGTCCAATATTGCGTGGGGTGCCATCAGTCAAGCGGCCGCGGGCTTCCTGGGATATTCCCGCCACTGGCGGGAAACGGCGCGGTCGTTGCCGAGAATCCGGGCAACATCCTCAAGGTCGTCCTGCTGGGGGTATCTGCAGCAAACGGACGCGTACCGATGCCGTCATTTGGCGCACAGATGACCAACGAGGAGATCGCCATAGTCGCAAACTATGTCCGGACAAGCTGGGGCAATGCGGCCGAGGCGAATGCCACTGCAGGGGTAATCGCAGCGCTGCGGCCGCACGCGAAGTAATGCAGGGCCGAGTTGCATTGCACCTTGCCCAGAGCCGACGTTCTTACCAAACTCTTTACCGGAACGACAGGTGTGGCTGTAGGTCCCAGCCGCCCAATCTCTATTTGTCATAATATACATTATGCGAACTCCTAGTATGAGAGCTAAGTTTAAATGTCCGCCTGGGGTGTCTCAACCGGCGGTTTTCCATGCCCTTTTTGTGCTTGGGAGATCGCCAATGCGCCAGCTGGCCAGGGTGATGAGCATGCGCGAACTGGATCGGTCGTCGACGGCGAGCTACAAGCCTACAAGGCGGCTGAGCGGCGCGACACGGCACAGCATCCAGGTCTCCCGTGAGACCGTTCATTTGTAACAGCCCAGGACAAACCATCAGATGGAAAATGTTCTGCCAACGGGTATGGACAGCGCCCAGTTCTCAACTCTTCTGAACTCATTCGCTATCGACGCAAATTCCGCGATTTTTCTCGGCGCCTCGCAGAACTTCGTCTATCGGGTCAACCACCTCGGCACCCGGCGGATTGCCAGAGTGTCTATCCTCCGACACCGGACGCCCGCCGAAATTGAAGGTGAACTCCAATGGATCGATTTCCTATCTGAGAAAGGCATTTCCGTCTGCGTGCCTCAGTCGTCGGCATCAGGAGCTAAATGTGAAGAGATGACCATCGACGGTAGATCCTACCTGCTGGCGGTTTTCGAAGAAGCTGCAGGACGAAAAGCCGTTCGCGACGACCTTTCGGTCGATTTCTGTCTTCGTGTTGGCGAACTTATCGGCAGGATGCACTCTGCGGCTATCGAGGCCAACACGACGGGGTTCAAAGTCCATCGGAGCGATTGGAGTTCATCCCGCCTGCTTACCAAAGATATGATCGAAACGACAGCACCCATAGGAGACAAATTCAGGAGCAGCATTTCGAATTTGATGCAGGAAATATCGAGCATTCCCGCAACAAGCGACAATTACGGCATGCTCCATGGCGATGTAAATACGGGCAATCTGCATATCCAAGACGACCGAATACAGATATTCGATTTTGATAATGCGGAATACGGTTACTTCCTTCAGGATCTGGCGGTGATGCTATATGATTCGATTTACAGCAAGGTAGTCAGGCAGGTTGCGCCTGAGACCCTCACCTCCACGATAAAGATATTCTGGGATGCCATGCTCGAGGGTTATCACAGATTCAATCCCAAGCTTTTCTTTTCGGCAAAAGAGCTCTCGGATTTCTTCCTGCTTCGAGAGGCTATAGTCTATGTGCACTATCATCGCGTACTTTCGCCTGATCGCTGGTCTGACCCTTATCTACTGAACATGCGCAGGCATGTTGAAGAAAGAGATCATCCGCTAGGTTTTGCCTGAGAACTCAGCGCTTACTGAGCAGCCCGCTGGGCACTTTCCTGCAGTTCTCTTCCAGCCGGAAACTCAATGGCGTAAGCCTGATGAACAGTCACCGTCTGCTGGGTCGGCGGCGCCAGCCTCCACAACCAGACGCCGGCGTTGCCATCGAGGTCCTTCACGGGGCCCTGGTGGCCATGACGGCCCTAGTTAACGCTCGTCCTCTCCGGTCACTGCGATGAAGCTCGGCGATCCATCTCGTACCACACGCAGCAGCAGTGGCAGCTTTGGGGTTGGCGCATCCACGGTCGCGAGATCCGCGACGCCGGTCAATCGTTTCGTACCCGCATGTGTGATGAGATCACCGATCCGCAATCCTGCCAATGCGCCAGCCCCGGCGGCCCTGAGCTGCGTCACGATGAGCCCACTGGGCTCACTCTCAGCCTTGACTGCCTTGCGCACCTCGGCCGTGGTGTCGGCCAGCCCGATGGCGAGATTCGGCGCCCACGTGTCCGTGCCCCCGGCAAGGCCCGGATCGGCGGGAGGGTCCGGCAGCCTTCCCACCTTGAACGCCACCGGTAGCTGCACACCGTCACGCTGGATGACGAGTTCCACGGTGCTCCCGGGCGCGAGACGCGCCACCCTTCTGGGCAACCGGGAGAGGACTACGGGTACCGAGCCCAGGCTCAGCAGGACGTCCCCGACGTTGAGGATGCCCTGCGCCGGACTGTCCGCATCGACAGCGGTGATCAGCGCGCCGACCGGTGTCTTCAGCCCGAGAGCGGTGGCAATCGCCGGCGTCAGCGCCTGGGTACTGACGCCGATGTAGCCGCGATCCACCCGACCGTGTGCTTCGAGCTGCGCGATCACAACTGCCACTGTTTCCGCAGGAATGGCGAAGCCGAGTCCGACGGAGCCACCGCTTGGGGAAAAGATGACGGAAGTGACTCCTAGAACGGTCCCATCTGTCGCCAGTAACGGGCCGCCTGAATTACCGCGATTGATCGCCGCGTCGGTCTGCAGAAAGTCGATATACGGATCGGCGTCCAAAGTGCGGCCGCGCGCGGACACTATTCCGGCGGTGACGGTCTGCCCAAGACCATAAGGATTACCGATGGCGATAACGGCATCGCCGACCGCGCTCTTTTCAGATGACCCCAGTCGAAGCACGGGCAGACGCCCTGCGTCCACATGTAGCAATGCGATGTCGGTTGCCGCGTCGGTCCCGACAATCTGCGCAGGCACTTCCCGTGAGTCCGATAATCGGACACGGACGCTTTTCGCACCCGCGACGACGTGATTGTTCGTCACGATGAGACCGTCCGCTCTTACGATGAATCCGGAACCCAGGACGCCCTCGCGCTCACCGGTATCCGGGGCGGCACCAGGTCCGGAGAGGAAACGCCGCAGCATCGCGCCGGCCGCGTCAGTTTCGTTATCGGTTCTCGCCACTGCCCGATCCGCGGCGTACTGGGCCGCGCCTTCGCGTCGTTCTTCAACGAGGATCGTCACGACGCTGGGCGCGATGCGTCGTACGAGGTCTGCGTAACCGGATTGAGCGGCACTGCTCAGTGAGTGCACCGATGCCATCGCAAAAGAGAGGGTTATCAGCAGATGACGGAATTGACGCACAGGCTTGTTCACCCACGAAGATGGTAGCTCGATTATACGGGTATCCGCACCCGAGCTTCAGCCAGATGGTAGATAACCGTCTCTAGCGGGCCTCGATGATGCGAAATGTGCCACTCGCGTGCATCATGCTCATCAGATAGAGCATGCCGTCGAAATACCGCTGTTCGCCGGACGGGATCGGCATGTCCCACAGTTGCTCCAGAAATGCCCTGGAGGCCGCGCCTGGGGTCGCAGCCAGACCGCCCACCGCCGCCGCTGCAACCATGCCGGGTGAATGGCGCGTCGACAGCGGCTTGCCCTCCAGGGTGTAACGGTCCGCGAAACTGTTGATCCCCTGGCTGAAAAGAAATTTCTGCACGCGCTCGCTCAGTACCGGCTCCTGCATGTCTTTATGCCACCAACTGTAATCAACCGACCAGTTGCTGACCGTGCGCCAACTGTCGTAGCCGAAGGGAACCGGTTGGCCGTCCCGGCCCGTCATGGGTGACATATCCACATTGCTGCGGTCGGGCGCGAGGCCGGTATCGGCTCCCGTCACCCGCGCAAACAACTCGCGACTGACATCTGCGGCCGCGGCCCAAAAGGCGCGATCCTCCTGTGGTCCCCATCGCGCCCATAACTCGTAGAACGCCGGTAAATGATAGGAGGCATCGGTACCGGGAACGTTGGTCTCAGCCACGAACCTGATCATCTTATGGGCTTCATCAACCATCGCGCCTACCGTCACCGGACGCGCGGCATGGTCGGGTCGAGACGGCGGCCACGGCTTACCCTGGCTCCCCGCCTCAGCCTTTGCCCGACTATTGTTGGGGCTTGGCCACGGCTCATCCGGCGCTACGAACGGCGAATCGTCAGCATGGATGCGAAACGGCGAAGTGCCCGTCAGCACCCGATGGTGACGCATTCCGCGAAGAATCCGGTCAGCCTCGGTCTGGTAGTTGAAGATTCCCTTGCCGTTGCCCCAGCGATGAGCCGCAAAATAAAGGGCCATCACATAGTATTCCTCGCCGTCCGGTGCCGCCCCTGTTGAGCGAGGCGTGCCATCCGTGTTCATCGACCAGGCAAAGTAACCCACTGAAGGGTTCCTTGGATCGGTGATCAGCATGTAGGTCCTGGACCAGTTCCACAACGCATCGAACTCGCGCTTCTTGTCCAGCTGCACCGCAATCATCATCCCGTAACTCATGCCCTCCGTGCGCGCGTCATTGTTGGCCCAGTCGGTGATATACGCCAGCGTGCCATTGGTGTTTGCACCGGTCTCGAAATAAACCCGCTGCTCCTGGCCGTCGCCGTGAAAGAGCTGCTGAAACGCCCTCTCGACCTTCGCGTGGCTTTCCTCAGGGTTGCGCCCCAATTGCTGAGCAAACAGGTCCTGATATCGATGAGTCCTGAAGGCCCCGTCACCATCGGCGGGGTGGCGCGCCATCGCAGCCGGCGTCGCCGCCATGCCCGGCGGGACGCCGACCATGAGGAGTCCCCTCATCAGGCAGCTCCAGACAATGACCGCGCGAAGTCGACTGGCCACCTTACGAGTGCCCCGGTGGCTGATGTTTCGCGGCCTCGCTGCGCAGCCAGCCATGGAATGCGACCACTTTCGGCATCGCCCTGTGTTTTTCGGGAAATACGAAGTGATACGCGAGGGGATACTGCACGGCGTGTCTGCCGGCCAGGGCGAGTCGGCCACTTCGGATCTCATCTGCGACCAGGCTCCAGCGGGCCAGAGCCAGACCGCCGCCGGCTTCCGCGGCGCGCACAATGGCGGTCGAGTCGTCGATGCTGATTCGCGAGGTCACATCGTTGTGGGGTGCATCCAGCAGCCACATGCTCCAAGGTTCGGATGAGCTGTGCAGCAAACGATAGCGCTTGAGATCGGCGTGGCCGTTCACCGGCCCGAGGTTCGCAAGCAGTGCCGGTCGACAAACCGGGACCAGCCACTCGTCCATGAATTTCTCGCTGTGCAGACCGGCCCAGGGACCAGCACCGAGGCGGATCGCGGCATGGATATCGGAGCGCTTGAAATCGACCAGTTCCGTGGTGGTTTCGATGCGCAGATCGATTCCGGGATGCCCCGCTTCGAAACGGGGTAGCCGCGGCATCAGCCACTGGGTCAGGAATGAACCGAGAGTGCTGACCCGCAAAGGTCCGTGTCCCTCGATTTCGCGTGCATCGTCGATCGCACTTTGCAGCGCTGTCAGTCCGTCGCGGACACGGGGCAGCAATTGGACACCATGCACCGTCAGTTCAACAAACCGGCCCTGCCGACGGAACAGGGACACGCCCAGATATTGTTCAAGTGCGTGCACCTGCATGCTGGCTGCGCTGGCTGAAACACCCAACGCAGCCGCCGCGCGCGTAAAGTGCAGATGCTCGGCAACGGCAACAAATACGCGAAGACTGCCCAGCGGCAGTCGTCGAAATGCGTCACCCGCCGCGACCGGTTTGCGTCGCGGCGGGCGTTTTGCAGGCTGCCTCGTTTTCAAGCTCAATAATCGCTCCCCAGGTCTTGCGCGACCGAGCCGCTAGCGCCTCGCGACGCTGGTCGGCGCCTGCGCCTCTTCAGCGTCCCACCCGCGAACGCGCTGCCAATGATAGGCGCGGAGCTTATCGTTGTGTACTGCCCGGACGGCCTTGGCTATTGCATGGTAGAAGCATTCGTTCCAGGCAGTCCACTGCATCCGGCTCACGGATTGCGGACCCTCTGCCGGCTCGCAAACGACGGTCGCCGCACTCTCAATACGTCGATACAGGCTGGCAATGTCTGCCGAGCTGTCCAGATTGAGATCGTTGTAGCGAACCGTCACTGCCGGTGGCACCTCCGCGGCGGCAGCGGCGGCCGACTCCACCATGAACAGCGCCGGCAACATCAGCAGCGCTACCATCCGAACGATGAGGGGATTAGATCTGTACATGGCCCGACTCCTTTGCAACCCAATGTCCACTGTCTGTGGATGGCCAAAGGATGCCTGCCGGACCGGCCCGCTGAATTTCGAAGTTCTGCAGCTTCGTTCAGTTTTCCTTAACGGTGTTCCCGACCCTCACCTGCCCTGCCTGCGCTGTCACGGGCGCCCAATTCCGGGCTGATGCAGGTTAACATCGGGGTCATGACAAACGAGGTCTGAATCATGCCCACGGTCGCCGATGATCCGATCACATTGGAGCTCAGCAGCCGCTCGGGTTTGCGGGCGACCCTCAATGGCAATGGCTCGCTGCGGCGGCTGGATTACGGTGCCATCGCGCTGGCTTTGTTCGTCGGCAACGAAATCGAAGGTGGCCCCGCCAATCTTTATCTGCGGCGCCATGCCGATCCCATCGAGTGGATCCCCCTGCTCGGGCCCTCGAGTCCTACCTCCTTCAGCCTCGACCCGGGTGGTGGGACACTGCAGGGACGCGGCCGATGGGGCGACATCGGCTACCTGATCGAACTCACTCTCGCAGCGGGGTCTCCGGCCTGGTTCTGGCGCGTACATCTCGAGAACCACGGCGCGACACTCCACACTCTTGACCTCACTTACGCTCAGGATCTGGCTCTGGCGTCCTATGGGGCGGTACGCCTCAATGAGTTCTATGTCGGTCAGTACCTCGATCACACGGCCCTCTCCCACCCGGAACACGGCTTCGTGGTCGCCTCGCGGCAGAATCTTGCTGCCGAAGGACGAAACCCCTGGAGCCTGATTGGCTCCTTGAGGAAGGGCGCCGCATTCGCCACCGATGCCCTGCAGTTCTATGGCCTTGCCTATCGCCGTGGCGAGGCGCTCGCGGGGCTCGTGGCCGATCTGCCCAGTAGCCGCCTGCAGCACGAGCACTCCATGGTCGTCGTACGCGATGCGGCCATCCGCCTCGCACCCGGGGAGCGCATCAGCGCCGGGTTCTTCGGCCGATATCTGGAGGATCATCCGCAGGCCACCTCCGAGGCGGATCTGCGCCTGATCGATGAAGTGCTCGCACTGCCTGAGCTTGCGGCGGCTCCGATGACGGCGCCCGCGCCTCCTGCAGCCGGATCTCCTCGCCCACAGACCCTTTTCAGCACCGCTCGCCCCCTGCCGGTCCGGGACTTGACCACCAACGAATTGCAGACAGTGTTTACAGGTCCGTGGCGGCATCAGGAGGTGGGCGCCTCGGGCGAGACTCTGTCATTTTTCTGCGGCGTCCAGCGCCATGTGGTCCTGCGGGCAAAGGAACAGCAGGTACTGCGGCCTCACGGTCACCTGCTGCGTTCCGGCCGCCACATCACGCCGGATGAAACTGCGCTGACCTCCACGGCGTGGATGAACGGCGTCTTCCATTCGATGCTGACCCAGGGCCACGTCAGCATCAACCGCATGCTCTCGACCGTGCACAGCTACCTGGGCCTGTTCCGTTCGCACGGCCAGCGGGTATTCGTGGACATCAACGGCGAGTGGCAGCTGCTGACGGTACCTTCGGCCTTCGAGATGTCCCCCGCCGCCTGTTCCTGGATATACCGCTACGACGGCGGTGAAATCCAGGTGCGTTCCGAGGCACGGGCGGACGCGCATGAGATGACGCTCGTCCTGCGTGTGACTGCCGGACCCCCGCTGCGATTCCTGATCTCGCATCACCTGGCTGTGAACGGCGATGATGGCAGCGCACCGGGAGCCGCGCTGTGGCGACAGGAGGACCAGTCAGTCATCGTGACGCCGGCCCCCGGCTCCGAGCTGGCGCAGCGTTTTCCGCAGGGCAGCTTCAGTGTCGCTGCCCTGCCGGGAACCACCTTCGAGAAAGTGGGCAGCGATGAGCTGCTGTTCCTCGATGCTCGCTCGCGTCAGCAGCCTTTTCTGTGCCTGGTGACGGCCCCAGGTGCCGCTGCGGGTCTGCGCATCCAGGGCCATCTGCTCACTCAAAGCACACCCCTTCCCCAGACCCTCGATGCGGTCCGCGACCTGGAGCCGTCGCTGGTTCTGCGTGTTCCGGAGCGCAGTCCGCTCGCGGCCCGGGTAGCCGGTATCGCCGAGATCGCGCCGTGGTACGCGCAGAACGCCTGGGTGCACTATCTGGCGCCGCGCGGCCTGGAGCAGTACTCCGGCGGCGGCTGGGGCACCCGCGATGTGTGTCAGGGACCCGTAGAACTGCTGCTCGCACTGCAACTCGTGGCGCCCGTGCGGGATCTGTTGCTGCGGGTGATGAAACAGCAGAATCCGGACGGTGACTGGCCACAATGGTTCATGTTCTTCGAGCGTGAGCGCAATATCCGCCCCGGCGACTCGCACGGCGACATCGTCTTCTGGCCGCTGCTGGTGCTCGCGCAATACCTGATCGCCTCCGGGGATTCAAGCATTCTCGAGGAGCAGGTTCGGTTCTTTGACGGGCGCGGAACTGACCAAGGCGAGAGTGCCACGGTTTGGGTGCACGTCCTGCGTGCGCTGGCGCTGATCAAAAAGCGCGTCATTCCGGGGACCGCCCTCGCCGCCTACGGCCATGGAGACTGGAATGATTCGTTGCAGCCGGTCGAAGCGGAAATGCGCCATCAGTTGTGCAGCAGCTGGACGGTGACGTTGCAGTTCCAGACGCTGACGACCCTGGCGGCAGCCGTACACGGCATCGGCCGTGCCGCCGAAGCGGCGGAATTGGACGCCCAGGCACAGGCGGTACGGCGCGACTTCCAGCGGCTGCTGCTGCCCGATGACGTGCTGGCCGGGTACGTGCAGTTCGCGGGCGACGGCGGCATCCGCTATCTGCTGCATCCGCGCGACGCCACGACAGGGATCCACTACAGCTCGCTGGGGATGATCCACGCCATCCTCGAGGATCTGTTGACCCCCACTCAAGCGCGCGAGCACCTGAGTCTCATCCGCACCCACCTGAGCGCCCAGGACGGCGTCCGGCTCTTTGACCGCCCCATGGCCTATCACGGTGGGCGACAGCGGCTGTTTCAAAGGGCTGAGACCGCAACCTACTTCGGACGCGAGATCGGTCTGATGTATACGCACGCCCACCTGCGTTACGCGCAGGCGCTGGCTCATGTCGGCGAGGCGGACGCGTTCTTTGAGGCCCTGTGCCAGGCCAACCCGATCGCGATCGCCTCGGTCGTGCCGCGCGCCACCTTGCGGCAGGCCAACTGCTACTACTCCAGCTCCGATGCGGCATTCGTCGATCGTTATCAGGCGAGCGCGCAATACGAGCGCGTTGCCCAGGGCACCATTGACCTCGACGGCGGCTGGCGGGTGTATTCAAGCGGTGCCGGCATTTCGCTGAGCCTGATCATCCGGCGCCTCCTCGGCCTCATGCGCGAAGGCGAGTTGCTGCGCCTGGACCCGGTCATTCCCGCAGCCCTCGACGGCTTACGGGTGAAAACGAGCCTTGCCGACCATTCGCTCGAGATCGAATACCGGATTGCGGCGCCTGGCTGCGGCGTAACGCGGATTACCCTCAATGGCACGCCCCTACCTTTTACCAAAGCGGCCAATCCTCATCGATCGGGCGCGGCCCTCACCCCGATGCCTGCGGTATTGGAGTTGCTGCGTCTCGAAGGCAACATCCTGCAGATAGCCCTGGGTGGGTAGTCAGTCGACCGAGGGCGGTTCGAGACGCCGTTTCCGACAAGGCCTGCCATGCCGATGGCGCGGGAGGTCATGCGGGATCAGCCGTCCGACTCTTCGATCGAATCGACCCGATCCGGATAGAAGGCAAGGTACTCTTTGATCGAGGCGACGGCCGGATGCGGCGTTTCGTAGGTCCAGATGGCATTCTCGGAGCGGCGGCCACCTGTGGGTATGCTGAAGTAGGACGCAGTGCCCTTGTAGGGACAGTACGTCGTATGCGCGGAGCGTTCGAGGAGTGTCATATCAACATCGCTGCGCGGGATATACCGCACTACCGGGTACGTTGATTCCCGCAGGCTCAATGTCGCCCGCGAATCAGCGATGAGCCGACCGCCGAGGGAGACCCGGATCCGTTTCGAATTCCGCTCGATGCTGATGGGATGCTCCGGGCCCGGTTCCTTCATCGCGCGCGCAGCCGGATTTGGATTGCTCACCGTGTACCTCCAGTCGTACTTAGGAAAATGCCTTCGACTTCAGGGTCAGGACAGGGCCCGGGAACTCCCTCGGCCGTGCAATGATGTCCGCGACGCGCGTGCCGACTGCGCTGCCGTCGATTCGCATCGCCGTGCGATTCACGGGAGTGCTGCCGTCGTCGACGAGGCCGTAGAGCTCCAGTACACGTACGAAGGGCCGACGGTCCACCGGCCTGTTCTGGTCCTGGGCCTCGAGTGCCAAAACCTCATACAGCGATTGGATCGCACTCTGGGTCGTCGTCAGCTGCGCCATGCCAGCAGCGGCAAAATTCGCAAGACCGCCATTGATTCCGACATAGGTTCCAGTACTGGCGAGTACCGGAATCCATGCTTTTGCTGCGATCACGTGTGTGAAGAAGTTGGTCTCAAAGGCTTTGCGCAGGGCATCTGTAGGGCTGTCCAGGATTCGCATCGGGCCATCGACGTCGGTCGAACTGAGCGAGGCCACGACGGCGTGTGGATTGCCAAACGCTGCAATAAACCGGTTGCTGAGATCACCCGCCTGGGCGTCGGAACTCACATCCCCCTGCAGGGTGGCGATCCGCCCGGTGGCCGAATACAGCGCCGCGATCTTGCTGAGCTTATCCGCGCTTCGCGAGACTGCAACGACTTTGCAACCCGCAGACAGCATCTGGCGCACGACCAGATTGCCGACCCGACCCGATGCTCCCAGGACACAGACGGTCTTCGTCTGCGAATCGGTCGGCACATCGGCTGCCAATAACGGACCGGTGGCCAATGCCGCCGCAGTGCCGAGCGCCAGAAATTCACGACGCAGAACCAGCTTTTCGGTCATTCAGGAACTCCGAACGTTCACCAGACGCCGGATGATCCTACGCCAAAGCATGCGACTCACCTAGGGCTGTCCCTGACCCCCCGCCGCCCCGTAGATGCTGCCCGTCGTAAAACTCGCGTCACTTGCGGCCAGCTGCACGTAAATCGAGGCAAGCTCTGCGGGCTGGCCCGGGCGGCCGAACGACGTAGCACTGCCAAAATGCCGGTATTTCTCTACCGTCGCACCGCCGCTGATCTGCAGCGGTGTCCAGATGGGTCCCGGTGCCACGCCGTTGACTCGAATCCCGCGACTCCCCAGTTGTTTGGCCAGAGACTTCACGTAATTCATGGTCGCGGCCTTGGTCTGGGCGTAATCGTAGAGTTCCGGCGAGGGATCGTAGGCCTGTTCGGAGGTAGTGCCAATGATGCAGGATCCTTCGCCCAGATGCGCCAAGGCCGCCTTGATGATGTAGAACGGGGCGTAGATGTTGGTCTTCATCGTTGCGTCGAAGTCCTCGTCGCTGATGTCGAGGATGGACGCTCTCGATTGCTGTCGACCGGCGTTGCAGACGACGATATCGAGACCAGCCAGTTTTTCAACGGCCTCGTTGACGAGTCGCTGGCAGAATGTCCGATCCCGCAAATCCCCGGGGATGGGTACCCCAACCCTGCCGGCATCCTTGATCAACTGGATGACTTCACGCGCGTCGGCCTCCTCGGCTTCCAGGTAGTTGATCGCGACATCCGCGCCTTCGCGGGCGTAGGCAATTGCGGCCGCGCGTCCCATCCCGGAATCGCCCCCCGTGATGAGTGCCTTGCGGCCCCGCAGGCGGCCCGAGCCCTTATAGCTGTGCTCGCCATGGTCCGGTTTCGGCGTCATCTTGCCGGCTACGCCAGGCCAAGGTTGCGTCTGCTCCGGAAACGGCGGCTTCGGATATTTCGTTCGTGGATCGGTTTTCGCTGTGCCCATGGCCATTTACCCGCCCCATCAGTGTGGAGGAACACGTTACTCGCAGCCCGCTTCACATGTCTCCAGGGCGGCGCCTCGGGGCCGTGTGAGCCAGCGCAATCAGTGTTGCAGGATTTGGCCTACTCTCGTCTGCGTGATTCTCCAGACCTGGCCGCGCAGCGCTGGTGCGAAGATGCACTGTCGCTTGCGGGCTTGTGAAACGCCAAGGAGAACTGCGATGAGTGACGATAAACCCTGGTCCCCAACTCTGGAGAAGGCCAAGGAATTCCGGGATCATATAAATCCGGAACTGCGCAACGATCCGCCGTTACGGATCCCTGAGCCAACCGAGGATACCGCACCCCTGCAGGGATCCAAGGATCTGTCCGATGAGGATTCCCTCGAGGATGTGATTGCTGACAGTTTTGAACCTGACCCAGAGGCGCCGGCCACGAATAAATCCGACATCATAAAATGACGCAACTGACACAACATGCGATCCGCAGTGCCGCCGGCACACTACACGACGCGCTCAGCGAGTCGGCGCGCGACCTGGAAACCGAGGCTCCGGTCGCAGGGCACAATCACAGAATGACCCTCATCATCATTGCCGGCACCTGTTTCCTCCTCGGGTTTCTGTGGGCGAAGTCAAGAGCCCAGACGTTCTGAAATGCTCTCCAGATCGCGTTCAGCATGGCACTGCCGAATGTAGACGGTGAGTGCCGCATATTGCCGGACCAGCGATTGGCATGGTCACGGACTTGCCCATCCGGTATCGCGAGCCGTTCGATCCGCACGTGACCGGGCGTCAGGATTCGCAACGCATCCCGAAGCTCTTATCGCCGTATCAGATCCAGTCCAGTCCAGTCGGGATTGGAGGCTTCCCCGTGTGGGAAGCGGGCACGCCCATTCATGTCAGGCGGCTGCCGGTGCTCATGTGAGACAAGCCGCCCGTGAGGCCACGCATTGCGGTGGTAGGCCGGCGGCTTACATCGCATCGCGCGCTGCGCGACATCCAGCAGCGGAATTGTGAGAGTAGGTTCTAGCTCGCTTCACGGAGCACCTGGCGTGCCCCCTCATTTACCAATGGAGTTCACTCATGGTTACGCGAAAGAGCGGGGGGCGCGCGCCAACGCGCTCGAAATCGGAAACTGAATCGTCTCGTGGAAGCGAGAGTGCCGGGGGAACCACCGTGAGCGGTCCATCCCATCCCCGACCCCCCACCACCGCGCTGGCGGACCATGCCGCGGAAGTGGCCGCCGTCGTCGGGAAGTTTCCTTATAACGGCAGCAAAGGCAGTGAATACGCGCCAGCGGATCCGACGCAGCCTGCGGCAGGGGTCCACGCGGACCTGCCCTCACCTACCGCCGGCGCCAGTACGCTGAGCGAAGTGAATGCATCGGCGAAAACCGGGGAGCCGCCGGCAGGTTCACAATCCGTGGATGGCGTCCTCACGGCAAAGCGCGTGAATTCCCCAGGTGAGAGGCTCACAACGAACCAGGGCGTTGCAGTAAGCGACAACCAGTCGTCTTTGAAGGCGGGACTTCGGGGTCCGACGCTATTGGAGGACTTCATCCTTCGGGAAAAGATTACGCACTTCGATCACGAGCGCATCCCCGAACGCATCGTGCACGCCCGGGGCTCCGCGGCCCATGGCTACTTCGAAGCCTATAAGCCTATACCCCAACTGACGCGGGCGACGGTATTTGCCGAGGCCGGCAAGACCACTCCGGTATTCGTCCGATTTTCCACGGTGGCCGGCGAGCGTGGTTCAGCCGACACCGCGCGCGACGTGCGTGGGTTTGCCGTGAAGTTCTATACCGATGAGGGTAACTGGGATCTGGTCGGCAACAACATCCCCGTTTTCTTCATCCAGGATGCGATGAAATTTCCCGACCTGATCCACGCCGTGAAGCCCGAGCCGCACAATGCGATGCCGCAGGCCGCCTCGGCACATGACACGTTCTGGGATTTCGTGTCCCTGATGCCAGAGTCAACCCACATGCTGCTGTGGGTCATGTCAGATCGAGCGATTCCGCGCAGCTATCGGATGATGCAGGGGTTCGGAGTTCACACCTTCCGCCTGGTGAACGGCGACGGGGAGTCAACTTTCTGCAAATTCCACTGGAAACCCATTTTGGGAACACACTCCCTGGTGTGGGACGAGGCGGTCAAGATCGCCGGGGCCGATCCGGACTTCCACCGGCGCGATCTGTGGGAGGCCATCGAATCCGGCAATTATCCGGAGTGGGAACTGGGACTACAGACATTCTCGGAAGAGGATGCCGCCAAGTTCAGCTTCGACATCCTCGATTCGACCAAGCTGGTCCCCGAGGAACTGGTCCCGGTCCGTCCCGTCGGCAGGATGGTGCTGAATCGCAATCCGGATAATTTCTTCGCGGAGACCGAGCAGGTCGCCTTCTGCACGGCGCATGTGATCCCGGGCATCGACTTCAGCAACGATCCATTGCTGCACGGGCGCATCCACTCTTACATGGATACCCAGTTGACCCGCTTGGGCGGGCCGAACTTTCACGAGATCCCGATCAATGCTCCCATTGCGCCGGTCCACAACAACCAGCGGGACGGTCTGCACCGCCAGGGGATTGCACGGGGGCGCGTGGCCTACGAGCCCAATTCACTCGCCGGCGGGTGTCCGTTTCAGGCCGGCGCGCAGGGGTTCGTTTCATTCCCGAAAGCCATCGAACCGGGCAATACCCCGGTCGACAAGGTACGCGGAAAACCCGAGAAGTTCGCCGAGCACTATGCCCAGGCGACTTTGTTCTTCGACAGTCAGACACCCCACGAACAGGCCCACATCATCGGCGGCGTCCGGTTTGAATTGAGCAAGGTGAGCGTTCCTGCCATCCGCCAGCGCGTTGTCGCATCGTTGCGCAATGTCTCCGCGACCTTGGCAAAAGCTGTGGCAAGCGGCCTTGGAATGGAACTGCCCGAGACCATGCCGAAGGCGGCCAGAACTGCGGCGCAGCCCGAAGTGAGGATATCCAAGGCGCTCTCCTTGACCGCCTTGCCGGGTGACGGAGGAATCGCGACCCGCAAAATTGCCATCTTCATGGCCGATGGCATTGACGGCGGCCCAATCACAGCGCTGATGGGTGCCCTGAATAAGGCGGGCGCAGTGGTACGGCTTCTGGGCAGCCGCCTCGGCACCGTCAAGAGCGCCGAGGGTGACAATTTTGAGGTGGATGCGACCCTGGAGAACTCCCCTTCGGTGCTGTTCGATGCGCTGGTGCTACCGGATGGCGATGAGGCCATCGCAGCACTATCCAAGGAGGGCCAAGCTCTGGAATTCCTGAAGGACCACTACCGGCATTGCAAGACCATTCTTGTCCTTGGAGCAGCGTCCCGCTTGTTGGAAAAGGCCGGGATCGAGTCGAACCTGCCTTCGGGCGAAGCGGATGCCGGGTTGCTGATCGATGAGGACGCACAGGCCTTCATTTCGGCCGTGGCGAAGCATCGCCATCCTCGCCGTGACAGTGACCCACCCAAGACCTGAGGCGGCAGCGGTCATGCCTGTTGAGCGTGACCGCCCTTCGGGGATTCCCTGCCCGGCGTGGCGTTGGCCAACTTCAACAGCACATCCGCATGACAGGGCTGGCCTGACGGGCACCAGCAGGCCAGGTTTTTGCCTGACAGGTGTTGCCGGATCTCTTCGATGGAGGGCGGCGACACTCCCACTGGCTTTGGTTGCACCTGGGTCCCGCCATTGACCCAAAGAGCAAAATCTGCGACCGCCCGAGCCGCTGTACATCCCGGACCGATTCGAATGGGATTGCCCCACCGGGTGGAGCGATCCACTTTCACGGTATTCGGCGGCATGCGCCAGCCGGCGCGGCGCTGCAGCTGGATTCTGTGTGGCATGCGCCGCGCTTCGGGTCCGGATCAGTCGGCGAGCGTGGGCGTTCCCTGATGCGCGACCAGAAGGTCGTGCATATCGTTCGTGTGCTCTTCCTCGACCGCCAGGATTGCTTCGAGCATTTTCTTGGTGGTGGGGTCAGAGTCGCCAAAATAGCGAATCAGCTCCCGGTAATGGTCCACTGCGATGCGCTCGGCGATCAGGTTCTCCCTGATCATGTCCACCAGATTTTTGGCCGAGCCGTACTCTGAAGCGGAACGGGTCTCCAGGCCTTTGGGATCGAAATTGGGAGTTCCACCCAACTGGTTGATGCGCTCGGCAACGCTCATCATATGAGCGCGCTCCTCATCCGCGTGCTGCTGAAATTCCGCCTTGACGCTTTCGCTGTTGATCCCGGCCGCCGCGACGGCATGCATTGTGTACCGCAAAACGCAGACGATTTCCGTAGCGAGAACGCTTTGCAGGATTTCGATGGTTTTCTTGGCATCGCCGGTATAGGTGAAAGTGACATTTCCGGTACCGATGTTCTTGCGGGCTCGCTCGCGCAGCGTCTTGATATCGCTCAGAAACGGCTGCGAACTGGATGCTTCATTCATGCTGACTCCACGCGGTAATTGATATGCTGGGAAGATCCAATGTCATAACCGACCGGGGCTAATGGAAGGCACTGCTGAAAGTCCCGATCGGTTGCCAGACGAGACCGACAATTGCTGCCGAGGCTCCCTAGTCTAGACGGCCAGCACGACCTTGCCGCGAGGATGATTCTCCTCCAGCTGGCTGGCGTTCGGGGCGGTCATGTAGCCCCTGGCCCGCACGCGATGCGCTTTGGCTTTCACCTCATCCGGCTGACCCACAGTTGAGACCAGGATGCCCCCTGGTCGCAGCACTTTCCAGGATCTGTCGCGGGTTTCCCCGCCGACGAGGTCGAACACCACGTCCACATCAGAAATCTCGTCCTCGAAGCGCTGTTTGGCGTAATCAATAACCTTCTCTGCTCCCAATTCCCTGACGAATCCAATGTTCTTCGCCGAGGCTGTAGAAAAGACATCCGCCCCACACGCCGCGGCAAACTGGACGGCAAAGTGGCCGACGCCCCGGCACCGGCGTGGATCAGGACGCGTTGCCCCTTCTGCAGATGACCGTACTGAAAGAGGCCCTGCCAGGCCGTCATGGCGGCCAGCGGCACAGCAGCAGCTTCGTCCATGCTCAAGTTCTTCGGCTTCAGGATGCACAGGGCGCGTGGCAGAGCCACGAATTCCGCATAATCTTTCGCGCTATCCCCACCCGTCGCCTCGTACTCGGCGCCGCTGACCATCGCCGCTGCATCAGAACGGCACCGTCGGTGCGCGCACGTCCCAGGCTTGCTGCGCCGTGGGATTGCCGGAAGTCTTCTGGCCGGTCTCTCCCATACTTTCAACGAGGCGCTTCTCGTAGCGGGCATGGGACCACGGTAGCCGAGGGCGGAAGGTCCGGCGTCAGAGCGGCGCCGCGTCTGTTTGTGGGGAGCAGCCGACTCTCACACCAGCAACCGTCTTCGCCTGACAAGGCAGGGGCGTTCGCGCATCGATAATCACCTGATGTCAGCCACCGGCATGGTCCGTGTCCGGGGTGCCCGCACCCACAATCTGCGCAACATAGATGTCGATGTGCCGCGCGACGCGCTCGTGGTCTTCACCGGGATTTCCGGTTCAGGCAAGTCCTCGCTCGCATTTGGTACGATCTACGCCGAAGCGCAGCGCCGCTATTTCGAGTCGGTTAGTCCGTATGCACGCAGACTCATTGATCAGGTTGCGGTCCCCGAGGTCGACTCGATAGAGGGCCTGCCCCCTGCGGTTGCCCTGCAGCAGCACGGCGGCGCGGGCGGCAGCCGATCCTCCGTAGGCAGCGTGACCACCTTGTCCAATCTGCTGCGCATGCTGTACTCGCGCGCGGGAGCGTATCCCGCCGGGCAACACTTGCTTCATGCCGAGGATTTCTCGCCCAATACTCCGCAAGGCGCCTGCGCTCGTTGTCACGGACTCGGACGCATCTACGATGTCGCCGAGACCGCAATGGTGCCGGATCCGTCCTTGAGCATCGGCGAACGGGCAATCGCGGCCTGGCCGCCCGCCTGGCATGGCCAAAACCTAAGGGACATCCTGGTCACCTTGGGCCATGACATTGATACGCCCTGGCGCAAGCTGCCGAAGAAAAGCCGGGAGTGGATCCTGTACACCGATGGACAGCCCACAGTGCCCGTCTATGCCGGGTTTACGGCCGCCGAAGTGCGGCAGGCACTACGCCGGAAAATGGCGCCCAGCTACATGGGTACATTCACGGGCGTGCGCAAATATGTACTCCAGACGTTTCGCACCTCGAAAAGCTCGATGATGAAGAAGCGCGCGGCCCGTTTCCTGAGTGCTGCGATCTGTCCCATATGCCACGGAAAACGCCTGAAGGCGTCCGCCCTGGCGGTGACTTACGCGGGCCTCGATATCTCGAGCGTCGCCCACTTTTCGCTGAACGAGCTGTCGTCCCTGCTGCGCGACTCGCTCGCCCCATTGCGGATCAAAGGCTGGTCCGCAGACCGGCAGCTGGTGGCGACGCGCATCATCGGTAACATCACTGAACGCATCGGTACGCTGCAGCGCCTCGGACTTGGATACCTCGCTCCGGAACGGGCGACGCCGACCTTGTCGCCAGGTGAGTTGCAGCGCCTGCGGCTCGCGACGCAACTGCAAGCCAACCTCTTTGGGGTTGTATATGTGCTCGATGAACCTTCCGCAGGATTGCATCCTGCGGATACCGAGGCGCTGCTGGACGCCCTGGAACAGCTGAAGGCTACCGGCAACTCGCTGTTCGTCATCGAACACGACCTCGAGGTGATGCGACGGGCACAATGGCTGGTGGAAGTCGGACCCGGCGCCGGTTCCCACGGCGGC
>Ga0302311_10000637_pt1 | contig 43174 bp, 36 predicted proteins | sample III_Palsa_N1_3_FD_200449 | JGI IMG/M metagenome (GOLD analysis project Ga0302311, IMG submission 200449) | Peat permafrost microbial communities from Stordalen Mire near Abisko, Sweden - III_Palsa_N1_3 | ecosystem: Environmental > Terrestrial > Soil > Palsa > Peat permafrost | place: Sweden... | reverse complement strand
GACCCGCTCCTACGACGCGCTCCTCAAAGTCACTGGCCAACTCCTCGATACCTACGATCCGGCCGAGTGCGCCAACTATCTCAAGAACTCAGGCTATGGAGTCGTCTAACCTCAACTCGCTCTAGACAATAGGCCGGTCGCGGGAAAAATCTTGTCGAATGCGGATGATTGGCGGATCGACCACGCCGGCATCGGAGTGTCGGATATTCAACGGTCAGCCAAGTTCTATGATGCAACTCTTGCCGCACTCGGATTGAGGCCGATAGAACGTATCACGAAGACCTTAGAGCTAACTGACAGCGGCACGACGAAAGACCTGGGCGGGGTTGGGTATGGCGTGACCTTCCCGATCTTCTGGATCGACGTGTTTCACCCGCACGGCGCGAAACAACACACGGCCTTTCGCGCCCGCAGTCGCGACGAGGTTAAAGCCTTTCACCACGCCGCCCTGGCTTGCGGCGGCCAAGATAACGGCGAGCCCGGGCTTCGCGAAGGTGGCTGTCCGCCTGGCTACTACGCCGCATTCGTGCTCGACCCTGACGGCAACAACATCGAAGCTGTCTTGCGAGAGTCCCAGTAGGTCAGTTGAGATTCGGCGCGGGCTCAAAGCGTCCGCAATGGGTGGTGGGCTCAACTGATCGCCGCGACCGCGCCGGATAGCGGTCATTTGCGCGGCCAGCCAAGGATGGAAAGGAGTCTCAGGTATTGCGGCGAGGAGTTCGACGCAAATACTTCGGGCGGCTAGGCGACCTTCAGCACCACCTTCCCGACCACATGATCGTCCTTCAAATGCCGTTCTGCCTCGGCCGCCTCGTCGAGGGGATAGACCCTGTCGATGGCGATTTTGACCCGGCCGCTGTCAATCAGGCCGGCGATCTCCCGGAGCTGATCGCCGTTGGGCTGGACCCTGTACCGACTGGCGTTGACGCCGGCCGCGGCCGCCCTCGCCGCATCGGGTTCGTGAACGGTTGAAATCAATGTCCCGCCGCGCCTGAGCACCTGCCAGGAACGGTCTTCGGTCTCGCCGCCGACGAGGTCGTAGACCAGATCGGCGTCGCGAACGATCTCCTCAAATCTTTCCGTCTCATAGTCGATGAAGGTATCGGCGCCGAGGCTCTCCACGAAAGCACGGTTCGCGGCAGAGGCCGTGGCGAAGACCTCCGCACCCTTCGCCTTAGCGAATTGCACGGCGAAGGGACCGACGCCTCCGGAGGCTCCGTGAATCAGCACGGATTGCCCCGCCTCGAGCCCGCCGTGGTCGAAAAGTCCCTGCCAGGCGGTCAGCGCCGCCAGGGGGACAGACGCCGCCTGCACCATGTCGAGTGTGGCCGGCTTCCTGGCGCACACGAGGGCCGGCGCCGTCACCCATTCGGCGTAGCCGCCTCGATCCTGCGGAAGCATGGCGAAGACGTCGTCTCCAGCCTGGAAATCGGTCGCCCCCTCGCCGACCGCGGTGACGACACCGGCGACATCGCGACCTAGTGTGACGGGCAGCTTGTCGGCAGTCACGGGCGGGTACTTGCCCTCGCGGATCTTGTAGTCGACGGGGTTCACGCTGGCGGCGCGCACCTCGATGAGCAACTCGCCCGCCGCCGGAGCCGGCTTAGGGAGATCTTCGAGCTTGAGGACGCCGATATCGCCAAATTCATGGATGCGGATAGCCTTCATGGGGAGTCTCCAAGGGCGCCTTGCTGTGGGATGCAACGCTTTGCGAGACGGCTAGGCCTCGGCGCCCGTCCATGCAAACCAATGGCCGCTACCGCGGTTCCGATCATCCGGCTCGCGCCGCAATGGCAGGCCTCCGCGAGGTCCGCTCTGGGTCCAGGCTGTGTGAGAACGTGCTGGGCCTGACCCGACCGCCCGGCTCTCACGCCAGCGCCTTCAAACCAAGCCCTGACGACGACCAGGCCGATCCGCGGCCGGCCATTCCCAGCACGTTCTCACACAGCCTGGGTCGATAGCCGCCGTCGCCGCCATGCCGCGACGCAGACATTCGGGTGGTCCCGAGCGCGTGGCAAGCCGGCGCGCCGTAACGGGCGGCTGATTCTGACAGCGCCCTAGCGTTCTCTTGGCAAAGATGCGCCTTGTCGGCTTAGGCTCGGCAACGTTGGAGGCGCGAATGGATGAGGCGCGTGTCGGTCTGCCGGTCCTGGCCTTCGCCGATGCTGCGTCGTTTGAGACCTGGCTCGATGCTTGCCACCCGAACGCTCCGGGGCTGTGGGTGAAGCTTGCCAAGAAAGGCGCGCCCGTATCGACCCTTACCAGGGGTGAGGCCATCGACGCGGCCCTCTGCTTCGGCTGGATCGATGGCCAGCTCGACAAATACGATGATCACTACTGGCTGATCCGCTTCACGCCCCGCAAGCCACGAAGCAAATGGTCCGAGGTCAATCGCACCCGAGCGACCGAACTCAGCGCCCAAGGGCGGATGCGCGCCCCGGGCCTCGCTCAGATCGAGGCGGCCAGGACGGACGGCCGATGGGTCGCGGCCTATGCGCCCGCCAGCACCGCCGAGGCGCCGCCCGATCTTGCCGCTGCGCTTGCTGCAAGTCCCAAGGCGGCCGCGTTCTTCGCCACCCTGAAGGGGGCCAATCGCTACGCCATCCTCTATCGGGTGGGCGCGGTTAGGAAATCAGAGACACGCGCCCGCAAGATCGCCGAGTTCATCGCGATGCTGGAACGCGGCGAAACGATCCACGGATGAGAGGCCGCTCGTAGGCTCTCTCATCTTGTCGGCCGCCAACGTCCGCCAAGGGTTGGACTCGGTCATTGCCGTCATGCCCCAAGGCGGACCCTCAGCTGGCGCTGACCTACATGGCCCTTCTCTAATCCCTAGCCGCCCCGCGCAATCATCTGTCACAGTCCTCTGCGAAGCCAGGCTCGGGCCTGAATGGGAGACGATGCGATGAACGGCGCTGATCTGCTGGTCGCGGCCCTGGAGAACGAGGGCGTCACGCATGTCTTCGGTGTGCCGGGCGAGGAAAACCTCCACGTCGTCGACGCCATTCGCCGGTCGAGCATCGAGCTGGTGATCACCCGTCACGAGCAGCCGGCGGCGTTCATGGCCGCCACCCACGGCCGGCTCACCGGCCAGCCCGGGGTCTGTCTGGCGACGCTGGGGCCCGGCGCCCTCAATCTCACCACCGGCGCGGCGTACGGGCTGCTCGGAGCCATGCCGATGATCCTGCTGACCGGCCAGAAGGGCGTCCTGCACAGCAAACAGGGCCACTTCCAGGTGGTCGACATCGTTGCGACCATGAAGCCGCTGACCAAGATGTCGCGGCAGATCGTCAGTCCTGGCACGATCCCGGCCCTGGTCCGCGAGGCTTTCCGCATGGCCAAGCTCGAGCGCCCGGGCCCCGTCCATCTCGAGCTGCCGGAAGACATCGCCGCCGAGCCGGCCCCGGACGTGGCGGTCGTGCCGCTCCACCCCCTCGAACCGCCGGTGGCGTCGTCGGCGGCCCTCGACCGGGCGGCGGATCTGATCATGGGCGCCGAGCGGCCCTTGCTGATGCTGGGCGCAGCGGCCAGCCGGCCGCGGCTGACCGAGGCCTTGTCGTCGTTCGTGCGGCGACTGGGCATCCCGTTCTTCAACACCCAGATGGGCAAGGGCGCGGTCTCCGGCGTCTCCGACCTCTATGTCGGCACCGCCGCGCTGTCCGAGCGCGACTATGTCCACGACGCCGTCGACCGCGCCGACCTGATCATCGCCATTGGCCACGACACGGTGGAAAAGCCACCGTTCCTCATGGGTCCGCATGGCCCCGTGGTGCTCCACATCGGCTGGCAACCGGCCACCATCGAGGAGGTCTACTTCCCGCACGCCGAGCTGGTCGGCGACCTCGACGTCAGCCTCGGCCTTCTGGCCGATCGCCTGGAAGGGGCACTGCCCAACGCCGGGGCCCTGCTTCCGCTCAGGGAGGAGATCCTCGCCCATCTGCGCGAGGGCGACGAGGAGTCGCGCTTCCCGCTGACCCCGCAACGTATCGTCCACGACGTGCGCAGCGTCTTGCCGGAGGACGGCGTCGCCTGCCTCGACAACGGCATGTACAAGATCTGGTTCGCTCGCAATTACCGCACCCGGGTGGCCAATACCTTGCTGCTCGACAACGCCCTGGCGACCATGGGCGCGGGCCTGCCCTCGGCGCTGATGGCGGCCCTGCTCAATCCAGACAAGCGCGTCATGGCCATCTGCGGCGATGGCGGCTTCATGATGAACTCTCAGGAGATGGAGACCGCCGTCCGCCTGGGCGTGAACCTGGTGGTTCTGATCATCCAGGATTTCGCCTATGGCATGATCCGCTGGAAGCAGGCCGTCGATGGCTTCCCGGACTTCGGCATGACCTTCGGCGATCCGGACTTCGTCGCCTACGCCCGCGCCTACGGTGCGCAGGGCGCGCAGGTGACGACCGCTGACGGCCTGGCCCCGGCGCTGGAAGCGGCCTTCCAGGCCGGCGGCGTCCACATTGTCGCCTGCCCGGTGGACTATTCGGAGAACGTCCGCGTGCTGGTCGACGAGCTCAAGGCCCACGCGGCGCAGAACGGAGCCAAGTCATGATCGAGGTGGTCCAGGCTTTCGATCGCGCGCCCATCGCCGAGCTGCCGAGCGACGACGCCGCGGTGCTTGAGCGTAAATTGGAGGCGGCGCGCAAGGTCTTCGCCGATCGCGGTGGGTGGCTGAAGACCCACGAGCGCACCGCCATCCTGCGCAAGTTGGCCGGCCTGATGGAGGCGCGTCTCGATCACCTGGCCCTGCAGATCGCGCGCGAGGGCGGCAAGCCGCTCACCGACGCCCGGGTCGAGGCGGTCCGGGCCATCGACGGGGTGCGCAACGCCGCTGACGAGCTGCGGGTCATGGCCGGCCGCGAGATCCCCATGGGGCTCACCGCGGCGGCGGACGGCCGGCGGGCCTGGACGGTCGTCGAGCCAATCGGGGTGGTGGCGGCGATCTCGGCCTTCAACCACCCGCTCAACCTGATCGTCCACCAGGTGGCGCCGGCCATCGCCGTCGGCTGCCCGGTGATCATCAAGCCGGCGTCGTCGACGCCGCTCTCCTGCTTCGAGTTCGTGGCCATGGTCCACGAGGCCGGCCTGCCGCCCGATTGGTGCCAGACCTTCCTGCCGGAAGGCAACGACCTAGCCGGGGCCCTGGCCGCCGATCCGCGCGTCGCTTTCCTGAGCTTCATCGGCTCGGCCAGGGTCGGCTGGAGCCTGCGCTCGAAGCTCGCGCCCGGGACGCGCTGCGCCCTGGAGCACGGCGGCGTCGCGCCGGTGATCATCGACAAGGGCGCCGATCCGGACCGCCTGGTCGAGCCCCTGGTCAAGGGCGGTTACTACCACGCCGGGCAGGTGTGCGTGTCGGTGCAGCGGATCTTCGTCCACGAGAGCCTGGCCGACGACTTCACCCAGCGCTTCGCGGCGCGCGTGGCGGCGCTCAGGACCGGCGATCCGATCCTGGCCGAGACCGAGGTCGGGCCGCTGATCCTGCCGCGTGAGACAGAGCGGGTGCAGGCCTGGATCGACGAGGCGGCGGCAGGCGGCGCCAAGGTCCTGGGCGGCGGCCGCATGAACGCCCAGACGTTGATTCCGGCCGTCCTCGTGAACCCGCCGATCGACGCCAAGGTCTCGACCCTGGAGGTGTTCGGACCGATCACCTGCATCTACCCCTACGCCGACCTCGACGCGGCCATCGCCCAGGCCAACGCCCTGCCGGTCGCCTTCCAGTCGAGCGTCTTTACCGAGGACCTGCGCACGGCCCTCTCGGTGGCCGAACGGCTCGACGCCTCGGCGGTGATGATCAACGACCACACCGCCTTCCGCACCGACTGGATGCCCTTCGCCGGCCGCCGCCAGTCCGGCTACGGCATCGGCGGCATCCCCTGGACCATGGCCGAGATGACTGAAGACAAGATGATCGTGTTCAAGGGCTGATCGACCCCTCATCCGGCCCTTCAGGCCACCTTCCCCCGCAAGGGGAGAAGGGAAGTCCGAATCTCTATGCGAAGGTTCTGAGCCAACCATGAACACCAACGGCTACGACATCCTGCGTAATGCGCGGCTCAACAAGGGCACGGCCTTCACGCTGGAGGAGCGCCGGACGCTCGGCCTCGAGGGCCTCCTGCCGCCCACCGCCAGCACCCTCGACCTGCAGGTGGCGCGGGTCCATGCCGAGCTCGCCAACCTCGACAGCGACCTGCAGAAATACCTGCTGCTGTCAGACCTGCAGGCCCGCAACGAGACGCTCTACTACGCGGTGCTGATCTCCGATCCGGCCCGCTTCATGCCGATCGTCTACACCCCCACGGTGGGCGAGGCGTGCCAGAAGTTCGACCACATCTTCCGAGCCGCCCGCGGCATGTACCTGCCGATCACCGCCGCCGGCCGGCTGAAGGAGGTGCTCACCAACTGGCCGGCGACCGACGTGCGCTTCATCGTCGTCACCGACGGCGAGCGCATCCTCGGCCTCGGCGACCAGGGTGTGGGCGGCATGGGTATCCCGATCGGCAAGCTGGCGCTCTACACCGCCTGCGCCGGCGTGCCGCCGGAGCATTGTCTGCCGGTGACGCTGGATGTGGGCACCAACAACCAGGCCCTGACCGATGACCCGCTCTACCTCGGCTTGCGCCAGGCGCGGGTGCGCGGCGCGGCCTACGACGCCTTCATCGATGAGTTCGTGGAAGCGGTGCAGGCGCTCTATCCAAAGTGCTGCATCCAGTGGGAAGACTTCGCCAACCTCAACGCCGTGCCGATCCTGGCCCGCTGGCGCGACCGCGTCTGCACCTTCAACGACGACATCCAGGGCACCGCCTCGGTGGCTCTGGCCGGCATCATCGCCGCTCTGCGCCTCACCGGCGGCAAGCTCACCGACCAGCGGGTGCTGTTCCTGGGGGCCGGCTCGGCCGGCACCGGCATCGCCGAGTTGCTCAGCCAGGCGATGGCGCAGGAGGGCCTGCCGATCGATCAGGCGCGGGCCAGGAGCGCGCTCTTCGACGTGGGTGGTCTGATGGTGCGCTCACGCAGCGACATTCTCGACTTCCAGAAACCCTTCGCCGTCGACCACGCGCCGGTGGCGAGCTTCGTCGAGGCGATCCGCGAGTTGAAACCCACGGCGATCGTCGGGGTCAGCGGCATGCCGCACCTCTTCAGCCAGCCGGTCATCGAGGCGATGGCTGACATCAACCCGCGTCCGATCATCTTCCCCTATTCCAACCCGACCTCGCGCTCGGAATGCACCGCCGAGGAGGCCTATCGCTGGTCCGGCGGGCGGGCGATCTTCGCCAGCGGCAGCCCGTTCGCGCCGGTCGACATCGACGGCCAGACCTTCGTGCCCGGCCAGGGCAACAACGTTTATGTCTTTCCGGCCATGGGCCTCGCCGTCTTCGCCACCGAGGCCAGCCGGGTGACCGACGAGATGTTCATCGTCGCCGCCCGGGCCGTGGCCGAGCAAGTCAGCGCTGAGAACCTGCACATGGGCCTGATCTATCCGCCGCAGAGCCGCATCCTCGAGGCCTCGCTGCACGTCGCCGAGCGCGTCGCAGAGCACATCTACGACGCCGGCCTGGCGCGCACGGAACGGCGGGCGGACATCGGGGCGTATGTGCGTTCGCGGACGTACCAACCGGCCTATCCGGCGTTGGCTTGATCGTAGCGCCGGCCGCTTTCTCGATGGTCAGCAGGCGCGCCTTGCTCTCCAGGCCGCCCGGGGCCGGGAAGCCGCTGAAACCGCCGCCGGCGGCCAGAACTCGGTGGCAGGGCGCGACGGTCGAGCGGATCTAGCTTGTGGCCGCGCCACGGCTTATTGCCCACCTCATGCAGCGCAGGGCGACGGGTGCAGAGGCCTATCGGTTTCCAAACGGGATACCGGGGTTTCTGAGTGCGCCACCTTCGGTGTCGGCCCGGCTCGCCGCCGATCTCCTTGCGATCGGACTGGTGTTTTCAGCCTATACGATAACCGTCTGGGTGGCGTTGAACCTCAGCTTCGGCGCTGCACTAGCCTGTGGGGCGGCCAACACCGCGCCCGTCGTGATCTTCGGCGCGGCGGCGCGCCACCTCATCGTCAAGCGGTTGGCCGGTCGGGGATTCCTGATCCAGGCCCTGGGCCACGTCGTCCTCTGCGCCGCCTTCGCGCTGCTGTCCTTCTGGCTCCTGATCGTGCTGCTGGGTCTGGCGAACGGCGCCTCGTTGCTGGACTTCTCCGTGCGCTCCTTTTCGATTCAGGGAACGGCCTGGCAGCTACTCGAAGAAGTGACCACCTACGCGGTCCTCGCCGCTCTGACCTATGCCCAGCTCGACCGGTCCGTCCCCCCGGCGCAGATCGAGACGCCGCCAACCGACTGCGTCGGGGTGGCCGAACGGCCTCGGGAGCCTGAGTCGTCTCGCTACTTCGTCCGCATCGGCGAGGATATCCGACCAATCGATCTCGACCGCGTGGTGTGCATTGGCGGGGCCGACGACTACGCCGAGGTGACCACTCTGGATGGCGCGCATCTGGTCCGCATGACCTTGTCCGAATTCGAACGGACCCTCGACCTCGGCAAGTTCGCCCGCGTCCATCGTTCGTGGATCGTCAATCTGGACTGTGTCGAGCGCGTCGAGCCGGCCGGCGGCGGACGCATGCTTCTGCACATGAAGACCGGCCACGCCATCCCTGCCAGTCGCTCAGGGGCGCGCAGCCTGCGCGACCGGGTCATCTAGCCGACACCGCGGGGCCGTTCACCCCGCCCCGGCGTCCGTTCGCCGAATTTCCGTCTGCGCGCTCCACGCCGAGCTAACGGTCCGGCGAATGGAGACGCCGATGACAACCCGTTCCCGACGCCTGGCGATGGCGCTCTGCGCCGTCGCCGCCCTCACCGCAGGCGACGCGGTCGCCGCCGCTCCGGCTGTGGAAGCCACCGCCGACGCCGCGCCGTTCAAGGCCGCGGCCGAGGCGCTGATCCCGGCCCATGCCGCCGCCTCGTCCCCGGCCGATCTGAGGACGCTCTACCGCCTGCAGCTCGCCGCTGGCCGGTATGCAGACGGGGAGGCGACGCTGGAGCGGCTGCAGGCGCTCTACCGCCAGACCGAGCCCGGGCGTGCGGACGGATTGGTCCCCTGGCGCATCTACGCGCGCGCCGAACGCTACGCGCAGGCCGGCTCTGATTTGCCGTCCGCCTTCGCGCGGGCTTTCGCCGAGCTCTACGCCCGCCTCCCGGACCGGCAAATCGCCGACGTCCTGCCGTGGTGGGACGCGGATCTGGCCGAGCTGCGCGCGGCCGATGAGCAAGCGGCGAGCGCCTGCGCGAAAACCCGCCTGTCCGTCTGTCCCTCCGCGGCCGATGCGGTCTCCGCCCACGAGGCCCTCGTCGCCTGGGGCGTCCTCATGTCGAACGGCGCCTCGCTGCTTCGCGCCGACGCCAATCGGCGGTTCGTTATCGACGACCAGCTGCTGATCCCGACGCCGGACGGCGCGCAGATCGCCGCCATCCTGGTCCGGCCTCGCGCCCCGCAAGCAAGGAAGCTCGTCTCGCTCCTCAACTTCACCATCTACGCCAAGGACAGCTGGAGCTTCGCCGACGCGGTGAAAATGGCCGCCTACGGCTACGCCGGCGTTGTCGCCTATACCCGGGGGAAAGGGCGAAGCCCGGGTCCTGTCGTTCCATACGAACACGACGGCGCCGACGCCGCGACGGTGATCGAGTGGCTGGCCCGCCAGCCCTGGAGCGATGGCCGCGTCGGCATGTTCAGCGGTAGCTACAACGCCTCGACCCAGTGGGCCGCCGTCAAGCATCATCCATCGGCGCTAAAAGCGATCGCCACCAACGCCAGCAACGCGCCGGGCATCGATACGCCGATGCAGGGCAACGTGTTCCAGAGCTTCATCTACTACTGGCCGTTCTACACCACCGATACGAAGAGCCTGGACGACGCGGCCATGGACGACACCGCGCGTTGGCATGGGTTGGAGCGCCAATGGTACGCCAGCGGCAGGCCGTACCGCGATCTCGACAAGATCGACGGCAAGCCCAACCCGGTCTTCGACACCTGGTTGGCGCACCCCAGCTATGACGCCTACTGGCGGCGCCTGATCCCTTACGCACGCGAGTTCGCCAAGGTCGACATCCCGGTGTTCGTCGAGACGGGCTACTACGATGGCGGCATGGTCGGCGCGCTCTACTATCTGGAGCAGCACTATCGCTACCGGCCTTCGGCCAATCACCGGCTGCTGGTCGGGCCCTATCACCACACCGCGATGCAGACCGGCGTACTGCCCGTCATCGACGGCTACGCCATCGATCGGGTCGCCCAGGTCGATCTTCAGGACATCCGCCTGGAGTGGTTCGACCACGTCTTCCACGGCGCGCCGCTGCCCGAGCTGCTGCGCGATCGGATCAACTTCGAGGTCATGGGGGCGAACCGATGGCGGCACGTCGCGTCCCTGTCGCAGATGTCGGACCAGCGCCTGCGGCTCTATCTGACGGGCCAGCCGACCGACGGGGGGTTCGGCTTCAGCCGCGTTGCGCCGATCGCCGCCGCGCCGGAGCTGCGGGTGAACCTGGCCGATCGTAGCGATGTGGACGCCAGGCCGTCGGCCGATCGCCCGGACACGCGCAACGCCCTGGTCTTCTTCACCGAGCCTCTGACGCACGCCACCGAGGTCGACGGGCTGTTCCAGGGACGGTTCACAGTGACGACGAACAAGCGCGACTTCGACATTGCCGTGGATTTCTATGAACAGCGCGCCGACGGCCGTTATCTGCCGCTGGCCTCCTATCTCGGCCGGGCGAGCTATATGGCCGACCGGGGCCGCCGACGACTCCTGACGCCGGCGCGCCCGACCGGCCTGGCGTTCCAGAGCCAGACCCTGACGGCGCGCCTGCTCGCGCCGGGCAGCCGGATCGTCGCGATCGTCGGCGTTCCCAAGCGCCCCGACGTGCAGATCAACTATGGAACCGGCGGGGACGTCAGCGCGGAATCGATCGCCGACGCAAAGACGCCGCTGCACATCCGTTGGTTCGCGGGCAGCTACCTCGAACTGGGAGTCAGATCGCCCGACGCAAGATGAAAGCGTCGCGCCGGCAAGCGGCGCCGCCAATGTCTTTCCACCAATGGAGATCAGGGCTTGGGAAAAGACGCCGGCGAGACGCCGGCGCTACGCGGATCGACGTCAACGAAAGTCTGACTTCTAAGGCGCCGGCCAGTAAACGGTCCCTAAGCCGACCCCTTCGGTCGCACGGCGATCGGCAGGTCGTCGAAGAGGCTCGGCTCCCGACCCACGGCCGCCTTCTCGATGGTCAGCAGGCGCGCCTTGCTCTCCAGGCCGCCCGGCGCCGAGAAGCCGCCGAACCCGCCGCCGGCGGCCAGCACGCGGTGGCAGGGGACGACGATCGGGAAGCGGTTGCGGGCCATGGCCTGGCCGACCTCGCGCGCCGCGCCGGGCGATCCGGCTCGCGCCGCCAGCTCGCCGTAAGTCAGGGTCTCGCCGGGTGCAATCTGCCGCGCTTCTTCCAGCGCCTGCCGCTCGAAGCCCTCGACTCCGCTCATGTCGAGCCCGACACCGGTCAGGTCTTCCCGCCCGGTCTCCAGCAGCCGGACGATGGCGGCCAAGGCCGCGGTGATGGCCGGCGGTGGCGCAGTCTCGGCGGCGTCCGGCCAGCGGCGACGGATGCGCGCCCGCGTCGCCGCTTCGCTCGCCTCGGGGAACCAGACGCCGACGACCCCCGCCTCGCTCCAGGCGAGGGCGCAGTCGCCGAGCGCGGTAGGAAAGAGGGCGAAGGCGGTCATGCCAGGTAATATGGGAGCGACCGCCGCCTCACGTCACCCTGGCCCGGGTCTGAAATCGCGGCGCGCGCCAGGTCTCCTCGGCCAGGACCTCGCGCAGGGTCTCGGCGGCGCGCCAGACGTCTTCGAACGACAGGTAGAGCGGCGTGAAGCCGAAGCGCAGCACGTCGGGCGCGCGAAAGTCGCCGATCACGCCGCGGTCGATCAGGGCCTGCATGACCGGATACCCGTCCGGATGGGCGAAGGAGACGTGGCTGCCGCGGGCGGCCGGATCGAGCGGCGTGACCAGCGTGAGGCCAAAGCCGGCGCAACGATCTTCGACCAGCTCGATGAACAGCGAGCACAGGCGCTGGCCCTTGGCCTCGATCTGCGCCATCGGCGCGCCGTCGAACGCTTCCAGCGCGCATTCGAGCGCCGCCAGGCCGAGCACCGGCGGCGTGCCGCACAGGAAGCGACCGATGCCTGCGGCCGGCCGGTAGTCGTCGCCGAACGCGAACGGTGCGGCGTGGCCCATCCAGCCAGTGAGCGGCGAGGCGAGCTCGCCTTGCAGCCGCTCGGCCACGTAGAGGAAGGCCGGGGCGCCGGGCCCGCCGTTGAGGTATTTGTAGCCGCAGCCCACCGCCAGATCGGCGCCGACGGCGGCGAGGTCGACCTCGATCGCCCCGGCGCTATGGCAAAGGTCCCAGAGCATGAGCGCCCCGACCTCGTGGGCGCGGGCCGTGATCGCCGCCATGTCGTGCCGCGCGCCGGTCTTGAAGTGGACGTGGGTCAGCATGACCAGGGCGGTATCCCCGTCGATCGTCTCCAGCACCTTGTCGGCGGTTACGGTCGTTAGGCGCACGCCGTCCAGCAGGCCGGCGACGCCCTGGGCGACGTAGAGGTCGGTAGGGAAATTGCCGGGCTCGGCGAGAATGGTCTTGCGCGGCGCCTGGCAGGCGACGGCGGCGACGATCAGTTTGAAGAGATTGACCGAGGTGGAGTCGGCCACCACCACTTCGTGCGGCTTGGCGCCGATCAGGCGCGCGATCTGAGCCCCGACGCGGGCTGGCGCGCCGATCCAGTCGTGGTCGTTCCAGCCGCGGATCAGGCTGCGACCCCATTCCTCGCTGACTGTGGCGCCGACGCGGCTGGCGACGGCGGCCGGCAGGGCCCCCAGCGAATTGCCGTCAAGGTAGATCACCCCCTCGGGGAGGACGAAGCGGCGCTTGAACCCAGCGAGCGGATCGGCCGCGTCCCAGGCGCGGATCTCCGCCAGCGTCGGGCTCACTGCGCCAGCTCCCGCAGGATCGCCCGCACCGGCGCGGCGTCGAGGCCGGCCAGGGCCAGGGGCAGGGCGATCAGCTCGTAGTCGCCGGGCGGCGGCGCATCCAGCACCAGGCCTTCCAGGATGGCGAGGCCGGTGCGGCGGACGGCGTGGTGGGCGTCCATGGTCTTGGACTCCTGCGGGTCGAGCGAGGGCGCATCGACGCCGATCAGGCGCACGCCCTTGGCCGCCAGGGCCTCGATGGCCGCCGCGCTCACCGCAGTGAAGTCGGCGCGCCAGGCGTCGTGCGGGAAGCGCTCATAGGTACGGAACAGGGCCCGCGCGCAGCCGGCCGGCACTGCCGCCTCGACGAATTCCGCCTCGATGCGCACCCCGCAGCCGCGGGCGTCCACCAGCCGGCAGGGTCCGAGGTAGGGATCGAGCGACACCCGGTCGATCGGCGCGCCGGCCGGGTCGTAGTGCAGCGGCGCGTCGGCGTGGGCCCCGGAGTGGGTCGAGGCGGTGAAGGCCGAGACATTCACCGGACAGTGGTCGTCCAGCGCCCAGGTCCGCTCGGCGCGAAAGGCCGTATCGCCCGGCCACACCGGCAGCTCGGCCCGCAGCGGCTGGGAGATGTCCCAGATCTTTAGCGTTGGTACGTCAGTCAAAGCCAAACTCCTCCTCGCCCTTGATGGGGTAGGTGGCCCCGCGCAGCGGGGTCGGAGGGGGTGGCGCCACCACCCCATCCGTCCCGCGCTGACGCGCCGTCCACCCCATCAAGGGGAGGGAGGTTCTATCCGAGCCCTTCACAGCACCGTCCGCACGCTGAGGAGCTCTGGGAAAAAGCCCTTGGTCAGCACGTTCATCAGATAGTCGACGCCGGATGAGCCGCCGGTGCCGCGCTTGAAGCCGATGATCCGCTCGACCGTCTTGACGTGGCCGAAGCGCCAGAGCTGCACGTGCTGCTCCAGGTCCATGAGCTTCTCGGCCAGCTCGTAGAGGTCCCACAGGCGATCGGCGTTGCGATAGATCTCGGCCCAGCAGGCCTCGACGCCGGGGTCGGCCTGGTAGGGCGCGGCGAAGCTCCGCTCCAGAACTGCGACGGGGACTGGCAGGCCGCGTCGGGCCAGGAGCCGCAGGGCCTCGTCGTAGAGGCTCGGGCGCGCCAGCTCGGCCTCGAGGGCGGCGAAATGCTCCGCGTTGTCGCGGTGGAGCTGGGCCATGTCCGGATCGCGCGCGCCGAGCACGAACTCCAGCAGGCGGTACTGGAAGGACTGGAAGCCCGAGCTGGTGCCCAGGTGGGTGCGCAACCGCTGGTAGTCGGCCGGCGTCATGGTCGAGAGCACTTCCCACGACTGGATGAGCTGGGCCTGGGCGCGGCCGGTGCGCGCCAGCATCTTGAAGGCCGGGGCCAGTTCGTCGGCGGCGATGCTGCGGCGCGCGCCGTCCAGCTCGTGCAAGCACAGCTTCAGCCACAGCTCGGCGGCCTGGTGGATGATGATGAACAGCAGCTCGTCGTGCTCGCTCGACAGCGGCGCCTGACAGGCGAGCAGTTCGTCGAGTCTGAGATAGCCGGCGTAGGTGAGCGTGCGCTTATCCATGGGTCAGGTTTAGCCGACCGGCGCGGTTCACCATAGAGATCACGGGGCTTGCCAAGGTCGCGGAAGCGCCGTTCCTCCTCCCCCTCGATGGAGGAGGTGGCGCGAAGCGCCGGAGGGGGTGGAGCGTCCACCCCACCCGTCCCGACCTGCGGTCGGTCCACCCCCCATTAAGGGGCGGAAAGTCGAATGGCCCGCCGCCAGCGCGCCATGGCGACGACGCCCCAGATCGCTTCGACGATCCCGAACGGCCAGGCGCCCTGTAGAAAGCCGTAGGCGGAGCCGAGCCAGCAGGAGATCGCGAAGCCCAACACCCACCACGGCGAGCGCCGCTCGAGCGCATAGCAGACGAGCATTGCGGTGACGACGAACAGCCCGAAGACGGTGAGAGCGCTCATGGCTGATTCAAATCGATACCGGCCGCGCGTTGAATGTCATTTCGCCGGCGCCTCGCACCTTCCGTACATGTCGTCCAGTTCCGCGAGATAAGCGGCCATCGGCTCCATTCCCAACTGCGCGCGGCGTTGATCGAGGTGGGCTGGATCTTCGACATCCGGCGGAACCGCGTACTTGTCGTTCTCGCAGTGTGTGCCCTGACTGCCATATCTCTGCGGCCGCCCGTCCTGGATCGCCACCCGATCGTAGAGCAGCGCGTAATCCTCACCCCGCACCTCATGGTCGGCAAGCAGGGGCTGCATCTTCGCCAGCACGCTCTCTTGCAGCTTCAGATCATCGGAGTGCTGCACCACGTCGAACGCGAGACTGGCGGTGCGCTCGCCGACCTCGGATTGCCGAAACCATCCGCGACCCGACAGCAGCTTCCACATCTCCTTGGTGTTCTCGGCGTCGACCTTGGCGTAGTCCGCGTTCCAGACCGCAAGGAGTTGGCCTCGTTCCTCCGGGGTCGCATCCTTCCGCAGTTTCAAGAACTTGTCTCGAATGACGAGGCTTACTTCGCCCATGCCGGCCAACTCGCGGATGAGCGCTTCGTTGGCGCGAACGGCGGCGATTTCACTCTTGGCGCGATCGGCGATGGACGGTTCGATCGCACCCCGGGCCGGCGTGCCGCCGACGAGCATCAATGAAACGAGGATGGGCGCGCTCGGACGTATTTGACCGCGTTTCGTCACCGTTGCCTCCCGGCGGTCCGCGGTCCGTGATTTCGCGCCCAGTCGCGGTGGCATCTAAAGCACCTCGTCCACCGCCTCGATCCAGTGGCGCACGGGGACGGCCGAGGCGGCGCCGAGGTGCATCCAGCAGCCGATGTTGCCGGTGACGATCCCCTGCGGCTCGCCGGCGTTGAGCGCCGTCAGCTTGGCGACCCGCAGGCGCTGGGCGAACTCAGGCTGGAACAGGGAATAGGTCCCGGCCGAGCCGCAGCATTGGCCATCATCGGCGATGGCGGTGGGCTCGAAGCCGAGGCGGGCGAGCAGCGCTTCGACCTGGCCGGCGAGTCCGGGACCGTTTTTGAGCGTGCAAGGATCGTGGACGGCGACCCGCGGGGTCGCCGGCCTGCGCCGGGGCGTGAGCTGCGCATCCCTCAGCACCTCGATCGGATCCCTCACATGGGCCGCCACGCGCCGCGCCTTCTCCAGGTAGGCCGGCTCGTCGCAGAACAGGTCCGGCCAGTCGCGCACGAAGGCGGCGCAGCCGCTGGCGTTGACCAGAATCGCCTCGACGCCGCTGTCGAGGAGCTGGACGAAGGCGTCGATCTGGCGCCGGGCGATGGCCCGGGCCGGCTTGGCCGCCTCGAGGTGAAAGGGCACGGCCCCGCAGCAGCCGGCGCGCTCGGTCAGCGAGATGCCGATCTTGTCGAACACCCGTGCTGTGGCGGCGTTGAAGCGCGGCGCGGCCGCAGCCTGCACGCAGCCCCCTAGGATCACCATCCGCCGGGTCTGCCGGCCCTGCGGCCAGGGGCCGGGCTTGATCCGCGGTGGCGGCCGGAACGACAGGCCCTTGGGCATCACGGCGCGGGCCAGGCCGCCGGCGGCGAAGAGCGCCCCCAGCAGGGCCGGCTGCAGAGCCGCGACCCGGACCGCCCAGCGCAGGCGCCGTTCGGTCATGGGCCGCGGCGCAATCTCAGCCACCGCGCCGCGACCGATGTCGAACAGGCGATGGTATTCGACGCCCGAAGGGCAGGCGGTCTCGCAGGCCCGGCATTCCAGGCAGCGGTCGAGGTGGTGACGGGTGAGCGCCGTGACCGGCTCGCCCTCCAGCGCCTGCTTGATGAGGTAGATTCGCCCGCGCGGGCCATCGAGCTCATCGCCGGTGATGCGGAAGGTCGGGCAGGCGCCATTGCACATGCCGCAATGCACGCACGCCCCGATGACGTTCTCGGCGATGGCCCCGGCCGCCGTGCCGCGCAGCGGTCCCTTCACCTCCGCGTGCATCAGAGATCCTCCCAGAGGCGTCCGCGGTTGAACACTCCGGCCGGGTCGAGCGCCGCCTTGACGCGCCGGTGGAGCTGAAAGAGCGCCTCGGGCGGGCGATCGTAGACCTCCTCACCGTCGACCGCGCCCTGAAACAGGGTCGCGTGGCCGCCGGCCGCCCGCGCCGCCTCGCGGATCTCCGAGGTGGGGACGTTGCTGGCCAGCCAGCGCTGCGCCCCGGCCCAGTCGATCAGCTGCGCGCCGGGCAGGTCGGCGAGCTCGGCCGTCCGGGGTATGGACAGCCGCCAGAGTCTCTGGGCGGCGAAGATCGGCAGGCGATGGTGGCGCAGCTCGGTCCAGACCGACAGGTCGCCGGCGTCGCCCCCGATCTCGGCCGCGCCATGTTCCACGGCCCGCTCGGTTCCCGAGAGCCGCAGACGCAGCACCTTGCCGTCGTGGAAGGCGCCCGAGAGCGGCAGCGGCCGGCGCATCAGCTCGCCGAGACGCGCCTGAGAGTCCGCCCATGGCTCTTCGAACGCCAGGCTCCGTTCGGTCCTTGGGCGCGGCGCGACCCGCAGGGAGATGTCGAGCAGCACGCCCAGCGTCCCCATGGCTCCGGCCATCAGGCGGAAGGCGTCGAAGCCGGCCACGTTCTTGAACACCGTCCCGCCGAAGCGCAGCGTCCGGCCGCGGCCGTCGAGCAGGGTGACGCCCAGTACGCAGTCGCGCACCGCCGCGGCGAACGGGCGCCGGGGCCCGGCCAGACCAGAGGCGACCATGCCGCCCACCGTGCCGCCCTTGCCGAAGTCCGGCGGCTCGCAGGCCAGCATCTGACCATTGGCCGCCAGCAGGCCTTCGACGTCGCGCAGGCTGGCCCCGCCCCGGGCGGTGATGACCAGCTCCGTGGGCTGGTAGTCGACGACGCCGGTGAGCGCCGACACATCGAGCGTGCGGCCAGCCGTGCGCCGGCCGAGGAAGCTCTTGCTGCCGCCGCCGCGGATCTTGAGCGCGTTGTGGCGGCGGCCGGCCTCGCGCACTTGCGCCGCCAGGGCCGCCACGACCTCAGAGTCGGTCGAGGTGGGCAAAGGGCAGGTGTCCGCCGTGCACGTGCATGGCGCCGAACTCGGCGCAGCGGGCCAGGGTTGGCACCGCCTTGCCGGGATTGAGCAGGCCGGTGGGATCGAAGGCCGCCTTGAGGGCCGCGAAGGCTTCCAGCTCGGCCTGGCTGAACTGGACGCACATCTGGTTGATCTTCTCGCGGCCGACTCCGTGCTCGCCGGTGATGGTGCCGCCGGCGGCGACGCACAGCTCCAGGATCTCGCCGCCCAGCGCCTCGGCCCGGTCGAGCTGGCCCTTGCGGCGGGCGTCGTAGAGGATGAGCGGATGCAGATTGCCGTCGCCGGCGTGGAAAACGTTGGCCACCGGCAGGCGGCGCTCGGCCGAGAGCCGGGCGATCTCGTCAAGCACCTCGCCCAGGCGGGCGCGCGGGATGGTGCCGTCGATGCAGTAGTAGTCCGGGGCCAAGCGACCCATGGCCGGAAAGGCGGCTTTGCGGCCGGCCCAGAAGCGCTTGCGCTCGGCCTCGTCGCGCGCCTGCCGCACCTCGATTGCGCCGGCCTGGCGACAGATGGCGGCCACGCGGTCGAGCTCGCCGATCACGTCCTCTTCTTCGCCGTCGAGCTCGCAGAGCAGGATCGCGGCGGCGTTGGTGGGATAGCCGGCGTTGCAGAACCGCTCGGCGGCGACCAGCGCCAGTTGGTCCATCATTTCAAGGCCGGCCGGGATGATCCCCGCGGCGATGATCGCCGCCACCGCCTCGCCCGCCCGGCGCGCCTCGCCGAACGCCGCCAGCAGGGCGCGGGCGTGCAACGGGACCGGGGTCAGGCGCAGCGTCGCCTCGGTGACCACCGCCATCAGGCCCTCCGAGCCGGTCAGAAGGGCCAACAGGTCGAAGCCGGGTGCGTCGAAAGCCTCGCCGCCCAGGGTCATCACCTCGCCGTCCAGGGTGACGATCTCCAGCGCCGCGAGGTTGTTCACCGTCAGGCCGTACTTGAGGCAATGCACCCCGCCGGCGTTCTCGGCCACGTTGCCGCCGATGCTGCAGGCGGCCTGGGACGAGGGATCGGGGGCGTAGAACAGGCCGTGCGGCGCGGCCGCCTCGGAGACGGCGAGGTTGCGCACGCCCGGCTGCACGCGGGCGATCCGCGCCGCCGGATCGAGGCTGAGAATCTTGTCGAACCTGGACATCGACAGCAGCACGCACCCCGGGAAGGGCAGGGCCCCGCCGGAAAGGCCGGTGCCGGCCCCGCGCGCCACCACCGGCACGCGGGCGTCGCGGCAGGCGACGAGGACATTGCGCACCTGTTCGGTGGTCCGGGGCAGCGCCACCAGTCCCGGCAGCGAGCGGTAGGCGGCCAAGCCGTCGCACTCGTAGACGCGCATCGCCTCGGGCGCGGAGAGCAAGCCATCGTGGGGGAGGAGGGGCTTTAGCCGGGCAATCAGCGCTTCGCGATCATAATCCCGCACCGGGTAATCGAGACGCTGATCGAACTCACTCAACATCGCAAAAGCTTAGGCGGACCCGCCGTCCGCGTCGATAGGGGGAGCATCGCTGCGCGCCCCTCCCGGCCTTTGGCCGTACTCCCCCCGCAAACGGGGGGAGATATCCGCCGTGGATCCTCCCCCGTTTACGGGCGAGGGGGACCCCGACTGCGTAGCAGAGGCGCGAAGCAGCCAACGGGTGGAGGGGGCGCTCAACTAAACGCCGGCGCGAAGCGGATGTTGTCGGCTTCGAGGCCAGCCAGGACGATCTCGACGCCGCCGGATTTCATCATCCATTCCAGGCGGTGGTCGCGGTACTCGCGTTTGAAGAGGCCGCGACGGACGAGGTCGGCGACGTCGACGCTGCCGCGGTTGAAGGCCCGCGCCTCGCCCACCGTCTCAGCCACCGACGGCCGCGCCAGGGCTCGCTCCAGCCAGGCGCTGAGCTTCGAGCCGGCCGGCGGGGCGTTGCCGAGCGCGGCCGACGCTGCGACGTAGGGGACGACGGCGAGGTCGCCCCAGCCGAACGCCGCGCCGTTGAACCATTCCCGCTCGCCCAGTTCCCGCTCCAGCCAGGCATGAAAGCCGGCCGTCTGACGGGCGGCGGCGGCGCGCAGCGCCTCGGCCTCCGCGCCTTCGGCCCGCTTGAACCAGCCGATCTCACCGAGCGCCCAGTTGATGGCCTCGTAGTGGGTGTCCATGATCTCCTCGATCATCCGCACCCGCGCCCGTTCGGCCGCAACTTTCGGCAGCAGCGGCGGCTCGGGGATCAGGTCCTCAAGGTATTCTAGGATAACGGTGGAATCGAACACCTTGACCTCGCCGTCGATCAGGGCCGGCACCTCGGCCCTGGGGCTGGCGGCCATGAACTCGTCGCCCGCGCCGCCCGCCCCCAGACCGCCCGGCAGGACAGCCTCGAAGGCTGCGCCCTTCTCGCGCAGGGCGATGCGCACCTTCTGGGCGTAGGGGCTCAGGGGATGGTCGTAGAGCTTCATCATGGCGCCTCGTTCCCAAACACGATCGTGCCGGCGGCGGCGAACATGCCGCCGATGCCTTGGGCGACGGAGATCTTCGCTCCTGGAACCTGAGCCGGGGCGATCCCGCGCATTTGCCGCACGCTCTCCTGCAGGGCGTACATGCCGTACATGCCGGAGTGCATGTAGGAGAGCCCGCCGCCATTGGTATTGAGCGGCAGCTTGCCGCCCGGGGCGGTGTTCCGCTCACGGATGAAGGCGGCGGCCTCGCCGCGTTGGCAGAAACCGAGGTCTTCCAGGCCGTAGAGCGGCAGGTGTGCGAAGGCGTCATAGATCATCAGGTGGTCGACGTCCGCGTGCTTCACGCCGGCCTCGGCGAAGGCCTGCTTCGAGGAAATCCGGAAGGCGCGTGAGCTCGTGAAGTCCGCCATCTGCGAGACCATCGGCGTCTCGACGCTCTCGCCGGTCCCGAGCACATAGACCGGCTTGCGGGGAAAGTCCTTGGCCCGGTCGGCGCTGGTCAGGATCAGGGCTCCGCCGCCGTCGGTGACCAGGCAGCACATCAGCTTGGTGAACGGCCAGGCGATCATGTCCGAGCTCATCACATCGTCGACCGTGATCGGATCGCGATAGCTGGCGCGCGGGTTCATCGCCGCCCACTCGCGCTGGATCACCGCCACCCAGGCCAGGTCCTCGCGCGTCAGGCCATAGGTCTTGAGGTAGCGAAGCACCGGAATGGTGAACAGGGTCGGCGGGCCGACCGGGCCGAAGGGGGCCTCGAACTGGCCCTGCAGGCTGGCCCCGCCTCCGCCGCCGAAGCGGCCGCCGCCGCCGACCCGCGAGCGGCCGCTCTCGCCGTGGGTGATCAGCACCGTCTTGCAGTAGCCGGACTCGATCGCCGCCGCGGCGTGGCGGACGTGCAGCATGAACGAGCAGCCGCCCACCGCCGTGCCGTCGACCCAGGTCGGGACGATGCCGAGATAGTGGGCGATCGAGGTCGGGTTCTCGCCGGCGGTGGCGACGCCGTCGATGTCGGAGGGTTTCAGCCCGGCGTCGGCCAGGGCGTTGAGCGCCGCGTCGGCGTGCAGGCCGATCACCGACATGTCGGGGATCTTGCCCATGCGGGTGGTCTCCGCCGCCCCGACGACGGCGATGCTTCCAGGTTTCATCGCCTCAGGCCTCCACGGGGGTGAAGAACGGCAGGGCGATGTCGCCGAAGCTCTGGAAGGTCACTTCCAGCGGCATGTCGAGGACCAGGGCCTCGGGCGTCTGCGGGCAACCGACGATGTTGGTCATCATCCTCGGCCCCTCTTCCAACGCCACCACGGCGATGGAGTGTGGGGCTTGGCCGAGGTCGGGCCGCGGCCGGTGGTTGATGACATAGCTCCACAACACCGCCTTGCCGCTCGCCTTGAAGATCTCCACCTCGCGATGGCCGCAGGCCGGGCAGAGCGGCCGCGGCGGAAAATAACTCTCGTCGCAGGCCAGGCAGCGCTGCAGCCGCAGCTCGCCGGCCTTGCAGCCGTCCCAGAAGTGCGCCGTCTCCGGCGTAGGTGTCGGCAGAATCCGGTCCATCAATCTTCCCTAGGCTTTTTCCCTTGCGACGCGATATTGCGGGCCATTCCGGGGGGTAAGGCAAGGGTGGCGCGGATGTCCGGCGAGTGGTGGCGCGGCGCCTGTCTCTATCAGATCTATCCCCTGAGCTTCCGCGACTCCGATGGCGACGGCCGCGGCGACCTGCCCGGAATCATCGAGAAGCTGCCTTACGTCGCCAGCCTCGGCGTCGATGGCGTCTGGCTCTCGCCCTTCTTCGCCTCGCCGATGAAGGACTTCGGCTACGACGTCTCCGACTATGAAGCGGTGGATCCCAGGTTCGGGACCCTGGCCGACTTCGAGACCCTGGTGACGCGCGCCCACGATCTCGGCCTGAAGGTGATCATCGACCAGGTCTGGTCGCACACCTCCGACCAGCACACCTGGTTCGTCGAGAGCGCTGCGGCGCGCGAAGGGCCCAGGGCCGACTGGTACGTCTGGGCCGACGCCCGGGCCGACGGCGCGCCGCCCAACAACTGGCAGGCTTCGTTCGGCGGCCCTTCGTGGACCTGGAGCGCCCGGCGCGGGCAGTACTATTTGCACAATTTCCTGCCCGAGCAGCCGGACCTTAACTGGTGGGCGCCGGGCGTCGCCGAGCGGATCCTGGACGTGGCCCGCTTCTGGCTGAATCTGGGCGTCGACGGCTTTCGCCTCGACGTCATCAACTACCTGTTCCACGACCCTTCGCTGGCCGACAATCCGCCGAACCCGCGCGCCCGGCCGCCGCTCTTGCCAAGCCGGATGCAGCGCCACGTTCACGACCGCTCGCGGCCCGAGACCCTCGGCTTCCTGGCGCGCCTTCGGGCGTTGATGGACGAGTCGCCCGGCCGGATGACCGTCGGCGAGGTGGTCGACGATCCCGCCCTGCCGCGGCAGATCGAGTACACGGCCGGCAGCGATCGTCTGCACACGGCCTACAGCTTCCATCTCCTGACCGCCGAAAGGGCGACGCCGGAGTTGTTCAAGAAGGCGATCGCCGCCTGGACCGAGGCCGATGGCTGGCCGGCCTGGTCGCTCGGCAACCATGACGTTGCCCGCTTCGCCAGCCGTCTGGCCGGCGACGATCCGGCCCAAACCCGCGTGCTGATGGCGGCGCTGCTGGCCTTGCCGGGCACGATCTTCCTCTACCAGGGCGAGGAGCTGGGCCTGCCCCAGGCCGAGGTGGCGTTCGAGCGCCTGGCCGATCCCTTTGCCATCGCCAGCTGGACAGGTGGGGCCGGGCGCGACGGGGCGCGTACGCCGATGCCGTGGACCGCCGACGGCCCCTCGGCCGGCTTCTCCGCCTCGGCGGAGACCTGGCTGCCGCTGGACGACCGCCACCGCGCGCTCGCCGCCGGAGTCCAGGATGGCGATCCCGCCTCCATGCTCGCCTTTACCCGCCGCTTGGTCGGCCTGCGCAAATTCGAACCCGTCCTGCGCCTTGGCGCCACGCGCCTCCTGGACGGGCCGGATGGCGTCCTCGCCTTCGAGCGCGATTTGGACGGCCAGCGCCTGGTCTGCCTCTTCGAGCTGGCCGGCGGCCCGGCCGATGTTGCGGCCAGCGGCGAGATCCTGTTCGCGGTCACCGGCGCCGAACGGGTGGAATCCACCGTCGTGCGCCTGCCGCCCCACGGCGGGGCGATCCTCAGGCCATGACCGTCGACGATCTTGTCCGCGCCGTTCTTGTCCTCAAGCCGCCAGAAGGGACCTTCGTCGTCGGCCTCACCGGCTCGGTAGCGTCGGGCAAGAGCACGCTGGCGGCGGAGCTCGCCCCGCGGCTGGGCGCCGAGGTGGTGAACACCGACGGCTTCCTGCTGCCCACCGCCGTCCTCGTTGCGCGCAACCTGCTCTATCGCAAGGGTTTCCCCGAGAGCTACGACCTCGCCTCCCTCACGGCGGCGCTGGCCGGGGTTCGGCGAGGTCCGACCGACTTCCCGGCCTATTCCCACATCACCTTCGATCCCGTCCCGGGCTCACGCACGACCGGCCGGCCGTGCTGCTCATCGAGGGCCTGGCGCTCGGCCTCTCCCGCCCGCCGTCGACTGACGGGATCGACTGCCTGGTCTACCTCGATGCCGCCGAGGCCGATCTCGAGACCTGGTTCGTCGACCGTTTCGTGGTCTTCTGGGAAGAGGCGGAGCACGATCCGACCTCGTTCTACCAACGCTTCCGCCACCTCGATCGGGCCCGCGTCACCGAGGTCGCCCATCAGGTCTGGGCCCAGATCAATCTCCCCAACCTCCGCGACCACATCGCCCCGGTCCGCACCTATGCGGACCTGGTGGTGGTCAAAGGCCCAGACTACGCGATCGTCGAGATCCGCCCCCGCTCGTAGCGCCTGCGAGTGAGCCTATTATCCACAGATGACACAGATTGGACCGCGCCGAACTGGTGACGGCGGCGAAGCTGGCGCGATTTTGTCGCGCGCCTTGAGCGCGCAAGAGAGAGCCGAGCGCCAGCGCTTCGAGGCTTTCACCGGCCCATCTGGGTAATCTGTGTCATCTGTGGATCGAAAAACCCCCCAACGTCGCAGTCCTGACCCCGGCTTTCCCGCGGCGCCGACTTCCTGATAGGGTCGAGAAAATTCCTCGGCGATGGGAGGTTGCCGATGGCTGCTCAGAGAGCCGTGCGCGCCCTGGCCCTGGTGGGGCCGACGGGCGCGGGCAAGACGACGCTGATGTCCGCCATGATCGCCGCCGCCGGCGGTCACGGCCAGGAGAAGCTCGGCGATCTCACCCCCGAGGCGAAGGCCCGAGGTCACTCCGTCGAACTCAACATCGCCGGCTTCGAGTTTCTCGGCGATCGTTATGTGGTCATCGACTGTCCGGGCTCCCTGGAGCTGGCCAGCGAAGCCGACGCGGCGCTGGCGGCTGTCGACATGGCGGTGGTCGTCACCGACCCCGACCCGCTGCGCGCCGGCCTCGTCCAGCCTATGGTCCGCCAGCTAGAGGCGCTGGGCGTGCCGCACGCCATCTTCGTCAACCGCATGGACCAGGCCCGCGGCCCGGTGAGCGACCTGCTGGCCGCGCTGACGCCCGTGAGCGCCGCGCCGCTGGTGGCGCGCCAGCTGCCGATCATCGAGGGCGAAAAGGTCACCGGCTTCGTCGACCTGGCCCTGGAGCGCGCCCATGTCTGGCGCCCGGGCAAGCGCTCGGAGGTGGTCGAGTTGACCCCCGACCTCGCCAAGGTCGAGGCCGACGCCCGCTTCCACATGCTCGAGCAGCTGGCCGATTTCGACGACGAGCTTATGGAGCAGCTCTTGAGCGACGTCGACCCGGCCCGCGAGACGGTGTTCGCCGATCTGGCGCGCGACTTCGCCGAGGGCCTGATCGCGCCGGTGTTCTTCGGCTCGGCCCTGGCCAGCTTTGGGATCGTCCGGCTGCTCAAGGCCCTGCGACACGAAGCCCCGCCGCCCGAACGCGCCGCCGCCCGGCTGGGCGTCAGCCGGCCAGGCGCCTATGTGCTCAAGGTCTCCCACGCCGGTCAGGCCGGCAAGCTGGCCTACGCCCGCGTGTTCGGAGCGGCGTTGAGCGATTCCGCCGAGCTCACCCAGCCCTCCGGCGCCAGGGCGCGCTCCGGCGGCCTCTTCCAGATCCATGGCGCGCCGGGCAAGAAGATCGCGGAGGCCGCCGTTGGCGAGATCGTCGCCATCGCCAAGCTCGAGGACGCCCAGGCCGGCCAGACCCTGGCTGTTGGCGGCGCGCCGATCGCCCGGTCGGGGGCTGCGCCCCGCGCGCCGCTCTTCGCCCTCGGCGTCGCCGCCGCCAACCGCAAGGATGACGTGCGCTTCTCCGGCGCCCTGGCCAAACTGGTCGAGGAGGATCCGGGCCTCTCGGTGCTCAACGATCCTGAGACCCACCAGGTGCTGGTCCGCGGCCAGGGCGATGGTCACGTGCGCCTCGCGATCGAGCGGCTGAAGCGCCGCTGGGGCGTCGACGTCGCCGTCGAGGTCCCTCGAACCCCTTACCGGGAAACCATCTCCGCCGGCGTCACCCAGCGCGGCCGTCACAAGAAGCAGACCGGCGGCCACGGCCAGTTTGCCGACGTCACCGTCGAGGTGAAACCGCTGTCGCGCGGCGCCGGCTTCGCCTTCGTCAATCGGACCACCGGCGGGTCGGTGCCCCGGCAGTGGATCCCGGCCGTGGAGCAGGGCGTGCGCGACGCCATGACCAAGGGCCCGCTCGGATTTCCCGTGGCCGACATCGAGGTGACGCTCACCGACGGCCAGTCGCATCCCGTCGACTCCTCGGAAATGGCCTTCCGCACCGCCGGGCGCATCGCCATCGACGAGGCGCTGGCCAAGTGCGGGCCGCGGTTGCTCGAGCCCATCGACCGGCTGGCCATCTACGTCCCGACCACCGCCATGTCGGCGGTCAACTCGGCCCTCTCGGCCCGGCGCGGCCAGATTCTCGGCTTCGTCCCACGCGACGGCTGGCCCGGCTGGGAGCGCATCGACGCCAACTTGCCGGCCAGTGAGCGCCACGACCTGATCGCCGAGGTGCGCTCCCTGAGCCAGGGCCTCGGCTCTTACGAGGCCCAGTTCGATCACATGGCCGAGCTGACCGGGCGGATCGCGCAGGAGATCTCCAAGGCGGCGCTGGCGGAGGCGTAGGGGAGGGGTTTTTGGCGTCGTCGCCGGTTCGGCGGCGGACCCATCTCCGCCCTCTGGATCGTCGCCAAGTTCGGGATCCATATGCGCAGCGAAACGCCGCCAAACCCTTGCGCCAGCAGGAATGGTCGTCGTTCGATCAATATCGAATCGCCGATTTGACGCGCCTTCGTCGCGGCCGCTTGAGTGCGGCATTGTGACGCATACTTTAATTCGCGGTGCGACTGTTTGACGCATACTTGATAGATACTGCGTCATACCGCCGCACGTGTCGTCGAATACATTCATTTGTCGGAAAATGACAAGTGAATGGCCGCTGATGTTCTTCGCCTCACGAAAAATCGGACGCAACCTGCCTGTGCAAATTGATGCACGCTGGGTGGATAAGATCATGCTGGCAATCGAAAAGCAGTCGAGCCTGGCGCTCGGACAAAAGGGCCTCAGCCCGAGGCTTTCGCGGGGCCGATCAGGCCGCGAAATGAGTAAACGGGCCTGGCGCAACCTGTGGCGGTCTTCAGCCGGCTCGGCGGTCGTCGAGTTCGCGGTCGTCATGCCGGTGTTCACGGTGATGGTGTTCGGCATCCTGCAATACGGCGGCTACATCTGGACCGCCCATTCGATCCAGCAATTGGCCAACGACGGCGCGCGCGCCGCCCTGGGCGGATTGACCGAGACCGAGCGTCAGCAGATCGCCCAATCGACTGTGAGCAGCGAGCTCACCAACTACGCGCCGCTCAGCGCGTCGCTGGCCACGACCGCAGAAACCGAACAGAATCAGTCCCTGACGGTGCAGGTCAGCTACAACACCGCCGGCGCCTGGTTCTGGCTGGTGCCGATCGTCCCCATGCCGTCCGCGACCATCAGCCGGTCGGCCACGATCGTGCAGGGCGGTTACTGATGGGCCCGCTCGCCCGCTACTGGCGCAGCCGCCGGGGCGCGGTGGTCTACATCACCGCCATCCTGCTGCCGGTGATCTTCGGCATGGGAGCCATGGCCGTCGATCTGGGTTCGATCTTCCTGCAGAGCCGGCAATTGCAGGGCGACGCCGATCTCGCCGCCCTGGCGGCGGCAAACAACCTGGGGGACGCCCAGGCGGCCGCGAACGCCACCGCCAACGCCAACGGCTTTCACTATCCGGTCCAGGCCGCGGTGACGCTCGGGACCTACACGCCGAATGGTAGCGTAGCCGTGTCACAGCGTTTCACGACCGGAGGCTCGGCGAACAACGCGGCCAAAGTCACGCTGACCACCAAGGCCGACCTCTTTTTCGGGGCCTCGATCCTTGGAGCCTCCACCGTCAACATCAGCCGCACGGCCACCGCCGCGGTGGCCCAGGAGGCGGCCTTCTCCCTTGGCTCCGGTCTGCTTTCGGTGAATGGCGGCATCGAAAACGCGCTGCTTAGCGCGCTGACCGGCAGCACGGTCTCGCTGCAGGCGGTGGACTACAACTCGCTGGCCAGCGCCAACGTCGACCTGCTGCAGTACAGCCAGCAGCTGCAGACCGACCTGAAACTGACGGGCGTCTCTTACAACAACGTGCTCTCCAGCCAGGTCACGACCGCCCAGGCCCTCACGGCGATGGGCCAGGTGCTGAGCACCAATGGCAACGACGAGGCGGCCACGGCCATCAACACCATCGCTGCGGCGGCCGGGACGGCCACGCTGCCGCTGAACCAGCTGATCGACCTTGGGCCCTACGGCAACCAGGACCATGCGTCCGGCGGCTCCGGCGCTGGGGTGGCGGTCAACGCACTTCAGATGATGAGTGCGATCCTGCAGCTGGCCAACGGCTCTCGGCAGGTGCAGCTCAATCTCGGCGCCAACGTGCCGGGCGTGGCGCAGACCACGGTCTACGTGGCGACCGGCCAGCGTATGAGCTCTTCGCCGTGGATCACGGTCACCGACGCCAATACCGTGGTCCTCAGCACCGCTCAGACGCGGATCTACATCAACGCCCAGCTCGCTCCGGCGCTCAATCTGCTCGGCGTTTCGTCGGTCGACGTGCCGGTCTATGTCGAGGTCGCCTCGGCCGAAGCCAAGCTCTCCAGCCTCACCTGTCCTACCGCGTCGACGGCGGAGAATGTGACGCTGTCCGTGGCGCCCAGTGTGGGCGAGGTCGCAGTCGGTACGGTCGACACGATCCAGCTCTCCAATTTCACCAACGAGCTTAGCATCACGCCGGACACGCTGCTGAGCGCGCCTGTGCCGGTGACCGCCTATGCGGTGACCTGTCTTGGTGGCGTCACGCCCTGCCAGGCCAACGCGCCTTCGGAATGGACGCCCACGTCCTCCGATTGGCAGTCGGTTTCGTTCTCAGCCAGTGAAATTGCGGCGGGAACTGTCAAGCAGGTCTCGACCACCAACCTCGCGACAGCGACGATCACCTCCCTGTTCGGCAGCCTCCAACTGAATGTCGGCGGTATCGGGGTCAGCTCGGCGGTGGTTGACCCGATTGTCCAACCCCTCCTGACCGCCGCAGCGCCCGGGCTCGACAGCACGCTCAACAGCCTGGAGAACCTGCTCGGCGTGGGGCTGGGCAATGGATATGCCACAGTCAACGGCGTGCGCTGCAACGACGCCGCCCTGGTGGCCTAGGAGCTTCGATCTCCCTTCCGTCTCCGAGCTTCTTCCGCCGCTATAACCAGCTCAGGGGCGAACCGGGGCGGGCGAAAGGGTTCGTCGGCGACGCGGCCAAGTGGCGGGTTCCACGCCCGCCCGGACCAAATTCGGCCTGCCGAAACCCTCCGGTCCCTTGAGTCGTTATGCTGTCAGGCCTCAGGCTTGGCTGTTAGCCGCGCGGGGTCCAGAGTTGGTTGGACGAGCGCGGGGGACGGGCATGGCGGACGAACCTGAGCACGGCGAGCCCGCCAAACCTGCTCCGCGCGGACTGCTGCAGCGCCCGATGCTGCTGATCGTCGGCATCGTCGTCATCCTCGCTGCGGCGATCGGCGGCCTGTTGTGGTGGCTGAACGCCCGCAACTACGAATCCACCGATGACGCCTTTATCGACACCCACATCGTGCGCCTCGCGCCCCAGGCGGCTGGACGGGTGACCCAGGTGCTGGTCGGCGACAACCAGCTGGTTCAGGCCGGCCAGGGCGTGATGGTGATCGACTCCGCCGACGTCGACGCTCGCGTCGCCCAGGCCAAGGCCCAGAAAGCCCAGGCTGGGGCCCAGGCCGACAATGCCGCCGCCCAGATCACCATCAACCAGGCGGCCTTGCGACAGGCCCAGGCCGATCTCGCCGCCGCCAAGGCTCCGGCCGACAACGCCGCCGCCGACCTCGCCCGCTATCGCCGTCTCGCCGCTCTGAACAGGTTGGCGGTCTCTCAGCAGCAGATCGATCAGGCGACGGCCACGGCCCGCCAGACCGCCGCCCAGCGCGACTCGGCCGCCAGAGCCGCTGACTCGCGCATCGCCCAGATCACCGCCGCCCGCACCCAGCTCGCCGCGTCCAAAGAGGCCGTCAACGCCGCTCAGGCCCAGCTCGACGAGAACAACGTCCAGCTCGGCTACACCCGTCTTGTCGCCCCACTGGCCGGGCACGTGACCGCCAAGTCGGTGGCCGAGGGCGATTATGTGCAGCCGGGAACTCAGGTGCTGGCCATCGTCCCCTTAAGGGTCTGGGTCACCGCCAACTTCAAGGAGACACAGCTCAAGCTCATGCGCCCCGGCCAGAGCGTGTCGATCAAGGTCGACGCCTGTCCGGAAGACCACCTGCGCGGCCACATCGACTCCATTCAGCGCGGCGCCGGCCAGGCGTTCGGCGTGCTGCCGCCGGAAAACGCCACCGGCAACTACGTCAAGGTGGTGCAGCGCGTGCCGGTGAAGATCCTGTTCGACGAGGCGCCGCGCGATTGCGTCCTCGGCCCAGGCATGTCGGTCGAACCGACGGTCAGGGTGCGCTGAGCGTGGCGGGCGCCGCCGCCACGGGCATGGACGCCGGCTGGACGCCCGCGCGTTCGGTCGCCGGCAAGCGCAACCCATGGAGCATCGTGGCGGTCATTTCGATCGCCACCTTCATGACCACCCTCGACGCCTCGATCGTCAACGTCGCCTTGAACCACATCGCCGGGGCCATGGCCGCCAGCTACGACGAAGCCACCTGGGTCAGCACCTCGTTCCTGGTCTCGACCGCGATCGTCATCCCGATCTCCGGCTGGCTGGCCAACGTCATCGGCCGCAAGCGCTACTACATGATCTCGGTCGCCCTCTTCACCCTGGCCTCGCTGGCCTGCGGCATGGCCCCGGACCTCGGCACGCTGATCTTCGCGCGCATCGTCCAGGGGGCGGCCGGCGGCGGTCTGGCGGCGGCGGAACAATCGATGATGGTCGACACCTTTCCGCCCAGCAAGCGCGGGCTGGCCTTCGCCGCCTACGGCCTGGTGGTCATCGTCGGACCGGTGGTCGGGCCGATCCTGGGCGGCTTCATCACCGACAACGCCTCCTGGCGCTGGTGTTTCCTGATCAATGTACCGGTGGGGGTGCTGTCGCTGTTTCTCGTCAACCTCATGGTCGACGAGCCGGAGGCTCTGAAGCGCGATCGCGCCAAGCTGCTGCAGGGCGGCCTGCACGTCGATGTGATGGGCTTTGTCCTGGTGGCGCTTTTCCTTGGCGGCCTGGAGATCACGCTCGACCGTGGCCAGACCGACGACTGGTTCTCGTCGCCGACCATCGTGGCGACGGCGGTCGTCTCCGCTCTGGCGCTGCTGTTGTTCGTGCCGTGGGAGCTCACGCGCAAAGACCCGATCGTTCCCATCGCCATGTTCGGGCGGCGCAATTTCGGCGTCGCCAGCATCTTCCTGCTGATCACCGGGCTCATCCTGTTCGGCACCACCCTGTTCATCCCCCAGCTGCTGCAGGTGGTGATGGGCTACACCTCGACCGACGCCGGCCTGGCGCTCACGGCCGGGGGCATCGCGACCATCGTCGTCATGCCGATCAGCGGCATCCTCTCCGGCAAGGTCGATCCACGCCTCCTGATCGGCGGGGCCTTCATCATCCAGGGTCTGGCGCTGTGGAACATGAGCCACCTCAACACCAACCTCAGCTTCGGCGACGCCGCGATGGCCCGCATGTATCAGGCTGTCGGCCTGCCGTTCCTGTTCGTGCCGATCAACGCCGTCGCCTATGTCGGCCTCAAGCCCAACGAGAGCAATCAGGCCTCGGCGATGATGAACGTGGCCCGCAATCTCGGCGGCACCATCGGCATCTCGTCGGTCCAGACCATGCTCGCCCGACGCGAACAGTGGCACCAGGCCCGCCTGGTCGAGCACCTCGACCCGCTCAACCCCAACTACACACAGGGGCTGGCGCAGGCGGCCGGACGCCTGCAGGACTACGGACAGTCGGCGCTGAACGCCCAGAATCTGGCCGTCGCCAACCTCTACCAGCAGCTCGGCCGCCAGGCGCAGATGCTGGCCTACATCGACGTCTTCCACACCCTGATGATCGTCGTCTTCGCGTGCATCCCGCTGCTGTTGCTGATGCAGGTGCGCAAAGGCGGCGCCCCGGCCGGAGCCGGACATTGACCGTCGCCCGCGCCCTCGCCGCCGTCAGTCTTGCGGCGCTCGCCGCCTGCACGGTCGGCCCCGACTATCACCGTCCGGACGTCCCCACGCCGCAGGCCTTCAGCGAGCCCGGCGCTTCCGCGCCGGCTTCAGACGCCGACCTCTCCAGGTGGTGGCTGCAGTTCCACGACCCCGTGCTTGAGAGCCTCATCGAGCGGGCGCTGGCCAACAATCTCGATCTCGAGGCGGCGGCTTCGCGTGTTCGCCAGGCCCGGTTCGGCGAGAAAGTGGCGGACGCCGCGCAGTGGCCGACGGTCAACGCCACCGGTGGCGCGCTCACCCTGAATTCGGACCGCGGGTCCGGAGCGTCCTCCACGGGCGCCCCGCCCCAGGGCTTCCAACTGCCCGGCCACCTCAACCTCTATTCCGCCGGCTTCGACGCCACCTGGGAGATCGATCTGTTCGGCGGCGTGCGGCGGCAGATCCAGGAGGCCAAGGCCAACAGCGAGGCCGCCGTCTGGGCCCGGCGTGACGGCGAGGTGACCCTGACCGCCGAAGTCGCGGCCGACTATATGACCCTGCGCGAAGTCCAGACCCGCATCGCCATCGGCGAGGCCGAGCTGGCCCGGCAGGGCGACATCGGCAAGCTCGTGGGCGCGCGCCGTCAGGCCGGCTTCGTCACCAATCTCGACGTCAACCAGCAGACGAGCGCTACGGCCACCGCCGCCGCCCAGCTTCGACAGCTCGACGCCCAGGAACGCACCGAGATACACGCCATCGCCATCCTGCTCGGCGAGCCGCCGGAGACGCTCGAACCGACCCTGGCCCGCGGCGCGGCGCAGGTCGCGTCCCCGCCCATCCTGCCGACCGGCCTGCCATCCGATCTGCTGCAACGCCGCCCCGACATCCGCGAAGCCGAGCGCAAGCTGGCCGCCGCCAACGCCGAGATCGGCGTGCAGACCGCGGGCCTCTATCCCAAGCTCGACCTCCTCGGCCTGGCCAGCTTCGCCGCCCCGACCGTGGGCAATCTTTTCTCCAGCCAGAGCTTCACCTCCGCCGGCGCCGGCCTTCTGACCGCGCCGCTGTTCAACGCCGGCAAGACCCACGCGGCGATCGGCGAGGCCAGGGAGGAGGCGACCCAGGCCCAGCTCGCCTATCGCACCGCTATCCTCGGCGCCCTGCGCGACGCCGAGGACGCCCTGGCCCGCTATCGCTCCGAAGAGGCGCGCCGCGCCCAGCTCGCCCAGGCCGTGGGCGCCGCCGCCAATTCCCTGGCCATCGCCAGGGACCAATACCGCGTCGGCCTCGTCACCTTCCTCAACGTCTATACGGCCGAGAACACCCTCCTGGGCGCCCGCGACCAGCTCGCCCAATCCGACGCCCAGTCGGCGGAAGACCTGGTGTCGCTCTACAAGGCCCTCGGCGGCGGCTGGACCACTTAGACTCCCGGAGCGCCGACCTTTCGAGCCGGTCGACGCTCTGGCCGATGCCATCACTCCGGCGCTTCAGCCGGATCTCAAGGAGCCCGATCATGACGCGCGTATTGTTTGTCGGCCAGACGCCGGAAACCGTCGACTTTTCCGATCCGTCTCTGCCGCCGGGGTTCAACGCCGACAAGATCAACGCCGGCATCCGCGTCGCCGAGGCGACGATGACCGAGCGCGGCTGGGAGGCCGTCCTTTGCATGATCGCCCCCGACGACAGTGGGATTGCGGTGCTGGCGACGCAGCTGGCGAAGGCGACCTATGACTGCGTGGTGGTCGGCGGCGGCCTGCGCCTGCCGCCCAAGGGTCTGCCGTTCTTCGAGAGGGTGGTGAACACCGTCCACCAGGGCGCTCCAGGAGCGGGGATCGCGTTCAACACCCGTCCCGAGGACACGGCGGAGGCCGCGGCGCGGTGGATCGGCGCCGATTGACCGGGTGATCGCATTCTCTGTTTCTCCTCCCCCCTTGGGGGAGAGGCACCGTGAAGCGGTGGAGGGGGCGCCACAGCTAGATCGTCGCCGGCGCCCCCTCCCGGCCTTCGGCCGTACTCCCCCCAGAGGGGGGAGAGAAGCTAACCCCTCACTCTCCTATCTTTGCGCGTCCCATCTTATTTCGCGATCGGTTCTCGCGCCTCCATCCGCTTTCTCGATTCGCCGCCCCGGCCGATTTCGCCGCACGCCTTCCGGCGCTAGAAGCAGCCACCGTTCCACGAGGGGAGGGCCCATGGCGCGCGCCAAGGCCGGCAATACCGATCTCGACGTCATCGCTGAGCTGGACCGCAAGGTCCACTGGCTCGCCGCCTGGACGATCCACAACGCCAACCACCTGCGCGAGAGCCGCGACGGCCTGAAGGTCGGCGGCCATCAGGCCTCGTCAGCCTCCTGCGCCACGATCATGTCGGCGCTCTACTTCTCCGTGCTGCGACCGGATGACCGCGTCGCCGTCAAGCCGCACGCCAGCCCGGTCTTCCACGCCATCCAGTACCTCTCGGGCCGCCAGAGCCTCGACCAGCTGCAGCGCTTCCGCGCCTTCGGCGGGGCCCAGTCCTATCCCTCGCGGACCAAGGATTGCGACGACGTCGACTTCTCCACCGGCTCGGTCGGCCTGGGCGTCGCCATGACCGCCTTCGCCTCGATCACCCAGGATTATCTGCTGGCGCACAAGCTGATGGCGCCGGAGCGGGCCGGGCGGATGATCTCGTTGCTCGGCGACGCCGAGCTCGACGAGGGCAACGTCTACGAGTGCGCCATCGAGGGGGCCAAGCATGGCCTGCGCAACTGCTGGTGGATCGTCGACTACAACCGCCAAAGCCTCGACGCCACGACGCCCGAGCGCATGTTCCTGCGCTTCGCCGAGATCTTCGCCGCTGTCGGCTGGGATGTGGTCACGCTGAAGTACGGCCGCCGGCTCGAGGCCGCCTTCGCCCAGAAGGGCGGCCAGGCGCTCAAGCGCTGGTTCGACGATTGTCCCAATGACTTCTACGCCGCGCTTTCCTTCCAGGGAGGGGCGGCCTGGCGGGCGGCGATCCTGGGCGACCTGGCGGGCGACAAAGATCTCGAGGCGCTCCTCGCGTCCTACGACGACGAGGCCCTGGCCGCGGTGATGACCAACCTCGCCGGCCATGACCTGGAGCTGCTGCTCGACGCCTTCGCGGCGGTGAAGGACGAGGCTCCCAAGCTGTTCATCGTCTACACCATCAAGGGCTTCGGCCTGCCGTTCCAGGGCCACAAGGACAACCACTCCGGCCTGATGACCGAGACCCAGATGGCCGCCTTCCAGGCCAAGATGGCCGTGCCGGCGGGTCAGGAGTGGGAGCGGTTCGCCGGTCTGCCGCGCGAGGCGGGCGACTACGAGGCCTTCCTCGCCGCCGCGCCCTTCGCCGCTCGCCAGCCGACGCCGCCGGCCCCGCGCGTCGCTGTCCCGGCCCCCTTTCCGCGCCCGACAGGCCGCCAGTCGACCCAGGTCGCTTTCGGCCGCATCCTCAACGATCTGGCGCGCGCCGGCGGCCCGCTGGCCGACGCCATCGTCACCACCTCGCCGGACGTCACCGTCTCGACCAACCTCGGACCGTTCGTGAACCAGCGCGGCCTATTCGCCCGTGAAGTCCATTCGGACCGCTTCCGCGAGGCGGCCATCGCTTCGGCCCAGCGCTGGTCGATGGGGCCGCAGGGCCAGCACATCGAGCTCGGCATCGCCGAGAACAACCTCTTCCTGATGCTGGGGGCGCTGGGCCTCGCCGCGCCGCTGTTCGGGGCCCGGCTGATGCCGGTCGGCGCGCTCTACGATCCGTTCATCAACCGCGGCCTCGATGCCCTCAACTACGCCTGCTACCAGGACGCCCGCTTCCTGCTCGCCGCCACGCCCTCCGGCCTGACCTTGGCGCCGGAGGGCGGCGCCCACCAGTCGATCCACACCCCCCTGATCGGCATGGCCCAGGCCGGGCTCTCGGCCTTTGAGCCGGCCTTCGTCGACGAACTGGCCGAGATCATGCGCTGGAGCTTCGAGCACATGCAGGAGGACAAGGGCGGCAGCGTCTATCTGCGCCTCTCGACCCGCATCCTCGAGCAGCCGGACCGGCCGCACGATCCGGCCTGGGCGGCGGAGCTGGTGGAAGGCGCGTACTGGCAGGTCGCGCCGGCCCCCGGGGCCGAGCTGGCCGTGGTCTACACCGGGGCCGTGGCCCCCGAAGCCCAGGCCGCCTTCGAGGCGATCGTCGAGGACTATCCGGGCGCCGGCCTCCTGGCCGTGGTCAGCGCCGACCGCCTGCATCGCGGCTGGTCGGCCGCCGGAGGCCGCTCGCACGCTGCGCGCTTGCTCAGCGCCCTTGCGCCCCGCGCCCGCCTGATCAGCGTCATCGACGGGCCGCCGGCGACCCTCTCCTGGCTCGGCGGCGTGCTCGGCCATCCGGTGCGGGCGCTCGGCGTCGAAGCCTTCGGCCAGTCGGGTGAGATCGCCGACCTCTACCGCGCCTATGGTCTCGACGCCGAAGCCATCCTCGACGCCGCCGCCGAGGTTCTGTTCTAAGCCTACCCACCCGCCCATCTTTGCGTCATCCCGGACGGAGCAGCGCGCAGCGTTGCGGAGATCCGGGACCTAGGAGCGGCTTCCGTTGGCGCTTACGGCCACTGGGTCCCGGCGCTGCGCGCCTTGGCCTGGATGACGCAATGAGGAAGAAGCACTCGGGATTGATGAAGCGTATTCGGCCAGCGCCGGCGCGGGGCTATGAGTGCGTGCAGCGACGAGGGGAGACCGTCATGGGCTACAGCCTGGGCTTGAGCGATGAGGTCCGCGACTACGTGCGGCGCGTCGGCGTCACCGAACACCCCGTCCTCGCGAAGTGCCGCACCGAAACCGCCGCCGATCCGCGCGCCCAGATGCAGATCAGCCCCGAGCAGGGGGCGTTCATGCAGGTGCTGGCGACGTCGATCCGGGCCCGCCGCGCCCTCGAGGTCGGGGTCTTCACCGGCTATTCCTCGACCGCCGTGGCCCTGGCCATGCAGGCCATGCACGGCGCCGACGCCGAGCTCGTCGCCTGCGACATTTCCGGCAACCTCGTGGACCGCGCCGCCGGCTACTGGCGCGCCGCCGGCGTCGACACCATCGTTCAGGCCCGCGTCGGCCCGGGCGGCGACTCTTTACGCGCCCTCCTCGACGAGGGCCTGCACGGTCATTTCGACCTGATGTTCATCGACGCCGACAAGGGCGGCTACGACACTTATTACGAGCTCGGCCTCGAGCTCGTCCGCCCCGGCGGCCTCATCCTCATCGACAACATGCTGTGGAGCGGCGCGGTCGCCAACCCCAAGGAAAGCTCCGCAGAGACGGTCGCTCTGCGGGCTCTGGCCGAGAAAATCCACGCCGATGGGCGCGTCACGGCGACGCTCGCGGCGGTGGGTGATGGCCTTTCCATCGTGGTCCGGAAGTAAAACCGTCCACAGGCGTTGAAATAATTTAGCAGCTTGAGGGCTTGGCAAGGGAAGCGAAATGGACATTCTGCTCTCTAGAGGGCCCGAGCGATCGCCGCGACGGGCCTGAACGGGAGAGAGAACTGCAACATGCCTGATAAAAAGCCCAACGGTCTTCAACAGGTTCTGAAGCCCTCGGCCGAGTTGTCCGCCATCGTCGGCCCCGCGTCCCTTTCCCGTGGGGAAGTCGTTTCCAAGATGTGGGCTTACATCAAGTCCAACAATCTTCAGAACCCTGCCAACAAGCGCGAGATCATTGCCGACGCCAAGTTGAAGCCAGTCTTCGGCGGCAAGGATAAGGTCAACATGTTCGAGATGAACAAGCTGCTCGCTGCCCACCTGAAATAGGCCGAACACAGAGAATCGATTCGCGCCGCTCCCCCCGCCTGGCGGGGGGAGACGGACGCTGAGGGGGTCGGGGGGCTCCTGAAAGATCGAATTCACCTCTCCCTTGAAGGAGCGGTGGAGACGCGGTTCTCTCCCCCCTCCATGAGGGGGGAGTACCGGCGCAGCCGGGCAGGGGGGATCGGAAACGCTGGCGCGTCCGACCTCCCTTCGGCGCTTCGCGCCACTTCCCCCCTCTGAGGGGGGAAGAGAGCATTGATGCTTAGCCCCTCACTCTCAATACACCCCCATCCACGCTGCCTCGCACCTCCGCGCCTTGACTCACGGGCCGCGTGATCGAAAAGAGTGATCACAGATTGAGGAGGGTTCCTTGGACATCGGCCAGCGCGCCATCGCCGACCCCGCGGAGGCGCGGGCCTTCCTCGAGGCCAATCCGGACATCCGGTTCGTAGAGCTGATCTTCACCGCCATGTCCGGGGTGCCGCGCGGCAAGCGCTTGCGCCGCCACGAGCTCATCCCCGTCTATGAGAACGGCCGCTTTCTGCCAGGCTCGGTGCTCGTCTGTGATGTCACCGGCCGCGACGTCGAATCCACCGGTCTGGTCTGGGAAGACGGCGACGCCGATCGCGTCGCCTGGCCGGCTCCGGGCACGCTGGTCCGCGCCCCGTGGCTGGGCGACGACACCGCCCAGGTCCTGACCTCGATGTACGAGCTCGACCGCACGCCCAACGATCTCGATCCACGTCATGTGCTTGCCCGCGTCATCGAACGCTTCGCCGCCGACGGCCTTACCCCCGTCGTCGCCTGCGAGCTGGAGTACTATCTCCTCGACGGCGTGCGCGAAGCCGGCGCCCCGCCGCGCCTCGCCGCCCCGGCCGGCGGCCTCGCCCCCACCCAGCACGGGGTCTACGGCCTGCGCGAGCTGGAGGACTTCGCCCCCTTCCTGCGCGAGCTGTGGGAGACGGCCGACGTCCAGGGCGTGCCCCTGGAGGCGGCGATCTCCGAATACGCCCCTGGCCAGCTTGAGCTCACCCTCCACCATGGCCCCGACGCCCTGCGCGCCGCCGACGAGGCGGTGATGTACAAGCGCCTCGCCAAGGGCGTCGCCGCTCGCCAGGGCCTTGAGGCGAGCTTCATGGCCAAGCCGTTCGCCGAGGCCTCGGGCAGCGGCCTGCACCTGCATGTCAGCGTGCTGGGCGCGGGCGGCGACAATATTTTCGCCGCCGAGTCGCCGGAGGGGACGCCGGCCCTGCGCCACGCCATCGGCGGCCTCAAGACCCTGCTGGCCGAGAGCCTGGCGATCTTCGCACCGAACGCCAATTCCTACCGCCGCTTCCGGCCCAACTCCTACGCCCCGGTCGCGCCGACCTGGGGTGTCAACAACCGCACTGTCTCGCTGCGCGTGCCGGCCGGGCCGCCGGCCTCGCGTCACATCGAGCATCGCGTGGCCGGAGCCGACGCCAACCCCTACCTGGCCCTCGCCGCCCTGCTGGCCGGCGTCCACCACGGCCTGACTCACAAGATCGATCCGGGCCCGCCGGTCCACGGCGACGGCTATGCCGCGGCGGCCGCCTCGCAGGAGCGCCTGCCCGGCCACTGGTACGCCGCCGTCGACCTGTTCGCGGCCTCGGACGTGCTCAAGGACTACCTCGGCGAGCGGTTCGTCGACATGTTCGCCGCCGTCAAACGCGCCGAACAGGACCGCTTCAACGAAGTCGTCTCGCCCCTCGACTACGACTGGTACCTGAAGAATGCCTGAGGGGGTTGGCTGATGATCCTCCCCCGTTTACGGGGGAGGGGGACCGCGAAGCGGTGGAGGGGGCCGCCCCCCTCCCCGGCTTCGCCGGTGCTCCCCCCGCTTCGCAGGGGGAGATCGTGAGGATGCGCCGTTCTCGCCGCTCGCTGCTCGCCGGTCTTGGCGCCGCCGCCGTCGGCATCACGCTGGAAGGCTGCGGCGCGGCTGCGCGCAAAGGCGCCAACGGCGAGGAGCCGCGGCTCAACCTCTACAACTGGGACAACTACATCGGCGACACCACCCTCGCCGACTTCGGCCAGGCGACCGGCGTCAAAGCGAAGATGAGCCTCTTCTCCACCAACGACGAGCTCTTCGCCAAGCTGCGGCCGGGCAACCCCGGCTTCGACGTCATCGTGCCCTCCAACGAATACGTCACCCGCCTGCGGATCGCCGGCCTCATCCAACAGCTCGACCATTCCAAGCTGCCCAACCTCAAGAACATCCTGCCGGCCTTCCTCAACCCGCCGTTCGATCCCGGTCGGCGCTGGTCGGCGCCTTACACCTGGCTGGTCCAGGGCCTCGGCTATCGCAAGTCGAAGATCGATGGCGTGCCGGACAGCTGGAAGTGGGTCATGGACAGCGACCGCTACAAGGGCCGCATCGGCCTCTTCTCGGAGGCTGACGATCTCATCGAGCTGGGCGCTAAGTACCTGGGCTACTCGGTGCGCAATATCCCCCGCCCGGTCATCGACCGCGTGGCCGAGATGTACATTCGCCAGAAGCCCAACGTCACCGTCTTCCACCACGACGACGGCCAAGACCTGTTGATGGCCGGGGATATCGACATCGTCATGGACTACAACGGCGACATCGCCCGGGTGATGCAGGAAGACCCCGACCTCGCCTTCGTGGTCCCGCGCGAGGGCTCGGTGCTCAACGCCGACTGCCTGTGCATCCCGGCCGGCGCGCCGCGGCCCGACAACGCCCACAAGTTCATCAACTTCATCCTCGACGGCAAGGCCGGGGCCGGCATCGCCGAAGCCACCCGCTATCCGACCCCCAACGCCGCCGCCCTGGCGCTGATGCCGGCCGACTACCGCGACAGCCCGACCATCTTCCCGCCGGCCGCGGCCCTGGCCAACTGCGAATACGCCGACTTCGAAGGCCTCGACCGCGCCCACCTCTACGACGAAACCGTCACCCGGATCTTCGCGGCATGAGGGGTGAGGCGCCCCTCCCGACCTGCGGCCGTACTCCCCCCGTGAACGGGGGAGGATCAGATTCTCCCTCCCGCGGCGGCCGTGGGGCCGCGCCATGAGCCTTCACGAAGAACCCTGGAGCCGCGCCAAAGGGGTGTTCGCCGTCGCCTTCGGGCCGCCGACGGTGTGGTTGACGGTGTTCTTCCTCGCCCCGCTGGCGATCATCTGGGCCTACAGTTTCGGCCAGAACACCTCGCTGACCCACATCGGCGTCACCGGCACCTTCGCCAACTACGCCCACGCCGTTAGGCCGCTCTATCTCGGCATCCTGTGGAAATCCCTGTGGATCGCCGGCCTCACCACCGTGCTGTGCCTGATCGGCGGCTTTCCGGTCGCCGTGGCCATCACCTTCGCCAGCGACAAGATGCGCACATGGCTGCTGCTCCTGATCATGCTGCCGTTCTGGACCAACCTGCTCATCCGCACCTACGCCCTGATGGCCGTGCTGCGCGACGAGGGCTACGTCAATTCGGCCCTCGGCGGGGCGTGGGGCCTGGCCGTCAAGCTCGGCGCGCCGTTAGGCGCCTTCCACCCCCTGCCGCTGCTGCACAATGACTTCGCCGTCGTCCTCGGCCTCGTCGAAGTGCAGCTGCCGTTCATGGTCCTGCCGCTCTACGCCGCCCTCGACCGGCTGGATCGCTCGTTGTTGGAGGCCAGCCTCGACCTCGGGGCCGGCCACCTCACCACCTTCGCCCGCGTCGTCGTGCCGCTCGCCATGCCAGGCATTGTCTCGGGCGTGCTGGTCACCTTCATCCCCAGCGTTGGGGCCTATCTCACCCCCGACCTGCTCGGCGGCCCGTCGAGCCAGATGATCGCCAATGTCATCGAGAACCAGTTCAAGAACGCCGACGACTGGCCATTCGGCGCCGCTCTGTCGTTCCTCTTGATGTACATGACCTTCGTCGCCATCGCCGTGCAGGCCATGGTCGAACGGGCCCGGCGGGAGAAGCGGTCATGAGCGCCGGGCCTCTCGACTACCTGAAAGCCTGGCCGCTCAGAGCCTGGTTGGCGGCGGTCGCCTTCTTCCTCTACGCGCCGCTGATCGTCCTGATGGTGTTCAGCTTCAACGATTCCAAGCGCAACATCGTCTGGCGCGGCTTCACGCTAAAATACTACCAACAGGCCTTCGCCGACTCCGACCTGGTCACCGCCTTCGCCAATTCCCTGACCATCGCCGCCGCCTCGACGGTGGTCAGCGTCGCCCTGGGCGCCTTGGCGGCCCTGCTGCTCTGGCGGTTCAGGTTTCCCGGCAAGACTGCCTTGGAGGGCGCGCTCGGCCTGCCCATCGTCGTGCCGGAGATCTGCATGGGCGTCGCCATGCTGGTGTTCTTCACCGAGGTCATCCCCTGGCCGACCGAGCTGCCCTGGCCGTTCAACCTCGGCGCGATCATCATCTCCCACGTCTCGTTCTCGTTCAGCTTCGTGGCCCTGGTCGTCCGCGGTCGCCTGGCCTCGTTCAACCGCGAGCTCGAGGAGGCGGCGCGCGATCTCGGGGCCAGCGAGTGGCGGGTGTTCTGGGATGTCATCGTGCCCCACATGCGCCCGGGCCTCGTCGCCGGCGCCCTGCTCGCCTTCACCCTCAGCCTGGATGACTTCGTGATCACCTTCTTCACCTCCGGACCCGACACCCTCACCTTCCCGATCAAGGTCTATTCCATGGTCCGCTTCTCGGTGACCCCGGAGGCCAACGCCGCCTCCACCATCCTCATCGTCCTCACCGTCGCCCTGACCGCCATTGCTTTGCGGTTGCAGGGCGCCAACGTCGTCAAGATCGAAGCGGGAGATGGGACGTGATCCTCCCCCGTTCACGGGGGAGGGGGACCCCGACTGCGAAGCAGAGGCGCGAAGCAGCCAACGGGTGGAGGGGGCGGCCCCCCTCCCGGCCTTCGGCCGTACTCCCCCCGCTTCGCAGGGGGAGATCCTGACCGCCATGCCGCGCCCGCTGATCCGCTTCGAGAACGTCACCAAACGCTGGGGCAAGGTGGTGGGCGTCGACAACGTCACCCTCACCGTCGAGGAGGGCGAGTTCTTCGCCCTGCTCGGCCCGTCGGGGTGCGGCAAGACCACGCTTCTGCGCATGCTGGCCGGCTTCGAGACCCCCACCGAGGGCCGCATCCTCATCGACGATCAGGACATCTCCAAGATCCCGCCCAACCGGCGGCCGGTGAACATGGTCTTCCAGTCCTACGCCGTCTTCCCGCACATGAGCGTG